>PR_CR_10_Liq_1_inCRDRAFT_1000897_pt1 | contig 17647 bp, 14 predicted proteins | sample PRCRCaboRojoPR_3_FD_10241 | JGI IMG/M metagenome (IMG submission 10241)
GCCTCAGTCCCCGCCCAGAAGATCGCGCAGCACGGCATTCAGGACAGGACGACCGGCCGGCGTGAGGCGGAGCGACTCCTCCCGGAGCTCGACCATGTTCAATTCCTGTAAGCTATTGATTTTATTGATATCGACGTAGTCCTGATCCAGCTGACGCAACCGGCGCAGATCCACGCCTTCGGCCATGCGCAAGGCCATCATCAGGTACTCGCCGGCCTGATCGGATGCGGACAGCGCATTGCGCGGGCGTTCGCCGTTGCCGCCGGTCTCGACCGCCTCGAGCCAGGCGCCGGGGGCCAGCGGGGTTTCGGTGGCGTAGCGCTGCCCGTCCAGCGTCAGGCGGCCATGGGCGCCGGGGCCGATCCCGGCATAGTCGCCGTACCGCCAGTAGATCAGGTTGTGGCGCGATTCCGCGCCCGGCACGGCATGGTTTGAGACCTCGTAGGCCGGCAGCCCCGCCGCGGCGCAGATCTCTTGCGTCGCCGCGTACATGTCGGCGCCGAGATCGTCGTCGGGCAGTCCGGCAAGCCGCCCCGCATCGTGGAGCCGCCCGAAGGCCGTGCCGGGTTCGATGGTCAGCTGGTAGAGCGAAAGGTGATCGGCCGCCATGGCCAGCGCCTCGCGCAGTTCGGCCTGCCAGCCCGCAAGGGTCTGGTGTTGGCGGGCGTAGATCAGATCGAAGCTGACCCGGGCGAAGCTTTGCCGCGCGACGTCGAAGGCGGCGCGGGCCTCGGCGGCGCTGTGCAGCCGCCCCAGACGGCGCAGATCGTCGTCATTCAGCGCCTGGAGTCCCATCGACACCCGGTCCACGCCCGCGGCCCTGTAGCCGGCAAACCGTCCGGCTTCCACCGAGGTGGGGTTGGCCTCGAGCGTGACTTCGAAGTCATTGGCCGTGGCCCATGTCGCCCGCACGCGGTCCAGGATCGCGGCGACGAGGTCGGGATCCATAAGGCTGGGGGTGCCGCCCCCGAAAAACACGGATCGCAGCACGCGGCCCTGCGTTTCGGCGCCGAGCCGGTCGATCTCGGACAGGTAGGCGCGCTGCCAGCGTGCCTGGTCGATGGTGGCCACGACATGGGAATTGAAGTCGCAATAGGGGCATTTGGCCTGGCAGAAGGGCCAATGGAGATAGAGCCCGAACCCCCCGGCCTGCCAGTCCTCAGCCGTCAAAGAAGGCGGCGACGAATTTTCTGAAGGCATCTGCACGATGGCTCATCCCGTGCTTTTTCGCCGGGTCCATTTCGCCGAAGGTTTCGGTCTCTCCCGCGGGCAGGAAGACCGGGTCGAAGCCGAAGCCCCTGTCGCCGCGCATGGGCCAGACGACACGGCCCTCGACCTTGCCTTCAAATAGGGCGTCTTCCCCGTCGGGCCAAGCCACGCAGAGCGTGCAGCGGAACCGTGCGGTGCGGGGCTCGGGCGCGCCCTTTTCCTCAAGCCGCTGCCAGACCTTTTCCATCGCCATCGGGAAATCGCGCCCGGCCGGGGTTTCCGCCCAGTCGGCGGTGTGGACACCGGGCTGACCATCGAGCGCGTCGACCTCGATCCCGCTGTCGTCGGAAAGCGCCGGAAGGCCGCTCTCGCGGGCGGCGTGGTGGGCCTTGATCCGGGCATTGCCGGCGAAGGTCTCTTCGGTCTCCTCCGGCTCCTCGAGCCCGAGCTCGCCGGCCGATGTCACGGTGACGCCATACGGCGCCAGAAGTGCGCCGATCTCGCGCAGCTTGCCCGCGTTATGGGTCGCGATGACCAGCGTGTCGCCCAGTGCGCGCATCGGATCAGCCTGCCACGGCGGCCGTCTGGGCCGCGACAAGCTCGTCGACGCCCTTGGCGGCCATGTCGAGCAGCTGATCCAGCGCGTCGCGCGAGAAGGGCGCGCCTTCGGCGGAGCCCTGAACCTCGACGAAGCCGCCCCGCCCCGTCATCACGAAATTGGCGTCCGTCGCGGCCTCGCTGTCCTCGGCATAGTCGAGATCCAGCACGGTCTGGCCGCCATAGATCCCGCAGCTGATCGCCGCCACGTGGTCGATCAGCGGGTCCGACGTCACCATGCCGGCCTTGAGAAGCTTGTTCACCGCCAGCCGCAGCGCGACCCAGCCGCCGGTAATGGCCGCGCAGCGCGTGCCGCCATCGGCCTGGATCACGTCGCAGTCCACGGTGATCTGGCGCTCGCCGAGCGCCACGCGGTCGATACCCGCCCGCAGCGACCGCCCGATCAGGCGCTGGATTTCCACGGTGCGGCCGCCCTGCTTGCCGGCGGCGGCCTCGCGGCGCATGCGGGTGTTCGTCGCGCGGGGCAGCATGCCGTATTCCGCCGTGACCCAGCCGAGGCCGCTGTTCTTCAGGAAGGGCGGCACGCGATCCTCGATGGTCGCGGTGCACAGCACATGGGTGTCGCCCATGCGGATCATGACCGAGCCTTCGGCATGTTTCGTGACGCCCGTCTCGATTGAAATCGGGCGCATTTCATCTATCTGTCTACCAGAGGGACGCATGAAAAATCCTTGTATTGCAGGCTGTCGCCACATACCCACAGCGCCCTGCACGAGTAAAGGGCAATGTCCCGATTGATCTTGGCGGCGGGCGCGGTTTAATGGCCGGCAGCCGTGATGCACCAGGCAGGTTCGAGGCAATGAACGACGGGTCCAGCCTGTTGGCAGAAATGAACGAGCGCAGCCGAGAGGTTTTCCGGCGGCTGGTCGAGGCGTATCTCGACACCGGCGCGCCGGTCGGCTCGCGCACGCTGGCGCGGTCGATGACCGAAAAGGTCTCGCCGGCGACGATCCGCAACGTGATGCAGGATCTCGAGTATCTCGGCCTGCTCGACAGCCCGCATATCTCGGCCGGCCGCGTGCCCACGCATGTCGGGCTGCGCCTGTTCGTCGACGGGCTGCTCGAGGTGGGCGATATCTCGGCCGAGGAGCGGATGCAGATCGAGAACACGATCGGCAACGACAAGCGCGACATGTCGACCATGCTGGACCGTGCGGGATCGATGCTGTCGGGCCTGACCCAGGGTGCGAGCCTGGTGCTGGCGCCCAAGCACGAGGCGCCGATCAAGCACGTGGAATTCGTCGCGCTGGGCCCGGACCGCGCGCTTGTGGTGCTGGTGACCGCCGACGGTCATGTCGAGAACCGGATCTTCACCCCGCCGATCGGGCAGACCCCGTCCGCGATGCGCGAGGCGGCGAATTTCCTGAACGCCGTGGCCGAGGGCAAGACGCTGTCGGAACTGCGCGCGGTCATGGAACGCGACATCGCCGACCGCCGGCGAGAGCTGGACATCCTCGCCCAGCAGATGGTCGAGAACGGGCTGGCCGTCTGGGAAAACGAGGGCGTTCTGCATGAACGGCTGATCGTGCGCGGCCGGGCGAATCTGCTCGAAGAGATGGAGGCGGCGGAAGACCTGGCGCGGGTGCGCGAGCTTTTCGACGACCTCGAGCGCAAGCGCGACATCGCCCAGTTCCTCGAACTGACCGAGGAAGGCGACGGCGTGCGCATTTTCATCGGCGCAGAGAACAAACTTTTTTCGTTATCGGGTTCCTCTCTGGTGGTCTCTCCATATATGAACGCGGACCGGAAGATTGTCGGCGCCGTGGGCGTGATCGGACCGACCCGGCTGAATTACGGGCGGATCGTTCCCATCGTGGACTACACGGCGCAATTGGTCGGCAGGGCCCTGTCCGACCAGAGCTGAGCAAGAGGTGACAGGAATGTCCGAACCGAAACGGGACGAAATGGCAGAAGAGACAGCGGTCGCGGAAGAGACGGCCCCCGCCGAAGGCGAGGGGCTGGACGCCCTGGCCGAGGATGGCGAGACGGACGCGCTCCGCGCCGAGCGGGACGAACTGAAGGATCGCCTGCTGCGCGCCATGGCCGATGCCGAGAACGTGCGCAAGCGTGGCGAGCGCGACCGCCGCGAAGCCGAGATCTACGGCGGCACCAAGCTGGCCCGGGACCTTCTGCCCGTCTACGACAACCTCAACCGTGCGCTCGCCGCCATGGACGAGGCGGAGCGCGAGACGGCCAAGAGCGTCGTCGAGGGCGTCGAGCTGACCCTGCGCGAACTGGTCAACGCCTTTGCCAAGCACGGGATCGAGCCCGTTTCACCGCAGGTGGGCGACCCGTTCGACCCGCAGCTTCACCAGGCCATGTTCGAGGCCCCGGTGCCCAGCGTGAAACAGGGCAACATCGTGCAGGTGATGGTCGAGGGCTTCACCATTCACGACAGGCTTCTGCGCCCGGCGCAGGTCGGCGTGTCCTCGACCCCGGCGGGTCAGGAAAACGAGGGGTCGGAGTCCGAGGACGGGTGACCGTCCAATAGGCCCCGCAGCTCGTAGACCAGATCCAGGGCTTCGCGCGGCGTCAGGTCGTCGGGATGGGCCGCCCTGAGGCGGTTCTCCACAGGCGACGGCGCCGGGGCGGCGTTTCGCGGGGCGGGCGCCGCCGGCGCGGCCGAAAACAGCGGCAGGTCATCGACCAGCGTTTCGGCGCCGGATCCCTTTTCCCGGTCGCCTTTCTCAAGGGCCTCCAGCACCACGCGGGCGCGGTCCACGACACTTGCCGGCAGCCCGGCGAGCCGTGCCACCTGCACGCCGTAAGACCGGTCCGCGGCGCCCTTGTGCACCTCGTGCAGGAAGATGACCTCCCCCTCCCATTCCTTGACCGACACCGTGGCGTTTTCCAGCCCGTCGAGCCGCGCCGAGAGCTTGGTCAGCTCGTGGTAATGGGTCGCGAAAAGCGCGCGGCAGCGGTTCTGCTCGTGCAGGTGTTCGAGCGTCGCCCAGGCGATGGAGAGCCCGTCATAGGTCGCGGTGCCGCGCCCGATCTCGTCGAGGATCACCAGCGCGCGGTCGTCGGCCTGGTTCAGGATGGCGGCGGTCTCGACCATTTCCACCATGAAGGTGGACCGGCCACGCGCCAGGTCGTCAGATGCACCCACGCGCGAAAAAAGCTGTGATATCAGACCTATAGATGCGCTTTGGGCCGGCACCCAGCCCCCCATCTGCGCAAGGATCGCGATCAGCGCGTTCTGGCGCAGGAAGGTCGACTTGCCGGCCATGTTGGGGCCCGTCAGCAGCCAGATATGCGCGCCGTCCCCGTCATTCGACAGGGCGCAGTCATTGGCGATGAAGGGCGCGCCCTCGGCCTTGAGAGCCCGCTCCACGACCGGGTGGCGCCCGCCCGCGATCTCGAACCGGCGCGAGCCGTCGATCTCTGGCCGGCACCAGTCCTCGGCGACGGCAAGCTCCGCCAGCGCGGCGGCGAGGTCGATTTCCGCCAGCGCCCGCGCCGCGGCGCCGATGCCGGCGGCCGAGTCAACCACGGCGGCGCGCAGGGCCTCGAAGATGCGCTTCTCGATCTCCAGCGCGCGGCTTCCGGCGTTGAGGATCTTCGTCTCCAGCTCGGACAGCTCGACCGTGGTGAAGCGCACCGCGTTGGCGGTCGTCTGGCGGTGGATGAAGGTCTCCGACAGCGGCGGGCTCATCATCCGCCCGGCATGGGTGGCCGGGGTCTCGATGAAATAGCCCAGCACGTTGTTGTGCTTGATCTTCAGGGAATTGACCCCGGCCTGGTCGATATATTGCGCCTGCAATCCCGCGATCACGCCGCGGCCCTCGTCGCGCAGCGTCCGCGCTTCGTCGAGATCGCCGTCGAAGCCGCCGGCGACGAAACCGCCGTCGCGGGCCATCAGCGGCGGCTCGGCCACCAGCGCGCTGTCGAGCAGATCGAGGGTGTCGTTATGGCCCGCCGTTTCGGCCAGGGCCTCGGCCAGGATCTCCGGCAGCTCCGCGCCGTCGAGGATCGCGGGCAGCCCTGCCGCCTGGGTCAGGCCGACCCGGATCGCGGCCAGGTCCCGCGGCCCCCCGCGGTCGAGCGCCAGCCGCGACAGCGCACGGTCCATGTCGGGGATGCGGCGCAGGGCCGTGCGCAGCGCGTCGCGCAGGCTGTCGTTCTCGACCAGGAAGCTTACCCCGTCCTGCCGGGTCTGCACCGTCCTTAGATCGGCCGAGGGGCTGCTCAGCCGCCGCTCCAGCAGGCGCGCGCCGCCGGCCGTCACGGTGCGGTCGATCACCGCCAGGAGCGAGCCGGCCCGCCCGCCGTTCAGGCTGGCGGTCAGCTCGAGATTGCGCCGGGTCGCGCCGTCGATCTGCATCGCCTGGTGCTGCGCCTCGCGCACCGGCGGGCGCAGCAGCGGCAGCTTGCCCTTTTGCGTGATCTCCAGGTACTCGACGATCGCGCCCATCGCCGCCAGTTCCGCCCGGCCGAAACTGCCAAACCCGTCCAGCGCACCGACCCCGTAAAGCGCCTGCAGACGCTTTTCCGCGGCCGTGCTGTCGAAACTCGCCCGCGCCATCGGAGTCAGGGCCGCGCCCGTATCCTCGACCGCCGCGCGATAGCTGGCCTCGAGCGTCTCGGGCAGCAGCACCTCGCGCGGGGCGAGCCGGGCCAGTTGCGGGCCGAGCCGCACCGCGGCGCAGGGCATCACGCGAAACTCCCCGGTAGAGATATCGACCCAGGCCAGCGCGGCGCCGTCGCGAACCTCGGCAAAGGCGGCGAGGAAATTGTGGCTGCGGGCCTCCAGAAGCGCATCCTCGGTCAGCGTGCCGGGGGTCACGAGCCGCACCACGTCACGCTTCACCACCGCCTTGGAGCCGCGCTTCTTGGCCTCGGCCGGGTCTTCCATCTGCTCGCAGACCGCGACGCGGAACCCCTTGCGGATCAGGGTCAGAAGGTAGCTTTCGGCCGAATGGACCGGGACGCCGCACATCGGGATATCCTGGCCCAGATGCTTGCCGCGCTTGGTTAGCGCGATGTCGAGCGACTCGGCCGCCGCCGCGGCATCCTCGAAGAACATCTCGTAGAAATCACCCATGCGGTAGAAGAGCAGCGCGTCGGGATACTGCTCCTTCAACTCGAGATACTGCGCCATCATAGGCGTTACGGACGGTTTCTCGACGTTCACGCGGCCCCCCAACCTGTCGGACCGGAATCTAACGAAGCGCCCCGGAGGGGGAAAGCCGAAACCGGCAATCAGTTGTGGGCGCGCTGCCGAGCCTGTATCACGCGATCTGGGACGGAGGAGAGGCACGCATGGCCCGCAAGAACAGATTCACCGACGAAGAGGCGCTCGCCTATCACCTGGAGCCGAAGCCGGGCAAGCTCGAGGTCAACGCCTCGACGCCGATGACCACGCAGCGCGATCTGAGCCTGGCCTACAGCCCGGGCGTGGCCGTGCCGGTACAGGCCATCGCCGACCGGCCCGAAACGGCCTATGACTACACCACCAAGGGCAACATGGTCGCGGTGATCTCCAACGGCACCGCGATCCTGGGCATGGGCAATCTCGGCGCGCTCGCCTCCAAGCCGGTGATGGAGGGCAAGGCGGTGCTCTTCAAGCGCTTCGCCGACATCAACTCCATCGATCTCGAGGTGGATACCGAGGATCCGGACGCCTTCATCAACGCGGTGAAGCTGCTGGGTCCGTCCTTCGGCGGCATCAACCTCGAGGACATCAAGGCGCCGGAATGCTTCATCATCGAGCAGCGCCTGAAAGAGTTGATGGACATCCCCGTGTTCCACGACGACCAGCACGGGACGGCGGTGATCTGCGCGGCGGGGCTGATCAACGCGCTGCACCTGTCGGGCAAGAGGCTGGAAGACTGCCGGATCGTGCTCAACGGTGCGGGCGCGGCCGGCATCGCCTGTCTCGAACTGATCAAGGCGATGGGCGCCGACCCGGCGAAATGCATCGCCTGCGACACGAAGGGCGTGATCTACCAGGGCCGCACCGAGGGCATGAACCAGTGGAAGTCGGCGCATGCCGTGAAGACCGACCATCGCACGCTCGAAGAGGCGATGAAGGGCGCCGACGTCTTCCTCGGCGTCTCGGTCAAGGGCGCGGTCACCCAGGACATGGTCGAGAGCATGGCCGACAACCCGGTGATCTTCGCCATGGCCAATCCCGATCCCGAGATCTCCCCGGAAGAGGCACATGACGTGCGGCCCGATGCCATCGTAGCGACCGGGCGCAGCGACTACCCGAACCAGGTCAATAACGTCCTCGGGTTTCCCTATCTCTTCCGCGGCGCGCTGGATGTGAACGCCCGCGCCATCAACGACGAGATGAAGATCGCCTGTGCCGAGGCCCTGGCGCGCCTGGCGCGCGAGGACGTGCCGGACGAGGTGGCGATGGCCTATGGCCGCAAGCTGACCTTCGGGCGCGACTACATCATCCCGACCCCCTTTGACCCGCGGCTCATTCACACCGTGCCGCCGGCGGTGGCGAAGGCGGGCATGGACACGGGCGTCGCGCGGCGGCCGATCGTCGACATGGATCGCTACGAGCATGACCTGAAGGCGCGGATGGATCCCACCGCCTCGATCCTGCAGGGGCTCTATGCGCGCGCCCGCCACGCCCAGGCGCGGATGATCTTTGCCGAGGGCGACGACCCGCGCGTGCTGCGCGCGGCCGTGGCCTGGCAGCGGTCGGGCCTTGGCAAGGCGATCGTCGTGGGACGCGAGGCCGACGTGAAACAGAAGCTGGAAACGGCCGGGCTGGGCGACGCCGTGCGGGAGCTGGAGGTCGTCAACGCGGCCAACACCACGCATCTCGAGACATACAAGGCGTTTCTCTACCAGCGGCTCCAGCGCAAGGGCTACGACCAGCACGACATTCATCGCATGGCGGCGCGTGACCGGCACGTCTTCTCGTCGCTGATGCTGGCGCATGGGCATGGCGACGGCATGATCACCGGCGCGACGCGGAAATCGGCCCATGTGATGGACCTGATCAACCACGTCTTCGACGTGACCCCCGGCAGCGGGGCGATGGCGGCGACGGCGGTTCTGCGGCGGGGGCGGATCGTCCTGATCGCGGATACGCTGGTGCATGAATGGCCGCTGGCCGACGACATGGCCGATATCGCGACCAGCACGGCGCGGGTCGCGCGGACGCTGGGGCTGGAGCCGCGGGTCGCCTTCGTCAGCTTCTCCAATTTCGGCTACCCGCGCTCGGAAAGGGCCGAGAAGATGCACGAGGCCCCGGCGCTGCTCGACCGGCGGGGCGCCGATTTCGAGTACGAGGGCGAGATGACCGTCGACGTGGCGCTGAACCCCGAGGTGCAGGCCAACTATCCCTTCCAGCGGCTGAGCGGCCCGGCGAACATCCTCGTGGTGCCGGCGCGGCACTCGGCCTCCATCTCGGTCAAGCTGATGCAGGAGATGGGCGAGGCCACGGTGATCGGCCCGATCCTGACGGGCGTCGACCGGCCCTTGCAGCTCTGCTCCACCACCTCGACGGTGAACGATATCCTGAACATGGCGGTGATGGCGGCCTGCCGCGTCGGCGAGTCATGACGATCTTCAACCTCGGCTCCATCAACGCCGACCAGTTCTACGGCGTGCCGCGTCTGCCCGGTCCGGGCGAGACGGTGGCGGCGACGGCGCGGCGCACCGGCCTGGGCGGCAAGGGTGCGAACCAGTCGGTCGCCGCCGCGCGGGCGGGCGCCCGGGTCGCCCATATCGGCGCGGTCGGCATGGATGGCGGCTGGGCCGTGGAACGGCTGCGCGCCTACGGCGTCGACGTGCGCCACGTCGTGGTGACGGATCAGCCCACGGGGCACGCGATCATCAACGTGGACGGCGCCGGCGAGAACGCCATCGTGATCTTTCCCGGCGCCAACCGGGCGCAGGACCGCGCCCGGATCGACGCGGCCCTGGCCGAGGCGCGGCCCGGCGATATACTGCTCTTGCAGAACGAGACGTCATGCGTGCGCGACACCGCGCGGCTGGCGCGGGCAAAGGGGTGCAGGGTGATCTATTCCGCCGCGCCGTTCGATGCGGCGGCCGTGCGCGAGGTTGCCGACCACATCGACATTCTGGTGCTGAACGCCGTTGAGGCCGCGCAGCTGGCCGCGGCGCTGGGCGTCGCGGGCGATGCGCTGCCGGTACGCGAGGTTCTGGTCACACACGGGGCCGACGGCGCCGTGTGGCGGGGCGACGCCGGGATCGTCGAGGTTCCGGGAATCGCGGTGACCGCGGTCGACACCACCGGTGCGGGGGACACTTACCTCGGCTATTTCGCCGCCGGCCTCGACGCCGATCTTCCGGTCGAAGAGGCGATGCGACTGGCCGCGGGCGCGGCGGCGCTGAAGGTCACGCGCCCGGGCACGGCGGACGCGATCCCGGCCCGCGACGAGGTCGAGGCCTTCCTCGCCGACAGAAAGACATAGCCCGGGCCGGGGGCCCGGGCCGGCGCGCCGCCGTGGCGGCGGGCCTCAGCCCTTCATGCCGTCCCAGAAGCTTTTCACCTTGCTGAAGAAGTTCGAGCTCTGCGGGTTGTTGCCGTCGCCGAGGCTTTCGAACTCGCGCAGCAGCTCCTTCTGCCTGGACGACAGGTTCACCGGCGTCTCGACGGAAAGCTCGATATACATGTCGCCCCGGCCCGCGCCGCGGATGGGCGGCATGCCCTTGCCCTTGAGCCGCATCTGCCGGCCCGACTGGCTGCCGGCCGGGATCTTCACGCGTGACCGGCCGCCATCGATGGTGGGCACCTCGATCTCGCCGCCGAGCGCGGCGCTGGTCATGCTGACCGGCACGCTGCAGAACAGGTTCGCCCCGTCGCGTTCGAAGATCGGGTGATCGGCCACGTCGATGAAGATGTAGAGATCGCCCGTGGGACCGCCGCGCAGCCCTGCCTCGCCCTCGCCGGCCAGGCGGATTCTCGTGCCGGTCTCGACCCCGGCGGGGATGTTGACGCTGAGCGAACGGTCCTTGTTGACCCGTCCCGCGCCGCCGCAGGCCGTGCAGGGATTCTTGATGATCTGGCCCATGCCCGAACAGGTCGGGCAGGTGCGCTCCACCGTGAAGAAGCCCTGCTGCGCCCGAACCTTGCCCATGCCGGAGCAGGTCGGGCAGTTGGTCGGTTCGGCGCCGCCGGCCGCGCCCGAGCCGTGGCAGACGTCGCACGCGACGGAGCCGGGAACGCTGATCGTCTTCTGGATGCCCTTGAAGGCCTCTTCCAGCGTGATGCGCATGTTGTAGCGCAGGTCCGATCCACGGGTGGCGCGCTGGCCGCCGCCGCGGCCGCCGCCCATGAAATCGCCGAAAAGATCTTCGAAGACGTCCGAGAACGCCGAGGCGAAATCGGCGTTGCCGCCGCCGAACCCGCCGCCGGGCCGGCCGCCGCCGCCCATGCTGCCGTCGAAGGCCGCATGGCCGAAGCGGTCATAGGCCGCTTTGCGTTCGGGATCCTTCAGGGCGTCATAGGCCTCGTTCACTTCCTTGAACTGGGCCTCGGCGTTGGGGTTGTCCGAGTTCCGGTCGGGGTGAAGTTCCTTGGCCTTCTTGCGATAGGCTTTCTTGATCTCGTCGTCGGACGCGCCCTTCGAGACGCCCAGAACCTCGTAGTAGTCGCGCTTTGCCATGGGTGTCGGTCCTTTGCCAAACGCGCGGGCCGATCCGGGTTTTCCGGACCGGCCCCCGTAGGTTCGCGGTTACGTCTTACGAGCGCTTCTGATCGTCGTCGAGATCCTCGAAATCGGCGTCGACGATGTCCTCGTCGACCCCCGAGGGCCCGTCATCCTCGGTGCCGGACTCGGCGCCGCCGCTCTCGTCCTGCTGCGACTTGTAGATCGCTTCGCCCAGCTTCATCGAGGCTTCGGTCACGTTCTGGATGCCCGACTTGATCTTGTCGGCGTCGTCGCTCTCGATCGCTTCCTCGAGCGCCTTGAGAGCAAGCTCGATCGCCTCGACCGTGGCCGGGTCGACCTTGTCGCCGTGCTCCTCGAGCGACTTCTTGGTGGAATGGACGAGGCTCTCGGCCTGGTTCTTGGTTTCCACCAGCTCCTTGCGCTTCTTGTCCTCTTCGGCGTGGGACTCGGCGTCCTTCACCATCTGGTCGATCTCGTCCTCCGAGAGGCCGCCCGATGCCTGGATGGTGATCTTCTGTTCCTTGCCGGTGCCCTTGTCCTTGGCGGACACGTTGACGATGCCGTTGGCGTCGATGTCGAAGGCGACTTCGATCTGGGGCATGCCACGCGGTGCCGGCGGGATGTCCTCGAGGTTGAACTGGCCCAGCAACTTGTTGTCGGACGCCATCTCGCGCTCGCCCTGGAAGACCCGGATCGTCACCGCGGACTGGTTGTCCTCGGCGGTGGAGAAGATCTGGCTCTTCTTGGTCGGGATCGTGGTGTTGCGGTCGATGAGGCGGGTGAAGACGCCGCCCAGCGTCTCGATGCCCAGCGACAGCGGCGTCACGTCGAGCAGCACGACGTCCTTCACGTCGCCCTGCAGAACGCCGGCCTGGATTGCGGCGCCCATGGCGACGACCTCGTCCGGGTTCACGCCCTTGTGCGCGTCCTTGCCGAAGAACTTGGCGACTTCCTCGGCCACCTTGGGCATCCGGGTCATGCCGCCGACGAGGATGACCTCGTCCACCTCGTCCTTGGCGATCCCGGCATCCTTCAGGGCCGCGGCACAGGGTTTCAGCGAGCCGGAGATCAGGTCGCCGACCAGGCTTTCCAGCTTGGCGCGGGTCAGCTTCATGACCATGTGCAGCGGCTGGCCGGTGTCCTTGTCCATCGAGATGAACGGCTGGTTGATCTCGGTCTGCGACGAGGAGCTCAGCTCGATCTTGGCCTTTTCGGCGGCCTCCTTCAGGCGCTGCAGCGCCATCTTGTCGTTGGTCAGGTCGACGCCATGCTCTTTCTTGAACTCGTCGGCCAGGTAATTGACGATCCGCATGTCGAAGTCCTCGCCGCCGAGGAAGGTATCCCCGTTGGTGGACTTCACCTCGAAGAGGCCGTCGTCGATTTCCAGGATCGTGATGTCGAAGGTGCCGCCGCCGAGGTCGTAGACCGCGATGGTCTTGCTGTCCTTCTTGTCGAGCCCGTAGGCCAGCGCGGCCGCCGTCGGCTCGTTGATGATGCGCAGCACCTCGAGGCCGGCGATCTTGCCGGCGTCCTTGGTCGCCTGGCGCTGGGCGTCGTTGAAATAGGCCGGCACGGTGATGACGGCCTGGGTGACGTCCTCGCCCAGGTAGCTCTCGGCGGTCTCCTTCATCTTCTGCAGGATGAAGGCGGAGATCTGCGACGGCGAATACGTCTCGTCCTTGACCTTGACCCAGGCGTCGCCCTGGCCGCCGTCGACGATGGCGTAGGGGACGAGTTTCTTGTCCTTCTCGACCTCGGCGTCGCCCATGCGACGGCCGATCAGCCGCTTCACGGCGAAGACCGTGTTTTCCGGGTTCGTGACCGCCTGGCGCTTGGCCGGCTGGCCCACGAGACGTTCGTTGTCGGTAAAGGCCACGATCGACGGCGTGGTGCGCGCCCCTTCCGCGTTCTCGATCACGCGCGGCTGCGAGCCGTCCATGATCGCGACACAGGAGTTGGTGGTCCCAAGGTCGATCCCGATGACTTTGCCCATGTCCGTTCCTTTCCTTTCGGCGAATATGTGGACGCCGGATCCGATTACGGCCTCCGGCCTCCGATCCCCATGACCGGGCGGGTCGGCCCGGCTTCAAGTTCGAGTGGCTATATAGGAGTGAGCCCTTGGGGCTGCAAGCGGTCGCAGGCTGCGATATGACACCTGGAACGAGGGGGAATCCGTAGGATTTTCCGAAGCCCGCCGCCCGCAGAGGAGCCGAAGGCCAGATGACCGACCCCGCAGACCCGCCGGAACCGAGCCGCCGCATTCGCGGTGTCGCGCTGTATGACGGGTTCCTTTCGGCCGCCGGGCAGGCCCGCCTTCTCGAGGATCTGCGCGCGGTCGCGAAGGCCGCGCCGATGTTCGCGCCCGAAACGCCTCGGGGCCGGAAAATGTCGGTGCGGATGACCTCGGCCGGAAAATACGGCTGGTATTCGGACCGGCGCGGCTATCGCTACATCGACCGCCACCCCTCCGGCACGCCCTGGCCGCCGATTCCCGACTCGGTCCTCGCGATCTGGCGCGCGGTCGGCAGCACCCGGCGCGACCCGGATTGCTGCCTGGTCAATTATTACGGCGAGGGCACCAGGATGGGGCTGCACCAGGACCGGGACGAGGCGGATTTCGGCTGGCCGGTGGTATCGGTGTCGCTCGGCGACGAGGCGCTCTTCCGGATCGGCAACACCACGCGCGGCGGCAAGACGGAATCGGTCTGGCTGCGATCGGGCGACGTGATCGTGATGGGGGGTGCGGCGCGGCTGGTCTATCACGGGATCGACCGGATCCGCTTCGGCAGCTCGGCGCTTCTGCCGGATGGTGGGCGTATCAACCTGACGCTCAGGGTGGTGGACTAGCGCGCGGCGCCGCCTCGGCTACTGGCGTGCGCCCCAGCTCGCGGAGGCGCGGCGGCGGGTGTAGAACTCGCCCATCAAGCCCAGCATCAGGCAGGTGACGGTCAGGATCGCCGGNTAGNTTTCGGTGGTGTGGCGNGGGAAATANTTGACGAAGGCCGCGCCGCGCGCCTGGTCGATGGTGTGGAACAGCGGGTTCCAGGTGAAATAGGGCAAGAGGAATCCCGGCAGCTGGTTGACCACGAACATCTTGCCGCTCGAGATCATGTTGGCGCGCATGTAGACCATCGACACCAGCTGGACGAGCCCCGGCGCCCAGGGCTTCAGGGCCAGGAAAACGAGCCCGATGGCCGCCCCGCTGGCCCAGGCCAGCATGAAGTTGCGCATCAACCCGACCGGGTCGTGGATTTCCACCGGCCGCCACGCGACATGCACGCCGATCAGGATCACCCCGAAGGCGAGCAGCTGAAGGTAGAGCGCGGCCAGCGCCGCCGACGAGATGCTGACCAGCGTGTTCATCGGCGCGTGCTTCATCATCGGCGAGGTCGGACCCTCGGCCCCGAGCACCGACGACAGGGCCTTGTTGTGGGTCAGGAAGAGAAAGACGCCCGACATCAGATAGACGATGAAATCGCCCCGGACCGGCGCGCCCTTCATCCCGAGGATCGAGAACATCGCGTAGAAGACCGCGACGAGGATCACCGCCTGCGCCATGTTGCTCAGCAGCCCGAGAATGGCGTTGCCGCTGCCTTTCCGGACGTTGCGAACGGTGGCGTGATAGGTCAGGGACAGGAGCGAGAAGACGCGGGCGACCCGGCTGCGCTTGGCCTGGCGCTGGAACATGGCGGACCTCGTTACGCAATTCCGTCCTTTATCGGGGCGGATACTTGCTGTTGATATAACAGCAGGACGAGATGCGGGAAACCGGGCCGCGCCCGGGCGGAAGGAGAGCGACTTGGACTACGCGAAGCTGGCCACCACGCTGCGGCGTGTTGCCCTGGACGCCGGGGCGAAGATCATGGAGATCTACGAGGCCGATGATTTCGAGGTGCGCGCCAAGAGCGACGCCAGCCCCGTGACCGAGGCCGACGAGGCCGCGGACGCCCTGATCTTCGCGGCGCTGACGGAGGCCTTTCCGGGTGTCCTGATCGTCACCGAGGAACAGGCCGACAGCCACGCCCGCGCCGCGCAGGACTTCCTGATCGTGGATCCGCTCGACGGCACCAAGGAATTCGTCAAGCGCCGCGGGGATTTCACCGTCAACATCGCCTATGTCCGGGACGGCGTGCCGGTGCGCGGGATCGTCTATGCCCCGGCCCGCAGGCGGCTCTTCTACACCGATGCCGATGGCCGGTCGGTCGAGGAAACCGGCAGCTTTACCCCCGGTCTCCACGGCGAGACGCATCCGCTGCGGGTTTCGACCCCGGACAACGACGCGCTGATGGTGGTCGCCTCGAAGTCGCATCGCGACCAGGCCACCGACGACTATATCGGGCGTTACGAGGTCCGCGACATGACAAGCGCCGGGTCGTCGCTGAAATTCTGCCTGGTCGCCTCGGGCGAGGCCGATCTCTACCCGCGGCTCGGCCGCACCATGGAATGGGATACGGCCGCGGGCGATGCGGTGCTGCGCGGGGCGGGGGGCGCGGTGGTGCGCTTCGACGATCACGCGCCGCTGCGCTACGGCAAGCCGGGATACGAGAACCCGTTTTTCATCGCCTATGCCCCCGGCGTCGATCTGAAGGAGGCCTGAGTGTCCGTGCTCGTCGTCATTCCCGCGCGTTACGCCTCTAGCCGGTATCCGGGCAAGCCGCTGGTCGAGCTGCGCGGCGCGGGGGGCGGAAAGAAGCCGCTGATCCGCCGCAGCTGGGAGGCCGCGATGGCCGTCTCCGGCGTGGATCGGGTCGTCGTCGCGACCGATGACGCGCGGATCCGCGACGCGGCAGAGGGTTTCGGGGCCGAGGTCGTGATGACCTCGCCCGACTGCGCCAACGGGACGGAGCGCTGCGCCGAGGCCGCCGCCACGCTGGACTGGGCCGGCCTCGTGGTGAACCTGCAAGGCGATGCGCCGCTGACGCCGCCCTGGTTCGTCGAGGCGCTGGTCGCGCGGCTCGCCGCCGACGACAGCATAGGCATGGCGACGCCGGTGCTGCGCTGCGACGCCGAGGCGCTGAACGGGTTTCTGGAGGATCGCAGGCAGGGCCGCGTCGGCGGCACCACCGCGGTCTTCGCGCAGGATCGCCGGGCGCTCTACTTTTCCAAGGAGGTCATCCCCTACACGGGCAAGGCCTACGGCCCCGGCGACGAGGTGCCGGTCTTCCATCACGTCGGGGTCTATGCCTATCGGCCGGCGGCGCTGGCCGCCTATACGCGCTGGCCGCCCGGACCTCTCGAGACGCTGGAGGGGCTCGAACAGCTTCGCTTCCTCGAGAACGGCGCGCCCGTTCTCTGCGTCGAGGTCGAGGCTCGCGGCCGCGCTTTCTGGGAACTCAACAACCCCGAGGACGTTCCCCGCATCGAGGCCAAGCTCGTGGAGATGGGCGTGGAATGACCTTGCCGGTGGCCAGCGTCGTCGTCGCCTCGCGCGGCCGACCCGCCGCGCTGCGCCGCCTTCTGACCGCCCTGCGCTTCCAGGATCATCCCGCGTTCGAGGTCGTCGTCGTCAGCGACGAAGAGGGCGCCGCGATCCTCCGGGCGCCGGGCGTGGCGCCGGACGTGAAACACGCGCCCTTCGGCGCCGCCAACCTGTCGGCGGCACGCAACCGCGGGATCGCCCAGGCCGCCGGCGCGGCCGTCGCCTTCATCGATGACGATGCGGTGCCGGAACCCTCGTGGCTGCGCCGGTTGACCGCGCCGCTCGCAGAGCCCGACGTGGGGGCGGCCGGCGGGTTCGTGCGGGGCCGGAACGGCCTGTCCTTCCAGTGGACGGCGCGGCAGGTCGACGGCTTCGGGGTCCATGCCCCGCTCGATGTCGATCCGGAGGCCGCGACCGTGCTGCGTCCCGGTGATGGCTGGGCCGTGAAGACCGAGGGCACGAACTGTGCCTTTCGCCGGGACGTCCTTGTGCGGCTCGGCGGTTTCGACGAGGCCTTTCGCTTCTATCTCGACGAGACCGACCTGAACTGGCGCCTCGCCGAGGCCGGCTGGGCCACGGCCATCGTCCCCCGGGCCGAGGTGCATCACATGATGGCGGCGGGCCCCTATCGCCGGGCCGATCGCGTGCCGCGGGACCTGTTCGAGATCGGGGCCAGCCAGGCCTATTTCTGCACCCGGCACGGGACGGCGGCGGGGCGCGCCCGGGCGCTGGGCGCGTTCCACGCCGCGCAGCGCCGCCGCATCCTGACGCATATGGTCGCGGGCCGGGGCGAGCCGCG
>PR_CR_10_Liq_1_inCRDRAFT_1000898_pt1 | contig 17630 bp, 11 predicted proteins | sample PRCRCaboRojoPR_3_FD_10241 | JGI IMG/M metagenome (IMG submission 10241)
ATTGAAACCCTCTAAACTCGCTTCCTTGGGGTCTTTGGAATCCTGGTCTCTGGAATCCTGGTCTTTGGAGTTCAGCTTTGGTGGGTTTTGGTGGATTTGCTCTAAAGTTGAAACTAGGGGACTTAGAAATTTTCCTTTTGTCAGATCTTTGAATTAAGGATTTAACTTCTTCGGATTCTTCTTTACTATGGTTAACGAACCTTTTTGAAGGACCAGCAAAACTAGATACTCTAAAAATACTACCAGGCTTATCTTTGCTCCATGCTCTTGGTTCCATTGGCATTCTTTCAAACCTTGCAGTTTCTTGTTCTCTGTTTGCTTTGGGTCTTATTTCTTTGTTTGTTTCCTTTTGTCTCTCCCTAATCACCTCTTTTTGGTCTTCTTTTGACTCAGACTTCAAAGGGATAGTAGTTCCTGTCTTCACAGAGTCAAACAAAAAAGCAATTTGATCACTTTTGAAATACTGCTTTAATGGATTAGCTTTCTGGGTTTCCTTATATCCCCTTCGAAGACTCTCTAAGTGTTCCTGCTTAAACCCGCATTCCTTCAATTGGCTAACTACGTCCAAGTATTTTCTTTTGGCATCCTCGAGTTCTTTAACTAAGCTCAAGGAGATATTGACTGTGTACTCTACCAAAAGATCAGCTTGTCTGAGTATTTCTGTTTGCTGAGAAGATATTAGCTTGCAAACTTCTTCAAAGCTGCCAATCAGCTCCTGTCCATCGATGTGGACGATTTTGTGAGACTTGGAAACAGACAAGTGCTCTACGATATGGTCATTACAGAGGTAAACTGACTCACACTTGCACTTGTAAGTAACAGTCTTACACTTTTTCCTCAAGCAATCCATATTAGTTCACATAAAGCCATTCTATGGAGTGCCTAGAGTACAACGTGCCTTTAGTTTACAGGAACCCCAATTCTCACTTAGTTCAGTGCCTTCCTTACTTAGAAGAATGCACTTCCCAAGAAAAAGCAACTGTAGAAACTCTTATTGAACAAGAAAAAGCTAACTTCGAGAAACCAAACTACTTAGAAGACTTGCCAGAACCTAACTTAGAAAACAAAGGGTCCACTGGAGGACCACTCACAGGCTTAGAAGCTTACAAAGTTTCCCAAAGTATTTCAGACTGGAACACCTTAGAGAAAAGCAAAGTGTGTTTAGGACACTACCAAATCAAAGCCCTGAACCTGGAGATCCTAAACAAACACGGCCTAGAATCACTAAACTGCAACCTAGAAGGCATAGACTTAGTAGAAAAACGCTTAGAACACCTAGTAGCTCAGTTAGAACAAAACAAAAAACAACTAAACTCCAAAAGAAAGCAAGCCCAGCTTGAATTTAACCAAGAAGAAAAGCACTTAAAACAGTTATGGAAAAACAAACTTAAACAAGTCCACTCTTTAAGAAACCAAGTCTGCAAACTCAGATCTACACTTAACAAACTCAAAACAAAATAACTTTAAACTTAATAATAATGGGATGTTTTTCATCAAAAAAGCGCTCAAATGAACACTCAAAGAAACCCTACACCCAAAAAAGCAACAACAAAGAACCAGCCAACAAAGCACCTAACGTTCCGGGAAGACCCTCAGAAACTTCGGAAGATTGTGTATCTCCACCAGTGTTCTTTCCAAACGTACAGTCCCCTGTGTCTTCGCCAAGTCCAGAGTCCAAACCTGAAACTAGAACTTTGCCCTGCGGCCCCCGGCCTCTTCCTGACCTTCTTTTTTATGACTTTGACTCCGAACACAAGTCTGGCGAGTTCGAAAGGTCTCACTTGCGAGACTGGCAAACTATTCTCAAGCAACACTGCAACTTTAGTTTTGCTGACTTGTACGCAGCTGTGGCTTCAGGCAACTGCAAGAATGAAGCTATCAACACAAGTTGGGACCGCTCTATGCTTGTGGACTTGGCTGGAAAGCTTTTGGCACTTCCTCCTAGAGACTGGACTAAGGAGCAGTTTTACCTGATCAACAAAATACGGAAACCTGGGAGTGACAGGGCTTCAATTTCTATGACAAGGCAATTAATGAAGATCCAAGAACATCTTAAGTGGTTTACTTGGGCACTGGGGGCTTACTTGTATGTTTCTATGGGAGGAAACTCCAAACACCTTGGAAGTGAGTTTTTCAAGCTCTACAGTCCTGGAGAGAGTTTCGGAATTCCTAAAAGAATAAAGCACTGGTTCAATGGGTTTAGGTACAAAAACGTAAGGTTTAAGTTGGTTTATTCAAGCAGTGAACAAGGCAAGGTCCTCAAGTCCGAAGCCAAAGCCATTAAGTTGTTTGCTTTGAGTTATGAGCAAATATCTTCTAAGGTGAACTCTATAGTGAACACTCCTCTATTTGTGTTCCAAGAAATTGGACCTTTACTGCTGTACGCAGTGCCTTTGTACTCACCTGAGTTCTTTGCGCCTTGCAAAGGAATCGAAATGTCTTTATTTGGAGTAAAGTCTTTTGAAGTTCCTTCAGAGAACATATTCCAGTTAAAATTAGACAGTGAACTCGACAAAGAAAAACCCTGTTACTTAGTTTACAACCTGCAAAGCTTTGTGCCTTTCGAAAACCACAAAGGCTACATCTGTCTTTTCAGTTGTGCAGGTCCTGAAATCCACATTTACGACTCAACCTTCGAGTCAGAGGTTCCTAGTTCAGTTATCCTTAAAACAATATACCCTGACAAAACGAACGTGCCCGAAAAAAGAATTCAAAGCGAAGAAATACACCGTTTCGGGTGGGACTTCTACATTTACTCAGACGAAAACCCCAGAATCGAAAGAAGAAACCCCATAGCTAGTTTGCTCCAAGAAGAAGTTTACGGCGAAGCAGTAGTAAGTCTCCACCTAAACAAAAAGCTCTACAGAAGGTTTCCTTTAGTAGAAGTCAAGAAAAAAGAATTCTTGGAGTACAAACGCCGCAGTTTGCGCGAGTGCCAGGGAGCTCTTGAACTTAACGAAAACATTTCTAACCACAACGCTTTCAAAGGACTTATGCAACGTAAAGGGCTGAACGCTTCTGACTCCTGGGTTTTGTGTGCTAAGTGCCGGTCCGAAAAAGCAAGAGTTTTAGTAGAAACAGACTTACTAGCTAGAGCAGTTAAAAACTTGGTATTTTCTTGGATGGAAGAAGGCACTATTTGGAGTCTTAGAGAGTTCAAAGAAGTTTTGTTGGAGACAGTGCGGCCTCTACTTCACCCTCCTTCACACAAAACACCCAACAACCTGTACTTGTACCTGCAGCTTTTTCTTTCAAGACTCAAAGCTTTGGAAACTGCTTCTTTAATTAGAAGGTCTGCAGAGGAAAGCGCCAGCCGTATAATAGAACCTCTGCGCAACAAAACCAGGACTTACGACTACTTTTTGAGTGACGAGATCCTAAAAAGAGTAATGGGCAGTGCAGCAAGGGCTCCTGCTTTGTTTTTACAGGCTCTGGAACTCCACCTTAAAGTAAGCATAGGGGAAGAAGCCCTAGCTAAAGCCAGAGCTGACGCTTACTTTTTCGTAAACAAAGAGTTGCCTTTGGTTCACCAAGACATTGAAGCTTTTACAATGAAAATCAGAACTCCGATTTCTTTGAAGGAAGACTGCCACATTACTTTTTTGAAGTTCTTCGAAGCTAGTGGCCGGAACTCCTTAGACATGATGAACGAGTCCTTTGCAGACTGGGTGAGTGAAGCAAGTGTGGACTTAATTAACAAAGACGAAGAACACAACTCTTTAGAACTGCTTATACCGCCTGACTTGTACTCACTGTCTAGCAACAGTTTGTTTTTCGAGAAGTACGAAATTCCAACTCTCCACTTAATAGAGGAGTGGGCTAACATTGTAGAAACCTTGCTTAAAGACATGATTACTGTTGACGGAGAAGAAACAGTCATAATCGAAGTTTTGCTTTATATAATCACAAACAAGTACTTTTTGGAAATGGATTCTGCAAGGTGTTCAGAGTGCATTTCACGAATAGGAAGCCAAATTAACAAAAGCATCTACGTGCCTTGTGAACTAGTTGTAGCGTACTACATGTGGAGTGCAATACTTACAGAAGAGACTAACTTAGCAGAGGCAGAACAAAACTACATAACTTCTCTGATGCTTATGACGAAGCTTTTAGGAGACCCTAGAGGAAGGGGCAACTTAGGAGTTCCTTGGCAGATGCTTGCAGCTTGGAAGATTAGCATGATTGCAAGAGAAGAAAAACGACTTTTCGATGCCCAAGCTGCCGACGAGCACTTTGACGCAGTGTTTATGAACACCAAGCAGTTCCAACAGCGAATTGGAAGACTAGTTAAAGCTAGGTACACTTCAAGTCGGCAAGAACAAGTACTTCCTAAACACCCTTTTAGGCACTGGAGCAAACCCAAACTTGAAAGAGACTCTCTCCAGCCTGACGAAAACTTTTACGTGTGGATGCTTTCGAACTCTTTGTTTGCATATGGTTCTGGAAAGGCTTGGAACAGTCTTTACATCAAGGTGCTTGTCAAAAACACCCTAGTTAAGCAACTCTCTACTCACCAGTCAATAGGGTTCACTTCAGGAACCTCTACACCTGCTTCTAACAAAGAAACTAGACGGGCCTTGAAGCAGTCTTCACTAACCCAAGTGCTAGTTCCTGAAAACGGGGCTTTGAATCTAGCTCAGTTAAGAGGAGTAGTTAACATTTGGGGAAGCGACACTGCAGGACAACTTGGAATTGCTTTGGGCGACGACGACGAAAAATTAGGAAGACTTATGCTGCCTTACCCTCGAATGATGACTTCTTTAAAAGACTTTGTGATTAAAGAAATAGCTTTAGGAGCTGAACACTGCATTGCCATTACCATTGAGGGAAAATGCTTTGCTTGGGGAAACAACGACTCAGCACAGCTGGGGCTAGGCCCAGACATGCCCCAAGTAGTAGGCTACCCAATGCTCATCAGGACTGTAAACAACATGACTAAAGCAGCTTGCGGATACCAGCACTCTCTTTTGCTGAGTTCAGAAGGCACAGTGTTCAGTATGGGAATAGGAGAAGGAGGAGTGCTTGGTCACGGCAACACACACTTAATAATGTACCCCAAAATGATCCAAGCACTTAAGTCTACTAAAGTGCAAGGCCTCTACAGTGGAGCCTTCCACAGTGTTGCTTTGAGTTCGAAAGGCCAAGTTTACGTTTGGGGGAGAGGAGAAGGAGGTCAGTTAGGTCTGGAACAAAGCCAGTTGGTTGAAGTTATGCAAAGTCTAGGGATTGAAAGTTTCGAGCCCTTTGTCCACACTCCACAGTTAGTTAAAATAGGCAACAAAAAAACAACTCAAATAGCTTGTGGAGAAGCCCATACACTAGCTCTGAACCAAGAAGGAGCTGTTTACGCCTGGGGTTGGGGCAGCAACGGACAACTTGGTAATGGAATCAAGCATGACGACTTTGAAGACGTAGGGAACCTGTCTTCAATTCAGTTTTTGCCTAAAAAAATAAAGCCACTCAAACCTTACAGAATAAAACATATTGCAGCAGGAGGGTTGTTTTCGATGTTTGTAACTTCGGAAAACGAAGTTTTGGGGTGTGGCTTAAACGACTTTTCTCAGGTAGGTATAGTCAACCCTAAAAAGAACCATACAGACATAGCCGTGCCTACTCAACTTGAGTGTTTCAGTGGCTACCCGATTCAGTACATATCTTGTGGAGAGAACTTTGCACTAGGAGTGTCTGGGGAAAAGGAAAGGATGACTTGGGCTTGGGGTCGTTGCAGTGAAGGCCAGTTAGGTTTGGGTGAGTGCTCGCACTCCCACGAGCCCCGTCCAATTCAAAGTTTAAACAACGCTCCTGTTTACAAAGTTTCTACAGGCAGAATGCACTCTGCAGTGGTTGTAGGCAACCCTGGAATTACCAAAAGCAAGCACGAAGACATTGAAATTGAGATTTATTGGTGGATTGTGTACTGTAAAGACATAAAAGAAACTTAATGATTAATGTAAAAATGAAAGATGATTGGTATATTCCAAGTGAACCTTCTTTGAGAGAGAACTACACCAGGATCTCCCAAATCCAGAACTTAGAGGTTGTGGAGAATGCTTTTGCAGATCAAAAAAATGCACTTGAAAGCACTCGAGAAATAAATCAAGAACAAAGAAGCGAAGTTTCAGGGTTTTCTGGAAGTTCAGCTACAATAGAGCTGAGATCCAAAAAAATTAGAAATAACTCCCACAAAAAAGAACTCAAACTTCCAGTTCTGAATGAAAAAAGCCTTACAATTCTAAGCAAGTCTAGTGTTGAACTAGAAGAAGTTGAAGAAATTTCTTACAAAAGAATACTACTCACTTACTCGTCTATGAGCCTACTAGTTAAAAAGTACTACTCAGAACCCAAAGCAAGTACTTTGGGAAGCGGTTACCTAGTTTCTAGTTTTAGCCAAAGGGTAGAAAACACTTACACGGGGTGCTGGGTATGGCTGTACGACTACTACAAGTGCGCAAGAGTAGTGGTTTACCTCAAACTTAAAGGAGACTACCTAGAGTGGACTGAAGACTTTCTACAGTCTAAAAAAATTAAACTCACAGAGCAGTGTGGACTGCTTATAGGAAACAAGTCTTCTACCTTCAAAACAAAGCGTCCTAAACTAGAAAAGGTCCACGGAAAGGTAGACCAGGACTATAACTGCTTTTCAGTAGTTGGGAGAACCCGCTCTTACGACTTTTGCACCTTCACAGAAAACTCTGCAATGGACTTTATCTTAGTTTTGAGCCAAAAAATCTCTCAAAACAGTAAGCTGAGTTGTAAAGCTGTTTCTAAGTACCAGTACTTAGTTTTCAGCATCCGAGCCAAGATCCTCAAAGTAGCCAAAGAAAAGTACTTATCTGTCAACGAACTCTGGATGCTGTCTATTTGCAAAACCTGTAATGAACTAAACTACTTCCAAGAAGAGTCAAAAATACTTTCAGTCATTAAAACTAAACTCAACCCAGAGTCTCGCTTCAGAAGACTAATTGACATCGTTATGCAAGAAGTTAACTACAATTGCTCCAAAAAACAAACAAAGTTCACAGAAAACACACGAATAGCAGCCCTTACTAAAAACAAGTACATCAAAATCAGTGAGTTGATTCACAAGGACCAGAACCCAGAAGAGTTGCCTGTAGACCTTAAGTTTAGAAAGCTTTTTAAATTAAACAAAAGTAACCAAAACTTAAGATTGTTTCACTAATAAGCTTTCAAATAAGAATTGAAATGGCGGAAGAAACCCTTAGGAAAACCAGCAGCGTTAAAAGGGAAAAACCCATTTTTGACTGGCAGCAAGAAGAAACTGACGTCCCTTACTACAAGCAAGGCAACAAAAAGTTTGAGTCAGAAGCAATGGTCACTCAAAGAGAAAAAATAAAACAATCCAAACCTGTCAGAGAAGCCATCAACCGATTCTGGCAAATAGTCAAAAAGAACTCTGAAGGCCGTGTAGGCAAAAAGCCCTACGTGGAGCTGTGCCTCTTGATCAGCAAACTTTTACTGCCTGACTTTTCTAAAGAAGATACTATTAACGTCATTGAAGACGACTGGCTAAATGACTCCGAAGGTTCTTCTAGCTTGGACTATTCTTTGTTCTACAACGCTATCTTCGAACTTGCTGACTTGTGGACTGAAGACTTGAACCCCAAAAACTACTCTGAGTTCCTTATGAAAATATTCAGACGCATCACCAAAAAAACAGTTCTGGGCGAGAAAAAAACCGTACTGCCCCAAATAAAGTTAGTTTTTCCTGAGAAAGTAGAAACCGACCTCGACTGGGAAGGCGTTCAGAGTGATGAAAGCTACAGTTCAGACTACGAGTACATGCAAACCCCTGAAGGAGACCGCATGAAACGCCTCAAGGAGTCCGAAACCGTGCCGGAGGTGGGAGTTATGTATGACGAAGTAGTTAATCCTGACTGGGAAGCAGAAGGGCATTTGGAGTTAGCTTCCTTAGAAGAAATTGTGCCTTTGGGACACCTAGCACAGGAGTATTTAGCTTCGTTGCAAGAAGAAACTCAGCAATCCTTCCAAGAAGTAAGTCCTGAAGAAGACCAACCCCAAACCTTCCAAAACCTCACTGTGATTTCTGAAAAAACCAAGTCTGAACTCAAACAGCAGCTTTCCGGAGAAGAGCCTTTAGCCTTGAAAAGAGCAACTGTCAAGTTTGAGCCGCAAAGTTTAACTGCTAAGCGACGCGGAAACCCCCACAGTACCTTGTTTGACTTTAATTTTGGGTCACTTAAAACTGAAAGCTTACTGAAAGACCAAACTGTAGACTTAAGGTCAACTGCAAAAATCAACATCCAAAAAACAGCTGAGTCCAAAAAGAACCAAACCATTGAAGAAGTCCGGAAGTCCTTAGCAACCAGCAAGTACCTTCCTGTTGCTAAAAGAGAAGAAAAACACGTTAAAACTCTTGAGAAAAAAGGAAGACTCATTGAAAAGCCTCCAGAACCTAAGCAAGAGCCTAAGTCTCCTTTGCCAGCTGAGAAAAAACTCATTACTGCCGAACCAGAGCCTCGCAAAGACCCCCTGAGTAGTGAACTGGACTTAGTCGGAAAAACAGACTGTTTGAAAATACTTTTGTTGGGAAAACCTAGAGTGGGAAAAACAACTTTTGCGCAGTTAGCGTCTGAGAAATTGAATATTAAGCACATTAATGTGCAAAAGTACCTTGAAGCTTTGGTCCTCAAACAACCTCCACAAGAGGAAGACTTTGAGGAAGAAGAAAACCCTCCACAAGTTTACAACGAGTTTGAACAATCTGTTTTAGACGAACTGCTTGAAGGGAACTGCTTGTCTCCCGAAAAACTCAGAGAAATCCTAGACAAAGAAATACACTCGGGTAAAGCCCAAAGCAATGGGTACATTTTGGATCTGGACTTTACTGAAGACTTAATAGAGCAAGTCAAGAACTACGAATTCAACTATGTAGTTGACTTAGACATAACGGATCATGACCTTTTAACCCAAGCAGCCGAACTTAAGTATGATCCCTTCACCAACAAAGTTTACTCCAAAAGCGACATAGCTGAACTCTTGAAGCCTAAACCCAAACCTGAAGACGAAGACGAAGAAGAGGACCAAGAAGAAGAACCTGCTTTCGACACTGGAGTTTTATTGCAGAGATGTGAAGACAACAACTTAGAAGATGCTGTAAGCAAATGGTCTAGTGAATTTAGTTCCAAACTAAAAGAGATTGTAAAGGACCTTAACGAAGTCAGCCAAATCCAAGTAGAGTGTGGAGGGAACTCTACAGAAAACAGACTTGAACAAGTTATAGGGGCTTTGGGAAGAGGAAAACCTGTTGCATTCAGTGCTAAAAAACTAGAACCTGAGTCGGACTCCAAAAGTTTGCTTACTCAAGAAACTGAAGAACCCAGGAGCTGGAGTGTTTGGAAGCAAATAGACCCTGTAGCACTTAACGAAGGACTACTTGCTGAGGGGTCTCCTGAGTACTCTGCAGAGTACATGTCTAAAGTGTTTGTGTTAAGTTCAGAAGAAAACCAAAACAAGTTTTTAGACAACCCCAAAAAGTACTTAGAAAGTCAACCAAAAGTTCCTGACCAGTTCAGAGTTTGCATACTAGGACCTAAAAAGTCAGGAAGAAGAACCCAAGCCGAGTACTTGAGTGCCCGTTACGGGTGGAGACTTATAGACGTAGACACTATGCTCAACCAAAGCTTTATGTCTCAAAAAAAGCAAAAAGACACCGTTAGTAACCCCGAAGCCAACTCTGTCCAGGCCTCCGTTCCTGAAATGGAAAGCATTCTTAAGGGAGAGGGTCTTCCTTCAGTTTCTATGCTGCCTATTGTTATGCACAAACTAGGTTTGCCACTCCGCAAAAAGCCCCCGCCTCCTCCTACACCTAAGTCTGAAGAAGAACAACAAGAAGAACCTCCTCAAGAAGAAACTCCACAAAAAGAGGATCAAGAAGACCAGAAAGACCAAGAAGACCAAGAAGACCAAGAAGACCAAGAAGACCAGGAAGACCAAGAAAGCGAAGAAGGCAGCCCTAACAACGAATCTTCACAGTTAATTGACGAGTCCCAAGAACAAGAACCCATAGTTTACGAAGACCTTCCTTTGGGAGAAATAGTGGTGAAGCCAAACGGAGACGGTTCTTTACCTAAAGTTGAAGGCTTTGTAATGATAGGGTTTCCTTTTACAGAAGAAGAATGCCAAACCCTCAAAGACTTCAACATAAACTTTGACAAAATAATAGTTCTAGTCGACCCTACCGACGGAGCTGAGCTTGTAAAAAGAGGCCTTGAAGACAACCTTGAAAAAGAACTTGAACTATCTGACAACGCTGTAAGTGCTTGCAAAGAAGCTTTTGGGGAAGAAAAAGTAATTGAAGTAGAAATAACTGCAACTGAGGAGGAAGTCCACCAAAAAATTTGCAAGTTACTAGACCCTTTCTTTGTGAAGCTAGACAACAGTGAAGTGAGTTTAACAAGGGAAGACTTAGCTGAAGAACAAACTCCAATGCAGTACGGAGAGTACGGAATGTTTGACCCTGTGGTGCTCAAAGACCACTCTTGGCTGATGTTTGGTTCTCAAGAACTAGAAGCCCACTCCTTTGGAAAAATATATTCTTTTGTAGCTGAAAAAGAACTTGAAACCTTTAAAAAGTCTCCTGACGCCTACTTAAGTAGTGAACCCCTTGAAGTGCCTCCTCCACACTTGATGTTTATGGGGCTAAGAGGTGCAGGAACTAACTCACTTCTTCAATTCTTAGCTGAAAAGTACCAAATTCCAGTTAAGGCGCTTAAGAACTCAGTTACTCAAGAAATCAAAAAAGAAAAGTACGAAAGAAGGAAAAAAAGACTCCTTTTAAGAGGTTTCAAGCCTCCTGAAGAAGGCGAAGAAGAACTCAACCCCCTAGAAAACGACCCTGATATCATAGAGGAAGACGAAAACTTCGACAAAAGCACCAACGAACAAACAGTAGTTCAAAAGGCACTGCCTGGAAGAAGTCCTTGGTTCATAAATGCTAACTGGTTTAACGTCGACGAAGAAGAAGTAACTACTGGCCTTGTAGACTTGCTTTTCGAAGCTAGAAGACTGCCAGAAGCAGTAGTTATACTTAAAGCCTCCGAAAAAGAAATTCTGTCTAGACTGCTTGACGAAGAACCCATTAAAGCAGAGTACCAAAGACTAATGGACGAACGACTAGCTGAAAAAAAGGCTGAAAGAGACCAAAGACGACTTGAAAAATTAGAAGCTGGAGAAGAACTCAGCAACGAAGAAGAGGAAGAAGAAGAAGACGACCCAGATGCACCCAACTACGAAACTATGTTGGAAGAAAAGAAACAAGAACTAGTTGAAATGCGAGAAGCTGACTTAGCAGCAGTGGAGGAGCTAAAAGAGAACTTTGAGTCTAGAGGGATAAGAGTTATAGAACTTCCTTTAGACCTTCCGCTTGAAAAGATCTGCAAAATGGTTGACTACGAACTAAAACCTTATTTGCAAAATAGAGTCAACTTAATTGAAAAGCAAATTTCTATTCCTTTGTCACAAGAAAAAGCTAGTTACTTTATTAAAACTGGCAAGTTCACTGAAAGTGCTTATTTAGAAAGCAGTCCAGTAACTCCTTATGAACTACCTTTTTGTATGGAGTACCCTTTGCTTTACAGGGACAGAATTTACTACCCCAAAAACGAAGAAGAAAGGAAAGAATTCACAGAGTTTCCTCTCAAGTACTCTTTCAAAGAAGCTGGTGCTTGGGACATAGGGGCTTTGCCTCTGTGCAGTGTACTGGGCAAAAGTTGTGTGGGCAAAAGCACCCTATGCAGAGACTTAGAAAAAGAGTTAGGCATAGTGAAAGTAAGTCTTAGAGAAGCAATAGAACAAGTTTTGCAACTAAACAGTTTACTAGCTTCTAAAGTTAAGCAAGAGTTAGGAGTAGGTGCTGCTCTTAGTGAAGAGTTAGCTGTAGAAGTTATCAACTGGAAACTACAACAACCTGAGGTAAGGGCAAGAGGTGCAGTTTTAGATGACTTTCCACGCACACAACTAGAGTGCGTTTTACTATTTAAAAAAGGAATAGTGCCGAATCCTTTGTTCTATTTAGATTGCACTGTAAGTAACTCCCAAAAAAGAACTGGTTCTAAGTTCAAACACGGAACCTCTGCTGTGGAAGCTTACCTCAAAAGGACTTCTTTTGAAAATGCCCAAATTTTATCCTGGTACCAAAACACCTTTGACAACGTTAGGTACCTTAACACTGACCACTCCAAGTGGTGGGTCAGAGACTCAGCAACCAAATACATAAATGACGTTTTTAGAGCTAAGAGAAGTTATGCTTTAGCTAAATTGCTTAGAAAACCAGTAAGTGTAAAGAACTTAGAAATTGAAAGAAGAGAAATAAACTCTAGACTAAGTGACTTTGGACGTTACGACCCAATTACCTGGAAACTGAAAGCTGACTTAGTTAAAGTAAGCCACAACGACTACTTGATTGAGAAAGGGTTTAAGTTTTACGTGTTTGAAAACCAAAAGAACCTAAACACCTTTTTAGAAGCTCCTGAAAAGTTTACAAAAGGCAAACTTCCAGAACACCTGCCACGCAAACTAAAAACTTCTGAAAGCGGACAAATTGACTCCGAAGACCTAGAACTAGAAGGTTACTGTCCTGTTGTCTTAACTGAAAATAACAGTTTACAGAAAGGCAAACAAACAGTGCTTGCTTCTTATAAAGACAAAGTATTTGCCTTCAGCAGCAACGAAGCTAGAAGCAAATTCTTAAGGAAACCTCACAAGTACGAAAACGCACAATTGCCTAAAAAGATTCCTCCCAAACCAAACGAAGTCAAACCTGAGCTTCTGGGCGAGTTCGAAACTTCGATGGGTTACTTAGAACAGGTCTTAGGAGAAGTAGTTATAAAAGCAATGCTCGAAGCAGGAACACAGAAACTAGTCTATCCGCTTTTGTCACCCAAAGAAACTGCTCTTAAGCACCTTGCGCTTTATTTAAAAGCAAACAACCCCTCAGCTTCCTTCCACTCACGCCGAAAGCACTCTAAAAAACTCGACCAGTTCAAACAAGACTGCAGACTTCTGCAAGAAGTGTTTAACGACGGACTTAAATACGAAGCAGGAGAACTCCCAAGTCACCTTGTCAGAGCTTACTTCGAGAACGGAAGAATGTTTTCTCAGTTGATAGCTGAACTCCAAAAAGACACTGACTCTTACTTATCAAGGTTTGTTCGTAATTAAAAAATGTTCAGGAGAGGAATATGGTTAGCTAAGCGAAGTTTCGCAAACGAGATCCCAGAAGTTTTCAGGTTTTCTAGCACGCACCCCTTCCACGTGACCCCTGAAAACACAGAACTCTTTGTGAGGCGAGTAGTTAAGTGCGTCCGCGAAAGGTTACTTGAGTATGACCCTGAAAGGTGGAGGGGAGTAGAGATCACTTATAACTCACACTGGCTCCGCCCCAACGGCAAAGTTGACATTGCTACTTGCATCCAAGTCCACGAAGCCCTTGAAAAGGAATTCAAAGTTGAAATTATGGACCAAAGAACCATCATTACCGACGTAGCCACTGCTTGCTCAATCGTTTCTGGCTTGGAAGACCTTCATTAAAGCCAATCATTAAGCACTTTAGTTACTTCTTAGTTAATAATATGAAGTGGTACCACAAAAAACTATTCAAGCTGCTTGAATATGCCCAAAAACCTTATCACTTAGCTTTCATTATGGATGGAAACCGGCGCTGGGCAGTTAAGTCGGGGAAAGAAAAGCCAGAAGGACACAGGTACGGACTGGACAAGTTAGTAGAGGTGCTAGAGTGGTGTTTAGAAATAGGCGTGCAGGTTATAAGTGTTTTTGCTTTTTCAATAGACAACTTTAAAAGGCCCAAAGAAGAAGTAGACGAACTTATGTCTTTGGTGCTAAAAGCTTGTTCTAGACTCAAACAAGAAACTGCTGTGGTGCAGGAAAAAGGAGTCAGAATCAAGGTTGCAGGGGACATCCACAAGTTCCCTTTAGAACAACAAGAAGCTCTAAAGGATTTAGAAGACTCCACAGCCAAACACACTGGCTGCACTTTGTACTTGTGTTTGGGTTATGGAGGACTTGAGGACGTTCAAGCTGCTTCGAAAGTTACTTCTGGAGACTTGCTGGAGCACTTGCAAGTTCCTTACCAAGTAGACCTCCTTGTGAGAACAGGTGAGTCTAGACTGAGTAATTTTTTACTTTACCAAGTAAACCAAAACACTAAGTTTCTGATGCTTAAGAACTTGCTGTGGCCAGAGATGACTGCTTGGAACTTTTTTTGGATTATTTTTAAGTACCAGCATATGTTATAATTATTTCATACTTAAGATTGCAAATTGCTTTTGAGCCCTTTGCTTTAGGTCCAAAAGCACTAATTGGTTATCCTGAGTTTGGATTGAATTAGCAATGTTTACGTATTCTCTGTTTGGTCCAAAGTAAAGCTTAGCTTCTTTGTAAGTAATAACCAAACAGAACTTCAAGGGGCTTTCTAAGTCGTAAGCTGAGATCAAAAAAGAGACTCCGTCTGTTTTCATTTCGATAATGAAAAACTTGTCTTCTATGCTTTTGCCTTTTTTGTAAACAGTTACTAGTTGGTCAGGTTCGCTTTTGTGGAGCATGCGGGAAGACCGTTTCCGGGACTTGACTGGAGTGTAGTTTCTTGATGGTTTGTTTTTTGTTCCTAAAATGTAGGGGTACTCACACATTACCTGGAGTCTTTTTTCGGTAGTTTTCCTTTCGGACTCGAATTTCCTTGTAGAGTACACTGACTTAGACCTCATGATTCTTTGGAGTATTTTTTGGTTTTGCTTTTCGATTTCTTCAGTTTGCATTCTGCGAATTGGGGAGTTTAAGCTCCGTCTGTTGGAGTTGGAGGTTCTGCCTTGGACTTTCCTGTTGATTTTAAGCATTTTTTCGTAGAGTATTCTGTTTTCACGTTCGATTTCGGTGTACTTATCTTCTAAAAGCTGGATTTTTTTGGGGTTGGAATTTAAGTGGCTGAAAGAACCAGGTGGCTTGTTGTCAACTGAAGCTTTGGAGGTTCTGAGTTTGCGTGCGTGTTTTTGCTTTTCTTCTTGGACCCACTTTTTGTGCAGATACTTATTAACGATTGGAGACGCTCTGTGCATTTTTAACGATATTGTAATTCTTATAATTCAATATGGAGAAAACGCGACAAAATTCCAACTACAGCCTGTCCCCGCTGTCTCCGCTTTTAAGTGGGTTTGACGAAGTTTACTTGAGTGAGCCTGAATCAAGTCCTTTGAAGTACTCTGTGTTAAGTGAATTCCACAGAAGAACCAAAAAAGGACTTTCCAGAGGAGTTAGTTTCAAAAGGTTTTCAAGGGCTTTGTTTGAAGCTGTTTTGGAAATTATGAGGTTTTCATACTTTCCACTTCTTAGTGACTACACAAAGAACCTTTTTAACTCGTTTTTGATGGCAGTTTTGAAAAACAGAATTGCCCAACACAATTTTAAGCACCTTTTCAACGAAAAGCTGTCAGTAGTTAGAAGGTTCAATAAGTTACTGCAAAACGAAGCATTCAGAGAGTGTTACTTCATAGGGTGCTTTCTACTTTTTAGGTCAGACTACGAGTTCTTATGTCACAAACTCCAAATAAACTGCTGTTTAGCAAACAACCACTCTAAAGTGTGTGAGGAAAAGTGGAACCTCTTAAGTGAGTTCTGTGTGAAAGACTTAGTTTCCAGCAAAGGCCAAACTCCAGTGCTGACTGTCGACAACAAAGGGTTAGAAGAACTTCTAGACTTAAACGGTTTTAATTAAATTATTCAACATGGAAGGAGTTCCCCAGTACCATAACATCAAGCCCCGGACTCGCACTGAACGAGAAGGAATGCGGGACCGTGAAGCCGTTGAAAAACTCAGACTGAAAGAAAGAAGTGGAGGCTACCATCAGTACGAAGAGTTCAAAGGAGTAACTCGCCCGGACCCCAGCTCGAACATTTACCTTCCTGAAGCAGAACGCTTCGACAGAGACTTTGCTGCTGAAGAAAGAAGACGCATCGAACATGAACAACAACGCCGCCAACAAGCTTTAGCTAACAAAAGGGAACAAATGATCAGTCGAGAAGTCCAACGCTGGCAGATGATGGAAGAACAAGAACGCAGGGAACAAGCACGCATAGAAGAGAAAAAGGCCAGGTTCCAAGCTGGCATGAAGAACAACCCCTCAGCTGCTTTCAACCCCATTACTTTAGAATACGACTCAACTGAACAAGGCAGCAAACTCAAACAACAAGATGACTATGTTAAGTACCGCGCTGACATGCGTATGAAGAACCTGGACTCCAAAATGAACTCTGGGTACAATATACTCACTGGAGAACCCAGAAGAACTCGAAACGTGCCCAACCCTCCTTATTAATGTATACTAAAACCCTAAAGGCCTTTCACTTAAAAACAGCCCTTCTTCCTGGGAAGTTTCTCGACTCAAAACTGAATTCCTTGCTGGGAACCTTCCAAAACGCTCAATGACTGCTTTGTGTCTGTAAGCGTAGTCGAGCCACATTTGAGCCACGTTAGTAATGGTAGTTGGAGTTGCTTCTTTGACCTCCAGGCACTTTTCAATCATTAAGTTTTGCATTTCAAGACTTTCAGAGTGTTCAAGAGGTAAGTACAAAAACATTCTTTCTATAGGAAAGAGTCTTTGGTCAATTTGCTTTTGAATAGCTTCTAAGCAGACTTCCAAAGCAGCAGTGTCGTACTTAAAAGACTCAGGTTCTCCCCTGTACACATTTCTAGGGAACTGGTCTAGTAGGACCACTAAGGCTAGGGTTCCTTTTGGAGTTTCTTTCCAGTGGTTAAACTCGCCATTGGCAGCTTTTTCTATTTTATCTGCAAACTTAGCTTTGATTTCTTGGTCGAACTCAGAGTCAGATTTGAACCACACATAAACTCTTGACTCTTCTATGCTATTTAAGTCCTGGATTCCTCTGAACCAAAAACTAAGCACTTCGTTAGCTACTGGATCCATTTAATTATTGGTTAGTTGTTCACTCAGAAATAATGAATTTTTTGCGAAAAAACATTCTTAGGGAACCTTTTGTTGAACCAGGGTTTTTCAGCTCTCCAAGTGTGGGCGTTGAAGCCACTTTGAGTAAAAGGTCTGTAGTTTAGTTCTAACTGTTTAAAGTTTTCAGTGGTTTCTTTCTCCTGGAGTTTCTGTGCTACGGAAGTAAGTATTTTAATTCCGTTCTCGTCAAAGTTTGTTCTGGCAGGTTTACTTGAAGGGGTGGTAAGTCTGAACTTTCTGAATTCTATTTTCTTAGTTCGCAGCTGAGGGAACTCAGGCCTTAACTGTGGAGAGTTAGAAAACAAGGAAGTGTCGTTAGCTACTGAAGGAGCTCTTGTTTGGGATTTGCCTGAGGAATGGGAGTTTCTTCTTGCACTGGGGTACTTAGTTTGTCTAGAAGTTGATGGTGGCTTTCTAGGTGAGTGATACCTAGTTTTAGGTTGCGGAAAAGGATCTAACTGAACTACAGGGATTGTTTTGTTTTTCATCTAATTATATTTTTGGTTAATGTTTAGTGACAAAGCTAAGTTAGTAATTGTAGCAGGCGATTCCGACTCAGGAAAGAAAACATTACTAGAAGTTCTGGACTCTGAAAGGGGCTGGTCAGAGAGGCTT
>PR_CR_10_Liq_1_inCRDRAFT_1000899_pt1 | contig 17617 bp, 9 predicted proteins | sample PRCRCaboRojoPR_3_FD_10241 | JGI IMG/M metagenome (IMG submission 10241)
CAGACTTAGACTTAGAAGACCTAGAAGAAGAAAAGGAAGACCCTCAATACAAACTAATATTGCAAATTCAACAAATAAACACCACCAATTAACTTTAAAATAACCCATCATATTAATTATGCGATCAGGGTTAAAAGTCTTATCTTTACTAGGATTCCTTCTTTATGTTGGGTCTTGGATATTCACTTTCAGGCCCATTCACCAACCCGAACTTGATCCTTGGACGTCATCTAAAAGCAGTAGTTCATACATGCCTGACTCAGAAATTTACAAGTGCAGTACTTGTTCCTGGAGCAAGTACACTCCCAACAAGTTCTTTGGAAACCTAGACCCACTTGAAGAGTTCCAGGACGTCCAGATTCCGCAGGAGTTCCCTCCTATACTGTGTCTGCCTGAGAGTTTTGGTTACACACACGAAGAAGCCAGTAATATTTTCAAAGAAGTAAACTTTCCTGACTGCAGAAGCAAAGCAGACTACAAGGAAGACTTTTTGGAATTAGACATCCAAAACAACCAACTCAAAATGAACTGTCCCAACGGGAAAGGTTGGTACTCTTTAGGAATCAACCCTGCTTTAGAAGAACTCGGCAAAAACGAGTACACTTTTGAGTTAAAAAAGTACCCAGGACACCCCGTTGAACTTACTAACAACGAAGAATACGCTTACGGAACTTGTAGCTCCAAAACTGGGAACTTGGACCAGGCTGTTTACAAACACAGACCTAAGTCCAGTGTTCTTTCGAAACCCAAACACTCCAAACCCTTGATAATCCTCAACTTAACTCTAGACTCAGTCAGTAGACGGTTCTTTTACCGCAAATTGCCCAAAACAGTGGAGTTTCTCAACAACCTGCAGGGGTACACAGCTTTTGACTTCAAAATACACAACGTAATGGGGGAGTGGTCAGCTTCTAACGTAGTTCCTCAGGTATGCGGGGACATACTTTTTAAGATGCACCGCGAAAGGATTTACGAAGACTTATTTTACGATAAAAGTTTATGGAAGTATGCAAACGACTCAGGGTTCGCTACCATGTTTATAGAAGAAGGATGCACGGATGACCTTTCTAAGTACTTAGGCAGAAGACTCAGAGTAGACCACACAGTTACTTCTTTTTACTGCGCAGCTGAGAAGTTCAGTGGGTTCAAAAACAACCTCCCTGACCAAAGATGCATCGGACACCATAACTCCCATGTTTACGTGTATAATTATATTTCTGAGTTTTCGAAGAACTACAAAGGAATACACCAGTGGATTTACTCACACATCAACACTGCACACGAAAAGTCAGGCACTGTCATAAACACCCTTGACTCGGACACTTTGGAGTTTTTAAAGTCTTACCTGCAAGAAAACAAGGACTCCCAGCTAGTGGTGTTTCTCACAGGAGACCATGGCATGAGGTACGGAGACTGGTTCAAAAAAGTCGACGGGGCACACGAACACAGACTTCCTTTGTGTGTAGTGATAGCTTCAGACTCTTTGCTAGAAAGTATCGAAGGCGTGTACGACACACTCACTCACAACTCCAGAAGACTTACATCGAAGCTAGACCTCTACACATCACAACTGCACTTAGTTGCTGAGACCAAAAAGCACATAGCCAAGAACTCAAAGGACTACTTGAAACTGAAGTCTATGACTTCCACAGAGTACAAGCCTATAAGTTTGTTTTTGGAAAAGGTTCCTAACAACAGAACTTGCGAAGACATTAAAATTCCTTCGTTTTGGTGTTCTTGCTTGAAAATGCAGGAAGTAAAGGAAACTGAGTACCCAGAGTTCATCTACAAGATAGCACAAGAAGTAGTTTACCAGATCAATGAAGAAACCAACTCACCCAAGACTTCAACATACTCACACATCTGCCAGAAACTGTCATTAAAAGGAATCACAAAACTCCAAGTTTTAGCTACTAAAGAAGAGTACTACAAGATGCAGTTCACAGTTAATGAGTCTGACTCTGCCCTGTTCGAAACAGTAGTTTTAGTAACTAGCAAGAAGTATAATGCCCGGAACATCAACGAAGCATACCCCTTCTACCCTTACTTCTTTAGAGACAAGAAGTTCAAAGTCATGTACATTAGAAGAGTTGACTCCTACGCAGGGGCGTGCGAGGACCTTTGCAAAGCCAAAATGATAGAAGCAGAACTTTGCATCTGCCACCCTTTAGAATACATTTTAGAAAAAGAACCTCGCTTAAAAAACTATGTGGACACTAGTTATTAACTCATTAAACATGAATAAATGACTTATCATGTTTGATTGTGTAATTAAAAACTAAATCAATGACTAAACTGAATTCATAGTAATAACCAACCAGGCTTAAAAACAGCTAGAGTACTCTTCTCTGTGCTGAGCCCAAACAATCAGAATTTAGGCGCAAAAATAAACCATTTTGGACCAAACATATTTCTTCACCAGGTAAGCTAAAAAGAAAAATCTCAAAGCACTTATAATAATAAAATGAAGGTTTTGGTATTTGTCTGCCTACTCGGACTAGCTTTAAGCAGCGGTGCTCACCGCCCCAAACCACCCCAGCCCACCCCCGAACCTGAATTCCTCAGAAGCGTTAGAGGACCTGACGTCAAAGGTGTTTTGGAAATCATTGCAGGCCTCCTCGACGGCTTCGGATCTGACATGGGAGTCAACGCTATCCAAGGATGCATTTCTGACGTGAAGACTGTTGGCTCTGAAGTAGAAACTGCCATTAACGACTTCAAAAGACTTGACTTCTTCGGAATCAAGGACGGAATCCACGAAGTTGCTGAGGCTTTCCAACAAATCCCCGACGCCATCAAGGAGTGCGAAGCCATCAAAGGAGAAGTAGCTGACGAATTGGCACACGCCATCGACGCTTTCAAGAACCCTTGGTCTCTTTTCTGGAAAGTCGGAAAGAGCTTGTTGCTCAACGGAAGACAGATCTACAGCGAAATCACCACTGCTGTCAGCGACTGGGACAACTCTGACTGGTTTGGAGTTGGAAAGAACATCGGACAGGCCATGTACACCATCTTCGACGGTGCTGACGGAGCCACCCCCACTCCCAATACTGCTGACATCGGCCAAATGGTTGCTGGATTCTTAGTTGGCATGGGCTCTGACTTGGAGATCAGCCAAATCCAAACCTGCATCTCTGACGATGCTGTAGTCTTGGTCAATGTGGCTGTTGCCTACAAAGACTTCAAAAACGGAACTTTCACTGACGTTATGAACGGACTTAAATCTTTGGGAACTGCCTTCCAGTTCTTGCCTGGATCCATCACTTCCTGCACCACTGGCTTCGAAAAGACTGCCTCCGACATTGAACACGCTATCACTGCTTTCAAGAGCCCTTGGAGTCTTGTTGTGCACGCTGGAGCAGCTATTCTTGTTGACGGAAAGAACATCTACAACGAAATCAGCACTGCTGTGAGCGACTACCAACAAGGAGACTGGTACAACTTCGGATACTACGCTGGAAAAGCCATGTTCGAGATTGTTCCTCCCGCAAAAAGTAACTAACTTAATCCCTTCTTAATTCAAGTTTAATTAGCTAGAAGCTGTGTAAGGATTTGCTGTGCTTCTGGAGTCATTTTGGAACCTACTTCTTGGAAGTGAGGGTCGTTAGTGTAACCTTTAAGTACGTTTAGAGCTCTTGTTTTAACAGGTTCTTCAACTTTAAAGTTTTCGGGGTCCTGCACACTCATAACTACTCCTTCCACAAGCATTTTAATGCTTTTTTGCAAGTAAGCACTCATGTCGTAGCCATTCTCAAACAAGAAACAAACGCACTTCAACACAGTTTGGACTTCTCCGATGTCGGCTTTAATAGGAAGCTGTTCAAACAAAGCAGGAAGAACTTGGTCTAGTGGAAGTGACTGGGGGTTGCTATACACCATTCGACAAACAGCTGCTACTGCGTTGTCCACTGTTTCGGGCTCTTGTTGTGAAGTCAAGAAGGAATTCAGCAGTTCCAAGTACTGCATGTAGTTGCCAGCCAAACTAGGCGCAAACTCACAAACTACTCCTAAGAAGTACAGGGAGTTCCGGTACAAGGACTCCTCTCCAGATTGGAGGTTCCTCAAAGCTAAGTTGGACAAGTCCTCGGAGTACTTAGCAGCTACGTAAGGCAAGTTTTGGATGATATCAGCAAGGGCCCCTGTGAACAAGTTCCTATCCCTGGGGTTCCTTTTGTCGTGTGTGAACCTAGCAAACAAAGGCATGACTTCTTCAAAGTAAGGACCCATAGCTTCTCCCCACTCTTTGGCCAAGGCGTGGAGGGTGTCTGTGACGTCGCCCATGAGAGTTTCGTCGTGGTCTCCTTCAGTTTCGTCTCCTTCTTTTTGGCACTCTGCATCTTCTTCCAAAAGGACTTTAAAGGCCTGGATGAACTGAGCCATGTAGTTCTCAGGCAGCAGTTCCTTCTTAATAGACTTAACGAGCTCTTCCACACTTTCAAGGACTCTGCAAACTACTTCTTTGGAGTCGTCTTGTGTAAGCATGTCTAGGTAGTGAGGAACCACGTTCACAAACCAGAACTGCTGGATGTTTCCAAACCCAGTCTTGCTAATGCCTTCAGTTATTTGGGAAGCTGTAGTGACACACTGCATTCGGATGTTTTCGTGGTAGTACTCAAACAGGTACTCCATGACTTTACTGATCCTTTCGAGGTAAGGAAGGGCTTGCTGAGGGCAGGCCTTGCAGAAACTGCCCACTGTGTGTAAAGCTGCGGTTTTCTCGTCCAAGAAGGCAGTTCTGATTTTAAGGGTGAGCTGGGTTTCTTGGTCTTCCAAATCGTCCTCTACGTGCACTTCAGCAGTTTCACAAGAAGTTAAGGCCTGTTCAAATACAGTGTCGAAGTAAGGAGCTGTGTTTTCTTTGAGCAAGTTACTCAAGTTGTAGAAAAAGGCAAAAGCTGCTTCTCGGAACTCAAGGTTGTCAGTGTTCAGGTACGAGTAAGCCAAGTTAGAAGACTCCTGGATGTAGGGGTTGAACTGTTCCAAAGTCGAACTTGACGCAAGAGTTCCTAGGCTTTGCAGCGAAGAAGCCTTAACTGTCATGTCTGCTAGAGAGTTCAGGATGTTGCCTAGAACCTCCACGATTTTTTGGAAGTAAGGCATAATCTTTTTGTCAGCTGAAGTAATCACTGAAGCTAAAGCTGAAAGTGCTACTTGCTTGACTTTGGTTTCGAAGTCCTTCACAACTACTTCCACCAAGGTTCCTACCAAGCTTTCCAAGTGGTTTTCTATGTCTTCGTCGAAGCTTTCACAAAAAGTGTCTAGGGCATAAAGTACCCTTTCCATTACTTTGCCTGAACCTTGTTGTGTCACTTGAATTAGTTTAGGCACTACTTTTTCGTGGTGTTCGTAAATCTCAGGTTTTAAGTGTTCAGCGCAGTAGCCTAGTGAAAGAGAAGCACTTTCTTTTATGACCTCTTGGGGGTCTTCAAGGGCCTGCAACAACCCTTCGACTACTGCTCCTAGTTCTTGTTTCATATAGTCTGCACAGCCCTCTGCTATTACTCCTATAGCTAGCAACCCGGCCTTCCTAACTAGTGTGTTGGGGTCGCTCTTCATTTGGTTGATGTAGTTCATAGCCAGTGGGTAAACTGCTTTGTTAGGCAGTGAAAGTGAGATTTGGTCCAGAAGTCTCAAAGCCATGTCGACAGGAGAAGACTCCTCCTCTTCAGTTTCACAAGCTATTGAAAAGATGTGCTGCATCAGGTAACTCAATGACTCAGAAGTCATTACTTTAGGACTACGCTCTGCTAGTGTTTCTAAAAAGTCCATTGCGCACTCACGAGTGCCTAAAGCCAACGCTTTGTTAGCACCTATTTTTTCTATAGCCATGCGCACAATGGGCTCCAGGTGAGGAGTCATGGATATTCCAGACTCAATCAAAGAGTCAAACACTTCAAACGAAAACACCACAAGTTCTTCATCGTTCAAAGACAAAGCTTCTTCCACCACTTGGAGTATTTTGGGAATCAATTGGACAATGTAGTGCAGGGAAGACTCTTCTTCGGAGTTAGTGGCGTGGTTCCCAAGTGCTTTGAGTGCATTGCGTCTGATCTCACGAGAAGATGTGTCTTCCAAAGACTTGGCAAACAAGTCCAGCAAGTTTTGGTGATGTGGCTTGAGGAACTCACAAGCAGAGTCACTTTCCATGATTTCAGCAAGCAAGTACAAGCCTATTTCTTTGGCTGGCACTGAGTCACTTTCTGTGCACTGGCTGATGAAAGTTAGTATTTCAGGCCAAGAATTAATGATTTCACTTGCAAGTGTAGCTGTGAGACTGGCAATGTTTTTACGGACCAAAACTTCTGTTTCTTTAGTTAGTTGGTCAACTAGGGCTTGTTTGATTTGTTGTTGCACGTCTGTGGAAAGTGAAGCCCAGTGCTTGTTGATCTTTTTCCTAAGAAGCACAGAAGCCAATTGGCGAATCTGGGCCTCAGAGTTGCTGGTCAGCTGAACCATAAGGTCCTGGACTGACTGCGTGAGTTTTAGGTATCTTTTAAAGTACTTTTCGAGTTCTGCGGGGTTTTGGCCCTGGATGACTTGCTGGAGGATAGTTGTGAGTTGTTCTTGGCTGGGTGCTGCAGGGTACTCCATTATTTATAGCCTATAAATGGAAAGTCTGAAAAAGAAGAACTTAGTTAACTCTGTCCGTGAAGGCCAAAAATTCCAAAGGACTCCCCAGAACTTCTCAGTTCCTCCTTACTCCAAAACTTTTTTTTCTGAGTTAAGCAAACAAGTTCCTAAAAAACACCCAACGTACTCTCCCTTAATTCCTATAACAAAAAGCTTCCAACCAAACACCAAGTTCAGACAACCAACTACTTCTCCCAAGACTCCTGAAAAGTTCACTCAAAGAATTTCAATACAAGTTCCTGTGAAACTCCCTTACGAGTCTCGCAAAACTCTAGGTTTTCCAAGTCAAGGCTTAGAAGAAAGCCTAAAGGTAGTCAGTAAGTATGACTACGAAGTCACCCCTAGTTTACTAGAAATCCAAGTTCCTCTTAAAAGAGCTATGCGCAAAAGAGACTGGGTTCAGAGGGCCCGCAGAAACATTTCTAAGGACTTCTCTAACTTCATCAACTCTTCAAACGGAATAACGGTCCGCCCCAGCGCTTTCAGGTACAGGTACTACTTGGGAAAAGGCAACAACAGTCCTGCCGTTAAAAAGTGCTTTTCCAGTCGTTGGTGGTGGATCCCCGTCAACGAACACCAACTCAAAAGCGCCAACCTAGTTTGGACCCAGGGACTCCGCAGTGAATACTCAAACTCCATTGCTACTCTTCACAAAGTCCCCTTTAAAGTAGACGAGAGTTCACTAGGCAAGTCTGTGGAGTGCAGAGTTATTTACGAAAGCAAAACTAAAACAGAAAGCACTGTAGACATTTCTTCCTTGGGGTTTGACTTAGTTACTAAAAGCGAACACTACTCAGGACTCAAGGACAGGGAAATTTGGGACGCACAAGAAACCAAAACCCAAAACAGATTTGAATGCTTTTTCGAACTAGCTGACAAAAAGTACCTGTACAAGAACATGAAGGAGTACTACAGTGTTTTAGGGGAAAACGTTTTTGACTACCTGCCCCTGACCTTCCATGTAGAGAGTCCTGAAGACCCTGAATTCAAAGAGTTCCAGAAGTACTTAGAAAGCAACCAGTCCACAACCTGGATCCTCAAACCTGGTGAAAACACCAACCGAGGCAATGGAATTAAGATCTGCAACTCTTTAGAGCAGATCAAAGAAGAACTCCGAAACAACCCTTACCCCAAAACAGGAGAGCACACCTTCATCATACAAGAGTACCTTGCAAATCCTTTGTTGATCAACAGAAGGAAGTTCGACATTAGGTGTTTTGCTTTACTTACAAGTGTCAACGGGGTCACACAAGGTTACTTCTACAAAGAAGGGTACCTGCGCACTAGCTGCAGAGAGTACAACCCCCAAAACATACTAGACCCCTTCATCCACCTCACTAACGACGCTGTCCAGAAAAAAGCTGAAGACTACGGCAAATTCGAAAAAGGAAACAAAGTCTCCTACAGCGACTTCCAAAAGTACCTGGAAACCAAAACAGACTACCAAGTGGACTTCACAGCTGAAGTTCTTCCTAACATAAAAAAGATGGTGCAGGACACTTTCAAAGCTGTGTATCATAAAGTAAACGTTAACAACCGGGCCCACCAGTTCGAGATATTTGGCTACGATTTCATTCTCGACGACACTTTGCAGCCCTGGCTGATAGAAGTCAACTCCAACCCTTGCCTTGAGTTCTCTTCTTCAATACTATCCAGAATAATCCCTGCAATGCTTGAAAACGCCTTTATAATAGCAGTTGACCCTGTGTTTCCTGAACCTCCTAACCACAAAAAGTCTTTTCTCAGCTCTGAACTCATCAAAGAAAACAAATTCGAGCTCATTTTCAACGAAGTAAATACTAATTAATACAATATGAAGAAAAGTCTAACAAAGGACTTTGTGCTAGACTGCATGTCCGCTAAAAGCAGAATGACTGAGTACAACGGACTCCAAGACCAGAACTTAAAGTTTTTTTTTTCTTCTCCTAAGAGGAAAAAGGACCTTCTCAAGAAAGGCATCATCTCTCCCAAGGACTCCTATGCCAAGTTGCCTCCAATCATTCCTCCCTATACCCCTGAAAACCCCTTTCCCAAACTCCTCAACAACCCTTCTAAAAAGCGGAAACTTCGCAAGCATAAACCTCTTCCTTCCAAAAACTTCCAAAACGCTTTCAGAAATTATGAAGTCACAACTTCCAAAAAAAGAATCAACAAGTCTTCAAAATCTGTACTTTCTGCAAAACCTGACGTCCTCGACCCCATTCCTGAACCTACCACTGAAACTAACGTTCTTTAGATAAATAAGCTTCTATTCATCTGTTGTTAAGTTATTACTAGCTAAATTTCTCAATAACCTTCTTAAGCACCCTAGGCTTTATCCTTAAATCTGAGTGTTTGAGTTCTTCATATACATATAAAAAAGCCATGCTACTAGCCATGCTTCCTTCCTGTAACTTGGGCTTTGTTTTTGCTAACTTCAAACTGTAATTCTTGTTTCTAATTACTTTCAAACAGCAAAAGTCTTTGCAAGCAGTAAATTCCCTTTTGATGCAGGATTTCAAGGCCATAGGTCCACAAAGAAAAATATTCAAACAAGAAGTAAGTATACTCATTAGTCCCAATGGAAGCACCATCAAGCACCAAAAGTCCCCCGGAGGAATGTAAATCTTTTCCTTGAACATCACTTCTACAAATGAACTCCCCTCAACTGGAGGACCTTCAGTGACTTTAGAAAGGTTGGATTCACTCGAGGGGTCATTCAGCCACCACTTACAGTTAACAGTTCTTCCTTTGGGAAAAAAGCTTCTTTCAGATAAAGGACTGCAAAGCCACCTGGGCAAGCAGAGTATTTTACTCGCACTGCGGTACCTTGCGTAGCTGTAGGGGTAGTAGTAAGTCCCGTTAGAAGAGTCATCGTAAGCACCTATTGTAATAGAGTCACTGTACCTGTCTGAGAAGCAAGCATAACTTTCTACGCCAAGACCATCAATGTCGAGCCCAACCTTGTACAAATAGTACTCGTGGCCGTCACCATCAAAGTAGTAATAAAGATCATCCAAAACTTTACACATCGACTCATCTTTCCAATTCCTCGAAAGTAAGGGGTGGTATATTCCAAGGTAGATTCCGGCCCAAATAGGGAACCCAATTAAAAACAGTACTGAGTTTACTAAAACACCTATTTCCCAAAATTTCGATGCCATTTAGTTATTGACAGAAATCTAGACAAAGTCTTATTAGTCACTTTTATTTTTAGTTTCTTCCAAAAACATAGCTATTCCTGCAATCACCAAAAACAAAAAAGAACTGTTAACCACCACAAAACTAACTCCTCCTGTGTCCAAAAGAGTCCCTGTAATCATAGGACTCAGCAAAGCCCCGCACCTCGAAAAACCCATTAAAAAACCCATCCCCAAGGACCTTCCGTAAGTAGGGTAACTTTCTGGAGTGATTGCGTACAACCCCGATATAGCCAAGTTGACTGCACAAGCAAATAACAAACTCACCAAGTTTATTAACCAAAAGTCAGTGGTGGAAGAGAACCCAAGAATAGACATACTCATTCCCAAGAACCCAAGAGTAATGGTGTGTTTTCTGCCCAAAAAAGAGTCTATCGACTTGGCTCCCAGTAACTTCCCAGGGATACTGCCTACTTGCTGCAGAGTAATAATAATGTACTTTTCGAGTTTAGACTCCATAGGAAGCAGTCTAGGCATGAACATTGTGATTCCTTGAATCGCCAAAAAAGTCAAGAAAAATATGCTCATCAGCAACAAAGTAGACTTCTTCAAAGGGTGCTTAAACAAAGACCCGAACCCCAACTTCTGGTTAGTTTGGGGTTTTTCAAGCTTGTCCAACTGGGGAGCTTTGTCTCCGTTGAACTCAGCTATTTCCCTGACTACTTTTTCGAAGTCTTCAAGTTTGCTTTGTTGGTACAGAAACATAGGACTCTCCTTCAGAAAAGTTCTCAGGTAAGTAAAGCACAGGTGCACTGAAAACAGAGTCACTGCAATCAACCTCCAGTTTTCGACTTGGCGGAACTCCCAGTATTCAAGTCCCAGAGCTATTGAGTACACCAGCCCTGCACCTAAGTTCATCGCTATAGCTAGTAAAGCTAAGTACTTTCTGCTAGTTTTGGGGATGCTTTCCATGAGCAAAGAGTTAGTAACTGCTAAGTCAGCCCCAGACCCCACTCCCAAGACCAAAAACCCCAAACAAACTTGGTAGAAGTTCCTCGCCACTACCAAAGCTAGAAGTCCTGCTAAAATCAAGTAACTAGAGTTCTTAAAGATCTTTTCTCTCCCCAGTTTGTCTGCTCTGCTGCCCAAGAATCCCCCCGAAAGCAGCAAACCCATGTTCAGTCCTGCCCCTAGTATTCCTTTTTGTGCGTTAGAAATCTCAGGCATCGAGGGGATTATCAAAGATATAAGCATTGCAGAACCTATTCCAATCGCCACTGCTTCACAACACACTACAAACAAAAGCTTCTGGTACTTCCGGAAACCCAAGTTTTCCAGAACATTTTCAGCTGAAATACTCATTATAATGGCTTCTAGTTTCCGCTTTGCAATCGACAGAGGAGGAACTTTCACAGATATTTTCTGTGAGTACCTAGACAGCGAGTCCCAGCTCCAGCACAGGGTTTTGAAACTCCTAAGTGAAGACCCCCAAAACTATAAAGATGCCCCCACTGAAGGCATCAGACGCATTTTGGAAGAGGCTACAGCAGAGTCTTTTCCCAAGGACTTGCCTATAAATGCTTCTAAAATTGAGTGGATTCGCATGGGAACTACAGTGGCAACTAATGCTTTACTGGAAAGGAAAGGCGAAAACATTGCACTTTTAATCACTGAAGGCTTCAAAGACCTGCTTTTAATAGGCAACCAGTCCCGACCTCACATATTCGCACTCAACATCCAAAGAAGTCCCAAACTCTTCCAAGAAGTCATTGAAGTCCAAGAAAGAGTTAAACTAACCACTAACTCTACAAACTCAATAAGAGGCATCACGGGGGAGTCCTTTGAGGTGACAAAACCTCTCAACAAGGAAAAGCTCAGAGAAGACCTCCAAAGACTTTTGTCCAAAAACATCACAAGCATTGCTGTAGCCCTAGCACACTCCTACTCCTTCACTGAACACGAAACTCAGGTCAAACAACTAGCCCAAGAACTAGGCTTCAAGCACATTTCGCTTTCAAGTGAAATAATGCCAATGACTAAGTTAGTTCCCAGAGCTTCAACTGCTACTGTAGACGCTTATTTAACTCCTAAAATCCAAGAGTACATTTCTGGGTTCTGTAGTGGGTTCGATGAAAACCTAGCTAACGTCAAAGTGCTTTTCATGCAGTCTGACGGAGGCTTGGCACCTGTAGGGGAGTTCATAGGGAGTCGGGCAATCCTTTCAGGTCCAGCAGGAGGAGTCATTGGGTTCTCGCAAACCTCGCCGTCTCCAGTGATAGGCTTTGACATGGGAGGAACTTCTACAGACGTTTCGCGGTACGCTGGCAACTTAGAGCACTTGTTTGAGACCCAAATATCTGGAATTGACTTGTTGTCTCCTCACTTGGACATAAGCACAGTAGCTGCAGGGGGGGGTTCTCGGCTTTTTTTCCGCAGTGGACTCTACGTAGTGGGTCCTGAGTCTGCTGGAGCTCACCCAGGTCCACTTTGCTACAAGAAAAATGGGTACTTAACCATTACTGACGCCAACCTTGTTTTGGGGAGACTTCTTCCAGAGCACTTTCCCAAGATTTTCGGACCTAATGAAGACGAGCCCCTTGACTACGCTGAGTCTTACTTAGGCATGGAAAAACTCACCCAAGAAATTAACTCTTTCCAAGGAGCTTCTTTGACTCCAGAACAAGTAGCTTTGGGGTTCATCAAAGTTGCCAATGAAAGCATGTGCAGACCCATAAGGGCAAAAACCTCTGGAAGGGGGTACAACCCTAGTAAGCACACTCTGTCATGCTTTGGAGGGGCAGGAGGCCAGCACGCTTGCAGCATTGCTAGGAACTTAGGGATTCAAAAAGTAGTAGTGCACAAGTACTCAGGAATTCTAAGTGCTTACGGTTTAGGACTTGCTGACGTAGTTGCAGAGGAACAGCACCCTGTGGTTTCTAAACTCACTCCAGAAGTAAAAGCCAAAGCCTCAGAACTAGTTGCAGTCGTTGAAAACAGACTTAAAGCACAGGGCTTCGAAAGCATTGAAATCCAAGAATACCTCCACATGAGGTTTTCTGGAACCGACACAGTAATACCAGTGCCGTTTGGAGAGGACCCCCACAGGAGCTTCAAAGAAACCTACCAACAAGAGTACGGCTTCTGCTTGACTGGAAGAGACATAATAGTGGACGACTTAAGAGTCAGAGGCTTGGGCAAAGCCAAGCAAGTCCAAGAACCCCAGATCAGCGAAAGACCGCCAGCCAGTCCACTAGGCTTTGCTTGCACTTGGTTTGAAACCGAAGAAGGCTGTGAAAAGCTAGAGACTCCAGTCTACCTTTTGGAACACTTAGCTCCTCACCAAGAAATAAAAGGCCCTGCTATAATTCTGAACCAAATCAGCACTGTGCTTGTGGAGCCCAACTGCACTGCCGTGAACACTATATTTGGCAACTTAGAGATAAAGGTAGAAGCAACTTCTTCCCAAGTGTCGAAAGAGCTGGACTTGATTCAGTTGTCTTTGTTTTCTCACAGGTTCATGAGCATTGCTGAGCAAATGGGCAAAACTCTGCAGAGAATATCCATTTCAACTAACATCAAAGAGCGTCTAGACTTCTCTTGTGCAATATTCAGTCCAGACGGCAGCTTGGTAGCCAACGCTCCGCACTTGCCTGTACACCTGGGCGCTATGGGCGAAGCTGTAAAAGCACAAATTAGGCTTTTGGGGGACTCCTGGGAAGAAGGAGAAGTTGTGGTGTCGAACCACCCTTCTGCAGGGGGTTCTCACCTACCTGACATCACAGTGATTACGCCAGTTTACTCCAAAAACAACATTGAGTTCTACGTTGCAAGCAGAGGACACCATGCAGACATAGGAGGGATTTCTCCTGGGTCAATGCCTCCTTTTTCTCGGTTTTTGTCTGAAGAAGGAATAGCTGTTAAGTCTTTCAAGCTAGTCAAGCAAGGAGAGTTCGACGAAGCTGGACTGAGGCAACTCTTTAGAGAAAGCAGGTGCATTGAAGACAACGTAAGTGACTTAAAAGCACAAATTGCCGCCAACAACAAAGGAATTGGACTGCTGAAAGAACTCATCCAAGAGTATGGACTTGAAGTAGTGCAGAGTTACATGAAGTACATCCAAGAAGCTGCAGAACAAAGCGTCAAGGACATGCTTGAAAAAATTTCTTCAGAAGCAGTGACTTTGGAAGCAGAAGACTGCATGGACGATGGAACACCTATTCACTTGAAAATTGACATTAGAGAAAACCACACCGCCCACTTCGACTTCCAAGGAACTGGCTACCAAGTACTTAGCAACTTAAACACTCCTGAAGCAGTTGTGAAGTCTGCTGTGATCTACTGCTTAAGGTGCTTGGTAGACACAGAAATTCCTCTTAACCAAGGGTGTTTGGACCCTATTTCAATTTCTATTCCAAAAGGTTCTATTTTGTCGCCTTCCGAAACTGCTGCTATAGTTGGAGGCAACGTACTCACTTCGCAACGAGTCACAGACGTGATTTTCAAAGCCTTTGGTGCAGTGGCAGCTTCACAGGGCTGCATGAACAACTTCACCTTTGGGAACGAAAACTTTGGGTTTTACGAAACTATAGCTGGAGGTGCAGGTGCAGGGAAAGACTTCCATGGAGAGTCAGGAGTTCAAACCCATATGACCAACACCCGCATCACAGATGTAGAAGTTATGGAAAGAAGGTACCCTGTAGTTGTCAGGGAGTTTAGTTTGAGAAAAGGAAGTGGAGGCAAAGGACTTTTCTGTGGAGGAGACGGAGTGGTGAGGGACATTGAGTTCCTGGAAGAAATGGACGTAGGAATTCTAAGTGAAAGAAGGGCTTTCAGTCCCTACGGACTCAAAGGAGGAGAACCTGGGATGCCTGGACTCAACTTGTGGGTCAGAGACAACACTTTTGTGAACATGGGTGCTAAAAACGTTTGCCGCGTGAGTAAGGGAGACAGAGTGATCATCTGCACTCCAGGAGGCGGGGGTTACGGTAAAGCTTAAGTTACAATTGAGGACTGCGAAAAGTACATTTGCAGTATTTGTTGGGGGTCAGTGGCGTTCTGAGGGCTTTTGTCGTTTCTTAACTTCAGAAACCTAGGGAACCTTAACGCTAGGCCTTTTTCTTCTGCTACCTTTCCCCAAGCGCTTGTGTGTTTGGGGGACACGGACAAATCTGCTCCTAAGACTTCGCATACTATTTTGGGTTTGAACCAAACGTCTAAGTCAGTGTGAAGTACCTTGTAGTTGTCGTAGGGTTTAGGGATTTCGTACTGCTTCAAAGTGCTGTGCAGGGACTTGAGTTGGTCTTCTGAGAACCCAGTGGCAGTTCTGCACACTGTTTGGTACTCGTCGTTGAGTGGGTCGTATATGGCAAACAAAAAGGAACCATAAACTCCAGTTCTTTTGCCCGTTCCGTAGTAAGCCCCTATTGGAACTAAGTCTACTGTGTCAGAGAGTCTGGTTTCAGATGAGTAAATGTAGTCTTTTTTCAACTTAAGCCAGTTAAGACTCCTTTTGGAAGGTTCATAAGTTGCGTTGGAGTGGAGGGTTTTGACTATGAGGCCTTCACAGCCTATTTTGACTGACTCTAACAAAAAGGCTTCGATGTCTTCGAACTGACTGAGGTTTTGGTGGTGCACAAACTGAATTTTGCCCTGCTCTTCTTTTATTGCTTTTTTGAGGTACTGCCTTCTGTGGTGCAGGGACAACTCTAGCAAAGACTCATCGTTGTAGTAAAGAATGTCGAAGGGATAAATGCACACTTCCACTTCAATTCTTGACAAGTGCACCTTTTTCCTTCCTCGCTGCTGAATGTCTTGGAAAGGCCTGATTCGGTTAGTTTCTAAGTCAAAAGCCACCAGTTCAGAGTCAATCACACAGTTTCTGACTTGCTCGTAGTCAATGTGTTCCCCCAAGAAGTGGATAATGTCAGGGTACATCTCTGTGATGTCTTCATTGCCCCTGCTGAAGACTTTGACGCTTCTGTCGTCCAAAATGTGTATTTGAGCACGCATCCCGTCGTACTTAAACTCACAAGTAAACTCTACGTCTGTGAATCTGTCAAGTATCTCCTGGATGCCCCTCGAAGGTTGAGCCAGCATTAAGTTCACAGGTATTCCTGGAGTCAGTTTGCACCTTTCTAGAATGTAAGAAATGCTTTTGCCGTCCGGACCTACTTCCAAAAGGGTCCTGATGATTTTGTCGTAGTCTGGGCACTCATTGATCGACCTTTTAAGTGCCTTTGAAATTTCTTTGGTGGCTTCTTCAGCTCCTTCAGCTTTGACTACTGGAGGAAAGGCTTCTTGTTTCGGAGGAGTCATAGCAACTGCCACAGCAAGTGAGCTTTGCATAGTGAGTTCTGAGGCGCCTATTTTAAGCGACCTCTGAAGTATCCTTACTATGTACTTGGCTTCCTGACTAGTTGCGTTTTTGAGCAGTCTAAGAAGTTCTTCTTCTTTGAGAGAAACTGACTTGGTGCCTTTGAGTGTTGCTATTCTCCAGAAAGAGTCGTACACTCCAGAAACAGTGTGACTAGAAGTTCCGCTTTTTCTAGCAAAGAAACTAGAAATATCCTTTTGTTTCAGTCTTGCGTTAAGCACAACGTTTCCTAAGTCCCCGATTTGGTTTTCGTACTCTTTGATTTGTTTGGGGGTTTCTCCAGTGACTTTAGCTACTGCTTTGTAAAGAGCTTCTTTGCCTACGCCCATTTCAACTCCTCTGTAGTCTGGACACAACTTACCTATGCACAAGTAAAAGCACTTAACTAAGTGGTCAGGACGCAGAACTATAACACTTCTGAAGAAGTTGGCCAAGGCTTGTTTTTGGAGTTGTTTGGAATTTTGGCCCTTTGCCTGGGCAACTTCTTCAAATGTCTGGACTAAAAAGCTGAAGGGCACAGGTTGGTTATGCTTAAACGGAGAGTCGTAAACAGGGTGATAGAACTCACTAGACAAAGGAAGCGGGTTGGAGTTCAGCGAATAGTCTTGGGTGGGTTTTTGGTTGATTTCTGGTGAGTGAGTTTTTTTAGGAGGAGGAGCAGGATCTTGGCGCTTGCGTTTTTGAGGGCCGTGCTTGAAGTAAGACTTTATGGACCTTTGACCTACAGAAAAGTAAGAACCTGTTATTCTAAGTAGCCTACCTTGCATGCTTATTTTATGTTAAGAGTTCTTGAGTTGTGTATGTTTAGGGGTTTGGAAAAAGCCACTGTGGAAGGATAGATGCTTGAGTAGGAGTCCAGTTCTATTCTAAGGAAGTCCCCCGAAGAAGAAACCAGACCTTCCCTCACTACTAAGGTTTGGTTTTCCTTTACAAGGCTGCACTGCTCTGCTTATACTTCACCGTTTTCGAGTTTAAGTCTGATGCAAGCTGTGTCATCTGCAACTTCCACCTCAGTAATTCTTATCTGGGAACCGTCAGCTCTAGTTCGGAAAACTGAAATAATAACCTTTACTACCTTGCAAATAACATTTGTTCTTTCGTGCAGTTGGATACTTTGGAGTTTGGTAACTGCATATTAAGTACACAAGGGTCTTGACATTTGCAATAATATGGAAGTGGAACATTCTGAAGGAACAGAAACACAAAGAAACTTGCTTGGAGAGCAACAAAAAGCCAAGCCATCCTTCAAAAACCTCTTCAAGTTCTGCTCCACTAAGGATCTTGTCTTTATGGTGGCAGGCACATTCAGTGCTTTTGTCATGGGCCTCGTCCAGCCACTACTATTTTACCTGATGGGAGACTTTTTCAATCAAATGGGCCCTTTAACCACCCCCGAAGATTTTTACGAAGATGCCAAAACAGTTTGTCTGTACATGGTCATATTCGGGGGGGTGTTTATTGTGTTTGCTTACTTTGCTGTGATGCTTTGGGTGCA
>PR_CR_10_Liq_1_inCRDRAFT_1000900_pt1 | contig 17616 bp, 14 predicted proteins | sample PRCRCaboRojoPR_3_FD_10241 | JGI IMG/M metagenome (IMG submission 10241)
CCTTTCGCCAGTTGATTATNGAACCTCCAGGAACTCTTTCAAATTTCCACTAAAGAACACAATTCCACTCCGTTCAAACTTCCAGGATCAAGTACTGGGCCCTGGTTACTACTCCGGTACATCCACAAAGGAACCAGGCGGTTTCCAGTTTTCTACAACAGGCCGGTTCAATCCAGCTCCAGAAGAAAAATGGAAGTACGTTTTAACTCGGCGCAGAAACCTTTCTGAGGAACAAAAGTCAGCTATCAATCAACGAATTGACCGAAACAAAGAAGTTTCTAAGTTTTCGCACCAAAACAAAATCAGTCGCATTCAAGAAAAAAGAAGAAAACGCGAAATAAGAAGCGAAATCAACTGGGAAACCCACCAAAAAATACTCAACTACACTAGAAAGCAAAAGGAACATAAGTACACAGAGAAAATGAAGAAGTACTACTACCGGTCTCTGAAAGAAAACTTTAGCAAGGTTGTTAAGGGCTGGCTTAGCTTGTATATGGTGTTAGGGTGTGCCAAAAACATTGAAGTAGCCATAAAGCGCAAAAAAGAACTTAAAGCCAGAACATTTAACTCTATCCAGTGGTTGTACTGGGTTTCAAGGTCAGTGGGAAGAATGATCATTCTCTCTAGAAAAGTAAAAAGGAACAGAGCTATAAGGGCCATAAAGCCCTGGCTCAGAATTTACGCTTTAAAGTGGCTTGGAAGGAAGAAACAGTTGCTAGGCAGCAGAATCATAAACTTCATAGATAACTTCACTACTGAAAAAATAGGTCTCAGACTAATGGCAACTTGGAAACAAAGGATCCTTTTCATTCAAAGACAACTAAAGCAAGCCCTTGTTTCCAAAAGTCTTTTGTACGAGATACTCATTACTAGATGGAGTACAATCGAAGCCCAAATCCTGCAAAGTCGTTCTGGGGAAAACCTGATAAGGTCTAAAACTCCTAAGGAAGTCAAAAAGCTTTACTTAAAGGAAGAAATCCGGAAAGAAGTTAAAAGGTACAATTTAGCAATGAACAAGTACAATAACGAATGTCAAAAGATCAAGAAAAGATTCTTGCAAGAAGGCAACTTTGAAAGTGGCATAACTAAGTACTTCCCTGTTAGGCCCGAGCCCTTTAAAGTATTATCTTTGATAGACACTAAAAAACTAAAGTTCCTTGTATTGAAAGCTGAAGAAGAAAGACCTTATTGGAAAGAGTTTTTGCAAGCAGAAGAAAACAAAACTACCAGATTTTCCAAATTAAATAATAAAACCCAATAACCAACTACGCAAAGTTATTAGTGTTACTCAATGAAAGGATAAGCATCAAACACTTCAGCGTCTTTCCAGTCCTTCTCTGTAGCCATTTGGAACCAAAGGTCTCTGACTTTGTTGAACATTTCTACGCTTTCGTCCTGATCATTCCTTTTGTCAAGCATAGAAAGCCCAATGTCCATGTCTTTGATGAGTGCATTAGCTTTGAAGCTGTAGTCAATAGTTCTGTCATGAGTTACGTACTCGTGAATCCTAGTCATGCAGTTACTGCCTCCTGAAGAAGTCATCATTGCTTTAAGGGCCCTGTCTGGACTGATTCCGTGCTTCTCAAGGGCCTGTGTAACTTTCATGGCCATGATGATGTTGCATCCGTAAAGAAGATTGTTGAGGCCCTTTACTGCATGTCCAGCACCTACTTTTTCGTCAATGTGCGATATGTTTTTGCCCATTGTTTGGAGCACAGGCAAGCACTTTTGGTAAACTTGGTTAGTAGCGCCTACCATTATAGTGAGTGTAGCTGCTTCTGCGCCTTTTCTGCCTCCGCTTACAGGGGCGTCCATGAAATCAACTCCTTTAGTTTTCAGTCTTTCAGCTATGGCTACAGACGTTTGGGGCACTCCTGAAGTATTGTCAATCCAAACTGCACTTTGCTTGATAGACTGGGAAGAGGCTACTAAATACTCTGCAAACTGGGACACTTCTTGTGAAGTGGGCAAACAAGACATAATGAAGTCGACGTCTGAAACGTCGTGTTCAAAAGGGTTAGGTCCTTCTAGAGCCTTGGTTCCGAACTGCTGGGAGTGGTCTAGGGCTTTTTGGTTGGTGCGGTTCCAGACTGTAACTGGAAAGTGTTTGCTAAGAGTTCCTGCAATTCGGTAGCCCATTTCGCCCAAGCCCAAGTAAAGAATTCTTTGACTAGAAAAGTGTCTGCCTGTGCCACTTAACATTTATAATATTCTCTACAATGAACTAATTTAAGTCAAAAAACTGTTGAATTATATAAAATGGCATCTGTGCCTAGGATTGTGGTTTATATGTTCATGATAGCTATGCTGATTTTCGGGACAGCAAATACTATCGTAATGAAAGGCATGGATGTAACAAAAGTTAATGGACATCACTTTGAGCATCCGTACTTTCAGTGCGCAACAATGTTTGCTGGGGAATTTATGTGTTTGGGTTTTTACGGCGGAATGCTGCTTTACAACCGCAAAAAGACCAACCCTAGCGACTCTATGGCGCTCATTCAAAGCGAACAAGAAAGACCCAAAACTGGCCTTTACGGAAGACTAGGGAAGTTCGTGTTTTGTATACCTTCGGTTTTCGACATGACGGGTTCAACCCTTATGTTCATTGGTTTGGCCTTAACAGGAGCTTCTATCTACCAGATGGTAAGGGGTTTCATCATAGTAGTTGTGGCTTTGTATTCCATACTTATTCTGAAGAGAACTCTTTTCAGGCACCAGGTCTTAGGAGTGGCACTGACTACTTTGGGAGTTGCAATAGTTGGACTGGTGAGTGTGGTTTACAAAGCCCCCACTGCTAGAAACCCTTTGCTAGGTTTAATATTCTTGTTGGCTGCTCAGTTTTTTGCAGGAGGAGTTTTCGTGAGCGAAGAGCTTTTCTTGGGAAACGTTAAGGTGCATCCTATGCAAGCCATCGGAATAGAAGGCGCGTCAGGATTTTGCTACTACCTTGTGCTTTTGCCGATCATGTACTTTATTCCTTGCAGTGACGGCGACTTGTGTTCCAATGGAAAAGTAGAAGACTCAATTGCAGCTTTCAGAGACCTGGGAGACAGCTCACTTCTCATGGCGTTGTGGATATCTACTATGCTCAGCATAGCTCTGTTCAACTGGACTGGAATCACAACTACAAAGTACGCAAGTGCGCTTGCAAGATCAACAGTAGACACTTCAAGGACTTTGCTTGTGTGGGGCTGCAGCATTTTGTTTGGGTGGGAAGACTTTTTGTGGCAGCAGCTTGGTGGGTTCTTGCTGTTGTTGGTTGGAACTCTTATTTACAATGAAGTCCTTATTCTTCCATTTTGGGGCTTCAAGCAAGCTGTGGAGAAACACGCTATATACATTGAAAAAGTAAAGAATCCTGGCCCTGTGGAGGATGAAACAAGTCTGGACTACATTGGCTTTGTCGCTGAGTCAGACACTTCCAGTATGAAGTCAGGAAAAGTCAATGGGAAACAATAAACTACAAGCAGTGTTAACTGTTAAGTCTTTTTATTAACTATTGGTGTTTTAACTGAGATTCACTAGTGCCTTCGACATTTATAAATATGATGAGACGCTTTCTTGTCAGAATAAAGTCAGTACAGACTTTTGAGAATCCAGTGCATAGTTACTTAAGTTCACTGGTAAGGTCTAACTGGTATCCTCCCCAGTTAGCTTTTAGTGAAGTGAGCTCCCAAAATTCCATCCAAAGTCCCTTTATGTACATAGGGAAGGACGACCTGAAGCAAAAGGCCAAGGAAACCTACGAAAACATCAAGCAGAAAGCCCAGGAAATGAAAGAAAAAACCAAAGAAACAGCTGGACAAGCTGAAGAAAAAGCCAAAAAGGCCAAGGACGAAGTCAAGGACAGAGCTACCGGGATGAAACAAGAAATGGAACAAAAAGCTCACTCGGGAAAAGAAGAACTCAAAGAAAAAGCTAAAGAAACCAAGCAAAAGGCAGAACAAACTAAAGAAGACATCAAGGAAAAAACATTCAAGGACGAGTCAAAAGATAATGAAAATAAGCACTAATTCTTACTTACTAGGCGTAATGACTTTTTCTTTGGCGTGATAGTACATTTTGTCAATGACAGGGTCCATTTCAGTCCAAGAGTTAACTCCAGTCTGAGTTTCTTGTTGCTTAGGCAGGTAGACTTGGGTCTCATCGTCTCTTTTGAAAGCACTCATCTTAGTTTGCATTGAAGAAGTTTGCTTTTTCCTGATGTCTGCCATTTGAAGGGCCTTACGTCTAAGTTCCCATTCATTCCAGTTGTAGTTAGGGTCGATATGGGACTCTACAAAGTGAACAGGGGTCTCTATGTCTTTATCCAGCATTAAAGGCGCTGACACCGAAAACAAAGGCTGCCCGTCGTTGCCCTGAAGTAAGTGCGTAAGTGAACTTTTAGGGAATTCTTCAGTCATCCTTAATAAATGAATGAGTTCAGGACGCTTCCTACCTACTTCTATACACTTCTCCAAGTAAAATCCGGGGTTCCCAATGAACTCCTGAAGTGCTTCAGTTGAGCATAACACAAAGTTCCTTTCCATGTACTTAACTACTCCCAAAGTAGGTTTGCCGGGAATAAGTAGTCCTTGTCTTTGAGCTATGCTCCACACACAAAACCCTTGGAAGTCCAAAGGCAAGTGCATAAAGTCAGTAGTGTTTTGTGAAGTTAGCAGCTGTGCTTCTGATGACCCAGAGACCTCCCCAACTGACTCTGAAGAAGAAGGCCTTTCAGCTATGTCAGAAAGGTTTTCTTGAGGAAGTGTTAAGTGGACCTTTTCTTTGTGGTCTTTTAGTATGCCGAAGAGTTCTTTCCTCAGAACAGCTCGGTTCTTTTCCTCGTTCATTTGGTTGTAAACCTGGGAAAGAGTGTCAAACTTAGGGTAAACTTGGTCTTTGGGAATAGAAGTTTTATTGCCTATGAGTTCTTTGAGTTCAACCAGTTCTCTGATGTACCTACTGTGGAGGTTTTCTATTAAAGAATCTGAGTTCTGAACGTCTTCTTGTAAAGCCAAAAGATAAGACAAGTACTGTCTTCTATGAGTGAGTTCGTTTTTCCACCTTTCAGTTTCAGAGGTGTCTTTTTGATGCTTTAGAAAGTTAGTGTAGTCTTCGCAGGCTTCAACTGTGCTAACTACTTCATTGTTGATTTCAGTCAGAAGTTCCCTGGCAGAGTTGTTTACTAACTGCTCAAAGCTTGCTAGTCCAGCTCCGCCTTTTCCAGTTTCTTTGTTGTAGAGCCTTATTCCCACTACTATGTTCGACAACTCCATGAGCTGGCTGACTTTTTCAGGGGTGCTCATTGCAACAAAAGGTCTGAGGCCAGGCCTAGGAAGCACACTTTCTAAAGCAGCTGCAACTTCTCTTTCGATGGTGTTTACTACTCCTGAAGCAAAGCTTGGCCTGAGGACAGTGTTAGTAATGGCATTAACTGACCCGAGTCCTCCTCCCGGCCTTGTAATGACCTGAGCAAAGTTGAGTCCTACTTGTTTGTTTCTAAACAAAAGAAAGTTGAAAATGCGTTTGTAAAGCAAAGTAATGCCTTCGAAGTCGTTTCCAGAAGTAGTTTCTGAGTTCACTATTTCGTCAATGTAAGAGTTCGTTTCTTGGGTTTGAATTTGCTGAATGTGCTGCATAAGGCTTTCTTGCTGCACGTAAGCTGAGTCATAAGAAATCTGTATTCTGAGGGTCTCTACTTGGGGATCTCCTTCGTTAGCTAGTTTTTGCACAGAAGCATTTACAAGTGCAGAGGCTTCTGAGTCTGAAATTGAGTTTTCTTCAAGGTAGAACTTGTTGGTTTCTGGGTTGATAGTGGTGTGGGCAATATAAGCAGCTAGGGCTTCTGTGACAGGGTGTCCTTGTTCCCTGCTTTGGTAAACTATCCACTTTACTATGTCCTCTATGTCTGCCATAACTGTTTACTTTGAATTTATTTGCTTAGCTGCAATATCAGAAAACCCCAAAAAAACTTAAATTTGATTGGACCAAATGTGGATTTGTGATTTCTGTTCAAGTATGATATAATAATGAAGGCTTGTAACTATCTTGAAGCGCCTTGTATTCACAGAAACTACAGTATTAACTCCGAACAAGAACCTTTGCCTTCTCTATTTAAGAATAAAAGTGTTGAAGTTACTCCTAAAGAACCTAGTGAGTGCTTAATGCTGGAGCTGATGCAGCTCCCATTTGCTTGGTCCAACGAACTAGACGACAACTCTGAACAAAAAGACTACCTAAACTTCCAAGTAGTTGCTGAAGAGCTTAGAGAAAAAGAAGCACTTGAATTGCCTTTTGCTGAACCCAACGAGCTAATTGACAACCCTGAAGAAGACCACTTTTACTTTGGTGGTGACTTCCAAATGCTAGTTGAAGCATTTAGGGAAGAAGAAATACTGGAGCTGCCCTTTGCTGAGTATCCTTACTTAAATGATATCTTTTACGATGAAGAAGACCAGGACTTTATCTTCAGAATAGAAGTAGACCAAGACAACGAACCCAGAGAAAACCACCGACAGAGAAGAGACAGAAGAGACAGAAGAGCACAAAGGAACTTAAGGAGGATGGAAGATCTTCAAAGAAGAGAAGAAATCATCAGGAGAAACCAACAAAGGGAAAGAGAAGCCCAACTACAAAGAGAGATACAGCAGTTGCTAAAAGACGCCTTTCCTTTCCAAGAAACAGACATTGAGCCATATGACATTTTGTGTCCCATTTGTATGTCTAGACAAACTGAAATCACAAATTTTGACTGCGAAGACTACTTCTGCAAGTCTTGCAGTGTACTTCTTTTAGAAGACTTTTTGAACACTGGAAAAGTTATGCCTGAACAACTTAAGTGCCCTTGCTGCGAAGCTCAAATATCTGATGATGCCTTTAAAAGCGTCCTTCCAGCCGACTATCCCAAGCTTGAAAGACTCAGAAGAAAGATAAGGATCCAGAAACAAATTGCAGAAGGCCTTGCAATAGGTTGTCCCTTACCTGACTGTGAGGGATATGCTTTGGTATCCAACGAAAAAACTATCATGGCTTGCAATGAGTGCTTTGCAACTTTATGTCCAAACTGCAAAGAAAGTTCACACCCCAACATGACTTGTGAAGAGTATTCTATAGAAAAAGGAGACGGAATAGAGGACTTGCTAGTTTCAAGGCATTGGAAGCGGTGCCCTTCATGTGGAATTCCTGTGGAAAGAATAGAAGGTTGCAACTTTGTAACCTGCAACTCTCCTATCTGTGCTGGCAGCAAAAGTATGTGCTACGTTTGTGGAATGTCTGTAGTAGAGGCACAACATTACTCCCATTACACAAGAAACGGGCCTTTTGGAACTACTTGCAACACAGTTGATGGGTTACCTGAAACCTTTGAAGATTCTTAACTTAATACCTAATCTTTGCTATTGCTTATTTGTGTATTCAGTAGGTATCTGTTAAACTCTTCAGTCGAAAATTTCAACTTAAATTTAAATTCAAAATTCTTAAAGTTCGAAAACAAAGTGCACACATGAAAATTAATAAAAACTAACTATATTCTCTCAAACTTGTCGGCCTTGACTTGGGGGTTGTCAGTCCTCAGCTTTTCCTTGGCAACAATCTTATGATCGAATGTACAAGAGTGCTCTTCTGGTAGTCGGTGACGGGAACAGTAAAAGCCACTGCATCTGCACTGGAAACCCATCGGACCCAAGCGTCTGCTACAAAGCTGACATCGTGAGGGTTTTGGTGCCGCAGCAAGCTCCGGCTCTTTTTTGGGTTCCGATTTAGGCACTGGTTGGACTTCCTTTGGTTTTGGTTTTTCGGCTTTCACCTCAGCTTCTTTAAAGCATTTTGAGCAGAGCCCTTCTGAATGCCCGAAGAAAGAGTGGCAATTCCGGCACAGTTCTGATTCCATTTTTATATATAAGTTATGTGTTTTTCTGTTAGCGTTGTCAGTGAATTAGATTCTAAAATTAATTTTAGTTGAAGAAATTAGTTAGAGTTTAGATGTGTATCGATAAAACCTAGCATTTTTTCTTTGTCCAGTCCATGCTTCCTGGGTTCGAACTGCACTGGTTCTTTTCTGCCTGGCAAATAAAGGTAGTAAGTAGGAGTAGCATTGGGCCCTTTGTAAACTGGGTGCTGGTTGCTTACGTAGTACCTAGCAAACTTGCAGTCTGTGCTGTGCTTTGCGGCTTCTTCGAAGTAAGGCATTTGGTAGGAGCATGCTGGGCAGCTCTTAGAACAGTGCATTACGAAGTAGCACCTGTCTGTTGTGGCTAGAACTTTTTCGTACATTTCGTCACGCGTAAGGACTTCTGCGTTGAGTTCTGAAGCAGGCATGCTGGTTTCCAAAAAGTTTTCTTCTGAATTAAGCAAGTCTTCAAGGGACATGTCTTCTTCCAAAAGAGCCGACTTAACTACTTTGTTTTTTTCAAGAGTGAACATACGCACTTCAATGGGTTGGTAGTGGTAAATTGCAGTGTTTTTAATAGGGAGATGGTAAATGAACTCAGGGTACCCTATGACTACAAGTACGTCTGGGTTCTTTCTGGCGAATTCTTCCAGTTTGAGTTGGCTAGTTATGTACTGCAAGCTAGACAAGTCCCTTTCTTCATGGTCCTTATTAATGCTTATAACTAGCAACTTAGGTTCGGTTTTACTTGTAACGAAGTGCAGGAGTTTGGGAGTGATCATTTGGAGGTCTTTCACCGACCAGAGAGGACACATTAAGGGGTCAACTAGAGTTACGTTTTCAGCAAGGCTTTTGAGGTCAGAGAATTTTTTGTTAGAAGGGTCGTTTTCTTCAGTGAGTTCATACTTGTCCATAAAGATTTTCAGGTCAAACTGCATTTCGTGTCCATTAACTTTGAATTCTTGTTGGAGTTTTTGCTTCACGTAGTTCCTGATTTCGTCAGGGTGCACATAAGCACTTTTGGGTTTTTTGCCGTGGAACCAACCTCTGCTATCTTTGATCCTCAGGACTTTAAAGCCTTCTTCTATTCCAAGTTCCTTGGCAGTTTGGAAGTCCTTGACTCTTATAAACTTCAAGTGGGGTTTTGCTATAGAACTCAAAATGTTGTTTGTGGGGTCGTCGAGCAAGCAGTATGTAATTAGGTCTCTGAACTTGTTTTCTTTCTCTTCGTCTTTTTCTGGAACGTAGCATGCTACAAAGCTATCTAAAAACTCAGACTTCTTTCGAGTTTTCAGAAGATAAAGCAGTTCTTTTGTGCTACTTACATTTAAGTAGGGTTGTTTGTGGAGTTTAAGCCACTTTTCTAGTTTTTCGGGAAAATCCAGTGAGTTAACTAAAAACTTGTCGCCTGCCTTTTTTGCAATGTAAAGAGAAGCCTTTGAATCAGGAAGCACAAGTCCCAAGTCTTCAGCCTCTTCAGCTTTAGCCAAACTAAAGGTCGAAAACCCTGTCCAAACTAAGTTGGAAGCGTCTAAGGACTTTGAAGGAATGTAAAGCAGAAAAGCTTGCTGGCCTTCTAGTGCTGACTGAGTCAACCGTGGAAAAGGAAGATTGTCTTGAAAGTGCCTCCAAGTAAATACACTAGCTGCGGCTGCACTTATACTTGCTAAGCCTAACTTCCACATTATCAATTTACATACTTACGTTTTAAGCTTTTCCTTGTACTCTACGAACTTCGAAAAGTAAAAAGTAGACCTGTAAGCTTCGTTCATCAATATGTCTTGCAAGGGGTGGTACTCTAGGTTCTCTATAAGTTTCTTTAGTTTTGTTTTGTTTTGACTGAAGCCGCAGTTTTTTTGTAAGTAAGTGAATCCTTCTGAAATGCACCTTTCTAAGGCTTTGGAGTCTGAGTAAAGGTCTACAGCTTTTTCTATGAATTCTTGGTTTGTGTCTGAAACTTTTCCAGGAAAAGGGTCTATTCCTTCAGCTCCTATGCTAGTAGTCACTACTCCAACTCCGTGCAGAAAGCTGTCTGTGATCTTCCCTTTAATGCCTGCTCCGAACTGAATAGGTGCTAAAAGAACTTTGAATCTTTTGAGCTCTTCTATGCTTTTCATTTGGCCTTCGACTCTAACTCCTTCTTGGTACCAGTTGTGGGTTTGAGGAAAGTTAGCTCCGTATATGTGCAGTTGGGCTTTGGTTTTAGAGTAAATTTCAGGCCAGATGTTGTGGACTAAGTGATCGACTGCATGCTTGTTAGGTGGGTGTTGGAAGTTGCCTATCCACACAAAGTCGCTTTTTTTAAGGGGATTTGAAAACCAGGACTTATTTTTGGTGATGAGGCTGTTGGGGTACAGAAAAGGTATAACTTGTGTGTGTATAAAAGGAAAGTACTCAGCAACTAGTTTTTGCTCGTAGGCAGAAGTGAGTATGGAGGCATGGCTCCTCATAAAGCAAGCAAACTCCCTAGCTATAAAGTCTTGCTTAAAGTCTAGTTGGGACTCAACAACTGCTGAAGGAGTTGTTCCAGTATTCACTAGTTCTTGTCTTGTGAGTCGCAGAGAATGCAGGTCCTGAGTGTCTATGACTCGTTTGCACTTGTTGTTCATGTAGTATATCATGTGTCCAAACATTTCTTCTAGTCTTGCAGTTTCGAAAATGCATACTTCTGCGTCTGTGTGCTTTTGGAACTCCTCTGGGTTGTTAGGGGGACAGTAAGCAAAGGGTATTTCCTGGGCTTCTATATCTTTTGTTTGGTATTTGTTGACTTTCTTTATGGAAATGAAGTTAACAGAGGCTCCTAAGGCTTTTAAGGCTTGAATGAGGCCTATAGTGCGAACTCCTGCAGCAGTAACGGATGGCTGGGGCCAGTTAGCTCCTATGTATAGCACTTTCATTTTATTAATTAGCTCCTGATAGAACATTCTAATGAATTAAGTGCTTGTTGTGGCTTGTAAATTAAGTAATATGGGAAATTTATGCTCTGCCAGTCACGAAAACGAAGTTATAAAGAATGTTATTGAAAATAGAAGAAGGAAGTCTGTAAGTTCTATAGAGGACTTGCAGTTTTCTCCAGGAAGCTTCATTCAAGAGAACCAGAAAAAATTCCACTCAGTTTACAACCTCAAGTACAATCCGATAGGCTGTGGAATATCAGGACAAGTCCACTTAGCCACCCACTTACTCACTAACAAGACTCGGGCTATAAAGATCATACACAAAGAGGAGCTCCCTGCCCATGTGATCAGCAACAGGTCAGTTTTAAAAGAAGTAGAGATCCTCAAGACTGTTGACCACCCAAATGTAGTAAAGATTTTTGAATACTTTGAAGACCGCAACGACTACTACATTGTGATGGAATACTGCAAAGGAGGAGACTTATTCACTAAAATAGAAGAACTCAAAAGGTTCACAGAAAAACAAGCTGCTCAGGTGTTGGAGCAAATTATTTCTGCCATAATATACCTGCACTCGAAGAACATAATCCACAGAGACCTTAAACCTGAAAACATTATTATAGAAAACAGCGAAGAAGAGTTCTTAAGGGTCAAAGTAATTGACTTTGACACTGCTACTTTTTACAACATCAACGAAAGACTCAGAGGCTTGTGTGGAACAATTTACTACATGGCTCCCGAAGTTGTTTACGGCGAGTACGACGAAAAGTGCGATGTTTGGAGTTTAGGAGTGATCATGTACATGCTGCTTTCAGGAAACGCCCCTTTTTCAGGTCCAGACGAAGACAGTATTTTAAAAAGTATTTCTCGTGCACACTTGCCAATGGACAACCCAGTTTGGAGTTTTGTTTCTGACGAAGCAAAAGACTTGCTTTCGCTTCTGCTTGTGAAAGACCCCAAAAGGCGGATATCTCTTAAAAACGCCTACCAACACCCCTGGTTCCAGAAGTACCGCCTCATTCAGTCAAACAACATCTGCAACATTTTGCAGAGGATAATGTGCTTCCACAGCACCACCAAACTTAGAGAAGCACTCCACACTTTTATAATATCGCAAGTTATTCAGTCTAGTGACTTAGACGACCTCATGACAGTTTTCAGAGCTATGGACACCAACGGCGATGGAGTGATTTCTAAAGAAGAACTTGAAGACTCCCTTAGAAACAGTATGGATGAAGACGAAGCTTGTCTGGAAGCAGAAAGAATTATGTCTCAGGTGGACAGTGACTCCAACGGTGTTATAGACTATACAGAGTTTCTAAGAGCTTCTATGGAAAGGCAAATGCTGCTTTCTGGAAACAACTTAAAACACACTTTTGAACTGTTTGATAAGGATGGGAACGGAAGAATTTCTTCAGACGAACTGCGTGAATGGTTGTTTGACGGAATGAGCATTGACGAAGAGCTTATGGAAAAGCTCATGCAGGAGATTGACCAAAACGGGGACGGCGAAGTGGACCTAATGGAGTTCGAAGACCTGCTTTTTGAAAGTTTAAACCCGGTTAACTAATGACACTTTAAGAAGTGTTGTGGCATAAAATAAAAATGAGCTCAGAAAGGAGAAGGCATTCAAGAAGTCGCTCTAGAAGCAACGAAGCCATTGACGTTTCTAAGTACCCACTCAAACTCACAATTCCACAAAAACACGTGCCTCACTTTTCAGACACAGAACTGATACTTAGAATAAGGTCTGAAGCAGGACCTGTCACCTTGGCACTGAATCAAAGTTTGGACATACCTGACTTTCCAGACGGAATCATCAAAATCCAGGAAGGCACGCTTTCACAAAAAACCTCTGCACTCAAACTCGTAAGTTCAAAGTAGCTAATTGAAGAGCTAGGCATACTCCAAGAAGACAGTGAAAAAATTACCATACAAATCTTCATTCCGGAAAACTACGTGTCTTTCTTAATAGGACGCAAAGGACAACAAGTAGAACAAATCCAAAACTCCACTGGAACTGAAGTTTCAGTGGGAAACAAAATCAGATACCTCCAAGACAGAGTTACTAAAATCTACGGAAGACCCAAGGACATCAAACAAGCCGCAGAAAAAATTTACCGACTAATCCTTGAAAAAAAACCTTCTTCGCCCGAAAGAAAAGTAAAGTTTACTCAGCTGCCTCTGGATAAGCTTTGCATTAGGTTCGCAATGCCGACTGAGCTTCTTGGGAGCCAAAAAGAGTTCCTCCGAAGACTTGAAGACTCCTACGTAGAAGCCCGCGCATACACATCAGAACCTGAATCGATAATTGTAAGTCTTTATATAACGCTCTTACTCAGACCCTTAAAGGCAAACTGGAAAGTGTGCAAGATGCACTAAGGGATGTTATGTTCAAACTAAGTGAACTCTCAAGTGACGAGCCCTTTAAGTTGCTTGTGCAAGACTCTATTTCAAGAAGAATGGCTAACCCAGGTAACTAGTATTCAGAATTCGTAAGCAAAGTCCACGAAAGAATAGAAGGCCTCGACATAAAAGTAGTTGCTGAGGACGAAAACGAAGAAGAACTCAGCATCATTCTAATTGGCAACAGACGCCAGAAGTTAGCAGCAATGGACATGATCCTTGAAAAGTGTGAAGTGAGGAAAAGAAGCCCACGCCCAAGGTCTCCTCCTAGAAGGAAACAGGGCTCTTCCATCAACATCACTGTCCCCAACCACTTAGTAGCTAGACTTATAGGCAGAAGTGGAGAAAACGTCAAAAACATCATGAACAAAACAGGTTGCAGCATTTCGTTTATGCGAGAAGTAAGCTCTACACAGGACTACGCTGACGTGAAGACTCCTGAAGGAAGCGTGGCAAGAATCTGCACTTTCAGAGGTTCTCCTTCGAGCATTGCCGACGGACTTAAGGTTTTGCTGGACCAAGTCAGCAACATTGAAAAGCAAGATCTTAAGTAAAAGCCTTATTAGTAACTATTTGGATGAGTTTATCTAGTTTTTCTTCAATGCTTCTTGTTTTTTCTTGGTATTTTTTTTCAACAAAGTTAATCTTTTTATGCATAATTAATATGAGTTTTTTAAGCTCCTTTGTGTCAGGATTCTCCAAAACGTTGGCTTCAGTTGAGTAAAACAACTTTTCTTTGAAGGTTTTGACTTTGTCTATGAATTTGTTGTATCTGTTGTTTTTTTCAGAGTTACTTAAGTTGTACTTCTTTGAAAGGTGGAGTCTGAACGCAGACTGGATAACTTCCACTGCTGAACTTGTAAACATAATGCTAGAAAGGGCTTTTTTTTGGTTTCCACTTAAAATCACGTTTTTTTGCAAAGTAACTATTATCATAGAAAATATAAATCCCCCAATAAGAGCTCCTGTTACTATCACACTCCTTCCGAAGTGAGTGGAGGGGTAGAAGTCTCCAAAACCAATTGTAGACATTGCAACAATAGTACACCACACTGCGTTGAAGTAGTTACCAAAGTCCAGCATAGTTATGTCGTAAAGCGGCCTTTCGAATATCCTCAAAAGCGCACCTAAAATCAAAAAACTAGGAAAAGCCAGCACAAACAGGGCTATGAACGTTGAGTACTCCTCGGTTGCACATTTCAAGTAAAACCTAAAGTTAGCTTTGACTTTGTACTTGAGGCAGTAAGTTCTGGCTAAGTGGTTCTCATATGGAGTGAAGTTTATAACAGCTCTTATCAAAACAAAAATCCTTCCAAACATAAACACATAAAGGAACTCAGCAACAGTGTAACAAATCAAAACTACTTCTCCTTGGAAACTCTGTGGAAAGTGAACTTCTAGGTGCATATAAGGGTAAGGAAACACTAAGTAAATTAAAATTTCTAGGTACCTCGTTACTTGCACGTAGTTGCTTTCTTCATAGCAAGTTTCGATGTTCTGGAGTTTGTTAATGTAATTGATGTCGAAGAGTTTTTTCTGGGTGTGTCTTATGTGAGTTTCCCAAATGTTTTTTTTGTGCTGTCTCAAACTAGTTAAACATAAACTTAACATAGAAAAAACACAACAAAGAACTCTGTAAAATTCATTGTAGCTGGAGTTTTGCATGCAGGCACTGTGTAATCTCTGCTCAGCAAAATTGATTTCGTAGTCTAAGGTAGCTGCGATGAAAGCCACCACAGTAGACATTGCAGAAACCATTTCCAACCTCCTCCACTCCTCAAAAAGTCCCTTGGACACAGTTATGCTGTCGTCAAAGTTCTTTTGAATTAAAGGAGTTTTGAGTTCAGAAGCCTTCATTTATAATTCAGTATGGATGAAAGCTGGAAGCAATTCTATGAACTCGAAGAACACATTCGGGAACACAACTCCCAAATAGAACAACTGTCGCCTAAAAAGACGCACTCGCGCCAGAGCTCAGGAGAGTTAAAAATCAAAAGGGAAGGTACCCGGTACTTCCAGGAAAGGATTCTGCAACTCACTAAAGAAGTCAAAGACAAAGAAAGAGAAATCATGTACCTCCAAAGAAACGTTTCTACCTTAGAAAGCTACAAAGAACAATGCCAAAACCTCCAGAAACAAATAAAACTCATGCGAGAAAAGCTCAGTCACTACGAAACTGAAGCTAGTGAAAAGGTAATGGCTTTTTTGAGTATCCAAAATGATGTAATGCCTGAATGGGAAAGGTGCAAGCAAGACCTAGAAAAACTCCAAGAAGAAAACCTTAAATTAAATAAGAATTTAGAACAAGTTAACCATCAATTACAAGAAAAATCCGAAAGCTTTTCTAGACTTAAACAAGACTACTCTGCGCTAGAAAAAACATTCCACTCAATTGAAGAAGACAAAAGGAATCTTAAACTCAAACTCAATGAAACTAACGAAAAACTCAAAGTATCTGAACAACAGAACCAAAAGTACACTCAAACGATCAAGGAAAAAGAACAACTCAACTCAGCGTTTGAAGAAGACAACGAAAGACTCAGAGAACAACTTGAAAAAGCCCTAGACTCACTCCAGAAGTGCCAAAACGAAATAAGTTCCATTCCTAATTTCCAACAAGAAATCAAGCACTACGAAAAACTCATTACTTCTGCTTCTAAAGAAACTGAAAAAGAAAAAACCAAACGACTCAGGTACCAAGAAGAATCNAATGCCCTTAAAAAACAACTAAACCAAATCTACGACCTGACTCAACAAGAAGACCCCTACGAATTCATTAAAAGTCTTCTCAGAAAGTTTAATGAAACCAGAAGTAAATAATCTAAAAATGACTGAAGATAGTTACGAAGAAGCACTACACCAAGCAGCTTTGGAAGAGTTCATGGAAGTCCAAAAAAGCCCCTGCAACTACTCAGACGACTCCAATAGTATTGAAACTGACTTGGAACTCCGCAAAGAAGCCTTAGCTCAAGCTAAGTTAAGACTAGAACAGTACAAAACTGATTGTAAAAACTACGAAGAAAAAACAGCAGCTTGCCAAAAAGAAATCCACACTACAAGGAAGAAACTAAGCAGTGTCAAAGAGGAAAGAGACTTAGCTATCAGCACTAAGCACATTGCCCTTGAAAAAGTCAAAGAAACTCCTGAGTACCTAAAACTTTTAGAAGAAAAAAACTACTTAACTAACAAACTAGTTGAGTTCAAAATGAACTTTGCTAACCTCCAAGCAGAACTTGAAGGAGCCCAGGACGAAGTTTCTGACATCCAACAACAAATTAAGTTTAGGGACAACGAAATCCAAAACTTAAGCAAAGAAATCGAAAGAATTACAAGGGAAAAAGACGAGTTACTAGCTCGTTACGACCCTCGCAAAAGAGCAAGCCCTAACGAAACACCTAGGTTCGACAAACAGTTTACTCCTCCTATTCAAAAGAATGAAATTAGGCCTTTTCCTAGTAGTTCCTTCAATCTTATGAACTTGAGTTTTAGTGCATCGTCTACTAGAAGAGCTGCAAACTCCCTAAACACCTCCACCATTGATGATAACTTAGGCAGCAGAAGCAACCGCTCTGTCAACTCTACTATAATGCACGAGTCTTAAGTTGTAATAATATGAAACCTTTTAGGAAATCACAGGGCTTACACTCAGCTTCTGACTCTAAGTTGTCCAACCAACAGTACCCCGAAGTCTTCGCAAGTTCAGTCCAGGACTTCTTGACTTACACAAAAGATATTCAAAATGACTTAAATTCGTTGTTAGGTTTTGGAGGTTTGAGTCCAAGCAGTGTGAGTCACGAACTTTGGGAATTTATTGACGATATGCTTAGGACTTACGAGTTTGGCAGTTTAAAGTTCACTAAGTTCAACGAAACTAGTTACCCTGACTTACAAAACTTAGCTGAAGCCTTTGTAAAGGTTCTTTCAGAGTACGCAAAGCTCAAAGAAAAGGCTGAAGTTGGCTGCTTGACTGAGTCTGAAAGTTTCAGCAGTCCAGACTCCCTTTTTTCAGGGAACGAAGACTCGCTTTTGTACATTTTGGACTTAGAAGACCCCAGACAAGTACTGCCTAAAGTCAAGGAAATGAAAAGGGTCGTTGAAGCTGCACCCTTGATGGAAGAGTTCATAGAGGATGTATGCGAAGAGTTGTTTCCTGGGACTGTAAACGAGAGTTCTTTTGAGTCTTACTTAAGTTCAATGAGGAGAGCTGTTGACAAAATCGCAGAAATGAACCAGGACCTAGGAAACTTTTTGAACTTCAAAGAAAAACTCTGCTGGACTCTAGAAGTTCCCCTTGAAAGCACTGAAAAAGCCATAATTAGGGAAGCTAAGTTTGTTAAGTACTTCAAAGACTTGTTTGAAGTGCAGCCAGAAGAAGACATTTTTGGAGTGATGGAGCAAATATTTTTGTTTGTGAACGAAACAAGAGTTTTCATACAAAAA
>PR_CR_10_Liq_1_inCRDRAFT_1000901_pt1 | contig 17615 bp, 15 predicted proteins | sample PRCRCaboRojoPR_3_FD_10241 | JGI IMG/M metagenome (IMG submission 10241)
GACCGGGGCCGGCCCGGTCCCCGTCTTCGACCCGGGCATGCCGCTCCACTGGCGGGTGCGCCCCTGATCTTCACCGTTCCGTAAATATCCCCGCCGGAGGCACGATCCGCCGCGCAGCGGCATCCCCGGCCAGCCGAGAGAGACACCGATGATCCCCTCCGCCTTTCCCGACAAGACCGAGATCGCCCGTCTGACCGCGCGGATGCTGCTGGAAATCGAGGCGGTGCATTTCAACGCCGAAACACCCTTCACCCTGGCCTCCGGCCTGCCCTCGCCCACCTATATCGACTGTCGCAAGCTGATCTCATTCCCGCGCATCCGCTCCGTGCTGATGGATTTCATGGCCGTGACCGTGATGCGCGAGGCCGGCTTCGAGGCCTTCGACAACGTCGCCGGCGGCGAGACCGCCGGCATTCCCTTCGCCGCGCTTGTCGCCGAACGCCTCGGCCTGCCGATGAGCTATGTGCGCAAGAAACCCAAGGGCTACGGGCGCAACGCCCGGATCGAGGGCGCCATGTCCGCGGGGTCGCGGGTGCTGCTGGTGGAGGATCTGACCACCGACGGCGGCTCGAAACTGTCCTTCGTGGACGCGATCCGCGAAACCGGCGCCAGCTGCGGGCACACGGCGGTGATCTTCTATTACGGCATCTTCCCCGAGACAGAGCAGACGCTCGGCGATCACGGCGTGCAGCTCCATCATCTCTGCACCTGGTGGGACGTGCTGGCCGAGGCCCGCGCCGCTGGCGCCTTCGACGCCGGGACGCTGCGCGAGGTCGAGTCGTTCCTGCAGGCCCCCCGCGCCTGGCAGGAGGCCCGCCAGCGCGGCTGAGCTTTCCCGGCACAGAAATATTTCGTTTCTAGGATTGGCCTTGCGCGCCCGGTCCGCCACAGCATGTTGACCGGCGCCCTGCCCGTGCCGCAAGATGTGCGGATCGAGCGGTTGCCCACAGGCAATCCACAAAAACATACAGTTTGCCAAGCACGCCGGGGTCGCACTATCCAAGCGCGCAAGGGACAAGGGCAGGCAGGCGATGAACGAGATTTCCGCGATCAGGCAGGGCCCCGCGGGCGGCGAGGAAGACGGCACGCTGCCCCACAACACCGAGGCCGAACAGCAGCTGCTGGGCGCGATCCTGACCAATAACGACGTCTTCGACCGCGTCGCGGCCATCATCAATGCCGGTCATTTCTACGACCCGGTCCACGCCCGCATCTACGAGGTCGCCGCCGCGCGCATCCAGAAGAACGCGCTGGCCTCGCCGGTCACGCTCAAGGCCTTCCTCGAGGACGACCCGGGCTTGGCGGAACTCGGCGGCGCGGCCTACCTCGTGCGCCTGGCCGGCGCCGCGATCTCGGCCTTCGCCGCGCGGGACTACGCGCAGATGATCTACGACCTCGCGATCCGGCGCGAGCTGATCGCGCTCGGGCGCGACATCGCCGCCCAGGCGGGCCAGGTCGATGTCGACAGCGATCCGAAATCGCAGATCGTCGAGGCCGAGCAGAAGCTCTACAAGCTCGGCGAAGAGGGCAAGTCCGAGTCGGGCTTCCAGTCCTTCCTCAAGGCGGTGACGGATGCGGTGAACGTCGCCAACGCCGCCTATCAGCGCGACGGCGGGCTGGCCGGGGTTTCGACCGGGCTGATCGATCTCGACAAGAAGCTCGGCGGGCTTCACAAGTCCGACCTCCTGATCCTCGCCGGGCGCCCCTCGATGGGCAAGACTTCGCTGGCCACCAACGTGGCCTTCAACATCGCCAAGGCCTACCGCAAGGGCAAGACGCCCGACGGCTCCGAAGGGGCGGTCGAGGGCGGGGTGGTGGGCTTCTTCAGCCTCGAGATGTCGGCCGAGCAGCTCGCCGCGCGGATCCTGTCGGAAGCCTCCGAGGTGCCCAGCGAACAGATCCGCCGCGGCGACATGACCGAGGCCGAGTTCCGCCGCTTCGTCGAGGCCGCCAAGCAGCTGGAGGCCTGCCCGCTCTATATCGACGATACCCCGGCGCTGCCGATCAGCCAGCTCGCGGCCCGCGCGCGGCGGCTCAAGCGCACGCACGGGCTCGACGCGCTCTTCGTGGACTACCTGCAGCTGGTCCGCCCCGCCTCGGCCAAGGACAGCCGGGTGAACGAGGTCTCCGAGATCACCCAGGGTCTCAAGGCCATCGCCAAGGAACTCGACATCCCCGTGGTCGCGCTCAGCCAGCTGTCGCGCCAGGTCGAGTCGCGCGACGACAAGCGCCCGCAGCTCTCGGACCTGCGCGAGTCGGGCTCGATCGAGCAGGATGCCGACGTGGTGATGTTCGTCTTCCGCGAGGAATACTACAAGGAACGCGAGAAACCGGGCGACCACGATCTCGACGCCATGGCGCAGTGGCAGGACGAGATGGAAAAGGTGCACGGCAAGGCCGAGGTCGTCATCGGCAAGCAGCGCCACGGCCCCATCGGCACGGTCGAGCTGGCCTTCGAGGGCCGCTTCACCCGCTTCGGCAACCTGGTGAAACCGTGGCAGCAGGGCGGCGGCGACGGCGGCGATTTCGCCTGACCGCGGCCTGCGGCGGGTTGCGGGCTTGTCAGCCCGGCCCTGCCCCGCTATGGCCGCCCGGAACAGCCGCCGGAGCATTCCATGACCCGACCCACGCTTACCGTCGATCTCGATGCGCTCGTGGCCAACTGGCGCGGGCTGGACGCCGCATCGGGACCGGGCGTCGAGACGGCCGCGGTGGTCAAGGCCGACGCCTACGGGCTCGGCGCCGACCGCGTCGCGCCGGTTCTCGCGGCCGAAGGGGTGCGGCGTTTCTTCGTGGCGCTGGCCGAGGAAGGCGCGGCGCTGCGCCGCATTCTCGGGCCGGGGCCGGAGATCTTCGTCTTTTCCGGCCACATGGCCGGCGATGCCGAGTTGATCGCGGGCGCCCGGCTTGTCCCGCTGCTCAATGACGCGGCACAGGTCAACCGCCATTTCGAGGCGCTGGCCGATCACCCCTTCGGCCTGCAGCTCGACAGCGGCATGAACCGGCTCGGCATGGAACCGGCGGAATTTGCCGCGCTTCGCGACAGGCTGCTTGCCGCGGGGCCGCGGCTGGTGATCAGCCACCTCGCCTGTTCGGACGACCCNTCCGACCCGATGAATGCCAGGCAGCTGNAATCTTTCAAGGNGATGGCGGGCGATCTTGATGTGCCTCGCTCGCTCGCCGCGACCGGCGGCACGCTGCTCGGACCCGACTACCAGTTCGAGATCTGCCGCCCCGGCATCGGGCTTTACGGCGGGCAGCCCTTCGCGCGGGCGCAGCCCGTCGTGCATCTCGATATTCCCGTCATCCAGACCCGCGAGGTCGCGGCGGGCGAAGCCGTGGGCTACGGCGCGACCTGGATCGCCAACCGCCCGACACGGATCGCGACGCTGGCCGCGGGCTATGCCGACGGCATCATCCGGCAGATGGGCAATGTCGCGCAGCTCTATGCCGGCGCCACGCCCTGCCCGCTGGCCGGCCGCGTCTCCATGGATCTGCTGACGGTCGATGTCGGGCATCTCGACACCGTGCCCGACACGCTGGAACTTTTCGGCATCCACCAGTCGGTCGACGACGTCGCCGCGGCCGCGGGCACGATCGGCTACGAGATCCTGACCAGCCTTGGCGACCGCTACGCCCGGCAGTACAGTGGCGGCGAAACCGACCGGGCCGCCTCATGACCGCAACGCGCATCCTGACCTTCATCCCCCATGCCGTGGGCCATTCGACGCTGGGGCTGATGCGGCTCGTCGGGCGGGTGACGCTATTCACCTTCTCGGCGCTGAGCCATCTTCTGCGTCCGCCATTCTACTTCAGGGAATTTTCGCATGCGCTTCTTTTCATTGGGTATTTCAGCCTTCCTGTCGTCGGCCTGACGGCGCTTTTCACCGGCGCGGCCCTGGCGCTGCAGATCTATTCGGGCGGCGCGCGCTTCAACGCGGAGACCGTCGTGCCGTCGATCGTCGCCATCGGCATGGTGCGCGAGCTGGGCCCCGTCATCGGCGGGCTTATGGTGGCCGGCCGCGTGGCGGCCTCGATCGCCGCCGAGATCGGCACGATGAAGGTGACCGAGCAAATCGACGCGCTGGTGACGCTGTCCACCAACCCGATGAAATACCTGACCGTGCCGCGGATCCTCGCCGCGACCATCGCCATGCCGATCCTGGCCGGGATCGGCGATATCCTCGGCATCATGGGCGGCTATCTCGTCGGCATCACGCGGCTCGGCTTCAACTCCGCCGCCTATCTCGAGAACACGCGCGACTTTCTCGAGGCCGCCGACGTGATCTCGGGACTCTGGAAGGCGGCGGCCTTCGGCTTCATCGTGGCGCTGATGGGCTGCTATCACGGCATGAATTCGGGCCGCGGCGCGCAGGGCGTGGGCCGCGCCACCACGAACGCCGTGGTCTCGGCCTCGATCCTGATCCTGGCGGCCAACTACGTGCTGACGGAGGTGTTCTTCTCGGCATGACACGCGCGATGATCGAACTCGAGGGCGTCGAGAAAGCCTTTGGAGCCAACGCGGTACTTCGCGGCGTGAACCTGTCCGTCGGCCGCGGCGAAAGCATGGTGATCATCGGCGGCTCGGGCACCGGGAAATCCGTCCTGATCAAGTGCATCCTCGGCCTCGTGAAGCCCGACGCCGGCACGATCCGGGTCGACGGCGCCGACGCCACCAAGGGCGACCGCGACGCCTTCCTCGCGCGCTTCGGGATGCTGTTCCAGGGGGGCGCGCTCTTCGATTCGATGACCGTGTGGCAGAACGTGGCCTTCCGGCTGCTGCGCGGCGCCCAGAAGCGGCCCAAGGACGAAGCGCGCGAAATCGCCATCGAGAAGCTGCGCCGCGTCGGGCTGAAATCCGCCGTGGCCGATCTCTACCCCGCCGAGCTGTCGGGCGGCATGCAGAAGCGCGTCGGCCTGGCCCGCGCCATCGCCGCCGATCCCGAGATCATCTTCTTCGACGAACCGACCACCGGGCTCGATCCGATCATGTCGGGCGTCATCAACGAGCTGATCCGCGAAATCGTCGGCGAAATGGGCGCGACGGCGATGACCATCACCCATGACATGAGCTCGGTCCGGGCCATCGCGGACCATGTCGCGATGCTGCATGACGGCGTGATCCAGTGGACCGGCCCGGTCGAGGAAATGGACGCCAGCGGCGACCCTTACCTCGAGCAGTTCATCCAGGGCCGCGCCGAGGGGCCGATCGAGGCGGTGCGGTGAGACCCGCCGCGCCCTGGCCGCTGGTGGCGGCCAATCTCGCGCTGCTGATCCTGTTCCCGCTGGCCTGGACCGCGCCGCTCTTGCGGGCGGGGCTGCTGCCGCTTTTCGGGCTCTCGGAGATCTCCGTCGTCACCGGGCTGCGCGCGCTCTGGGAGACGGATGTCTTCCTCGCCCTCGTCGTCGCGCTCTTCGCGCTGGTGGCGCCCTATGCCAAGACGCTGCTGCTGGCCGCGCTCGATTTCGGCATCGCGCCGGAGCGGCTGCGCCCCTGGCCGGCGCGGCTCGGGCGGCTGGCCATGGCCGATATCTTCCTCGTCGCGCTTTATATCGTGGTGGCCAAGGGCACCGGTATCGGCCGGGTGGAAACGGCCTGGGGGCTCTATCTCTTCACCGGCTGCATCCTGGCGTCGCTCGCGCTGTCGCATCTCGGGCGCGGGCGCGGCTTGCCGGCGGGCGGGGCCTGAGGCAGAAGGGATCCATGGCCAAGACCCAATCCCAATTCGTCTGCAACGACTGCGGTGCCGTCTACAAGAAATGGCAGGGCCGCTGCGATTCCTGCGGCGCCTGGAACAGCATCACCGAGGAAGCGCCGCTCTCGGCCGGGCCGGCGGGCAAGTCGCTTGGACCCTCGCGCGGCCGGGCCGTCGCGCTGACGGATCTCGGCGCCAGCGACACGCCGCCGCCGCGCAGCGGCTCGGGGCTCGGCGAGCTGGACCGCGTCCTGGGCGGCGGGCTGGTGCCGGCCTCGGCGATCCTGGTGGGCGGCGATCCCGGCATCGGCAAGTCCACGCTGCTGTTGCAGGCGGCGGCGCGTTTCGCGCTGCAGGGGCTCTCGGCGGTCTATGTCTCGGGCGAGGAGGCCGCCGCGCAGATCCGCATGCGCGCCCAGCGCCTCGGGCTGGCCGACGCGCCGGTGAAGCTGGCCGCCGAGACAAGCCTGCGCGACATCCTCACGACCCTCGACCAGGAACGCCCGTCGCTGGCGATCATCGACTCGATCCAGACCATGTGGGCCGACAACGTGGAATCGGCGCCCGGCTCGGTCAGCCAGGTCCGCGCCGCGGCGCACGAGCTGGTCAGCTTCGCCAAGAAGCGCGGCACCGCCGTCATCCTGGTCGGCCATGTCACCAAGGAAGGCCAGATCGCCGGCCCGCGCGTGGTCGAGCACATGGTCGACACGGTGCTCTATTTCGAGGGCGAGCGCGGGCACCAGTTCCGCATCCTGCGCGCGGTGAAGAACCGCTTTGGACCGGCCGACGAGATCGGCGTCTTCGAGATGACGGGCGCGGGTCTCGACGAGGTGGCGAACCCCTCGGCGCTGTTCCTGTCGGAACGCGACACGCCCTCGCCCGGCTCGGTCGTCTTTGCCGGGATCGAGGGCACGCGCCCCGTGCTGGTCGAGATCCAGGCGCTGGTGGCCCCCTCTCCGCTGGCCACCCCGCGGCGCAACGTCGTCGGCTGGGACTCGGGCCGGCTCTCGATGATCCTGGCCGTTCTGGAGGCGCGCTGCGGCATCAGCTTCGCGGGCTCGGACGTCTATCTCAACGTCGCCGGCGGCATGCGGATCTCGGAACCGGCCGCCGACCTGGCGGTGGCGGCCGCGCTGCTCTCGGCGCGCGAGGACGATCCGCTGCCGCCCGACACGGTCTTCTTCGGTGAAATCTCGCTCTCGGGGGCGCTGCGCCCGATCACCCAGGCCGAAAACAGGTTGAAAGAGGCGCAGAAACTTGGTTTTTCAAGGGCGGTCGCGCCGTCGCAGGCAAAGACGGTGGCCGTGGACGATATCGCGGTGCAGAGCTACGCGGATCTCGGCGCGCTCGTCGGGGAGTTTTTCGGGGCCGGCTGAGCGGCCCCGCGCAGGGGAGACTTTATGGAAGGCTTCACCCTCATCGACGGCGTCGTCGCGGGCATCGTGCTGATCTCCGCCATCCTCGCCTATGCGCGCGGCCTCGTCCGCGAGGTCCTCTCCATCGCCGGCTGGGTGCTGGCCGCCGTGCTGGCCTTCGTCTTCGCGCCCCCGGTGCAGCCGCTTGTCAAGGAAGTGCCCGTGGTGGGCGAGTTCCTGGCCGACAGCTGCGAGCTGTCGATCGTGGCGGCCTTCGCGGCGGTCTTCGCGGTGGCGCTGATCGTCGTGTCGCTTTTCACGCCCTTCTTCGCCAGCGTCGTGCAGCGCTCGTCCTTCGGCGGCATAGACCAGGGGCTCGGATTTTTCTTTGGGGCGCTCCGGGGGCTGTTGCTGGTGGCGGTGGCCTTCGTCGTCTATGACCGCGTGGTGGTCAACGACACGATCCCGATGGTGGACAATTCGCGCTCCAGCGCGGTCTTCGCCTCGAGCCGCGCGGCCATCGCCGAGCAGATGCCCGAGGAAGCCCCGGCCTGGATCGTGAACCGCTACGAGCAGCTCGTCGGCGTCTGCGGCGCCGAAGAGTCCGGGGGAACCGCGCAGAACTGACGGATCGCCCCGTGACACTTCTGTAACGAGTGGTTATATGGGGCCCGTGCTGCCCTGACCCCGGAGCCCTTTCCTATGCGCGAGCGCATGAAGCCGTTCCTGTCCCACCCTTTCGACGACGACAAGCTGCGCGAGGAATGCGGCGTCTTCGGCGTGATCGGCGTCTCGGACGCGGCGAATTTCGTCGCGCTCGGGCTCCACGCGCTGCAGCATCGCGGCCAGGAGGCCGGTGGGATCGTGTCCTACGCGCCCGAGACCGGCTTCAACTCGGCCCGGCGCTTCGGCTATGTGCGTGACAACTTCACCAAGGCGAGCCTGATGGAAACCCTGCCGGGCAGCCTCGCCATCGGGCATGTGCGCTATTCCACCAGCGGCTCCAAGGCGCAGACCGCGATCCGCGATGTGCAGCCCTTCTTCGGCGAGTTCTCGATGGGCGGGTCGGCCATCGCGCATAACGGCAACATCACCAATGCCGAGGCGCTGCGGAAGGAACTGATCGAGCGCGGGTCGATCTTCCAGTCGAACTCGGATTCGGAGTGCATCATCCACCTGATGGCACGCTCGATCCAGAAGAACATTCCCGAGCGGATGAAGGACGCGCTGCGCCGCGTCGAGGGCGCGTTTTCCATCGTCGCCATGACCCGGACCAAGCTGATCGGCGTGCGCGACCCGCTGGGCGTGCGCCCGCTGGTGCTGGGCCAGGTCGCCGGCGGCTGGGTGCTGAGTTCCGAGACCTGCGCGCTCGACATCATGGGGGCGGAGTTCATCCGCGAGATCGAGCCCGGCGAGATGGTCGTCATCACCGAGGAGGGCGTGGAGTCCTACCACCCCTTCGAGAAGGCCCGGCCGCGCTTCTGCATCTTCGAGCATGTCTATTTCTCGCGGCCGGATTCGATCCTCGGCGGCCGCTCGGTCTACGAAACCCGCCGCGCCATCGGGGCGGAGCTTGCCAAGGAGGCCCCGGTCGACGCCGACCTCGTCTGCCCGGTGCCCGACAGCGGCACGCCCGCGGCGATCGGCTTCAGCCAGGAATCCGGCATCCCCTACGCGATGGGGATCATACGCAACCAGTATATGGGCCGAACCTTCATCGAGCCGACCGAGCAGATCCGCAACATGGGCGTGCGGCTGAAACTGAACGTCAACCGCGCGCTGATCCGCGGCAAGCGGGTGATCCTGGTCGATGACAGCGTCGTGCGCGGCACCACCAGCCGCAAGATCAAGGAAATGATCCTCGATGCCGGCGCCAAGGAGGTGCATTTCCGCATCGCATCGCCGCCAACCTCCTGGCCCTGTTTCTACGGCGTGGACACGCCGCAGCGCGAGAAGCTGCTCGCCGCCTCGATGACCGAGGAAGAGATGCGCGCCCATCTCGAGATCGACAGCCTGCGGTTCATCTCGCTCGACGGGCTCTACCGGGCGGTGGGCGAATCCGGCGGGCGCAATGCCGACTGCCCGCAATACTGCGACGCCTGTTTCTCGGGCGAATACCCGGTGGCGCCGTCGGACATGATCGCCAAGGGCTTCGACCTCAAGGCCGCGGAATGACCAGGGCGGTCGCACTGGTCACCGGGGCCTCGCGCGGGCTCGGCGCCGCCATGGCCGAGAAGCTGGCCGCCGGCGGCGCGCATGTGGTCGCGCTGGCGCGCACCACGGGCGGGCTCGAGGAACTCGACGACCGCATCCAGGCGGCGGGCGGCACGGCGACGCTGGCGCCGATGGACGTCACCAACGAGGACGCGATCCGCCAGCTTTGCCGCGCGGTGCATGACCGCTGGGGGCGGCTCGACATGATCGTGCACGCCGCGATCCATGCCGCGCCGCTCTCGCCCGCGGGGCATATCGACGCCCGGGACTGGGATCGTTCCATAGACGTGAACCTGCGCGCGACGGGCCGCCTGATCGCGCTGGCCGAGCCGCTTCTGCAGGCGGCCGAGGCCGGGCGCGCGATCTTTTTCGACGATCCCCATGCCGGCGAGAAGTTCTTCGGCGCCTACGGCGCGACGAAATCCGCGCAGGTCGCGCTCGCCCGCTCCTGGCAGGCCGAGACGGCCCGCACCGGCCCCGCGGTGCATGTGCTGGCCCCGCGCCCGATGCCCACGGCCACCCGTGCCCGCTTTTTCCCCGGCGAGGGGCGCGCGGGCCTCGCCGCCCCCGCAGACGAGGCCGCCCGGCTGCTGGCCGAACTCGGCTGATCGCACCGACAGCGGAACGCAAGACCCCGGCGCGGGGACTTTCCGCGCCGGGGCTGTCCGCGTGCCGGGACCGCGGCCCGAAGGCCGCGCCGGGCTAGTAAGTGATGATCTCCGGCCCCATGAAGTAGGTGGGCAGGAAGGTCGAGATCCACGGCACGTAGGTCACCAGGATCAGGAACACGAAGAGCACCGCCAGGAACGGCAGCGCGGCCTTCACCACGCGCATCATCGGCATTCCCGCGACCCCGGAGGTCACGAAGAGGTTGAGGCCGACCGGCGGCGTGATCATGCCGATCTCCATGTTCACGACCATGATGATGCCGAGGTGGATCGGGTCGATGCCCAGCTCGATGGCGATCGGGAAGACCAGCGGCGCGACGATCACGATCAGCCCCGAGGGTTCCATGAACTGGCCGCCGATCAGCAGGATCACGTTGACGATGACCAGGAACATCACCGCGCCGAAGCCCGCCTCCAGCATCGCGCCGGCGATCTGCTGGGGGATCTGCTCGTCGGTCAGCACGTGCTTCAGGATGAGCGCGTTGGCGATGATGAACATCAGCGTGACGGTCAGCTTGCCCGCCTCGAAGAGCGTGTCGCGCGTGTCACGGTGGAAGAAGGCCGTGACCAGCGCATAGGGTTTCTTGATCAGCGGGATGTTCGGCCCGCCATCCTTCGCCGCCAGCGGCCCCATGTCGCGATAGACGAAGGTGGCGATGAAGAACGCATAGACGGCCGCGACGGCNGCGGCCTCGGTCGGCGTGAAGATGCCGCCATAGATGCCGCCCAGGATGATGACGATCAGGAACAGCCCCCAGGCCGCGTCCCGCGCCGAGGCGAAGACCTCGCCCCAGCCGAGCCAGTCGCCCTTGGGCAGGTCGCGCATGCGCGCGATCAGGTAGATCGTCGTCATCAGCATCAGCCCGGCCAGCGCGCCGGGGATCACGCCCGCGAGGAACATCCGCCCCACCGAGACGTCCGTGGCGGAGGCATAGACGACCATCACGATCGAGGGCGGGATCAGGATGCCCAGCGTGCCCGCGTTGGCGATCACGCCAGCCGCGAAATCGCGCGAATAGCCGACCTGCCGCATGCCCGCGATCACGATGGAGCCGATGGCGACCACCGTGGCGGGCGACGAGCCCGAAAGCGCGGCGAAGAGCATGCAGGCAAAGACGCCCGCGATCGCCAGCCCGCCGTGGAAATGCCCCACCACGGCGATGGAAAAGCGGATGATCCGCTTGGCCACGCCGCCCGTCGACATGAAGGACGAGGCCAGGATGAAGAAGGGAATGGCCAGGAGCGTGTAATGCCCCGCCATGGCCTGGAACAGGGTCTGCGCGATCGAGGACAGCGACGTGTCCGAGAGCACCAGCAGGAACAGGATCGAGGAGAACCCGAGAGAGACCGCGATCGGAACGCCCAGCAGCAGGAGCCCGATCACCATCGCGAAGAGAACGGCGACTTCCATGGTCTCACTCCTCCCAGTTCAGCTTCGAGGCGTCTTCGACGGCGTCCTCGGCTTCGTGGCTGACGATCAGCGAGTCCTGCTCGCCGCGCACCAGCCGGGCCGTGGCCTGGATGAAGCGGAACAAGAGCAGCGCCATGCCGAAGGGCAGGATGAAATAGGGGATGAAGCGCGGCAGCTTCTCGTATTCCTCGCCCTCGTTCATCAGCGGCTCGAGGAAGCGCAGGAATTCCGGCATCGGGATATCGACCACCGCGTACCAGGCCCGGTAGGAGGTGCGTTTCATCTCTTCCAGCCCGGTCGGGAACCAGCGCCCGGTGGTCTGCGGCAGGTTGGCGAAATTGGCCCAGTAGTCCCAGGCCCCCTTCATCAGCAGGAAGCCATAGGCCAGGCAGACCGCGGCGGCGACCATGCCCATCACCCGCCGCGTCGGGCGCGGCACGAGGTTCAGGATCGCGTCCACGCCCAGATGGGCGGTGACCTTGACCGCGTAACTCACGCCGAACAGCACCAGCCAGGCGAACAGGAAGCTCGTCGCCTCCAGCCCCCAGATCAGGCCGGTATTGAAGCCGTAGCGCAGCACGACATTGGTGAACGTGATCAGCGTCATCGCGCCGAGGATCACCGCGATGGCGGTCTCCTCCAGCTCGTTGACGATACGGCCCAGCGCCGTTTCCGGTTCGTATCGCTTGGACATGCCCGGCTCCCCCTCCGAACGATGTGACGGGTCCGGCCCCGCGCGGGGCCGGACCCTGGACCTGACCCGGCCCTTAGTGCTTGGCGTTGATCGCCTGTGCCGCCTCGATGTTCTCGGCGCCGACATCGCCCTCGAACTGCGCCCAGACCGGCTTCATGGTCTCGACCCAGGCCGCGCGCTGCTCGGCGTCGAGCTGGCGCACGGTGCCGCCGGCATCGATGATCGCCTGCTTGGCCTCCTGGTTGACCGCGTAGGCCTCGGAGTTGCGGGTCGCGGTGACTTCCTCGACGAGCGTGGCGAGCTGGCCGCGCACGTCGTCCGGCAGACCTTCCCACCAGTCGATATTGGTCACCAGCAGGTAGTCGATGATGCCGTGGTTCGTCTCGGTGATGCCGTCCTGCACCTCGAAGAACTTCTGGCCGTAGATGTTGGACCAGGTGTTCTCCTGCCCGTCGACGACGCCGGTCTGCAGCGCGCCATAGACCTCGGAGAAGGCCATCGGCTGCGGCGACCCGCCGAGCGCGGCCATCTGCGCCTTCAGCACGTCGGAGTTCTGCACGCGGAACTTCAGGCCGTCGGCGTCCTCGGGCCCGATCAGCGGCTGGTTGGCCGACATCTGCTTCATGCCGTTATGCCAGAAAGCCAAGCCCAGCAGGCCGCGGCGCACCATGCTCTCCTTCATCGCCACCCCGGTTTCCGAGTTCTGGAACTCGTCCACCGCGTCGATGTTCTTGAACATGAAGGGAAGGTCGAAGATGCGGAACACCTTGGTGAACTGCTCGAACTTCGACAGCGACGGCGCGGCCATCTGCACGTCGCCCTGCAGCATCGCCTCGAGCACCTGGTCGTCGTTGTAAAGAGTCGAGTTCGGGAAGACCTCCATGCAGGCCTTGCCGTCCATCTCGGTGTTGACGCGTTCCTTCAGAAGCTCGGCGGCGATCCCTTTCGGATGCCGGTCGGTGTTGGTGACGTGGCTGAACTTGATGACGATCTCGCCGTCATCGCAGGCGGCAAGGGCCGCACCGCCGGAAAAGCTCAGCGCGACCGCGGTCGCGGCTGCGGTAAAGAGTTTCATGTTGTCCTCCCAATTCTTCAAGGCGGGATCACCGGCGGTCCCGGCGCCCCGCGTCCACTGAACAAAGCGCGGCGCAGCGGAACAAGAGAAAGATTCGGTCGCGGCACGGGTTGAATTTTCGAGTTTATTTCCGGAACTTTAGAGCGCGTTTCGCAGACGGCTGCAGGCTGTCTGCGGCGACCCTGCGCGGAAAGTCACACAGTCGCGAACGGGCAATGTGTGGAAATCCACACAGACCCGGGCCGATCACGACTCGCGGTAATCCTCCGGCCGGAGCCCGTGCTTGGCCAGCTTGTCNTAGAAGGTTTTGCGGGGCAGCTGCAGCGCCGCCGCGGTGCGCCCGGCCCGGCCGCGGTGGCGTTCGAGCGCCTCGACGAGGATCGCGCGCTCGACGCGGCGCATCCGCTCGGCGAGGCCCAGCTCGGCCTCCTCTTCATCGCCGGTCTCGGGCAGCCCCATGGCAAAGCGCATCGCCGCGTTCTGCAGCGCGCGGGCATTGCCCGGCCAGTTCTGCGACATCAGCCGCGCGATCACCTCCTCGCCGATCACGGGCTGCGGGATCGCGCCCTGCTCGCAGGCCATGGCGACGAAGTTGCGGAACATCGCCGGCACGTCCTCCATGCGTTCGCGCAGCGGCGGGATGCGCACGCGCATCACGTCGAGCTTGTAGAAGAGATCGCGGTTGAAGCGGCCCCCGGCCGCCGCGGTCTCGAGATCGTCCGAGGTCGCGCCGATGACCCGCGCGGCGGGATGCGTGTCGACCAGGTCCAGAAGCCCGAGCTGGACGCCCGGATCGAGCGCGCCCACCTCCTCGAGGAAGATCGTGCCGCTGCCCGCGCGCTCGAAGGCCGCGGCTAGGCTGGTCGAACTGGCCAGCGCGGCGCTGACCCGCTGGAAGGGGCCGGCGGCATCGGACAGCTGGTGGATCACCTCGGCGATGCGGGCAGTGCCGGTGCCGGGCTCGCCGGTGACCAGCACGCTGGCCCGCGTGCCCGCGACGGCCCGCACCCGACGCCGCAGGTCCTGCGCGGCGGCCGAGTCGCCCACGATCACCCGGGCGGCGGCGTCGCCGGCCTCGAGCCGGGCGCGCAGCCGGCGGTTCTCCAGCACCAGCTGGCGGGTGCGGAGCGCCTTGCGGACCACCTCGATGAAATCGCCGGGCGCGCAGGGTTTTTCCAGGAAGGCAAAGGCGCCCCCCGACATGCCCTGCACCGCCATCGGGATATCGCCCTCGCCGGTCAAGAGCAGGACCGGCAGCTCCTCGTCCACCTGCCGCGCGAGGTCCAGCAGCGCGAAGCCGTCCTTGCCCGGCATCCGCACATCCGTCACCACCACGCCCGGGAAAGCCGGGACGACATGGTCCTTGGCCTCGATATAGCTGCCGGCCAGCACCGGCGTCAGATCGTGCAACTCCAGCGTCTGGCCGAGCGCCTCGCGCACCGCCGGGTCGTCATCCACCAGCAGAACCCTGTCGATCATGCCGCGGCCTCCGCCTCCCAGGGGCTGAGCTCGACGGTGAAGATCGCACCGCCCTCCGGATGGTTGCGGCCGCGGATGCGCCCGCCGAAGCTCTGCACGATGCCGTAGGAGATCGAAAGCCCCAGGCCCATGCCCTCGGACTGGCCGACCTCCTTCGTGGAATAGAACGGGTCGAAGATCTTCTCGGGCTCGCTCAGCCCCGGCCCGGTATCGCGCACGCTCAGCGTGACGCCCGCCTCGTCGCGCCCGATGGTGATCGCGATGCGCGGGTCCGCCGCGCCCTCCATCGCGTCGATCGCGTTGGAGACGAGGTTCAGCACCACCTGCTGCAGCCGCACCTCGCCGCCGCGCACGATGACCGGCCTGCGCGGCGGGGCCCAGTCCACCGCCACCCCGGCATGGGTCAGCCGCGCCGCGCTGATCTCCAGCACCGCCTCGACCACCCCGCCGAGATCGACCCGGCCGATGGGCTCGTTCTCCTGGCGCGCGAAGGCACGCAGGTTCTTGATGATCCGCCCCATGCGCCGCGCCAGCTCCGAGATCCGGGCGAGGTTCTCGGACGCCCTTTCGGGCTTGCCGCGGTCGATGAAGGCGGCGGCGTTCTCGGCGAAGGAGCGTATCGCCATCAGCGGCTGGTTCAGCTCGTGACTGATCCCCGCCGACATCTGGCCCAGCGCCGAGAGCTTGCCGGCCTGCACCAGGTCGGCCTGCGCCTTTTTCAGCGCCGCCTCCGCCTCGCGGCGTTCGCCGATCTCGCGGCGAAGATTGCGGTTGGCCTCCGACAACTCGCCCGTGCGCGCCGCGACCCGTGCCTCGAGCGCCTGGTTCGCCGCCGCCTCGATCTCGAGCCGCTCGGCCAGCGTGCGGCGCCGCTCGGTCACCAGGAAGAGGAACGCCCCGAACACAAGACAGAGCGCCCCCACCCCCAGCGCCTGCCACGAGGCCAGCCGTACCGCCGGCCAGGCATCGAGCAACAGTTCGCCCCGCATCGAGATGACCGGCACCGGCTCCACGAGGTGCAGCGCCAGCGACGGCAGGTAAGGCCCGCCATCGACCCGCCAGAGCTCGTGCCCGCCGGCCATCATGCCGGTGATCTCGGGGAAGGGCCGCAGCACCGCCCGGTCATAGGGGCCGGCCGCCGCGGCGGCGTCCGGATCCTCGGCCCGGAACAGCAGCTCCGAGCGGTTGGACACGAACACCGCCCCGGCCGCATCCGTGAAATAGATCGCCTGCGGATCGCCGCTCCAGTCGGTCTCGACCGCGGCCATGTCGACGGTGACCACCACGGCCCCGGCCGGTTGCGGGCCCGCGCCCCAGACCGGCGCGGCAAACTGGAAGACCCGTGTCCCGTCAGCGCCCGCCCGGGCGTGATGGATCCCGAGCGCACCGTTCATCGCCCGCCTGAAATGCGGCCCAGGATCGGCCGGGCCGACCGCCGCCGTCGGCGTGCCCGAGGATGCCAGAACCGTTCCCGACCGCGCCCGCAGCGTGATGGCGCGCGTCCCGGTCCGGTCCGCGTTCCGGCGGAGCAAACCGGCGGCGGCGGCGGCCGGGTCGCCCCCCGGCGTCTCCAGCATCGCCACCATCTGCGGATGATCGGCCAGCACCACGGCCAGCTCGCGGTAGCGGCGCAGCTCGCCGGCGAGCCGGTCCGCCGCCAGCGTCAGGTCGGACCGCCCGCGTTCCGACAATTGGTCCAGGGCGGCCCCGAAGGCCAGCCACCAGACCGCGGCCGCCAGCCAGGCCACCGCGAGGCAAAACGCCCCGATCGCAACTGCGCGCCGCCGCATCCGTCTCCTCCCGCGGTGCCGATGGGTCCCGGACTCTAGGCGGCGGCGCTTGCAATGGCCAGCGCGATTCGGCTAGGCCGGGCGGGCCCGGAAAGGATGCCCCCACGTGCAACGCCTCTCGCAGCCCCCGACCGTGCCCGGCTTCGTCCAGGATCCCTACCCCTTTTACGACCGCGCGCGGGGCGCCGGGCCGCTTTTCTTCTGGGAAGATTACGGCATCCCCTGCGCCGCCGGCTGGGCGGAGGTCAACGCGCTGCTGCGCGACCGCAGGCTCGGGCGCGAACAGCCGGCCGAGTTCCGCCCGCCGGTCCCCGAACATCTCGCCGCCTTCGAGGCCGTCGAGGCGCATTCGATGCTGGAACGCGAGCCGCCGGCCCATACGCGTCTGCGCGGGCTCGTGCTGCGGGCCTTCACCAGCCGCCGCATCGCGGCGCTGGCCCCCGAGATCGCGGCGCTCGCCCACGACCTGATCGACGCTTTCCCGGCGACGGGCGCGGCCTTCGACCTTCTGCCCGCCTTCGCGGAACGGCTTCCGGTGATCGTCATCGCGCGCCTCCTCGGCGTGCCCGAGGCGCGCGCCGACGACCTGCTGGCCTGGTCGCACGACATGGTGGCGATGTACCAGGCCCGCCGCAGCCGCGCGACCGAGGACGCCGCCGCGCGCGCCGCCGCCGACTTCTCGGCCTTCCTCGGCGATCATATCGCGGCGCGGCGCGCCGCGCCGGGCGACGACCTGCTCACCCAGCTGATCGCCGCCGAAGAGGCCGGTGACCGGCTCTCGACAGACGAGCTGGTCTCGACCTGCATCCTGCTGCTCAACGCCGGTCACGAAGCCACCGTCCACACCATCGGTAATGGGGTGCGCGCGATCTGCGAGAGCGGGTTCGACCCCGCCCGCCTGCTCGCGCCCGGGGCGATCGACGCCACGATCGAGGAGATCCTGCGCTTCGACCCGCCGCTCCATCTCTTCACCCGCTTCGCCTACGAGGACATGGAGCTCTTCGGCCACGAGATCGCGCGGGGCGAGGAAATCGGCCTGCTGCTGGCCGCCGCGAACCGGGACCCGGCGGTCTGGACCGCGCCGGACCGGTTCGACCCGGCGCGGGCCGTGCGGCCGAATGCGAGTTTCGGCGCCGGGCTTCATTTCTGCGTCGGCGCGCCGCTGGCGCGGCTCGAGCTGCGCGTCGCGCTGCCGATCCTGTTCGAGAGATGCCCGGACCTGGCCCTGGCCGC
>PR_CR_10_Liq_1_inCRDRAFT_1000902_pt1 | contig 17606 bp, 14 predicted proteins | sample PRCRCaboRojoPR_3_FD_10241 | JGI IMG/M metagenome (IMG submission 10241)
AGTCAGTCCATTGAAAAATGCCAGACCACTAGAAGGTACTCTAAAAACTGCATGCAACTGGCAGCTGAACTTTCAGACAAAGACCCCAACTACTACTACCATTCTTACCTCAAGTTCTTCATGCACCCTCTGATCATTGACAACGACGACTGCGTGAAGACTACCTTCACTTCAGAGTACTGGAACAATTTGAATCCAAAAACTGATTTTGGACTCTTGTTAGCTCCAGGACTACTACTAATTACTCTTTTTAACTAATCTTAAAAACAATGATTAGAAGGTTTTCACAGTTGCTAAGCATTTCGCCTCTGGACGGCAGGTATTCAAGCAAGGTTTCTGAACTTTCGAAGTACTTTAGTGAGTCGGCTTTGATCAAGTACAGAGTGAAAGTAGAAGTTTGTTGGCTGATCCACCTTGCACAAAACAACATTCTCAAAGACAACTCTGGAAAGGTTCTAGGACTGGCACCAAGTGACGAAACTAAACTAAACTCTTTGTGGAAGGACTTTGGCGTAGAGGGTGCAACTTGGGTTAAAACCAAAGAAAAAGAAGTTAACCACGACTTAAAGGCCGTCGAGTACTTCCTTAAAGAACACACCCACTTGCAAGAACTAAAGGAGTACTTCCATGTATGCTGCACTTCGGAAGACATCAATAACCTTAGTTACTCACTGATGGTCCATGAAGCAGTGCAGCAGGCTGTGATACCTGCTTTGGAGAGTTTGGTAAACAACCTTCAAGAAATAGCTGCCCTCAACTCAAGCACTTCGATGATGTCAAGAACACACGGCCAACCAGCTTCTCCAACTACTCTGGGCAAAGAAATAGCTAATTTTGCTTACAGACTTAGTTTGCAACTGCGCAAACTCAAACAACTCAAGATGAGTGGAAAGTGCAACGGGGCTGTTGGGAACTACAACTCCCACGTAGTAACTTTTCCAGGAGTGAACTGGATTAATTTGAGTCAGAAGTTCGTAGAGGGCTTGGGGCTGGAATGGAATCCCTACACTACCCAAATTGAGCCGCATGACTGCATAGCTGAAATGTGTTCTAGGGTTTGCCACATTAACACTGTTTTACTTGACTTGTGCAAAGACATGTGGGGGTACATTAGTTTAGGCTACTTTTTGGGAGAAGTCAAGGAAAAAGAAGTTGGCTCCTCAACTATGCCTCACAAAGTCAACCCTATTTACTTCGAAAATGCAGAAGGAAACCTGGGAGTAGCCAATGCAATTCTGAAGCACCTGGAAGAAAAGCTTCCAGTGTCTAGGTTCCAAAGAGACTTAAGTGACTCCACAGCTTTACGGAACATAGGGACTGGACTGGGGCACTGTATTCTCTCTTACAAGTCAATTGAAGCAGGCTTTGCGAGACTTAAGGTCAACGAGAAGAAGTTGAAGGACGAACTGAACCAGCACTGGGAGCTACTGGCAGAACCAGTGCAGATGGTGTTGAGAAGATTTGGCTACGAGCAGCCCTACGAGCTCCTGAAGAAGTTCACTCGGGGAAAAGAGTCTTTGAGTAGAGAAGAGTACTTTGAGTTGATTCAAAGGATCAAAGAGGAGTACGACTTGCCTGGGAAAATAGTAGCTGAACTGGAGTCCTTGAAGCCCGAAACTTACATAGGATATGCGGAGTACCTAGGTTCTTCAGTTAAGAAGTTTACTTCTGAATAAGTTAATTATGTTCTGCAACAGCCTGGTGGTTTTTTGAGTTTGTTATCCTTTAATTTACATCCAGTGTTTGAGTTTTTGAGTAAGTGGGGTTTGTCCCTGAGGATGATTTCTGCAACGAGTTCAAATACCCTATTTACATTATATCCAGTTTTAGCACTTGAGGGCACAAAAGGGATTTTGTACCTTTGAGCAAACTGTTCCCCAGCTTCACAACACCCTTCTTGGCCGAGGTCTAGTTTGTTGCCCACAAGGACAAGGACAGCTTCCCCAGTTTTGTTTTCGATCTGTTTGATCCACTTGTTCACGTTTTGGAAACTGGTGGGGTTGTCTAAGTCGTAAACCAAAACGATTCCGTGTGCACGTCGGTAAAAGGTAGTGGAGATGCTGGAGTGGTGGTGTTCTTGGCCTGCAGTGTCCCAGACCTGGAGGTTGATTTGCTTGTCAAGCACTTTCACTACTTTGGACTTGTACTCAATTCCTATGGTAGAAATGGTGTTTATGGTGAATTGGTTGTCAGCAAACCTGAACAAGAGCGAGGTTTTTCCTACACTGGAGTCCCCGAGCGTCAGAATTTTTAAAGTTGGCAACTCTTCCATTTAATTTTTGAACATGTCTTTGAAGGAATTTGATATTTTAGAGAAAATAGGAGATGGAGCTTATTCAGTCGTCAGCAAAGTCAGGAGGAAATCTGACGGGGCTTACTACGCGCTCAAGAAAGTTAAGTTCCAGCCACTCAAAGAAAAGGAAAAAGAAAACGCATTGACTGAAGTCAGAATAATGGCCTCTATCAACCACCCCAACGTCATCGGCTACAAAGAAGCTTTTATAGACGAAACCAACAACAGTCTCTGCATTGTTATGGAGTTTGCTGACGACGGAGACTTGCTTCAAAAAATCAATGCGCACAAACGGAAAGCAACTTTTTTTACGGAAAAACAAATCTGGGACCTGTTCATTCAAACCATCAGGGGACTGAAAGCTCTACACGACTTAAAAATACTCCACAGAGACATCAAGTCTGCAAACGTGCTTCTTTCTAGGGACGGCAGCATAAAACTAAGTGACATGAATGTATCTAAAGTAGCAAAGCGGGGACTAGTTTACACACAAACTGGAACTCCTTACTACGCTAGTCCAGAAGTTTGGCGTGACCGACCTTACGATTCCAAAAGCGACATTTGGAGTTTGGGCTGTGTGCTCTACGAAGCAATTACTCTCAACCCTCCTTTTACTTCTCACAGCATGAAGGGACTCTACCAAAAAGTAATCAAGTGCGACTACACTCCAATCCCTCCTTCCTACTCAAGTGACCTCCGCAACTTAATCAGACTCATGCTCCAGTTAGACTCTTCAAAAAGACCTTCTTGTTCCCAGTTGCTTGGGATGGACTTCATCAAAAAACGCGCAAGGACAGTTGAACCTGCACAAGTTCCAGGCAATTTAATAGGAACAATAAGGGTTCCTTCTAACATTAGGTCACTTTCAAATAAACTTCCTGCCCCTGCTTATGACAGGTCGTACTTCAGTGTTCCAGCTTCAAAAAGGAACTCCAATTACCAGTCCAGAGAAGCCCTAAGCAACTTCGAAAGCAACAAGTCAAGTCCTAACAAAGGAAAGAAACTCCAAGACATCTTTAGACCCCCAGGCGAAGGCCTCAAAAGTCCACTGCGCTCCCACGAACTAGACAGACTTCGCAAAAGACAGATCTTGCCTGCAGCAAACCTCCCTCCCATCAACCAAGGTTCCTCCAACCAGTCAGGTCTTGCTTCAAGAATCCAGTCTTTAAAAAGACGCTTCGAGAAGCCAAGTTTCGCTCCCTCACAGCAATCACGTGTGAGTGTTAGGCCTTCATGGTGGGGTTAGTGTAATAATTCTAATGAACCTTCGAACAGCCATTTCTTACTTAAGCAGGTTCAAAAACAGATGGGACTTGCTAGCCTTGCTTAGTGTTTTGGGGGCAGGACTTGCCTTGAAACTAGGGTTGGTTTTTAACTCTGAAACCAAAAAGCGCAAAAAAAGAATTGACGAGTTCTTGAGGAAAAGGGAAGAAGTAAAGGTCAGTCTGCAAAGGTGCATAGCTTACACACTGAACCTCAAACTTTACAAGGACCTACCTTTGCTTAGCCTTACACAAATCAGACAAATGCTAGACAAGGGCGATGTTACTGTTCCAGAGTTAGTGGTGGTCTGTGCTCAGCGTCTTAAAAACGAAGCCTGGGACAGACATCTGATATCTGATGTGGACTTAGCAGGTTGTTTGGAGCAAGCTGAGATTCTGCAGCATGAAATTAATTCAGGGAAAGTAAGGTCTCCTCTCCATGGAATCCCCTTTTCAGTGCACGAGTCAATAGCTTGCAAAGGGATGATCAAGCGGGACATGGGCCAAACAATTGTGATAGACCCTCAGGACTCACTCTTAGTTTCAATACTCAAGGAAAACGGAGCTATTGTTTTGTGCAAAGGTGCAATGTCCTTGTGGGGAGAACACCCCCTCATCGAACGACCAGTTAACCCCCAAAACAAGCAAAGAACTATTGAAGGGTCTTCTGGACCAGATGCTGCTATGGTTAAGTTAGGTTGTGTGGTGGCAGCTATTGGCAGTGAGTTGATTGAAGGACTTAGGTATGCTTCAATGTGCTGTGGAGTTTGTGCCTTGCGGCCAACTTCTTCAAGGATCTCTGGAAAGGCACCTGGGGCGAAGTTTGGGTTTCCAGGCCTAGAGTCTAGTTGGGGTCCAATAGCTAAGTCTTCAGAAGACCTGTCAACTATCATGGATGTTTTGTGCAGACAAAGAATGCACGCTTTGGACCCCAGAATTCCACCTGTTGTTTGGAAGGAGTGCGAACCTCGCAAGTGGAAGATCGGGTACATAGAAAGTGACGAGTTCTGGCCAGCACCTGCTCCTTTTCAAAGAGTTATGAAAGAAGTGTGCCAGAAGCTGAAGAGCGAAGGACACACAGTAGTTAAAGTGAAGTTTCCTCCTTTGATAGAGGCTCTTGAACACGCTGCTGCAATGCTGTTTTCGAACATGAAGGCTTTTGCTGGCTTGTCCAAGTTCAGAAAGTCGATGCTTATGCCTAAGTCACTTAGGAACTACTACACAATTTTCCAAGAAAAACTCCACGGCGAAAAGGAGTCGTTTTACGCCAAAGTAGTTAGAGACAAGTCAGCTTACTCCTACTCACAACACTGTATGGGAGCAACTAGGTTCAAAGAGCAGGTGCTGGAAGCTTGGGAGGACTTGGACGGAGTTCTTTTGCCTTACCACTGCCCTGCACCTTACCCTGGGATGCAGCAAGACCTGTTTCCAGGAATGATTTACACAGCTTTAGCAGCACTTATAGACTTTCCTTGTGCAAATCTTGTTTTAGGAAGCATCAACCAAGAAGAACAGTTTTACTGGGAAGGCAAAGGCAAGTGGGTCACAGTGATGAACAAGTGCATGGAGAACTCTGAAGGACTTCCTTTGGGAATCCAAGTGATGTGCCTCCCGTTTAGAGAAGAACAACTTTTGCAAATAATGCAGACAATAGAAAATTTGTTTCCTAAGTAAGTTAGTTAGACTCAGCAAGTGCTATTCCCACAATAACTGTTGTATCGTCTAGCTTTCCTCCGAAGTGCTTTCTTCCGTGCTTAGTGGCATTTCTGCTGAAAGGTGACTTGTAGTTGGAGTCCCAGCCTTTTTCAACAGCCTTGATAGAGAGTTGTTCAGCTAGTTTTTGGGCCAGTTCCTTTTTGTTGTCGTAAAAAGCCGCAAAAGACTCTGCAGTTTCGAGGATTTCAGTGTCAAACAAATTGTCGAAGAGTCCGTCAGTCCCTGCTATGATTAAGTCGTTGGGCTTAAGCACTATTGACTCCGAAACTGAGTCGAAGGGCGAGTCGTAGGTGGTTTTTTTAGCCCGCTTCAGAAGAGTGACTAGTGTAGAAAGGCCCTTTTTCAAAAGGTCGTTGTAGTCTTCCTTTTTGGGCATTTGGGCAAGTTGCAAGGGACAATTGAAGGAGTGTTGTTGTTCACAAGACCTGTAAACAAGGCTGTACTTTTTGGTTTCTCTTTCCCTAAGCACCATGTAGCCTGAATCTCCCAAACAAAGACTAAACAGGTAAGAGTCTTTGCAGTAAACAAGCAAAGCTGTGGAACTGCCGTAACTCTCCACGCCAGCATACCCTTCGTAAAGCACTTGTTCGAAAGCACTTAAGACTTCAGTTCTGGGAAGCTTTTTGAGAAGAGGTTCTGACTTTTCAAAAGCAAGTTTGCAGTTGTGCATGAGTTCGTTTGGAAACAAACTAGGGTCGAGTCCAAAGGTTTCCCACTCCCCTACTCCGTCTGCAAGCCCAAATATTTGTTTTTCTTCGTCAATAAAGTAAGCATCCGCACTTCCTTCAGGTGACAAAGGGGCTGTTTGTTGTTTGGGGTGTGCAACCATGCAGACTCCTAGAGTTATTTTGACGTTGTGGGTAGCAGTGGCTTCGTTGGCTAAGTTAAGTGCTCTGGGAGAACCTAGGTTTCCAGAAAGTGTTTTGCGGACTCTGCGGGGAGTGTTTTTGTTTGAGTTAACTATGTCAGTGACTATTGAGTCGTCGTAGATTGACCGTGTGCTAAGGGCTCTGGGTATTTTACTTTTTTTGGGAATGTTAATAATGTTAGTGTAATTTCCTTGGGGGTCTTCTGAAATAGGCATATAACCGTCACACACAGGAATTGAGTCAACTTCAAATTTGAAAAAGTACTTTCCAGAAGGCAGTTCGGAGTTCATGAAATACGTAGTGTAGTGGCAGTTTAGGTAACGCGAGTGCTGCATTGGGATCTTTACTTTCCAGGGAGGCGAAGTAAACGAACCTATTAAAAAGACTGTTTGGGCTGGGTACTTCCACTGAACTAGTTTGTTTTTGTGTGGGAGTTTGGAAAAAGAAAGGTCTTTCCGGACTAAGTGGCCTTTGTAGAGTTTCTGGATGAAGCAAGCAGCTTCAAAGCGTGTTTTCAGGAGTTTGTGGACTAAACTCAGGGTCTTGGATCTTTTCTGGAGCAAAATTAGTTTGAAGAACTTAGTTATGGTTTTAGAGGCTTGGTTTTGGGCGAGTTGGATTGCTTTTACCATGGCTAAATAGTTTTTGAGTCTTTTTGCAAAGTAGATTCTAACTGCACATTGGATTTTGGTAGCAGCGTTGTTCTTAATTCTTTTTTCCTTTTGTTGTTTGAGGTAAGTCAGTTTGCAGGTGGCGTTGAACTTCCTAATGGCTTTCTGAATCAGCACTGCTTTTAAGTACACCATTTCGTGGTACTTGTGCTCTTCCAGTCTGGCGTGTCTCTGGAGTTCGCTGAGTGAGCAACTAGTTTTATGGCTTAAAGAAGACTGCAACCCACTGATTGAGTTAATTCTGGTGTTGAAACAAGCAGAGTTATTGGTTTTGTACTTTTGGGAAAGCATTTATACTAGGTTAGTTATTACTTAGTAGCAAATTTAAGAGGAGGTTTGGTGTTTTTTTGTATGGCTTTTAACTTAGACTCGTAAGCTTTGCTTAGCTCGTCTTTTTTCTCAGTGTACTTCATCTTGTAGAAGTCGTAGAGTTCCTTTTGTTTTTTTTCGAAGTTGTCTCTGGACTCGCTTTTCTTTTTCTCCTCTTTTTGACTCACCCGTCTGCTTCTGTTCCGGGAACCTGTGAAGTTGCTCCAGATTTCTTTGGCTGCTTCCATGAACTCTAAGTAGTAGTTGTCGTTTTTTCCAGGAAATATCTTGATGTAGCCTCCTGAGTTTTCTGACTCGTACTCGTCCCTAGTGTGTTGGAACTCCTTGCGTTTATGTTCTTTTTGCATGGCTCTTTCTTGGAAAGAGGTTTTTTGGATAGTTCTAAGAGTTATTTCTTTGCGGCGCTGTAGTTCGTACTTCTTCTTGTCACTAGGGGACAAGTTCAGCATTTCCAAAGCTTCTTTGATTACTTGTCTTTTGACCTTTTTGTCTAGTGGAGACCCTGTACTGAAGGCAGGTGAGTGATTCACTTCGAGCAACCAAGGCCTTAGTCTGTCGTCAAGAATTATATCGAACCCCAGAATTTCAAAACACATTGCGTTTGTGACGTCGTCTGGCTGGCAAGAGTGGTACGTGTGTGCTAAGGATGGCTGAATAGCACAAATCGTTTTAATGATGATGTCACAGATGTCGTCCCACAAAGTGTCTACGTCGTAGCCGTTCTCTTCCAGCCAAATAAAAGTTGAAGAAAGACTTCTTTTATGCCCTACTGAGTCTTCGTCTGCGTTCTTGTTTGCAACGAACTTTTTGGACTTTCTGTTGACAGCGTAGTTGGTGAGGTGCATCCTCATTTGTTCAATGTTTGCAGAACTAGGTTTTTTGTATTTTTCAGTAGCAAACCTAGTGAGGCCTTCTTCGTGGATGAAGAGTCTGAGAGGGTTGCAGCCCGTGACAAGCACGTAAATCCTCAAGTCGAACTTAAGTCCTTCGATCAAGAAAGGACGCGAAAGGTACTCTTGCACAATGCAGTGTTCCCCGGGTTCAATTTCATTTATGTCCCGGATGAGGTAGATCCCTTTGCCCTGTGAACTAGCTTCTGGCTTCACTATGTAGGTTGAGTGGACTTTGAAATTTTTGTGGAACTCCGAGTGCTCTGCTGGCAAAAACCAAGTTTTGGGGTAAAAGTTAAAGTCTTCGGGGAACCTGTTCCTCAGCTTGTTGAGGTTCATGCAGAGGTTGGACTTGCGTGCAATGGCATACATCCCAGGGAAATGGTTGATTCGTTGGTAGGGCTTCATAGACGCCAGAAGTTCTGGAGGCACTGTAGAGTCGACCCACATAACTTCCCAAGCCTTTTCGTTTTTGGTGAGCTGCCAGTTGAGGAGCTTCTTGCCCACGAAACGCACGACTTGGTACTTGGTTTCTAGGTAATGCTTACGAGCTACATTGAGTGATATAGTTTTTTTAGGTTTAGGATTAGGAGTTTTTGAAATCGTGGGTTTCATAGTTATTATTTGGTAGTAAGAATATAAATATATACTCATTGCTGGCAAAAACCCAACTATTTTAGAATTAACTTTTTAGTCAACTTTACTTCTTTGAGCAACTAAAAAGGTGAATTAAGAAGTTAACTCATATTTTAGTAACTAATCGTTTCTCATAAATATGAAATACCAGAATTTCCCTAATGATGAAGTACATTTCGACAGTTCTATAAGAATAGAGTCCGACTCAGAAATGCATACAGTACTGCAGTCGAAAAAGAAGACCTCTTCGAGACTGACAGCGTCCAAAAAGCTCATCAGTCGGCCTTTTAAGTGCCAACTGGGATGCAACAAAGCTTACGCCTCTTATTCGGCAAGGAGCTACCACCACAAGACTGTGCACCAGAAAATCAGACACAGGTGCTCTATGCTGGCCTGTGGCAAGCAATACTCTTCAATCCACCAACTAAAGAAGCACATGACGAAGCCCCACGATTGTCTTATCCAAATTATCAACATGATCAACTGGTTTGAGTAAATTACCTTAAGTTCAGCTTAATCTTAATAATTGGCTTCCTAAGACGAGTTGATTTTTTTTGTGATTAAACTTACTTTAATGGCCCCAGCTTTACTTATTTTTTCAAAATTCACAATTCCAATGCTGAGTAAACAGAGTTAAGGCTTAGCAATTTAATACTTCTTAGAGTCCCTGAGTTGAGTTATCAGTTCCGATTTGGAGCTGGTTTTGTTTTTGGGTTTCTTTTCCAACTTTTAACAAGAAATTCCTCACTCCATAGGGAGACACGAGCCTAGCAGCTTCTTCTTCTCCAAAGTAGCTAACAAAAACAGCCTTTTTCACGGAGTCCTGGTTTTTGCCTCCCATGAAAATTTCAAGGAGATTTGGAGTGGCTTGTTCAGCATATTCCTTAAGCTGCTGACTGTACTTCTGTATGGCTTTTTCCGAAGCAGGTGGCGAAATTTTGTCACTAACAAGTGACGGAATCTTTTGGGCGGAAATTTCAACTATGAGGTGGATGAGGTCTAAAACTTGGGAAGAACTGAGTTCTCCAAGGTCTTCAGGGTCTTCTAGTTCAAAAAGCAACTTTGCCTTTTGTTTAGGAGTTCCGCTGCTGAGAAGAGTCCCTAGCACAAGGATTTCTTTAAACCTTAGTTTGCCTTCATCTTTAAAAAGACTATAAAACTCACTGCACTTGGGACACTGGGGAGTGCTGATGGTTTTAATTTCCAAAAGGTTTCCTGCATCGACCCACTGGTGTTCGTTGATATATCCGTTGTAGGAGTACTTCCTCAGTGCAAAGTCAATTAGCTTGCAGCTATTTTTGAAGAACTCCAGTTGGTCTTGTTGTTGCAAGATGCTTTGTTCTTCACAGCTAAGTTCCTGTCGAGTGGAAGCACAGCCCATTTTTATAAGAGTTCTGATTGAGGTGTAATAAATGGAAAACGGAATAACCTTTGAGGACTGGGTATACCTCCAGAAGTGCTTGAAGTATGAAAGACTACGGCTAAGTCACGGTAATATTAAAGCAGACGAAAACGAAAAAAAGGAACTTTTGGCTAAACTAGAAGAGCTGCACAAAGAGTACTACAAAAAGCAATTGCTAGTTCGTGAAGCCCAAGGAACTGTAAGTGCTAAGCAGGACTTGCGAAGTAAGAAACTCTTGGACGACACACACGCTTCACTTGGTGACAACTTCCGCTATGCAGAGAGTCTAGTGCTGAACATTAGATCTTCCCACGAGATGTTTAGGTACATTGCTTTTTGCTGCAGACAGCGCATGGACAACATAGACAGTTTGGTAGAGAGTTTTGCTTACAGCTTCTTTTTGGACTTAGTGCACCCTGAGAACGCAGAACTGGAGTTAGTTCAGGTGATCCACGACGTACTTGAAAGCGAACTTCTTTATCTAAAGGACCGAGGCCACATAAGCAACTTGCTTAACGAAAACTACGTTCTGCGTAACTTTTTGAAACTCTACACCAAAAGAAGGAACCAACGCAAATACATGAAGCTCGTTTTCAAAAAGCCATTGCGAGAAATCATTCTAGACCAAGACAGCATCAAGGACCTTAAGCTGGACCCCAGAAAGATTTACTTTGCAGAAAAGGAAAAGTTTGCTATGTTCAAAACAGAAGAAGTCACTCAAGTCAAAAAACGAAAGTCCTTTTTCGGCACCACGAAGAAACCCAAAAGCAAGCCAGTAGAGGAACCTGTGAGGGAAGTCACTGAGGAGGAAGCTTTGGAAATGCCTCAAGTGATGGACATCATTAAAGCTCGGAGTGAAATCATCATTAGTCACTGCAAGTCCTTGCTAGACTCTTTGTACAGGAATGTACGAACTATGCCCCACGGACTCAGAGGCATTTGCAGGAAGATGATAGAGTTAATTGACAAAATAACTCCAGGAGTGCTAAAGCGCGAAAAGTTTTCTTTGCTAGGGAACTTTTTATTCACTTTTTGGTGGATTCCAGCTATTTTTGACCCCATCAAAAACGGACTTCTCCAGAATGTAATCATAAACGCTTCTACTTTAAGCTACTTGAAAACCATTGGAACTGTAAGGCTTACCTAGATTTTTAAAAACATTTTTAAGGAAAACTTCTTTGAAGAAAAGCAGTACTCTGCCATAAACTCCTTCATCGAACAAGAAATTCCGAAGATGAAGAAGTTCTTTGAAGAAATAGTGTCTTTAGAAGACTCAGGCTTCAGGAGGCAAAGAACTAGCTTTTCAAAGGACTCCTTTGGCGAAGTGGCTTTTGACACTAAGAACCCCATCACTTACTACTACAAGTCTATAGAACACTGCCCACCTTCCCAGTTCATCCGTCACGAATTTAAAACCAAAAACAAAATCGAAGCTATGGACGACATGCAAAGGTTCAAAGTGACTTCGGTAGTTTTGTCAGCTGAAGACCTTAAAATGCTAGCTCACCTAGTTTGTGAACACGAAAACGAAATCCAAGAAAAGGGCTGGAAAAGCATAATTACCTTTGCAAAGGTACTTAAAAGTGCGGGTGAGTCAGGTTCACTTCTGCAAGCAAACTACTTGCGAGAAAAAGGCATAGACCAAAACGAAGACTGTTACTTGTTTTTCTTCAAAAAAGAAAACTTGGGCATTGACATTGAAAACAACTACACTGCCAACTTGCACACTTCCCGCTCTGTCAAAGGCAACCACCTTCAGGACCAAAGCGCAATGGTTCTTTTAGGGAAGATTCAAGAAGCCACCCGCAACTTGTTTTACTCTTTGGACTTGTCTATCTTTTTCGACCCCAGCAGGGACTGGAACCTAGTTAACATAGTTGAGTTCGTGCTGCAGTTTTCTTACTTGTTTGAAAACAAAAGGTCTTCCCAGAACACAGTGCCCCTCAAACTTATTGCCCAGTTCCTCCACACCTACTTGAAGTACATCCCTGCAGAGTACAAAGCTGAGAACTTCAGGAAACTCTACACCAACCTACTTAAGGAGTCCGAAAAAAAGTTTGAAACCAGACGCAAAATTGCCAACCGGAACAAAAAGTTGTTGTTGCTCGCCATCAACTTCACTGAAAAGCACCAAAAAGACATTTCCCAAGAAGTTTCTATTCAGGAGTCGCTTAAGAGGAAAAAGTTCTTCATCAATTTTATCAGAAGAGGAAGAATTCCTGCTTGTTTGTTAACTATAAGAGAAAGCAACCAAGTGAGGGTCCAAGTGAGCAGAATCGAAACTTGCCCCCACTCGAAACTAGCCCCGGTGCAAGACTTTGTCTTGGGGAACCGCAAGTCCATGAGGTCTTCTGTGGCCTTTGAAGACTCCCACGTGAACAGCATTGAGAGTTTCTACCAACGCTTCATGAAGCTAGACCCTGTAGTCCAAAGCACCGAAGAACAAAACGACGACAGCAAAGTAGGCGAAGCCTTTATTACCTACATGGAACTCATCAAAGAAGTACTGGAACAACAACACGGCGAAGAAGAAATCGACTACGCACTTGATGAAATCGAAAAGTACATTTTGGCTGCAATGCACAACCACATCTTTCCAAACAAAGCAACAATCGAAGACACAAACCTTTACCGAAAAACTCTAGAGTTGGACTGGGTGAGACCTGAGCACTTGGACATTGCCCAGGAGCACAGAAACGAAGACATGTGGAAAATTGCTATGGAAGCCCTGGAGTCAGTCAACAGCTTCAGAGCTCCTTCTGAGAAACTGGAGTGTTTGATTGATTGCATGAAGATCATTGAAAACGTTCTGAGTCTAGTGAGTTCTAAAAGTGGACTGGGAGCTGACGAGACTCTGCCAATCATCATCTACGTCACTATAAAGTCACAGCCTTCAAGGCTGTACTCGAACTTGAACTTCATTTCTAAGTTCACGCATCCTAATAAAATGATTGGGCTGAAAGGCTTTGCCTTTGGACAGTTCCAGTGTGCTGCTAGTTTTATTGAAAGCATTGACGACTCAGCACTAGACATCACCGCTGAAGAGTACGCCAAAAGCATTGCTGAAAGTAGAGCTAGACATAAAATTAACTAACTATTTACTATTTGTTCTTGAGTCAGCATCAACTTGAACTCTTCAAAGTTCAGTTTGGAATCCCCGTCTTTGTCATACTCGTGGAGGATTTGGTCTACAATACTTTCGACTTGTTCGTCGTTAAGGGAACCGTCAACTAGAGCACGGAGCACTACAAAGAGTTCTCCGTCGCCAACTAGTCCGTCTTCGTCCATGTCGTAAACTTTAAAGAAAAACTCGAATTTCTTTTCTTTGTCCAGTCTGCCTCCAAAGACCGCTATAGTTTCTGCAAAAAGTTTAAAGTCAACCATTTCGCTCATGTCCACTGTCATCATGCGTGCTATTCGGTCTTTAAGGGGTTGTTCTTCTAGTTCTGGAAGAGTGAGTATGTTTTCCACACTCACCCACCCTTTTCCCTCGTAGTCTAGTCTTGAAAACCTCCGGAATATCCTTTTGAGTTCTTTTAGTGTAACTACTTAAAACTTACATTTGGAAGTAGTAATTAAGTCTTCTATTTCTTCTTTTTTAAGGTAACTAGTAATTCCTCCCATCTAATATAAATGCAGGTTGAACTCATTAAAAAACTAAGAAACCTCACAGGTTCTCCCATTGCTCACTGCAAAAAGGCTCTGGAGGAGTGTGGAGGGGACTTCACACAGGCCCAGGAGTGGCTCAGACTCAAAGGAGTTTCCCAAGCCCACAAAAAACTAGCTAAAAGGGTAGGTGCAGGCTTAGTGGCAGGGAATCTAACTCCCCAGGCAGGCTACCTACTTGAAGTTTTGTGCGAAACTGACTTTGTTGCCAATACAGAAATCTTCCAGAACTTCACTCAAGAAGTCCTTTACACCTGGAAGGACTCTCGAAAGGACTTTTCCCACATACAAGACTGCTTAATGCCTTCCTTCCAAATGAGTGTAAGTGACGCCAAAATGCACGCAATTTCCAAAACCCAAGAAAACGTGCACCTTTCACGGGCAGAAAAGTTCGAAGTTGACGAGCAAAGTGCAGTGGGAGTTTACTTGCACAACTTAGTTAGAGAAGACTTAGGCAAAGCTGGCTGTATGCTCAAGTTAAGCAGCGAAACAAACATCCAAGCCCACAGACCGCGTCTTGAAAAACTAGCCAACGACCTCTGCATGCAAGTGATTGCTGCTAAGCCTTTGTTTCTAGAAAGATCCCAAGTCCCAGACGAGTACATTGAAAAAGAAAAGGCTGCTATACTGGAGCAACTCGACGACACAACCAAACAAAAACCCTCCCAAGTGCTTGAGAAGATTGTGAAGGGCAAACTTGACAAAGCCATCCAGCAAGTGTGTTTGCTTGACCAAGTGTTTATGATTTCTGAAGAGGACACGGACGACTCTGTAGGAAAGGTCCTCCAAAGAGTCTCTGAAGACATTGACTCTCCTCTTAAAGTCCAGAAGTTCCTGAGTTACGCCTGCGAAAGTTAAGTTATTAATTATCTGGTGTAGAAGCCTCCAGCTTCGTTTCTGGCAAACCCAGCGTTGGTTTCACGGTTGTGGTAGTCATTCATCACAAACTTGTTGTTGCCAGCAGTGTGCTTGACAATTCTTAAGTTGTTGGAAGTGCGCAAGTTAGCTTTGGCTGCAGTGGAAAACAACTTGGACTTTAAGTTGGAGTCTGTGAACAAAGAGTTGAGGAACTTGACTTTTTCAGGCACTGATTTTCTGTAAGAAACAGACTGGTTGCGTCGCTGGGGACGAATTGGAGTGCCTTGCCGGTTGGGGTAGTCTTGGTAGAAATTAACGTTGTAAACAGAGCTGTTGTAGCGTGTAACGTCGTCCAATTTGCTGACTTCGTTGTAAGTGGGGTTGAGGGACCTAGACACGTGGATGTTGGGGGACTTAGACCTTGAAAAACTTTTGAGTTTTTGCTCAGTTATTTGGTTTTGGTTAGATAACTGCGTTGCCATTTTAGTGGGTTTGTATTAAGTTACTCAAGCTTAGCCATTATGACCTTTACGAGGTCTGCCACTCCTTTGACTCCTTCAGTGTCTTCGTCACTCAAACTAATATTAAACTTTTCTTCAAGGGCTGAAAACATCTCAATTTGGGCTAGGGAGTCCAGTCCAATGTCTTCGAAGACTGCTTGTGAGTTCACACCTTCTACGTCAACGCCTTCGATTTCTTTCAGTTGTGAAATCACTGAAGATTCAACATCAGCTTGAGATGTTGCGAAGTTGCGCATCATGAACCTGAAGTGCTGGGGCCTGGCAGTGAAGAATTGCCTCATTGGGAGTCTCATCAACCTGAATCCTCTGAACATTTTTATATAATAATGGGTTAAAAAACGAATATATGGCAAGACTTAATTATTATAAGAAACTTTCAAAAGTAATGGTTTCTGTTTCAAGAGTGAAGCGGTTCAAAAGAACCACTTTGTGGGGAGGCTTAGAAAAACTAGGAACTGAAACTAGTTTAACTCCTTCTTGGGTAAGTTTAGTTTCGTACTCAGGCATGCACCCGCACAAGTACACGTGTGGCAAAGTTTCAAGCACAAAGGGGTCTTCTTTCATAGGGATGCAGTGCAGAGCGTCTGGTGCTGTAGGTGCTAAATGTCTTAGTTTGAGCTGGACCTCCATGTGCTCAGTCCAGCTTTTGTCCTTAGAAAACTGAGCCAAACTCTTAACGTTTTGGCCAGAAGTGCAGAGAATTCTGAGTTCGTCAAGTGTGCACTCGTAGGGGTTCGGAAAGGAATTTAAAGCTGAGTACCGGGAAGCCTGTGGAAGCAAGTAAGGACTAATGGGTTGTTGCGGGAATGAAGCGTTGGTGGGGTCCGCTTCTCCAGGAATCAAGTCTACTGGCAAAGACCCTGCTAGTTCGGCTAAAAAAGTGTCTAGGTACTGCAGGCACTCCCCCATGTCTGAGAGTCCTCCTAATTGTTGGTCAGCTACAGCTTTTCTGTCTAGTTGGCGGGCTTCGTCAGGTCTGTACAAAGAGTCGCCTAGCACTACCAAACGCACAATACTCCGGGCTTTTTCAAGTGCCTGGTCTCCCAAGTTGCCTTGGAGGAACTGAGCTAGCAAGTGCAGAAGCATCAAGTCATAGTTGGGAGTTCCCACTTCCAAACCCGACACAAAAGCAATGTACTCGTCTCCCTGTGATTCTATTTTCATGGGGGTGTCTATGTAGGGGTAAAAGACTGTTTGGACTTTAAGAACTGAGTTTTCTAGGCAGCCTTTGACTGAAACTACAGACCCAGTTACAAGGTCCTCGGTGCCTTCTAGTTTAATTCTTCCACTTTCGTCTTCTAAGTAAACTTCGTCTTCACTGTCGTAGTACTTAGTTTCAAGGGGTTCGGGGTCTCCTACCTTTGCAATGTAGTGCTGGATGATTGAGCTGCGTTGTTTGTGGAGTCTAATTATGATTCCTGCCACTACTCCAGTTTGTCCAGCACCTAGTTCAGTCAGTTCATTTAGGCCTGGCTCACCAGAGGCTGTAATGGCTCTGTGCTTCAAACTGCTCAAACGGGCTTGGTAAAGATGAAAGTACTGAGGAACGAAGTCCAGGGATCTTTCGAACCTTTGGCCTATGTATTGGTGGGTGTAGTTGATATCACGAGTTTTCCCGCCTGACATAATTTTAGAGCTATAAATATTATGAAGCAACGTACGAGACAAGACGAACTAACGTGCCAAACTATTCAGGCTGTTTTTGGGTTCTTCTTTATTTCTTTGATGCTTTACATACTCTGGGGTTTGCTAAGTAAAACACTTTATAAAACTTAAATGTCTAGAAAGGACCTTTTGGAAAAATACTCAACTGGGCCCAGTGCTCGCAGTCTAAACAATTACAAAAAGTCAGTTTTGAAGTACCAAGAAGAACTTGAACCAGTCTACAAAACTCAAAAGGGCCCAATCCAAGACTGGACAGGATACAGGTCTTCTTCCTCAGAACCCAAACAAAGACTTGACTCAGAAAGCGAAGAAGAAACTTCCAAGCCTCCTGTCCTCACTAAACCAAAAGTTCCAAAGCCCAAGCAACCAGAACTCAAGTGGCTGGGAGCAAAGCTTGGAAGTTTTGAAGAACCAGTTCCCAAAGAGCTTTTAGAACCCAATGCCCCAGTAGTTTACAGAAACAAGTCGGGACAAGTCATCCAGAGTACTGATCCCGAACTCCTGATTAAGCAAGAAAACCAACAAAGACTCTCTACCTGGACTTATGGAGCTGTTCAAAAGAGCCAAGTAGAAGAAGAAGCCCTTAAAAGGATTGAAGAAAAACAAAAACCCTTTTCGAGGTATGAAATCGAAGAAGACACTGATCAAGTTTTCAGAAAAAGGGAACGCTTCGGCGACCCTATTCAAGCAATAACAACTAAAAAGAAACCAATGAACGCTTCAAAATACAGCTGGGAGAACAGGTTCAACATTGCTCCTGGGTGCAAGTGGGACGGAGTAGACAGAAGCAACGGGTACGAAGCCAGGTGGCTTGCCAAACAAGGCAG
>PR_CR_10_Liq_1_inCRDRAFT_1000903_pt1 | contig 17594 bp, 15 predicted proteins | sample PRCRCaboRojoPR_3_FD_10241 | JGI IMG/M metagenome (IMG submission 10241)
AAAACCCCCCGCCGATATGGCAGGGCTTTTTCTGGGCAGCTTGATTTAGTGTCAGGCCGCTTCGGCCTGTGCCGCGGCATTGCGGCGTTCGCTTTCTTCACGCGACAGCGCGACAGAGGTACGAACACCTTTGCCGACGAATTCCATTAGTCCTTCGACAACGCGCTCGTTGGGGTCGATCCCGGCGCAGGAAAGCACCTCGCGACCATCGCGGGAGCGCGCCCAGCGGGCGATCTGTTCCGGGCCATTGCCATACTTCTTGTCGTCGGAAATGGCGTCGTCCAAAGCGGCCAGAACAACGGCCGCAAAAAGTTTACGAGCACGATTGCCCTGTTCGGCATTGAAGGCTGTGCCGTCAACGAAATCTTTCATGTTTCGTCCTTGATTTTATTGCTCTTGTGTTTCGGGCGTGGCGATGGTTATGGCGGAGTTTTAGCGATTCGGATAGAGCATATTTGCATAGCTTCTATGCAATTTGCTCATATCTTTCTGCACGTGCAGCACGAGATATCGTTTTCTTGCCCCGACATTGCTAACAAGATATAGGGGCGCTTAGACTTCTATCAACCTTCTGACATGGTTTTGCCACAATGCCGAAAATCAACGGAAACGAAATTCGTCCGGGAAATGTTCTGGAACACAACGGCGGCCTTTGGAGCGCTGTAAAGGTCGACCACGTCAAGCCCGGTAAGGGCGGTGCCTTTGCGCAGGTCGAAATGCGCAACCTGCGCAATGGGTCGAAATTGAACGAGCGGTTTCGCAGTGCCGACAAGGTGGAGCGCGTGCGTCTTGAGCAAAAGGACCAGCAGTTTCTTTATGAGACCGACGGGATGCTGGTTTTCATGGACAATGAGACTTTTGAGCAAATTGAACTGCCTGCCGAGATTCTTGGCGAGCGCCGCCCCTTCTTGCAGGATGGCATGACGGTTCAGATCGAGTACTACGAGAATGAGGCATTGAACGCGACGCTGCCTCAGAAGGTCACCTGCAAGGTTGTCGAGACCGAACCGGTGGTGAAGGGGCAAACCGCGGCCAACAGTTTCAAGCCTGCTGTTCTGGACAATGGCATGAAGGTCATGGTGCCACCCTTCGTCGGGCAGGATGAAGACATCATCGTCAACACCGAAACCATGGATTACGCNGAACGCGCTTGAGCGACTTGTGATTTAAGCCGCANTNGCGGTTGGACGCATGACCCGCGCTTCCCATCCGCGTAGCACGGGACGCGCGGGAAGCNGGGCCGCACCCGCGATGGCCAATTCGGGAAAAAGTTCAAGCACCTCGTCCGCTGCTGAGCGCGGCACACTGGCCAGCGCGGCCTGACCGGGAAGGAATGTCTCGGTCTCCAACCCGTCGGCAAGAACGATCTGGTGGGTGCCACACATGATGTGCAAGTAGCGGACCCCGGCAGGACAGGACGCGCGCTGTACATTGACGCCATCGACGAAGTGCACGGAGGCGGCCAGCACCTCGGCCTCGCCACGAAAAAGCTCTGCACGCCAGTCGCTTAGAAGTATGCGGTGCTGGGGCGATAGCAGCAGGTTGCGGCCGGGTCGGCCCGGTCCGAAGGCGTGCGCCTTGATCCGAACGGGCCAGAATTCCGGCCGGCGTTGCAGGTCTTGGCCCGATAGCGCCACTTCGCCGACCCAACACAGCGGTTGAGCCCCCGCGTCGCGGGTTTCCACGAGGTCTCCGGCTTTCAAATCTTCGACCCAGCGATAGCCCTGCGGTGTCAGGATGCGCGTTCCAGGAGTGAAACAGGGCGGCGAGGCAAGATCACCCGCGTCGATTGATGGTTGTCCGGAACTGCCTGGCCCCTCGTAGGCGGCAATGACTTCAAGGTCTCTGCCTACCGGTGGAAACCCGCCGGCAGGACCGACGAAGGCTAGTCCTTCAACCGTGCCGTATTGCGGGTTGGAGTTGTCGATATTGTAGCCCAGAACATCCCACGTTTCGCCGGTGTCGGGGTCGCGCAGGGTGAGGCGATACTCGGCCTCGACCTGTGTACTGTTGCCGTAGGTCGTTCCGTCGATTGTCTGGGCGCCGTCGAGNCGNTGATTGTTGTCGTTGTCGTCGAAATCACTGTCTTGGCCGCCGTCACGAATGGCCGTTTCCAGCCAGTCGTTGGTATCAAGGCGGATNGTCTCACCCACAAGATGTGAACCATCGCCCTGCGTGATCCCGCTCAGCGACTGACCTCCGCTCACGGTGATATTGGATGCCTCGAGCATCCATACGCTGTACCGCGCCATGTGATCTACCTGCTCTGCCTCTCCTCGGCCTGTGCCATCTTGCCGTGGCTAACCGAAGATTAACAAAGGATATCGCAAACCGCGTGATTTGCGAAGGGGCTTTTCCTTATTGGGGTTAGATTGGATCGACGCGGGCCTCGCCGGCAATCATACCGGGTTTGGCGCGGTCAAAGCGGAGGTAGGCGATTCCGCGCCCACCAGACTGCGTGAAGAGCGTGCCCGCGGGTTTGCCATCGAGGGTAATCGCCGTGCCAATTGGGGCGCTGCCGTTTACGGAAACCGTTGCAAAACCCTTTCGCAGCTCGGTTTTGTGCTTCATGCGTGCGGTGACCTCTTGGCCGACGTAGCACCCCTTTTTGAAATCAACGCCACTAAGCCGTTCGAAACCGGCCTCTAGGATGAACGTGTCGGGGCTGAGTTCAACGCCGGTTTCGGGGATGCAATGGGCCACGCGAATGGCATCCCAATCGGTGCCGTCATCGCCGTGTTCGTCACCGTATTTACGCCAGCCCATATCCGGGTGGCGCGGATCGGGCAGGGCCCCCTCAGGCGCGGCACCAGTGCCGCGCTGAACCTTCAGATCACCTTCGCTGATCTGAACATCGGCGCGCAGTTTGTACATATTGAGGCGCTGCAACAGCCCCGGGGCCAGCATTTCATCGACGTCAAGCAGGATGCTGTCCCCATGACGTAGAAGAAAAAAATCGGCTAGATATTTGCCTTGAGGGGTCAGAATGGCGGCATAAACCAATCCATCCTCAAGATGCTTGAGGTCGTTCGTGACCAGCCCCTGAAGAAAGTCTTCGGCCTCAGAGCCGGATATTTCGAGGATCTTGCGCGTCATTGCCCCTCCAATCGCCTGTTTCCCTGTAATATAGGTCTTGGCGTGGCTGGCAACAGGGGGCGGTGATGCGCGCGAAATTGTCGATTGTGATCCCGACATTGAATGCTGCGGACGCCTTGCCGCTATGCCTGAGTGCGCTTGGCGAGGGGCTTGATGCCGGGCTGATCCGCGAGGTTGTTTTTACTGACGGAGGGTCGGAGGATAACACCCTTGAGATCGCCGAGATGGCGGGGGCGGTTGTGGTCAAAGGCCCGCCGTCGCGCGGCGGTCAGTTGCGGCGCGGGGTCGAGGCCACGCAGGGCGAGTGGCTCTTGGTGCTACATGCAGACAGCGTTTTGCCCTTGGGCTGGCCTGCGGTTGTGACGGCTCAGATGCAGGATGGCCGGCCCGCTGCTTTCCGCCTGAAATTCGATACATCTGGTCTTGCGCCGCCTGTGGTCGCCGGGTGGGCCAACCTCCGGTCCCGGGTGTTTCACCTGCCTTACGGAGATCAGGGCATGCTGATGTCTCGGCGGGACTATGATGCCGTCGGGGGGTATCCCGATGTGCCGCTGATGGAGGATGTGGCCCTGTCGCGCCGTTTGGGGCGGCGATTGCGTGTACTGCCGCAAGCGATGACGACAAGTGCAGAAAGATACATGCGCGAGGGGTGGTTGCGGCGCGGGGCGCGGAATCTCTCGCTCCTAGTTCGCTACCTTTTGGGCGCGGACCCGGGGCGTTTGGCCAAGCGGTACTGACCTTCAGACCAGCGGTTTGTGCTTTGCCTCATAATCGGCTTGCATTTGCAGGTGATCGTACTCGGTTTTGATCCAGTCTTCGAAACCTATGCCGGTTTCCTTCTGGCGTGCGTCATAGCGATCAAGAATGAAATCCAGAACGCCGGTTTTGGTCCAGCGGAAGTGGATATATTTGGCGCTGAGCATCTTGCGCGCTTCGGAGACCGGGCGGCCCTCGATAACCAGAAGATATATGGCCGAGGCAAAGCCCGCGCGGTCGGCCCCGGATTTGCAGTGCATGACAAAGGGTTTTTCGATGCTGCGGAAGGCCTCGATCACTTGCAGAATGTTTTCCCGGGGCGCGGCGTTGCGTGCCATGAGCGAGACATTGACCAGTGTCAGGCCAAGCTCTCGGCAGCTTTCTTCCTCGACCAGATAGTGCGCTGCCCCGGCCGCCCCGCGCAGGTTGAGAACCGATTTGATCCCCATCCCCTTGAGCTTGACGAAGCGTTCATGCGTTGGTTGGTTCGAGCGATAGACCCCCGGTGCAACCGGGAAAAAGTTGGTCCAGAATCTGCGTAGGATCGCGTGATCGAACCACAGGTTATAGATATGCGCGCGGCGCCGGTTTTCCGGTGTTGAAAGATCCGTGTTGTAGGAGGCGCGCAAGTCGCGTTCCCAATTGGATATCCGTTTGAAAATGGGCATGTGGTGGCTTGCGCTCCGTCCTTGTGGCCCGCGGATCGGGCGAGCCCCGTTTAGGCGGCGGGCGCGCACAAGGCAAGACAGTCATCGTTGATTGACGGCGTGAAGAAGGCGCGTAGTGTGAAACCCTGCATGTTTGGAGAGATCCCATGAGCCATACCACCGGTCGCCCCTACCTTGCCATCCCGGGCCCTTCGGTCATGCCCGAAGCGGTATTGCGCGCCATGCACCGCAGCGCTCCCAATATCTATGAAGGCGAGCTTGTCGAGATGATGCCGGGCCTAACGTCGGACTTGTGCCGTGTGGCGCAGACCGAGGGGCATGTGGCGATCTACATTTGCAATGGCCACGGCGCGTGGGAAGCGGCCCTCGCGAATGTCGTGGCGCCCGGGGAGCGAGTATTGGTGCCGGCTACGGGGCGGTTCGGCCATGGCTGGGGAGAGATTGCCAGCGGCCTTGGCGCTGAAGTGGATGTGCTGGATTTCGGCAAGCGGTCCCCGGTGGATCTGGATCGCTTTGAAGTGGCTTTGCGCGCTGATAAATCGCATGAAATCAAGGCAGTGCTGGCCACGCATGTGGATACCTCGACCTCCATTCGCAACGATATTGCGGCGATGCGCCGTATCATCGATAGAGTGGGGCATCCGGCCCTTTTGATGGTGGATTGTATCGCTTCGCTGGCTTGTGACAGGTTCCAGATGGACGATTGGGGCGTCGATGTGATGGTTGCGGCCAGCCAGAAGGGATTGATGGTGCCGCCGGGGCTTGGATTCGTGTTTTTCAACGAGAAGGCGGCCGAGGCGCGCCGTGGCATGGCGCGTGTCAGCCGGTACTGGGACTGGACGCACCGGGCCGAGCCAGAGATGTTTTACCAATATTTCGGTGGCACAGCCCCCACGCATCATCTTTATGGCCTGCGCGCGGCCTTGGACATGATCCATGGCGAAGGGCTCGAAGCGATCTGGGAGCGGCACGCGCGTTTGGCGCGGGCGATCTGGGCCGCTTGCGATATCTGGAGTGAAGAGGGACCCTTGGCACTAAATGTTGCGGATGTGGCGCATCGTAGCCATGCCGTGACATCGCTTCGGATCGGGGCGCCCTTCGGCACGGAGCTGCGCGCATGGCTGGAACGCGAGGCGGAGGTCACCTTGGGCATCGGCCTTGGCATGGCCGAACCCGGTGACCCGGAATGGCATGGGTTTTTTCGCATGGGACATATGGGGCATGTAAACGCGCATATGGTGTTGGGTATGCTGGCGTCGGTCAATGCGGGGTTGATGGCTTTGGGTGTGCCGCATGGCGCGGGTGCCCTTGATGCAGCGGCTAAAGTCTTGGCGGAAAGGGAAAATTCAGCGCCGGTTGGCCAGCCAGACAATGAGTCTGTCGAGGCTAAAACCTGCTGCTAACACCGCTGCGAAGCCAAAGGCGGCCCATAAGACCATAAGAACCCACAATAAATTCACAAAACCCATGACAAGTGCGGCGTTGGTGTAATCCGGAGCAGAGGGCATGTTTCCGCGTCGCATGAGGGTAGATTAGCGCGCAATTTGCGAAAATCAGGTAAATTCTCAGAGAGAACCGAAATGCGCGGAAAGTTACGTACAACTTGTACGTTTTGTACGCGAGTTTTGTACGAAAATTGATGGCGGCCGCGTGGGTAACGTACAAAACGCACATATCTACCCGGTTCGCGTCCGGTTTTTACCCTGCCTTAACCTCTGGAGCGCACTCTGTCTGCCATGACATGTTTGCGACTCATAGCGGGGCTTGTCGGGTGGCTGCGATATTTGGTTCAGCCGCGCGCCTCGGCCAAGGCCTCTGGTAGCGCTTCGGCCAGAATGTCGAGGTCTTGCGCGCGGCCACAGCTGATACGGATGCAGCGGTTCTGCGGCGCGACAAAAGGCATGCGGACGAATACGCCGCGAGCGACCAACCCATCAAGCACGGCCTTGGCGAATGTCCCGTCACCGCCGCAATCGACGGCCATGAAGTTCGTGGCCGAGGGCAGGGTGGTCAGACCATTGTCGCGCGCGATCTGGTCGATCCGCTTGCGGGCGGTGGCGACTTCGGCCTGCACATGGGCCAGCCAGGCTTTGTCTTGCAGGGCGGCCAAGGCCCCGGCCTGCGCCAGTCGGTTCATGCCGAAATGGTTGCGAATCTTGTCAAAACTTTTGATCAGACCCGCAGCACCGATGGCATATCCGATCCGCGCGCCCGCCATGCCATAGGCCTTGGAAAAGGTGCGCATCCGGATCACGCGGGGGTCCTCGGGGTCAATATCGGGCGCGGTGCCTTTGGGGGCAAATTCGATGTAGGCCTCATCCAAGAGCAGCAGGCATCCCTCGGGCAAACTCTCCAGAACGTTCATAAGGGTATCGCCCCTGTGCCAAGTCGCCATCGGGTTATCGGGATTGGCCAGATAGACCAGTTTGGCTCCGACCGCCCGCGCCTTGGCAAAGAGGCTGGCCGGGTCTTCGTGATCGCCGAGGTAAGGAACCTTGTGAAGTGCTCCGCCGAAGCCCGCAACATGGTAGTTGAAGGTGGGATAGGCCCCGTCCGAGGTAACGACCGCATCGCCGGGGGCAATCAGCAGCCGTACGAGATTGCCCAAAAGCCCGTCAATCCCTTCGCCCACAAGGATATTTTCCGGCGCGCACCCCATGTGATCGGCCAAGGCATGGCGCAAATCGTAGCTATCGGGTTCGCCGTATTTCCAGATGCCGCCTACGGCTTCGCGCATCGCTTCAACGGCCTTGGGCGAGGGGCCGAACAGGCTTTCGTTGGCCCCAAGCCTTGCGCGGAAAGGCGCGCCACGGGCGCGTTCCTGTTCCTCAGGCCCGACAAAGGGCACGGTGGAAGGCAGCGATTGGATGAGGTCGGTGTAGCGTGGTCCGGTCATGGGTAGCAGGTAAGGGCAAAGCGGGCTGGGATGCAAGAAAGACTGAGGTGCTTGATGGCCAGAGAAAGTTTTATGAACATGAATGCACACCCCACGCAAGGTTACGCCCGGTTGGAGCCGAGTGCATTGGACAGTATGTCCTTTGGATCGGGCGCACCTGACAAATTGGACAGGTGCACCAAGCGCGCGGGGGGGCGGGCGAATTCTTGCAAAGAATTCGGACTGTTTTCTTTGAAAGAAAACAGCCCCTTAGCCAGCGTCGCGGCCTTTATCCCAGTTCGGCCAAGCGATCCAAGGCGGCGCGCAGCTTGCCCTCTTCTTCCTCGCGGGTGCGCAGGTTTTCGCGGGCTTCGTCCACGACTTCCTCGGGCGCGCTCTCGACGAATTTGGGGTTGTTGAGCCGCCCGCGCAGACCACCCAGCTCTTTTTCCAGCTTGCCAAGGGTCTTTTCCAGGCGCGCCTTTTCCTCGCCCACGTCGATCACATCGGCCAGCGGCAAGGCAAAGCTGCCGCCATCGACGGCCACAGTGATACAGCCCTTGGGGAGTTCATCCACATCGGTCAGGCTGTCGATCCGGGCGAGGCGCTTGATCATCACCTCGTTACGCTCCCATGCGGCGCGGCCTTTGTCGTCCAATTCGGTGCAGAGCACGGGGATATAAAGACCCACCGGCACATGCACCTGCGCCCGGGCCGAGCGGACCTGTTCGATCAGGTCGATCACCCAGTTCATCTCGCGGTCGGCCTCGGGGTCGATCAGGTCCTCGCCGTATTGCGGCCAATCGGCGTGAATCAGCATTTGATCGCGCTTACCCAAGGTGCCCCAAAGCTCTTCGGTGATATAGGGCATGATGGGATGAAGCAGAACGAGGCATTGGTCGATGACCCAGGCCATGGTGGCTTGGGTCTCGGCCTTGGTGGCATCGTCGCCATCCATCAGTAGCGGCTTGGAGAATTCCACATACCAGTCGCAAACCTTGCCCCAGACGAAGGCATAAAGCGCATTGGCGGCATCGTTGAAGCGGAATTGCTCAAGCGCATGGTCCACCTCGGCGCGGACGCGGGCGGTTTCGCCGATGATCCATTTGTTGACGGTGGCCGTGGCCTGCGGGATTTGCCCGTCGGAGCCTGTGGCGTCGTTCATCTCGGCGAAGCGTGCGGCGTTCCAGAGCTTGGTGCCGAAATTCCGATATCCCGCAATGCGTTGCGTCGAGAGCTTCAGGTCGCGGCCCATGGCGGCCATGGCCGTGAGCGTGAAGCGAACGGCGTCGGCGCCGTAGTCGTCGATCAGTTCCAGCGGGTCGAGGACATTGCCCAGCGATTTGGACATCTTCTTGCCCTTCTCGTCGCGGACAAGAGCGTGGACATAGACGTGGCTGAAGGGTTTTTGGCCGACCACGGCGTATTGCATCATCATCATCCGGGCGACCCAGAAGAAGATGATATCAAAGCCGGTGATCAGGACGGAGGTGGGGAAGTATTTATCCAGTTCCTCGGTGTTTTCCGGCCAACCCAGGGTGCCGATCGGCCAGAGGCCCGACGAGAACCAGGTGTCAAGCACGTCCGGGTCACGCCAGACGGGGTAGACCAGATGGGTGGGGTCTTGGCTGGCGGTATACTCGGCAAGGCTGGCGGCGAGTTTGTGCAGCGCGTCTTCGCGGCTCTCGGCCTCGACCACGGTCATGGCCTGAAGGGGCACGGGAAGTTGCGCGAGCTTTGCGTGATAAGCCTCGGAAATTGCGTCAAAATCTGCGGCGCATTCCATGAGCGGGCTGTTGTGGCCTTCGATCAGCAGGTTTTGCATCTCCACCAAGTCAAGGGTGCCATCACCTTCGTCATCGTGGAAGCTTGGGTTGCTAAGGTCAAAACCATACCAAACCGGGATCTGGTGGCCCCACCAAAGCTGCCGCGAGATGCACCAAGGCTCGATATTTTCCAGCCAGTGGAAATAAACCTTGCGGTCGCTTTCCGGCATAATGGTGACCTCGCCGGATTTCACCGCCTCAAGGGCGGGCCCGACGATTTTGGAGGTGTCCACGAACCACTGATCGGTCAGCATTGGTTCGATCACGACCTTGGAGCGATCGCCAAAAGGCTGCATGATCGGCTTGTTATCCACAAGCGGCACCGTTTCGCCTTGATCATTTTCAACCATGACAGCGAGGCCTTCGCTAGTGATCTGGTCGACCACGCGCTTGCGGGCCTCAAACCGGTCCAAGCCGCGCAGATCGTCGGGCACGAGGTTGAGGGTGTCGACTTCCTCCACGGTAAAGTCGGCTCCGTTGGCGATTTCCTGGGCGCGGGTGGCGGCCTGATCGTAAGCTGCGCCGTCGGCCCGCATATGGCCCTTGGTGTCCATCAGGCGATACATCGGAATGCCGCCGCGCTTGGCGACCTCATAGTCGTTGAAGTCATGCGCGCCGGTGATTTTCACCGCGCCCGAGCCGAAGGTGGGGTCGGGATATTCATCGGTGATGATCGGGATCAGGCGACGGTGCTCCTTCGGACCAACCGGAATTTCGCAGAGTTTTCCAACAATTGGCGCGTAACGCTCATCTGATGGGTGAACCGCCACCGCGCCATCGCCCAGCATGGTTTCCGGGCGCGTGGTGGCGATGGAAATGTAATCGCGTTCTTCTTCCAGCACGACGTTCCCGTCTTCGTCTTTCTCGACATAGGTGTAGGTTTCGCCACCAGCCAGCGGGTATTTGAAATGCCACATATGGCCCGGCTTTTCGATGTTCTCGACTTCCAGATCGGAAATCGCGGTTTCGAAATGTGGGTCCCAGTTCACAAGGCGCTTGCCGCGATAGATCAGGCCCTTGTTGTACATGTCGACAAAAACCTTGATCACGGCATCGTGGAAATTGCCCTCTTCGCCTTCCGGTGCGCCGTCGGCACCGGACATGGTGAAAGCGTTGCGCGACCAATCACAAGAGGCCCCAAGGCGCTTCAATTGGTTGATGATCGTACCGCCCGATTCCTGCTTCCATTCCCAGACCTTTTCGAGGAATGCCTCACGTCCTAACTCGCGCCGCCCCGGCTGGCCTTCCTCGGCCAGCTTGCGCTCCACCACCATCTGCGTGGCGATCCCGGCGTGGTCTTGGCCCGGTTGCCAGAGCGTGTCATGCCCACGCATCCGGTGCCAGCGGGTCAGGATGTCCTGCAACGTGTTGTTGAAGGCATGGCCCATGTGCAGGCTGCCCGTCACATTGGGTGGCGGGATCATGATCGAGAACGCCTCAGCCCCCGGCTTGGCATTGGCCCCGGCCTTGAAGGCCCCGGCCTCTTCCCATGCCTTGTAAAGGCGCTCTTCGGCCTCGGCGGCGTTGAATGTCTTGTCCATGCCCATGGCGCGGTCCCCGTGATCTGATCGGTCTTTGTGGTCCATCTACCCAATGCGCAGGCCAAGGGAAAGGGGCCAGGTCTCCTTCCCTTCTTCTGTTCAAAAATATCCCGGGGGAGTCGCCCGAAGGGCGGCGGGGGCAGCGCCCCCTTTTCCAAACAAACCTGTGCGGCGCAGCCGCGCCGCGTGATCAGGTCGCGAGGGCCTTGCAGCGCGGACGGGGCGGGCGTATACGCGCGGTTTGAATCAAAGGAGCCGATCCAATGGTGGGCAGTGCCAATCTCAACATCATGATGAAAGCCGCGCGCAAGGCGGGGCGGTCCTTGGTCAAGGATTTCCGCGAGGTGGAAAACCTGCAAGTCAGCATGAAGGGCGCGGGCGATTTCGTAAGCCGGGCCGATCTGGCCGCCGAGGCGATCTTGAAGGAAGAATTGCGCGGCGCGCGCCCGACCTATGGCTGGCTGGCCGAAGAGGGCGGCGAGGAGCCGGGTGAAGACCCGACGCGCCGCTGGATTGTCGACCCCTTGGATGGCACCACCAATTTCCTGCATGGTTTGCCGCATTGGGCGGTGTCCATCGCGCTTGAGCATAAGGGCAAGATCGTGGCCGGGGTCATTTATGATGCCGCCAAGGACGAGTTGTTCTTTGCTGAAAAGGGCGAGGGCGCCTTTATGAACGAAAGCCGGTTGCGGGTGTCGGGGCGCCACAAGATGATCGAGTCGATCTTTGCTACTGGTGTACCGTTCGGCGGCCGCAGCGATTTGCCGGTGACCTTGCAGGATCTGGCGCGGATCATGCCGGAATGCGCCGGGGTGCGGCGTTGGGGGTCGGCCGCCTTGGACATGGCCTATGTCGCGGCGGGCCGCTACGACGGCTTCTGGGAGCGACGCCTCAATGCTTGGGACATGGCCGCAGGCATCATCATCATCCGCGAGGCGGGCGGGTTGATCGAGCCGATGGGCGAAGGCGGCGATATCCTTGAGGATGGCGAGGTGATCTGTTCGAACGAGGCGATTTTCGACAAGTTTGCCAAGGTGATCCGGGGCTGAAGCCCATGTAAGCCCTCACAGGCCCGATCTATAGAAAGCCGACGCCCCCGCGCGTCGGTTTTATGCTTTCTTGTGTCGGCTGAACCCTTCGCCGTGTGACAGGCGTGATAGATATCTTCTAACACACGGACCCAAGGAGTCGCCGGTCATGAAAACCCAAGTCAAAGCCCTCATTGTCGGTGGTGGCGCCATCGGCACCTCGATTGCCTACCACCTCGCCAAGTTCGGTTGGGAAGACGTGGTGTTGCTGGAACGTGATGAACTGACCAGCGGCTCGACATGGCACGCGGCGGGCCTTCTGCCGCTGTTCAACATGTCCTACGCCGTGAGCCATATTCACGACTATTCTGTGAAGTTCTACAAGACGCTTGAGGAAGAAACCGGCCTCAACGCGGGCTTTAGCGTGGTGGGTAACCTGCGCATGGCGCAATGCGAAGAGCGGATGGATGAATATCGCCTCTATGCCGCCACCGCCGATACCGTGGGCGTGCCTTACGAGTGGATGACCCCGGCGCAGATCAAGGACCGGTGGCCGCTGGTCAACTGCGAGGATCTGGTCGGTGCGATCTATCACCCCACCGATGGCTATATTAACCCCGCCGACGTGACCATGGCGATGGCCAAGGGCGCGCGTCAGCGTGGCGTTACGATCGAGCGGAAATGGCAGGCGGATGCCTATCACTGGAACGGTGAGGCCTGGGAAGTGACCCTGACCAAGATGGTCGAAAAGGGCGGTAACCTTGTGCCCTCCGAAGAGCAGATGGTCGTCACCGCCGAGCATGTGGTCACCGCCACCGGCAACCACGCGCAGCGCACCGCGAAGCTGTTGGGGATCAAGACCCCGGCCATCCCGGTCGAGCACCAGTTTATCGTGACCGAACCCGACCCCGAATTGGTTGAATACCGTAAAACCCACGGCGAGCATCCGGTTCTGCGCGATGCCGACGCCAAGTGGTATGTCCGCGAGGAGCGTGGCGGCTGGATCCTTGGCCCCTATGAGCGCAACGCGCCCGCGCGTTTTGAATACGGTGTGCCCGATAGCTTCCGTGCCGACCTCTTCCCGCTGGATCTGGAGCGGATCGAAGAGGAATACATGAGCATGATTCACCGTATTCCGTCCTCGGAGACCGTGGGTCTGAAGGACGACTACAACGGTCCGATCTGCTACACCCCCGATGGTAACCCGCTGGTTGGGCCGGCACCGGGCCTGCGCAACATGTGGCTGGCTGAAGGGTTCAGCTTTGGCATCACCGCTGCGGGTGGCACCGGCTATTACATGGCGCAGATGATGGTGGAGGGCGAAGCCGAGATCGACATGGCCTCGCTTGACCCGAAACGCTTTGGTAGCTGGATGACGACCGAGTGGTCGGCGCGCAAGGATGAAGAGGCCTATGAGCACGTCTATATCCTGCACCACCCCGACGAAGAGCGCGAGGCTTGCCGCCCGCTGCGGACCGCACCTTGCTATGACCGGATGAAGGCGCGCGGCGCGCAGTTTGGCTGTGTCAACGGGTTTGAGCGCCCGAACTACTTCGGGCCGCTGGATGCGCCTGAGACTTTTGACCACGACGCGCGGTCCTTCCGCCGTGGCGGTTGGTGGCAATATGCCGTGGAAGAGGCCAAGGCCATCCGCGAAGGCGTGGGCGTGATCGACGCCTCGGCCTTTACCAAGCATGTCGTCAAAGGCCCCGGTGCCACCCAATTTCTGGATTGGTTCACCTGCAACAAGCTGCCGAAGGTTGGGCGCATCAACCTGACCTATGCGCTGACCCCTGCCGGAACCACGCGCACCGAGTATACCATCGTGCGTCTGGCCGAGGATGAGTATTACCTTGTCTCCTCCGGCGCGCTGACCGATTACGACGGTGATTACCTGCGCAAATGTGCCGAGGATAAAGCGCCCGAGTTCGGCTATATCTCGGTTGAGAATGTGACCACGCAGTGGGGCGTTTTCGCCATCGCCGGGCCGAAGTCGCGCGATGTCTTGAAAGAGGTGGTCAAGGACGTTGACCCCGAAACCGTGCTTGGCAACAAGCGCTTCCCGTGGCTGAGCTGCCGTGACATCGAGTTGGGCATGTGCCCGGTGCGCGCGATCCGCGTGGCCTATACCGGTGAGTTGGGCTGGGAGCTTCACCACCCGATCGAAATGCAGAACTATCTGTTCGACCTGCTGGAAAAAGCCGGTGAGACGCATGGGATGAAATGGGTCGGTGCGCGGGCGCAAAACTGGCTGCGTCAGGAGAAGTCTTATCGCGCCTTCGGCAACGAGTTGGGCCGCGATGCGACGCCGCTTGAGGCCGATCTGCCGCGCTTCGTGGATCAATCCAAGGAGTTTCAGGGCAAGGATGCCATGAACGCGCTTGGCGTGCGGTTCAAATGTGTGACCGTTCTGATCGACGGGCCGGAGGATGCCGACCCTTGGGGGTCCGAGGCGCTGTTCGATGGCGACACCAAGGTGGGCCGCCTGACCTCGGGCGGTTATTCGGTGCACTTCGGCAAATCCATCGGCATGGGCTATGTCAGCAATGACAAGGCCGAGGTGGGCCAGAAGCTGAAAGTGAAGATCATGGATCAGCTTTGGGACGCCGAGGTTGTCGAAGACAGCCCCTATGATCCGAAAAACGAGGTCATCCGCGTCGACGGGTAAGCCCGTCTGGATAGCGTTAGAGGAAGCGCCGGGTAATTCCCGGCGCTTTTTCGTTGTAAGAGGTGCATCTTTCGATATGATCTAAACTGTTTAGTTTGTTTATTGAGGCGCCTCATGTCTTTGCGAAAACTGCACCGTTGGAATGCCGGGTTACTGGGGGCCTTCCTTCTGTTTCACCTTGGAAACCATTTGGTCATTCTGGGCGGGATTGATGCCCATCTGGCGGTGATGGAGGGGCTGCGGGGAATTTACCGGATTCTGCCTTTGGAATTGGCGATCTTTGCCTTGTTTTTCATACAAATCCTCTTGGGCCTGATCATGGTCTGGCGAGGTGGGAAACCCCAAAGCGGGTGGGCTTGGGCGCAGGTTTTATCCGGAACTTATTTGGCTTTTTTCCTGCTACAGCATTTGGGCGCGATACTGGTGACGCGGGCCATGTATCCGGAGCTTTCGACCAACAGCTATTGGGCGGCTTCAGTTGTGAGCCGTGCGCCGGCGGTGTTTTACTTTGCGCCGTATTATTTCTTGGCGTGGCTGGCCTTGTTCACGCATATTGCCTGTGCGCTGCGCTTCAGGGCTTTTGATCGCCCCGCGCGGCCATGGCACTTTGCGTTGCCGGGATTGGGCGGGCTGCTGGGCCTGGCCGTCGTGGCGGGGCTTATGGCGTCTTTCGCCGACCTTCCACCTGCCTATGTAGATTACGTTGATGGCCTTTTTTTTGGGGGGGCAGCGGGCGAATGAGTAGCGGCGGCTCACCGCATGTTTTGAGATAGCCATCGCCGCCAGTCGGCGCGGCTGCCGTTGAAGACGTTGATATCGACATGGCCGGTGATGCCGGGGATGAGGCCGGTGCCGGTGTATTGCCAGAAGCGCCACGGCTTGCCCGGATANACCTGTGCCGGGGTNTTGGCGGTGGCGCGCAGCCAGAAATCATAGCCCCTAAGGCCAGTGATCCCTGTGTCGTGGTCAAACCCCGGCGTGGTGTAGATGATCGGGCGTTGGCCGTAGTGGTTTTCCAAGATGCGCAGGAAGATTTTGGCATCCTTGCGCACCTGCGCGCCATCGGGGCGGTGTTGGCAGGTGGGGGAGTGGTGGTTCCACTCCAAATCCAGAACCGGAGGCAGCATACCCGCCCGTTTTGGCACATTGCGGATGAACCAACGCGCCTGGACCCGGGCAGGGGTGCAAAAATAATAGAAGTGATAAGCCCCTACGGGGACGCCTGCGCGCAGGGCACCATTGAGGTGGGTTTTGAATTCCACATCCAGAAGATCGCCGCCCTCGGTGGCCTTGACGAAGGCAAACCGCACGCCTGCGCGCTTGGCCCGGCGCCAGTTGATGTGGTCCTGAAAACGGGCGGCGTCGATGCCGTGGATTGGGTAGCTTTGCGGTGCGGGGTGGGCGAAATCCACCGGGTCGCTGTCGCCAAAGGCGTTTTGCGCCGAGGCGGGGGCGGCAAGGACGAGGACCAGCAAGGCGAGGATCAGGATCAGTCGCATATGCGGCCCCAAGATTTGGTTGAGTGAACTTAGAATCGGACGCGCAAAGCGTGTTGTCAAGCTATGCTGTGAAACGACAAAGGGCCACGGCGATGCGCGGCCCTTTACCTTGATTTCAATAGGTTTTTCAGCGCATGAACTTGCNGAGGATGTCGTTCATGGCGTTGCCGTCGCCATCAGCGTCCAGCATTTGGTTGAGCATGCCAAGCGCNTTCCCTTGGCCTTCGGCTTCACCGCCCTTGTTGCCGCCCAAGAGCCCGCCGATCATGCCCATTAGCCCGCCGGATTGTTGCGGTTGCGCGGCGGCCATCATGCCGTCGATCTGTTCATCCGGCATTTGCTTTTGCAGGCCGCCTTGGGCCATGGCCGCGACCGAGGGCATGAATTGTTTGAAGGTGTCTTGATCCAGCCCAACTTTTTCGGCCAGCGTGGCGGCAAGGCCTTCGGTGGCGGCACTGTCGCCCAGCAGGTTTTCAAGGAAATTCTGGCCTTGTGCCTGTGCCTCGGGGGCGGCGGCAGCGGCGGCATCGTCGAAAAACGCGGCCTTGTCTTCGCCTTTCATGGCACCGAGGACAGTGTCCAATTGCCCTTCTTCGGCGCGTTTCTTGGCGGCTTGCCCAATGGCGGGGGCCAGCATTTGCGTGAGTTCCTGTGCCTTGGATTCGTCCAAGCCAAATTGGCTGGCCAGTTGCGAAAGGCCTTGGCCGCCTTGGGCCTGTTCAAGCAATTTCATGATCGACATGTGGAATCCCCCTTAACTGTAACTGTCACCCAACAGCAAAGCGGGATTTCCGCCAAGGTTTAAGGGGAAATCCCGCGTTTGCGCCGCAACGATGCGCCTTTAGGCGGATTTGCTGAGTTCGTCGTAACACTCAAGGGCCTTTGCCGCGTACATCATCGAGGGGCCGCCGCCCATCTGGATACACATGCCCAAGACATCGCCCACCTCGTCACGACTGGCGCCGCAGCGGATCAGGGTTTCGATGTGGATGGCGATGCAGGCTTCGCATTTGGTGGCGACGGCGATGCCAAGGGCGACAAACTCCTTGGTTTTGAAGTCAAGCGTGCCGCCTTCTTTCACCGATTTGCCCAAAGCGCCGAAGGCCTGAGCGGTCTCGGGGATGCATTTATTGAGGCTGCGCAATTGGTTACGGGTGCCGCTGAGTTTGTCGCTCCAGCTCATGTTCTGACTCCTGAATGTGTTTTCAGGATGGTCCATAGCAGCCCGGCAAGGCCCGTCTTTGATGCAGATCAGCCGGGGCGCTTTGCGACCAATGCTAGGTTGTTGGCGGGCATTTCGACCACATCGACCAGCTCCAGCCAAGCCTCGTGCAGCCAGTCGATCACGTCGAAATCATCTTTGTAGCCAATTTCCGGGTCTTGGGCGGTCAGCGAGGCGTGGAAGCTGGCATCGCCCTCTGATGTCGCCTCGCCATCGCGCAGGAAGGGGCCGTAGAGAATGAGGCGACCACCCGGCGCGAGGGCCTGTGCGGCCTCCGAGACAAGGGTTTGCGCCTCTGGCGTGGAGATAAGGTGCAGCAGGTTGACCAGCAGGATCAGGTCTTGGCCTGCATGATTTGCGCCCCAGCCGGGGGCGGTTGCGTCAAGCTCGATAGCCGGTTGAAGGTTGGGCGCAT
>PR_CR_10_Liq_1_inCRDRAFT_1000904_pt1 | contig 17590 bp, 23 predicted proteins | sample PRCRCaboRojoPR_3_FD_10241 | JGI IMG/M metagenome (IMG submission 10241)
TGACGATCCGCGATCTCACCTTCTGCCGCGTGCCGCGCGCCGAACTTTGAGAGAGGATGCCATGGGACAAGACGTGACGCTGACCAAGCTGCGCCTGATCGAAGGGGTCTGGCATGGCGTGCTCAAGCGGGCCGGACGCGACAATTGGCAGCCCGAGATCGAGGTCACCCATCTGGATCAGCCGGTCGAGGGTGTCGAGGTCGAAGAGGACCGGGTCGAGGAGTGTTGGTATGTCCGCGTGCCGATCCCGGCGGAACGGATCTCCGACGGGGTGCAGACATTTCTCGTAAGAGATCGCCAAAGCGCCGCTGTTCTGGGCTCTTTCGCGATTGTTGCCGGCGATGCGCTGGCCGAGGATATTCGCGCCGAGATGGGCCTCCTGCGCGCTGAGCTGGATATGCTGAAGAAAGCGTTTCGCCGGCACTGTGTAGAGACCATGGATGAGTGATGGTCACGCAATATTTCACTTAGACAAAGGCTGATGCCGCCGTTAGCGGTGCTGTATTGCCTACGACTACGACAGACTCTAACGCGACACGCCGAACGCCCTGGGCAAGGCAAATGCCGACATTTCGGCGTTTTTCGAGGGGTTCGACCACCCTGTTCGGGTCCTTGATATCGGGTGCGGCCAAGGGCGTGACGCTTTGCCGATTGCCCGTCGCGGTCATGCAGTGTTGGGCATTGATATCTCGCCAGCGGGGATCGAGGCGATGTTGGCCGCCGCCCTGGCCGAGGGGCTGCCAGTAACGGGCCAAGTGGCTGACATTCGGGACGTCCGGATCGATGGAACTTTTGACATCCTGCTGATCAACCGCACTTTGCATATGCTGGACAGAAAGGACCGTACTGCGGTGCTCAGCCACATGCTGGGCCATGTTGCGGCCAACGGTTGGCTGTTGCTGCTTGATGAACGGTCAAACATGCCGGGTTTCCGGTCCGTGGTCGAAGCCGACCCGGCGGATTGGANTATCGACCGGCAAAAGGGCGGGCTTCTGTTCGCCCAACGTNAGCCCGATGGTTGAAGCAATTCTTCCAGCGTGGAGATTTCGGCGGCCAGTAGCCGTTGGGCCAGCCGTGTCGTGGCGGTTGCGGCGTGGTCCGTATCCGCCTCCAGTTCTGCCAAGGTCTTCCGCCTGTCATCCAGCACCGCGGTCAAAGCGTGTTCAGGCACCGCGTTCCCAGCGTCTTGGGCAAGCAGTATGGCCATCAACGGGATCACTGGTGGTGCGAGTTTTCCAGCGTCCCCCAAGGCTTCGTTGAGCGCGGCCCTTCCGGCATCGGTCAGGTGCATCACGGTCTTTTCAGGGCGGCTGCCGGAGGGTTGCGCGTCGCCGGTCACCCAGCCACGTGCCGTGAAACGGTCCAGAATGGCATAGACCGCCGGACGACTGAGCCCCAGCAGGGAAAGTGGTCCCGAGGCAACGGCGCGAGAGATGTCGTAGCCATGCGCCGGATGCGCGCTCAGCACGCTAAGAACGGCCAGCTCCCGCGCCTTTGCAAGCGTCATGCGGGGATCTTTCCGACAGTCGGGGTCAGATCGAACATCTCGAATGTCTCGATGATCGCTTCCATTTCAGCAGCATCGCCATGGTTGGCATTGCCATAGTCGGTCTCAAGGTAATCATAGAGCGACGCGCGGGTGTCGAAGGTGCTCCAGACGATGACGGTATTGCGTTCGCGGTCAACGCCAACCTGATAGGCAATCAGCCCGTCGACTTTTCCTTCCATCGCTTGCGGAGGTTCTGCGGTGATGCGGATCAGGTCATCCAGCCTGCCGGGTTTGGCCGTGGATTTGGACATGAACGTGTATCCAGGGGTCATTTCGATTATCCTCAATCAGTTATGAATAGTAAATAATGACTATATTGCGGATTGCAAGGTGCTGACGCCGCGTCCTGCGTGACCTGTGCGTCAACTTGCGGCAAGACGGGTCCAAACGGAGGATGCCCATGACCGATTATCCGCACCTGCTGGCCCCGCTCGACCTGGGTTTCACCACGCTCAAGAACCGCGTGCTGATGGGGTCCATGCATACCGGGCTGGAGGAAACGAAGGACTGGAACCGCGTGGCCGAATTCTACGCGGAGCGGGCGCGTGGTGATGTGGCGTTGATGGTCACCGGCGGCATGGCCCCGAACCGCGAGGGTGGTGTCTTTCCGGGTGCGGCGGGGCTTTTTACCCCCGAGGACATTGCCAACCACAAGATCGTCACCGACCGGGTCCACGACGCTGGCGGAAAGATCGCCATGCAGATCCTGCATGCGGGCCGCTATGCCTATGGCAAGGATTGCGTGGCCCCCTCGGCCATCAAGTCGCCGATCTCGCCCTTCGTGCCGACCGAACTGGACGAGGCTGGGATCGAAAAACAGATCGCCGATATCGTGACCGCCGCCGGCCGCGCCCGAGAGGCCGGCTATGACGGGGTCGAGGTGATGGGGTCCGAGGGCTATTTCCTCAACCAGTTTCTTGTCGAACATACCAACCGCCGTGCGGATCGCTGGGGCGGCAGCCTTGAAAACCGGCAACGCCTGCCGGTCGAGGTGGTGCGCAGGGTGCGCGAGGCCGTGGGCGCAGATTTCATCCTGATCTACCGGCTGTCGATGATCGACCTTGTCCCCAACGGCCAGACCTGGGACGAGGCTGTGACGCTGGCCAAGAAGATCGAAGCGGCGGGGGCCACGATCATCAATACCGGCATCGGCTGGCACGAAGCCCGCATTCCGACGATTGCGACCAGTGTGCCACGCCGTGCCTTCTCCTGGGTCACGAAAAAGCTGATGGGGCAGGTGGGGATTCCGATCATCACCTCGAACCGCATCAATACGCCCGAGGTCGCCGAAGACGTCTTGGCCGAGGGTTGTGCCGACATGGTTTCGATGGCGCGCCCATTCCTGGCCGACGCGCATTTCGTCTCGAAGGCGGCCAGCGGCAATTCCGCGCTGATCGCTCCGTGCATTGCCTGCAACCAGGCCTGCCTGGACCATACGTTCTCGATGAAGATCGCGTCCTGCCTCGTGAATCCGCGTGCCGCCCATGAGACCGAGATCACCCTCGCTCCGGCCGCGACGCCAAAGCGGATTGCCGTGGTCGGCGCAGGTCCGGCGGGGCTGTCTGCGTCGGTGACCGCTGCGAGCCGGGGGCACGCGGTGACGCTCTTCGACAAGGCTGACACGCTGGGCGGGCAGCTCAACATGGCGCGTCGGATTCCGGGCAAAGAGGAATTTCACGGTCTGGTTGACTGGTTTGCCGCCAGTGTTGCCGCCGCCGGCGTCGAAACGCGTCTCGGGGTTGCGGCGACGACCGCAGACCTCAAGGGGTTCGATGAGGTCATCATCGCCACCGGCGTGACACCGCGCGATCCGAAGATTCCCGGGCAGGATGGCCCGAACGTGCTGTCCTATATCGATGTTCTGCAGAATGGTGCACCGGTGGGTGACCGCGTGGCGATCATCGGGGCCGGCGGGATCGGCTTCGATGTCGCCGAGTTTCTGACCGTGGCCGACAGCCCGACCGAAGACCTGGACGACTGGATGGAGGAGTGGGGGGTGGGCGATCCCGAGCAGGTACGCGGCGGTCTGCGCCCCGAAGGCCCGAAACCCGACGCCCCGGCGCGTAAGGTCACGCTGTTGCAGCGCAAGGCCCAGAAACTGGGCAGGGGGCTGGGCAAGACAACCGGCTGGATTCACCGCGCGAGCCTCAAGATGCGCAATGTCGAAATGATCGGTGGTGTGAACTATGAACGGATCGACCGTGACGGGCTGCATGTGACCTTCGGCGAGGCACGCGAAAACCCGAGTCTGATCGAGGCCGACACCATCGTGCTGTGTGCCGGACAATTGTCCGAGCGCCGCCTTGCCGATGCCTTGCAGGACGCGGGGACGGTTCCGCATGTGATCGGAGGCGCGGATGTTGCCGCGGAATTGGACGCGAAACGGGCCATTGATCAAGGCGTCCGACTGGCCGCTGCATTGTGACTCCGCGTTTCCGGCCTTGCCACAGTCTCGGTAAAACCCACCAATTGTCAGGCATGCGCCGCAGTCCTGCCCGATTTCGAGGCCAGATATTGTCGCTGAATGCTAAGACAGTATCGAGGATGCAGGATGGATCGCCTGACCGAAATGGAAGCCTTCGCCACCGTTGTGGATCAGGGTGGGTTTACGGACGCAGCCAAGAAAATGGGGATCTCGAAATCCGCCGTTTCAAAGCATGTCTCGTCGCTTGAGGCTCGTCTGGGGGCGCGGCTTCTGAACCGCACCACCCGTCGGGTCAGCCCGACCGAGATTGGCCTTGCCTACTATGACCGGGCGCGCCGCGTCCTGAATGATGCGGGTGAGGCCGATGCACTGGTGACGTCGATGCAATCCGACCCGTCGGGCCTGTTGCGTATCTCGGTTGCCACCGATTTCGGGGTGAACCACTGTCGCCGGTCCTGGGCGAGTTTCTTCAGGAATTTCCCGAGATCACCGTGAACATGGTGCTCAACAACCGGTATGTCGAACTGATCTCGGAGGGGTTCGACATGGCCGTTCGCATCGGCGAACTGGAAGACAGCACCCTGCGGGCCCGTAAATTGACCGAGACCTCCAAGCGGATGGTGGCCAGCCCTTCCTATTTCCAGAAGCATGGCCGCCCGCAGAAGATCGACGATCTGAACACCCACAAATTGCTGCATTATTCCAATGCCGCGAACTCCGCCGTGTGGAAGCTGACCGCGCCCTCGGGTGAAAAACGCCAGGTCCGCACCGCCGGCTGGCTGACCGTGAATGACGGGCAATCCCTGCTAAATGCCGCGATTTCCGGGCTTGGGATCGCCTACCTGCCGAGCTTCCTTTATTCCGAGGCCATGGAGAAAGGTCTTGTCGAAGAAGCAATCCCCGACCTGCCGGTCGAAACCCAGGGCATCTATGCGGTCTACCCGCCGGGCCGCTTCACCCAGCCCAAGGTCCGGGCGTTCATCGATTTCCTGGCTCACGCCTTTGCCGACAAGGGCCCCGACAACTGGTAATTTCGGCCGCCTATTGAGTCCCTCGAGGATGCTTTCCTCACCTTCGCGGCCTTATGGCCGCGATTTCTTTCAGGCATTGCCGAAATCGGGGGCGTCATCACAAGCATGGACGGCGCATTCGAGTTCCAGCACGCTATGCGCGATACCGAAACGCGCCTCCAGCACGGTCTTGATCTGCGCCTTGATCGCGTCGGCCTCGCCCCATTCTCCCTTTTGAATGACCACGTGGGCAAGGAAGGCGGGCCGGTGTTCCTGCATTTCCCAAAGCTGGGCGTTGTGCACGGTCTTGACCCCCGCGACCTCTTGGACGGCCTCGTGGACTTCCTTGGGTGACAGCGTTGCCGGACTGGCCAGCATCAGGGTGCGGATCACCGCGGGCATTTCCGACAGCGCCATCCAAAGGATATATACTGCGATCCCCAGCGTGATGATCGGATCCACGATCCACCAGTCGAACAGCAGGATCAGGACGCCCGACACGATCACCGCCACAGACCCCGCGGCATCGGCCAGGTTGTGCAGGAAGGCCGCGCGGATATTCACGCTGTCCTTGGCCATCGACCAGGTCAGAAGCGCGGTGATCGCGTCGACCAAGAGCGCGATGCCCGCCACGATCACCACGATCCAGCCGCCGATCGGGCTGGGATCGAAGAAACGCCAGACCGCCTCGTAGGCAAGGTACAGCCCGATCAGGATCAGCGATGTGTAATTGATCAGTGCCGCCACCACCTCGGCCCGGCCATAGCCGAAGCTCATCTGTGGATCGGCCGGGCGCCTTGCGATCCTGCGCGCGGCAAAGGCGATGATCAGAGAGACCGCATCGGACAGGTTGTGCACCGCATCCGCGATCAGGGCCAGCGACCCGGACAGCAGCCCCCCGATGATCTGGGCGACCGTCAGAGCAATGTTGACACCGATCGCCAAGGCGACACGCCGGTCCCCGGCTTCGGGGTCCATGTGATGATGGTGATGTGCATGTGCCATTATGGGCCTTTGGATGTTTGGGCGTGGTGCAAGGCGCGGCGCGCCTGCCTATTCGGTCGACAGCATGATGACCTCGACGCGCCGGTTTGCCTCTCGGCCTGCGTCCGTCAGATTGCTGGCGATCGGCGCGAGATAGCCCATCCCTTCGGCCTCCAGCTGGCGGCGCGGCACAGCATAATCGGAAACCAGCCTTTCCAGAACGGACCCGCCCGGCGCCGGCTGAGAGCGATGTTGCCCTCCAATGCGCCGACCGAATCCGTGTGGCCGACAAGCGCGACGCGCCGTTCGGGGTTGGCGGCCAGATAGTCTGACAGCGTTTCGAGCGATGCGAAGGTGCCCGACCCGAGCTGGGCTGACCCGGTCTCGAATGTCAGGTCGGATAGCACCGCACGGCCCGTCCGTTCCAGCTCAGCAACGAGGCCCTCCTGCGGCGTTGCCGCAGTCGAGGAGAGGGCCGCGCCTGTCGCACTTGCCATGTCCCGGGTGTCCGTGAGTGGGCCGACGCGCGTCAATTGCACATGTCCGGCCTGGGCCGAGCGGCTGATCAGTAGGCTGACAAGTTCGGTGCCGCTGTCGTTGTCGCGCTCGGCGGCGAGATACCGGAAATCGCCCAGGTCCACATGCATGTCAGGGGCATTCATGACCCGCGTTGCGAACCTGAAATCGAAGCCGCCGCAGCCCTCGGTCTGGCATTCGAACAGGATGTCGAACCCAGCCTCTGTCAGTTGCGCGCGCAAGGGCAACAGAATCTGCGCGGTCGTCAGGCCTGCCCCGTCGATTCGCCAGGCCTGTTGGTGCAGGGTGCCCTCCTCCGAGAGGATCGGCATCCCGTCCTCACGCCAGGGGCCGATGGGCATCTCGTAGATGCCCGGCGTCTCGGTCACATCCGCTTCGAGGTTTGCATTTGCAGGCAAATCCAGCGTGACCGCCCCGGCAAGGCCGGGCAGCATGATGAGCGACAGGGCGAGGGCCGGTCTCATCACGGGATCAGCGGAATTGCCCGTGATAGGCTGCGTTGGGCCGCATATCGGTGGCCGAGGCGACACGGTTCGTCATGTTGAAAAACCCGGCGACATTGGCGATGTCCCAGATATCGCGATCACTGAACCCGACATCCCGCAGGGCTTGCCGATCGGCCTCGGTGATCTCGGCGCTGGCCTTTGTGATCTTCTCGGCGAAGGCGAGCATGGCCGTCTGTCGGGCATCCAGCGCTGCGACCCTCCAGTTCATGACCATCATTTCGCCCAGCTCGGGATCGCCGGACAATTCACGGACCGCCGCGCCATGTGCCGTCAGGCAGTAGAAGCACTTGTTGATCGAGGACACGACAACTGCGATCATCTCGCGTTCCAGCTTGCTCAGACCGCTATCGGCGAGCATGAGGTCATTGTACATCGCCGTGAAGGCGTTCAGCTTTGTCGTGTCGAAGGCATAGGCGCGCAGCACGTTGGGCACCATGCCCAGCTTGTCCTCGCAGATGGCAAAGTACTTGGCGGTCTCCTCGGGCAGCGGGTCGACTATGGGCAGGTCGAGTGCTGTGGGTTGGTCCTTGTCGGGCATCAGGCCTCCGGGTGAATGCGATAATGGTATCCTGCCGCAGCTGACATGCCGAGGGAAGAGTAGAGCGCGTTCGCCCCGGTATTGGCCTTGGTGACAAGAACGGCAAGCGTCTGGGCGTTGTTGTCGCGCGCCCAGGTGGCCGCACCTTGCATCATGAAGCGGCCCAGTCCCCGGCGACGGAAGGCTGGGGCAATTTCAACGGCATGGACCATGGCGACATCGTCATGCAGAGCCACGAACAGCGTGCCCGCCGGCGTGTCGTCCAGACGCCCCAGAAGCGTGGTTTTCGGCCCCTTTGCGCGGTCCATGATGGCGATACGTTCGGGTCCGATGCCGCCCTTGGCCCAGATTTCCAACTGGCTGGCAACCGGAGGCCAGACTTCGAAGCAGGTCACGGGGGGCGGCTGGACGGCGAGCGCCCCGGCAGGCGTTGTATAAAGTGTTACCGGATCCTTGACCTGGTAACCACGGGCCTCCAGCGCCCTGTCCAGGGGCTCTTCGTCCTCGCGCAACATGAAAAGCGGCGTTTGCCCGAGCGCGCGCATCGCCGCCTCGGCCGTTTCGATTTCCGCATCTGCGGCAACATCTCTGGCCGTGGCCGCGCTGACGCGGCTGCCCCCGCCTGCGCCTTCGCGAATGGTCCAGGGGCCGACAGTGCTAAACCGGGTGGCGGGCCACGTCGCGTCGATCAGTGCCGTCAGGGCCTTTGGCGTCATCCGGTCAACTCGGCGGCCAATCGCACCATGGCCGCGTCCACCAAAGCGCCGTCGGTGCCGCGCACCACGATATGGGTGCCATATGCCCCGTCCTTCTGGAACGGGTAGGACCCGATGGACAGGTCCGGAAAATCCGCTGCCACCTGGCCCAGGGGGCCGGCAACGTCGCCCTCGCCCCTGTCGACGCGCAGGGTCTGGCTCAGCATCGGCGCACCGCCGGTCAGGGTGGGCAGAACGCTGGCCACCATGGCCTGAAAGACCGAGGGCACCCCGGCCATGACATGCACGTTGCCGATCGAGAAGCCCGGCGCGGCGCTGACCGGGTTGTCGATCAGATCGGCGCCGTCGGGAATACGGGCCATGCGCAGGCGCGCCGCGTTCAGCTCACTGCCCGCGCGGTCGTAATGGGCCTGCAGGATCGCCCGCGCATCGTCACGCACGTCGATCCCNACCCTGAAGGCTTCGGCGATGCAATCGGCGGTGATATCATCATGGGTCGGCCCGATCCCGCCCGACGTGAACACCGTATCAAACGCGTTGCGCAGGGCGTTGAGCGCCGCGACGATCGCCGCGCGATCATCACTGACCACGCGCACTTCCTTCAGGTCGATGCCGACCCGCGTCAGTTCTCCGGCCAGGAAATGCATGTTGGCATCGCGGGTGCGGCCCGACAGGATCTCGTCCCCGATCACGAGCATGGCGGCGCTTGGGTTCGGCATGGTCTTCTCCTTCATTCAGGGTTGGTATAGGTCCGGGACATGCGCTTTGCCACACCTCTTGTGCCGGGTCGGCTGAAACGCCGCTACATGCGGTTCCTGTCCGACGTGGTTCTGGACAGCGGCGAGGAGGTGCGCGCGCATTGCCCCAATCCCGGCTCGATGATGGGCCTGAAAGACCCCGGCACGCGGGTCTGGCTGGAACGCAACGATGATCCGAAGAAAAAGCTCGATTGGGGGTGGCGGCTGTCGGAATTGGATCAAGGCTTCGTCACCATCGACACCGGGTTGGCCAACCGCGTGGTGGGCGAGGCCTTGCGCGCCGGTGCGGTCCCGGCCCTGGCCGGGGCGGGCGAGGTGAGGGCCGAGGTGAAATATGGCACCGGCAGCCGCGTGGATTTCTGTCTCGGTGGCGACACCTTCGTCGAGGTCAAGTCGGTGACGCTGGCCCGCCGATCCGGCCTGGCCGAGTTTCCCGACAGCGTCACCCAGCGCGGCACCAAGCACCTGCGCGAGCTGGCCGAGGTCGCCCGGTCGGGCAAGCGGGCCGTGATGTTCTACCTGGTCCAGCGCACCGATTGCACGGACATGACCCTCGCTGCCGATATCGACCCGGACTATGCCAACGCCTTCGACGANGCCCGCGCCGCCGGTGTTGAGGTCATCTGCCACCGCGCCAAGATCACACCGCAAGAGATCACTCTTGGACCGGTCTGCGGGGTCGGCTGGCCCGAATCCGGGAAATGACGCCGCACCGGGCCTTTTGCAGGGGCTTGATTTGTCCTATTTGGACCTAAAGCAAGGAACAGGTGCCATGGACGACACGCGCGGCAGGATTACGAAAGACGGCATCCGCCTTCACGACAAGGCGGATTTTGCGGGTATGCATGCAGCCGGTCGGCTGGCGGCAGAGGTTCTCGACCGGATCGCCGAACATGTGATGCCCGGCGCCACCACCGGCGATCTGGACAGCAAGATCGAGCAATGGGTCAATGAGGCGGGCGCGTCCTCGGCTACGATCGGCTACAAGGGCTACCAGCACGCCAGCTGCATCAGCGTCAACCACGTGGTCTGCCACGGCATTCCCGGTGCGGCGATCCCGAAGGCCAAGGCCGAGACGATTTCCAAGAACCTCGAAAAGCGCCGCGACGACGACGCGTTGCAGGAGGGGGACATCCTGAACATCGATGTCACGGTGATCGTCGATGGCTGGTTCGGGGACACAAGCCGGATGTATGTCGCGGGTGGCAAGCCCAACCGAAAGACCGAAGGCCTGATCCAGGTCACGCATGATGCCCTGATGAAGGGGATCGAGGCCGCGCGGCCCGGCAATACCTTCGGAGATATCGGCCACGCGATCCAGTCCTATGTCGAAAGCAACCGCATGAGCGTTGTGCGCGATTTCTGCGGGCACGGGTTGGGACGGGTGTTTCACGCACCGCCCAACGTGCTGCATTACGGCCGCCCGGGCACCGGGCCGGTTCTGGAAGAGGGCATGTTCTTCACCATCGAGCCGATGGTGAACCTTGGCCGCCCGGAAACACATGTTCTCAAGGATGACTGGACGGCCGTGACGCGGGACAAGTCCCTGTCCGCGCAGTTCGAGCATTCCATCGGGATAACCGCCGATGGTTGCGACATCTTCACCCTGTCGCCGGCGGGCAAGTTCCACCCGACCTATTGATCCTCCGCGTCCTCGCGCAGCATGGCGTGCAGCACCGTGCTGCCCTGGAATGGCGTCGCGCAATCCCCGATCAAAAGGGGCGTGTCGAACAGGACTGGCGGCGGCAGCGCGGTCCGCGCAGGTTTCTCGCGCGCCACCCAGGGCACTTCGTTGAAACTGGCATCGGTCATGGGCGCAGGATAGCACAAGTGCAGCAAGCGCCCAAATCCGCGCCTCAGGATGCGCGCAGCACCGTAATATGGGTGTCGCCGTATCGGCGCGAATCCTCAAGGGAGAAGCCATCCGGCGGGTCCTGGGCGGCGCTTTCTTCCCAAAGGATCAGCGCATCAGGGGCAATCCATCCCTGCCGCCGGGCGGTGACGAGCGCTGGTCCGCCCAGTCCCTGCCCATAGGGTGGGTCCAGGAAGACAAGGTCGCAGGGCGCCGACGCCTTCGGAAGACGGTCAGCGGCGCAGGTCAGGATGCGAGCATCGGCCTCGCGCCGAGCCTTCGACAGGTTTTCCCGGATCAGGCGTTGCGCGGCGCGGCCCTTGTCGACGAAGGTCGCGTGGCTTGCCCCGCGCGACAGCGCCTCCAGACCCAGTGCGCCGGTTCCCGCGAACAGGTCCAGAACCCGCGCACCATCTGGTAGCCCATATCCTGCCAGAACATTGAACAGGCTTTCCCGGACCCGGTCGGGCGTGGGGCGCAAATGCGCGGCCGCATCCCCCTTGCCGACCGAGGCTAGCGTCAATCCCCGATGCTGGCCGCCGATGATCCTCACGCTTTCAGCAGGGCCTTCATGTCGGTTTCGGGGTCGGTCACGATCTCGGGCGCGGGCGATTTGCCCGCCTCGATCAGGCGCTTGGCCACCATGTAGGTCCGGGCGTCGTTCATCGCGTCCACCGCGATCAGTTCGGTGCCCTTGTAGTACCAATGCGACCTGGCCGCGCCGTCTTGCCGGACATGCACGGCGTCATAGCCCAGGTTCAACCCGGCAATCTGCAACTTGCAATCGTATTGATCCGACCAGAACCACGGCTTGGGCTCATAGGCCACGTCCTCGCCCGCCATGTTTTGGGCCGCGACCTCGGCCATGTCGATGGCATTTCCGACGCTTTCCAGCCGGATCCGCTGGCCCTTGAAGTTGCAGGTCGCGCAATCACCGGCCGCGAAGATGTCGGGCTCGGAGCTGCGGCAGTGATCGTCGGTGACGATGCCGTTGTCGACCTCCAGGCCAGCGCCCTCGGCCAGGGCGGTCGCCGGCTGGATGCCGACGCCGACGATGGCGAAATCCAGGTCCAGCTCTGTCCCGTCCGTCAGGACCGCGCCGCTGACCCGGTCCGTGCCGGTCAGTTCCTTCAGGCCGACGCCTTCGCGGATATCGACCCCATGTTCCCGGTGCAGGTCGCGGAAGAATGCCGAGGTCTCCGGGCAGGCCACCCGTTGCAGGATGCGGTCGGCCATTTCGACCAGCGTAACCTTGACGCCCTTCTTCGCAGCGACCGCTGCGGCCTCCAGCCCGATATAGCCGCCGCCGATNACCAGAAGGCGCGCGCCTTGGCGAAATTCGGGGGCCATGGCATCGGCATCGCGCAGGTCGCGCACGGTATAGACGCCGTCCAGCGTGCCCCCGATCGCAGCGGGCAGGGTGCGCGGATGCGACCCCGTGGTCAGGGCCAGCTTGTCGTAGGTCAGCACCTCGCCGGTATCCAGGCGCAGGGTCTTGTAATGGGCATCGACTTCGGTCACCCGCACGCCCATGCGCAGGGTGATGTCGTTGTCGGCGTACCACTGCTCGGGCCGCAGGAAGAGCCGTTCCAATTCCATCTCGCCCAGCAGGTAGGCCTTTGACAGGGGCGGGCGCTGATAGGGTGGTACCCGTTCCGCGCCGATCAGGGTTATATCCCCGTCAAAGCCGCTGCTGCGCAGCTTGGCCACCAGAGAGGCCGCCGCCTGCCCGCCGCCGATCACGATGTGATGCGCCATTCTTCACCATTCCTAGCTGGTCTTCGGATGCTGCGACCCTATAGTCCAAGCGGAACGAAACGCAATTGATGAAGAGGTATGTCAGATGACGATTTCCGTTGGAGAGAAGCTGCCCGACGCCACGGTCCTGCGCATGGGAGCCGATGGCCCCGAAGAGGTTCGGATGTCCGCGCTTGCCGGATCGGGCAAGGTTGTGTTGTTCGGCCTGCCGGGCGCCTATACCGGCACCTGCACCACCGCGCATGTGCCCAGTTTCATCCGCACCAAGCCGGACTTCGACGCCAAGGGCGTCGATGCCGTGATCTGCCTGAGCGTCAATGACCCTTTCGTCATGGGGGCCTGGGGTGACAGCACCGGGGCGTCCGAGGCAGGTATTCACATGATCGGGGATGCGTCCTCGGAATTCACCAAGGCGATCGGCATGGACTTCACTGCGCCGCCGGCGGGCCTTATCGACCGGTCCAAGCGCTTTGCGCTCTATGCCGAGGATGGGGTCGTCAAGGTCCTGCATGTCGAGGAAAACCCGGGCGTCTGCGAAACCTCGGGTGGCGAAGCGCTGCTCGCGGCCATCTAGAAATCGGAGCGGGGCGCCGGTTCGGGCAGATTGTCTCGCCCCGGCGCCCCGTTTTCGGGCCGTGTGTAGCTGTGTCAGCCCGCCTGCTGGATCAGCGTCTGGGTCGGGAACGGAATGTCCACGCCCTGTTTGTCGAAGGCTTCCTTGACCGCGCGGGTCAGGTGGAACTTCAGGTCCCAATAGTCCGAGGCCGCGCACCAGGCGCGCACGGTGAAGTCAACCGAACTATCGCCCAGATTGGTCACCTTCACGAAGGGCGCCGGATCCGGCATCACGCGTTCGTCCTTGGTGACGATGTCGGTGATGATCTTTTCGGCCTTCTTGAGGTCGGTGTCATAGGAAACCCCAAAGACAAGATCGCAGCGCCGCGTGTCGTAATGCGAGTAATTGGTGATCGCGCCCGAGAACACGTCGCCATTGGGCACGATGATCTTGACGTTGTCGGGCGTCGTCATCTCGGTGGTGAAAAGCGTGATCTCGTCCACGGTGCCGGACTGGCCACCGGCATTGACGTAATCGCCTGCCTTGAACGGACGGAAGACGACCAGCATCACCCCGGCGGCAAGGTTTGCGAGCGATCCTTGCAGTGCGAACCCGATCGCCAGACCGACCGCACCGACAAGCGCGGCCAGCGACGTGGTCTCGATTCCGAACCGGCCAAGAATGAAGATGACCGCGATGGCCAGAATCGCGTAACGCGCGACACTGGCTAGAAATCGGGCCAGGGTGGCATCGAATTTGGGGGACGTTTCCGAGGCCTTTATAATCCGGCTCTTGATCCAACCACTCAGCCAAAGCGCGATGACGAAGATCGCAAGCGCGATGGCGATATTTACGAGTATTCCAATAACAAAGTCTTCGGACATGGCGACAGCCCCTCAGTCATGAATCACAGGTCGGCAGGGCCTTACCCTGCTCGTGCCTCGGCCCTAGTCCAAAAAGGGCGAGGCTGGCAACGTTTCATTGGGGGAAATGGGGGTAGTCACTCCCCGTCGGCGGCCAGCCGGTCCATCTTTTGAGCCAGTTCTAGGTCGAGTTCGCTCAGTCCGCCGATGTCATGGGTCGAGAGTGTCACCTCGACCGTTTTGAACACATTGAACCATTCTGGATGATGGTTCAGCTTTTCGGCCCAGATCGCGGCGCGGGACATGAAGCCCCAGGCCTCGACGAAATTGGCGAAGGTATAGGTCTTGGTCACCGCGTCGCGCCCCTCGACGGCGGACCAGCCCGCCTCTGCCAGGGTCGCGCGTCCTGTGTCGTCTATCGGATCGGCCATGATGATCTCCTTTCCTCAGTCGTGATCTTCGGCGTTGGCCCTGCGGAAAGGGCCATATGTCGTCAGCACTTCGATTTCTTCATCCACGGCGCGGCGTTCGGCTTGCAGGTAGTTGTCCACCGCGTCGCGAAAGCCGGCATCGGCGAACCAGTGCAGCGAATGGGTCGTCACGGGCAGATATCCGCGCGCCAGCTTATGTTCCCCCTGTGCGCCCGCTTCGACGGTGCGCAGGCCATTGGCGATGGCATAGTCGATCGCCTGATAATAGCAGATCTCGAAATGCAGGAACGGGTGATGCTCGATACAGCCCCAGTAGCGGCCGAACAGGTTGTGCCGCCCGATCAGGTTCATTGCGCCGGCGATGGGCAGCCCGTCGCGTTGCGCGAAAACCAGAAGAATATCGTCGCGCAACGTGTCATGGGCGATATCGAAGAAGCGCCGTGTCAGGTAGGGCTGCCCCCATTTGCGGGCGCCGGTATCCTGGTAGAAGGTCCACATCGCGTCCCAGTGTTCGGGCTGGATCGCGTCACCGGTCAGCTGAACGATCTCGCCGCCGAACGCCTGCGCCTCGCGCCGTTCCTTGCGCAGGGTCTTGCGCTTGCGGCTGGACAGGTGGGACAGGAAGTCGTCCCAGTCGGCATAGCCCCTGTTGGCCCAGTGGTATTGCTGTGCCGTGCGGCGCAGCAGGCCCATTTCCTCACCGGCCAGGGCCTCGGCCTCGGTGCAGAATGTCGCGTGGACCGAGGATAATCCGTTGTCCGAGGCAAGCTGGACGGCCCCCTGCACCAGCGCGGCCATGCCCTGCGCCTCGTAGCCGGGACGGGTCAGGAACCGGCGGCCGGTGACGGGCGTGAAAGGCACCGCGATTTGCAGCTTGGGGTAATACCGCCCGCCCGCCCGTTCATAGGCGTGGGCGAAATTGTGGTCGAACATATATTCGCCCTGGCTGTGCGACTTGCCATAGAGCGGGGCCACGGCGATGGCCTGCCCGCCGCTACGGGCGGCCAGGTAGTGAGGCTCCCACCCCGATCCGGCGCCGGTGCTACCGCTTTTCTCCAGCGCGGACAGGAACCTGTGTGTCGTGAACGGGTCGGAGGGCCGCCCGCCATCGGCGACCTCGGGGCAGGCGCAGGCGTCCCACTCGGCGGCGGGGATGTCCGACAGGCTGGAATGGGCGGTTATCTCGACGGGGCTTGCGTCCATGATGTCAAAGTTGGCGCTGGGCCGGAGGCGGTCAAGCCATGTAACCCTCGAAAGTCACCTGGTCGGCGCCATTGGCCAGGGCCTCGGCCTGTTGCGTATCCGACCGGATGGTCCAGCAGAAGACCCTCAGGCCCCGTGCCTTGGCCGCTTGGACGGCAGGATTGGTGAGGTCATCCCACTGGTGGCTGATGAAGTCCGCGCCCAGCGTCTCAAGGTCAGGCATCGGGCGCAGCGCGTCCAGCCGCTCCTGTGGCACTGTCGGCCAATCCGCCTTGTCGAAGGCGCAGGTGGTCAGGCCGCGCGGCAGGTCGGGCAGCAGCTGGCCCATGCGAGCCACGGAAAATGGGTTGAAGGACATGACCGCCACAGGACCGGGATAGTCGGTCAGACAGGCCGCCGCGGCCTCCTCCAGCGGGCCGATAGCAGGGCCCAGCGCACCGTCCTGATCCTTGATCTCGATCAGGAGAGGAACAGCGCCTGCGACTTGGTCCAGCACCTGTGAGAGGGTGGGAATGCCCTCGTCACTGTCGCGCAACTGTATCGCGGCGAGGTCTTGCGCGCCGCGTTGACGAACCGGGCCGCGTGCGTCGGTCAAGCGGTCGAGCGCATAGTCGTGGAACACCACCGCCTGTCCGTCGCTCGACAGTTGCAGATCGATCTCGATCCCGTAGCCGGCTGTCATCGCCGCGTCGATGGCCGAGCGGCTGTTCTCTGGCCGTCCCGGCCCGTGCAAGGCGCGGTGGGCGAAGGGCCTGGCGTGGAAACCCCGTGGCAGCATCAGGCGATCTCGAAAATGCCCTCGATCTCGACGGCAACGCCCAGCGGCAGGGATGCGGCCGAAACGGCGGATCTGGAATGCTGCCCGGCGGGGCCCAAGGCCTCGACCAGGAAGTCGCTGGCCCCGTTGATCACCTTGGGCTGATCGGTGAAGTCGGCGGTGGAGTTTACGAAACCGGTCAGTTTGACGACCCGGACCAGCCGGTCGATATCTCCGCCGCAAGCGGCCTTGAGCTGTGCCAGCAAGCTGATCGCGCAGAGCCGGGCGGCGGCCGCGCCATCGGCCACGTCCATGTCATCGCCCAGACGCCCCTTGACCGGCCCGTTCGCATCCATCGAGATCTGGCCTGACACGTAGACCAGACTGCCGCTCTGGACGAAGGGCACGTAATTTGCGGCGGGGGCCGGGGCATCCGGCAGGGTGACGCCAAGGTCGGCCAGGCGCGACTCGATGGACATGGGGGTTCTCCTTTGGTCTCGTGCCCGCGACGCTAGACCCAAACACACCCCTGCGAAAGGCCCAAACTAGCCGTCGCGGAAGGTGCGCGCGACATAGTCCATCAGCGGCTGGGTCAGGTAGGTCATCGGCGTGCGATCCATGGTGCGAATAAAGGTTTCGACCGGCATGCCGGGGATCAGGGTTGTTCCATCGGGCAAGCGCGCGGCCTCACCCGGGTTCAGCACGATCTCTGCGTCGTAGTAGCGCTGGCCGGTTGTTTCGTCGGCAAAGGCATCGGCCGAGACCTGCCGCACGGTTCCGAACAGTTCCGGCGTTCGGCGTTGATCGAGCGAGGAGAAGCGCAATGTCACGTCCTGGCCCCGCTGGACAGAGTCGATATCCGTGGGCGAGACTTGGGCGGTGATGACCAGGGGTCGGTCCTGCGGCACGAGGTAGAGGATCGGCTGAGCGGGGCGGATCACCGCGCCCTCTCCGAAAACCTGTAACCCGTAAACCACCCCGGACACCGGCGCCCGCAGGTCCAACCTGTCGAGTTGACGGCTCAGGTTGGCGCGTTGTTCGCGCAGCTCTAGCTCGTTGAATTGCAGGTCGCGCAATCGCGTAATGGCCTCTTCGCGGCGGGCGGTTTGGAGGCGGATGATCTCCAGTTCCAGCTCGGTGATCTTTT
>PR_CR_10_Liq_1_inCRDRAFT_1000905_pt1 | contig 17589 bp, 17 predicted proteins | sample PRCRCaboRojoPR_3_FD_10241 | JGI IMG/M metagenome (IMG submission 10241)
CACTCTTCCATAGTCACTCAAGGCATTTCTATCCTACAAATGCTTGAAACTGCTTTTCCCGACACAAAGTTCGTAATTATTGGGGAAAGCCCATTTCCTTCGTGCTGTGTTGACTACATCTCAGCTAANCACATTACTACTTCTGGAATCATTCACTTCGGGCACATTTGCGTGCCTGCTTCGCCTATTCCNATGCTNCANATTCCCGAANTACACTCTTTTTCACTAGAGCCCTTAAAAGAAAAGCTTGATGATTTAAGTGAAAGTGTCCATGTACATGCAGACCAGCACAATGAAGCCATGAAGCGCCAAGTTGAGCAAGTCTTGCAAGAGGCTAACAAAACTATTGCTTCTATTGAAGAAGCTAAGTCTATTGTTTACCTAGGAGAAGGGTACTCGATTCCGAGTCTCATAAGGAATTCCCACCAGGAAGTTTTTACCCTAGGTGAGCAAGGACTTCAAAAGCACAACCCTTACGTGTTTATTTCTAAGCGCTACCACTACATTTCCCAAGTCAAGGACTCTGAAGTTTTTGGAATTTTAATACTGTCGATTCCTCTTTACAACCAAGTTTCCAAAAAGATCAAAGGCTTACTTGCCTCACACAACAAGTCTGCTTACCCTATTTACTTAGGCAAAATCAACACCCTTAAGCTAGGAAACTTTTCAGAAGTAGACATGTTTGTAGTAGTTGGGTGTCCTCACTTGGAACTTCCTGACAACTCAGAACTTTACAAACCTGTAATTACTCCTTTTGAACTAGAAGTAGGCTTAAAAGGCAACTGGGACGGAACCTACTCTACTGAGTTCGAAGGCATGGAGTACACCCAAACTTCAAGGAACGCAAAGGTAGCAGACAGATTCACAGACAGAGACTTTAAAGGCTTAGAGCCAAGTGTAGAAGGAGTGAAGGAAATCGAAGAAGGCTACAACGGAATTGCCCAAGTGTACCACTCTGAACTCAATAACTAAGAATTTAATTGAACCGAGTTGGGTTCTAAAAGAATTAATGCCTTACCCTCCACTGCTAGTACTTCTAAACTTGATTTGGTAAGTGTAGTGTCTAAAAAACACTTGATCTTTCCAGACTTAGAGTGCTGGATGTCTGTTACGAGGACTTTAGCTAGCAAGTTTTCAAAGACGTAAACAGGGGCTAGGAAGTTAAGAGTTTGTGAAAGGTAAACAGAATGAGGGAAGTTGTTTCCAAGAAGTCCACTGAACAGTGAAGAAGAAAGCATTCCAAAAACCACTACATCTTCAAAACCTTTTTCTTTAGCAGCTTCTTTAGAAAAGTGAATTGGGTTTGAGTCTCCTGAGAGTTCTGAGTACTTAAGTATCTCTTGCTGGGTGAAGCTCTTAGTTAAGCTTGCATAGCTGCCTATTCCTATGTGGATTTTTCCTCCTTTTTGAACTATTTTAGCCATTTTATTACATAGGTAGTTATCACAAAGCAATGCTGACATTCGTAGCTTCAGGTTCTAGTTGGTTGCATCCTTGGACAATTGTTGTTTCTAGGTTTTCTGGGTTCCAGAACATAACAGTATCATCCAATGAAACTGATATCATTTGGTCCCTGCACACTTTTAGAAGGCTGATGGTCACTTTTTGGGTGTTGTTTGCTTTCAGTGTTTGTCCTTCTTGGCTCCAATAACTAAGGCCCCATTTGAGTATCCTAAAACTAAGTAGTCTCCAAAAGCTCGCAAACAAGTTGGAATTGCTTTTTCTTCTTGGATAACTTTTCTTTAGTTTCTAAACTCCAAAGTATTATGGTTTTTTCAAAAGACTTAGAAGCAAGTATTTAGCCTACAACTTTTAGACAATCTATGAGTTTAGTGTGCCTCTCTAGAACTGCTTCTTTTTCCATAGTTTCTAGGTTCAACAGAATCACAGTCTTGTCCCAAGACCCAGAAGCAAGGTACCTTCCGGTGAATTTTAACCACTTGATTGAATCAGTATGCCCTTCTAATACTGCAACTGAGTGGTCGTTGTCTGGACTCCACAGCCTCACTGTTTTATCAAAGGATCCTGAGGCAATGTAGTTTCCTGCTGCTTCAACGCAAAAAACATAGTCAGTATGACCGCAAGAAACTCTTACTTTATCTTTGGTTTCTATACTCCATAAAACTACCGTGCCGTCATAGGATCCTGAAACGAAGTAATTCCGAAATAACTTTAAGGAATTAATGCGGCCAGTATGCCCTTGGAGTCTTTTTATTATTTTTGGTTCTTTTGAGAACTTCCAAAGTTTCATGATTCCGTCTGAATCTGCTGAGATTAGGTGATCTCCAATTGCTTGCAAACAGGTTATCTCATTCGGAGATATGTCAAAAAGGCTACCAGAGCTTTAGATTTTAGGTCCAGTACTTTAATTTTGCCTTCTTTGGATGCTATGATGGAGTAGTTCTCCAGGGTTTCTACACAAGCTATTTGATCAGAATCTGACATTTAAGTTTAAGAATTAACCTAAGTTTTTATCTTTAATTTAACCTTTGTCTTAAATGATTAGATTATACCAATTTTCAACTCTGCTTTCGTTAGCCACATCGCACAGTGGTCTAGATCCTTTGTGAAGGTTTTCTTTGCTTGTGTCTATGAAACAAGACATAGCCAAGGTACTAAAGATCCTCAGAAATAACAATAAGTAGCAATATTTTAATTGAGTCAATTAATTGCTTTGATATTTTAGTTACTTAGTCATTGGTTAAGAAAATAAATAAGGGTTGCTTCTAGACTCTGAAAGTTGAAGGACCTTTCCGTTAGGCACCAAAATCCACTTCAGGTTAAGTTTGTTGTGAGCGTAGTAGTTGTTAAGTTCCTGCAGACACTTTCTTAAACCTGGGAAGTTCTTTTTGTCTATGCACTGTTTCCTTTTAACCCACAACAAAATAATAAGCCTTTTAAGTAAGTATAGTTCTACTGCCCCTATGACTAGGTCCAAAACCATCAAAGTCCAGATAAATATAAATAGGGTCACTACAGCAAACAGTACCATGATCACCACTAAAGAAAGCACAAACACTATCCACTTAGGCGGAGGAGTTAAGTTCTTGGGGTTGTTGATTCTGTTAAGGTGTTCATCTAAGGTTTCATTGGTAATTTTGCTCTTTGTAAATTCTTTTATTTGGCTTATAGCTGGTTCAAAGTCAAATTGTTCCAGGCGCTCTGAATACTTTATGACTACACAGTACTTTTGGGTCAAAGCATACCCAAGACTTTCTCCTCTTGAAGAATTGATTAAATTGTCGCCTAAAAAAGCTTCTTCTAAATCAGCCATTTACAACTTAACAGGTTACAAGCCTAGTTAATCTTGACTTTGTAGGTAGTGTCTAAGGTTCATCACTATAAGGTCTATAGCCACTTGGTTTTTAGCTCCATGGGGAACTATGATGTCTGCCTTCTTCATAGTAGGTTTGATGTATTCATCGTAACTTGGCTTGACGAATTTGAAGTACTGGTTAAGTATGCCTTCTATGTCTCTACCGCGTTCTTGTCTGTCCCTGAGCATTCTTCTGCCCAGTCTGATGTCGTCGTCTGTTTGTACAAAAATTTTCAGTGACATCAAGTCCCGCATTCTTTTTTCGTAAAGCGCGTAAATGCCTTCCAGTATTACAAAATTAGCGGCTGGTAAGTTTTGGGTTTCTTCAAGTCGTTTATGGGTTTTGAAGTCGTAAACAGGCATTTCAGCGTCTTCCCAGTTCAACAGTTTGTTGACTACTGAGTAAATTTCGTCGTGGTCTAAAGCATTGGGGTGGTCAAAGTTGTACTCGTGAACCAAATGCAACTGGTCTTCAGGAATGCCTTTGTAAAAAGCGTCCATAGCTACTACAGTGCATTCCACTCCCAAAGCTTCTTTGATGGTGTGGCAGACTGTAGTTTTTCCAGAAGCAGTCCCCCCTGCTATTCCCACAAACACTGGGGATTTCATTATAAATGTACATCAGAATTCCCGGAGCTCGTCCTTTTTCCCGGAGTACCAAAGCTCATCAAGGAGAGGAGTGGGACAATAGGTTTTGGACTAGTAGAATCCCCGACTACCCCAAAGTTATTCCTAGAACGCATTCACGAACTAGAGTTAATTCGGAGTTACACTTTTTGAAAAGAGTTTACACTCCTTCTGGCAAAAAGTCCCACGAGCTTTCTGTTTTAAAAAGCTACTTAGAGCACTTTTGGGAGTCATGTGGAGTTCCAAGTATACACAGACAGAAGTTTGCTGAGAAGTACTTTGGCCAAACTTCTCAAGAAGCACTTAAAAAAGAATTAAGTGAACTAAAAAACAAAACTGCCCCTATAGTTCAGTTGAAACAAGCAGTTGCCAAAAGAGAAAAAGCTTTACTTAGGACTCAAAACATTGCTTTTAAGGTTAAGAAAAACAACAAAGCTTTCCAAATCGAGACTCTAGAAAGCATTGAAAAACTAAGAAACAGGTCACTTGAAGTAGTTGAAGCTTTGGTGAACTGGAGAAATCAGGTTGGTCAGGACGCTAAGTTTGAGTGGGAAGACTTAGATTATGTAGAAAAAATGCAATCAGACGTAGAAATGATTGTTAGAAGCAACTTAAAGTACTTAGTTGAGTTTCCTAAAAACTGCAACACTTTTTTTTTACCTTCAAAAAAGAACTTACTTTTTCCAGCAAGCAGCCAGTCCAAACTAAAACTGCCTACACCGAAAAGAGTGATTGGAAGGGTAAAAGAAGCTATGAAGCACCTAGGAGTTTCTTTGAAGCCTAAAAAGCATAAAAAACCCAAAATAGAATTCGTTCCTTCACTGCCTTGTTTAAGTGACTCTTCAAACACCAAGTCCCAATCTGTTTCTGAAAGCGAACCAGAAAACCAAGACATAGGTTTCGAAGAAGTGGACTACTTACTTGAACCACTAGTAGAACAGTTATCACTTGAAATCGCTAAAGAGGCCAAAAACGAAATGATTTCTGCTGCACTTGTACTGTTTTCCAGCAACGTGCTTGACAAATACATCACTGAAGTTTTAAGTGACGAAATAGCTGAAGTGGCTCTTGAAACTCATAACGAAGAAACTGAATTTGAGTACATAGACATTATAAAAGAAGTTATAAACTCCTCTGTGGAACAAGAAGTACGAGAATTAGCTGCAAAGGTTTTTGGAGACAAACTAGCAGAGGAAATAGTGCTGGGTTTTGAACTTCCTTTGGAAAGAGTTGTTGAAGAAGCTATTCAAGAGGAAACTTTGTGCACTGAACAAACCACCCACATGGTTTTCGAAAGCATTTTAGTTGACTTGGCTGAAGGAGACTGGCTAGAAGTTCTGGCAGAAAACCAACTCAATTCAGAAAAGCTAGAAAAAACCTGGAAACTTCTACCTGCCAGGGCACAGACTCAGTTATTCAAAACTGAAAAAAACAAGTTTTTGTCCAAAATCACCAAAAATATTTACTTCGACATACTAAACGACTTCGTTGGGCAGGTTTGGCTGGAAAACTTAGTGAAAGCTTTTGTTCAAGAAGAGGATGCTTGTACCGAAGAAGTGATGCCTATACTTGCTAAAGGCAAAAGACCCACCCTTCCGCCTACCTACAATTAACTATAAATAAATGGTACAAGAACTCAAAGAAAAAGGAAACGAGTGCTTTAGATTAGGCAACTATGAAGAGGCAGTTAAAGCTTACACACAAGCCATTAACTCCTCAGAACAAGTAAACCAAAGTTTTCTTTCTCAACTGTACTCCAACAGAGCTTTGTGTTACAAAAAACTAAGTAACTACGAAACTTGCAGAACTGACTCAATAGAAGCTATAGAGCTAGATGAAAAAAACATCAAGGCACATTTGCTGTGCGGCCAGGCTTATCTTGAACTCGGCAAGTACAAAGAAGACCTCCAGTTTATTGAAGTTGGGATTAAAAGAATCACTCGGGCTTACTCTTTGTGTGGTGGACAAAGTCGAAGGGTCTGGGAAAAGGAACTGGAAACTTACTTGTACAGGGGCAAAAAGTTGCTGTTTTTGAAAAACAAAGAACTTCAAGAAAAGTTAGTTGAAGAAGTTATACTTGCAGACTACACTCCTCAAGCCAAAGAAATGGGAGAAAGACTCAGGAGCTTCATTAAAAAGGAAATTGAACTTCCGAGCTTTTTACTGTGCCCTATCACTTCAAAGGTTATGAGGGACCCTGTAGTGCTGCCTTCAGGAATCTCCTGTGAAAGAGAAGCTGCAAGTTCCCTTACAAGAGACCCCTTTACAAACGCCTCCATCAACCCCTCTAACGTAGTGTCTAACACCACCCTTAAAACTACTATAGAGGAGTTCTTGAACGAGCACCCTTGGGCTTTTGAGTACTCTCCTTCACAACTTTATCAACAGATTCCTTTTTAAATGTATTATAAATGGCAAAAACTGAAACCCGCGAGACTCTGTTACTGATGCAAAAAGGCCCAGAACTGGAGTCGAGGACCTTTTTTAACTTTGACTCAGTTGAGCAGTGTTTGGAATTCATAGTAAAGTTATTTGAAGACAGACTGAGAAGTCAACTTTCAAGCAAAGAAAACTTTACTTACGACTTAGGACAGTTGTTTAGTTACGTAGACGGAGTTCCAGACATGTTTTGTTTAGTCTACAATGAACAAGGAAGGAACTTCACTCCCCACGGGAAAGACTGGATTAAGTCTAAACTCTACAAGACCCTCAGCAGACAAGCAGCTGTGATTGACTTCGATAATTAAGAAGTTGTGTTTAATAGTTATACTGAACTAGTCCTGGGACCTGTGACTTGCGTTCTTGTTCTCTGCGTTTGGCTTCTTCAATTTCTTTTTCTTTTTCTTCAGCGTAAAAGGCTTCGTTGTCGTTAGCTATTTGCTTGGTATTGACCAAGAAGTCCCTAAGAGCTGTTTTGAAGCCAGATATTTCGTTGCACTTGTTGAACATTGACAAAACCAATGCTTCAATTTGGACGCTGTTCATGTTTGTGAAGGTTTGTGCAAGTAAAGAAGTAAGGTGACTTACAATGTAGTTTTTGTTGTTTTCTGGAGTTTGGGCTTGCTCTGCTATGGGAACTGAAATGGCTCCTGACTCTACTAAGAAAAACAAGTACCTTAAAATGTGTGCGTGGTGCTTGAAGTTAGGCAGCTGTGCTGAGTCTGTCATGATTGCTAGTACTTCTGTCAGAATGTACATGTAGAAGTGCTGGTAGAAGTAGTTAGCTACTTGTCCTGAGTTTTCTAAGTTGAACAAAATAGCTTTTAGCGTCAGAAGTCCTGCTTCTGCGTGGGGCATGCTGTGGTGTTTCGAAGCCCAGATCACTGCATCTACAGCTACTTTGAACCTTTCTATAGGCAACTGCAACAAAGCGTCGAAGCAGTGCTCAGTTACAGCTTTGATGAGCTCGAAAAAGGCAGATCTGTGCTCGGGGTAGGAGTGGAAGTCCTGAACCAGCATGTTAAGCACTGTGTCCAAAAAGGGGCCTAGCACAGCATTCATGTAAGGAAGCATTCCAGTTCCTACTTTGTTGGTGAGGTCAGCCATTAACGAGATCGCTTCGCATTCTCTGCACTCAGCTGGCGAGTTGACGAATTCTCCTAAAACTTTATCAACGATGCTGGGTACAAAGGACTCTGTAAGAAGTGCTGGAGACTCACACACCTTTGTGTAGGTGCTTAAGAGTCCAAGGATCCGCTTGCGCACTGCCCTTGCATTGATGAGTTGTGAGTGGGAGAGACAAACAGGACCTCTAGAACCAACTTCAGCCGAAATGTACTGGGAGTAGTGCTCGTAGAGTTGAGTCATTTGTGGAAAGATCTGGCCTAAGTGTATGTAGTAAAAGTGCCCCATAGTTCCTGCTAAGCTGTCAAAAGCTCTAAGGCAAAATGTAAGTCCTCTGGAGAACTCAGGGTCTTGAATGGTGGAAAGGTTGAGTTGCTGCAACAAGGAGTTCCACTGTTCTTGAACCAAGTGCAGCGAGCCTGACAACTGATAGCCGATTTCTGATTCTTGCCTTAAGTTGGAAAGGATAGTGCCCAGTGCTTGGTAGAACACAAGTTTCTGGTGGTTTTCAAGGTCAGAGATGGTTTTGGGGAGACTTCGGATGATTTCGAAGATAAAAGGTTCCCTTTGTTCTTGAGAGTCGTAGATTGTGAGAAACTCAGGACCACAGTTTTGGGTAATTTTAAGGAAAGTGTCTACACTCATGTCTTGAATGCCAGGATGGGTTTCGCGCATGAACTCAAAAAGTTTCTTAACTACGGTTTTTAGAAAGTTCCAGTGTTGTTTTAAGAACCGGGGGTACTGCATAACTACGTACATAATGTTGGTGGCTACAACTGCTTTGTTGGGTTTGCCTCTTTTGCCTTCGCACATTGCTAGCAGTTCTTTTACTACATAGATCAAAAACCTTTTTTCGTGTTCTTCTTCCATAGCCCCTGAAATCGACCCAATAGCATACGCTAAAGAAGATATTCTTTGCCAACTGAACTTGTTTCCAGTCATTTGTTCGCTCATTTCGTTTTTGATGATGCTTTCGGTGTCTTGGGGATCGAGATGGGTTAGGTAAACAAGGGTTTCCCGCATGAGTTCGTAAAGAGAGATCACTTCAGTATCCTGAAGCTTTTCCCTGACAACGTTTCCTTGTTCATCAACTGAAACAAGCACTTCGGTAGGCCTGGCCATTTTGGGCACTAAAATAGACCTTGCTTTAGTGAGGCTGGGTCTGTAGATTTGAGTCCAGGTCCTTGTTGCCAGCCAGCCTTGGGCTTTTTGCTCGTACAAGTACTTCGAAACGCAGTGCCAGAACTCACAGCAAATTTTAAATATTTCGTCTTCAGGGAACTCACTTAGAGAAAGGGAATAACTGAAAAAGGCATCTAAAGCTACTAAGAGCGAGTGCTCGGTTTCTGAGCCTTGGCAGGACGCACAGAACTGGTCCACCATTGCTATGTGAGTAGAAATGTAAGACTGCAGGAACAAAGCTAACTGCTGACAGTAGTTCTTTAAGTACAGTTGGTTCTGAGGAGTTGTGTTGTTGTACATAGCTGTGAAGTTAGTGTTTTTGGGATGCATCACTTCAGAGAGCTTAGACATTGAGTTAGTTAGCAAAGAAAGCACTGTGTTTTGGTAAACAGAAAAGTAAGCCTCGCTGGGGTCAAGTTTCATATTGATTTTAGCAACTTCGCTTAGGCATTCTAGAGCTTGGGTGTTGAAGAGTTCATTCGTTAAAAAGTTGTTAACTAAAAAGCCCATAAGGTCGCCTGAAAAAATGTGGTAAGCAGGAACCCACTCTAAAAACGCAGCTAAGGTGCTTAAAGTAGCTTTGATCAAAGAGTTCTGGACAGCTCCAGGGTGCGAAGCTGCAGTTTTCAGCACCCAGTCGCAAATTTCGTAAATCTTAGAAAACTCCTGGTTCATAGTAGACTTGAGTTGGTTGAGTTGGGTAGAAGTCATATTTGCTCTTTCATCAAAAATTTCTTGTGAAAGCAGCTTAAGCACGTTCATAGTGTTTTCACACAGAGGCTGGCTGCTTTTGCTGGCATTGCAAATTTCAGATATGAATTCTTTCCAGGTAGTGGTCCATTCCCGCTTAACTATCTGGACAAGGACTGTGTTGAGTTTGTTTAGAAAGTGAGGAGAGGTAGCCGAACTTGCATTTTCTATCACAAGTTTGACAACGTAGTTCTTGATAGCGTTGCGTTGGTCTTCAGGAACTGCGTTCCAAGCAGTGCTAATTACGTGCTCCAGCAGAGAAAGCGCAAAGAACTTTGTGTCAGGGTTGGTTGCGTTGTCAATGATCGTGCCCACGTGCACCCACATGTTCCCGTTTTCTTTGAGTTGGTTGAGGTTCTGTATGGCGTGCTCTCTTTCTTGGACTTGTGAGCTGTTCATTGCTGAAACTAATCTGTCGAGTACACCTACTGTTTCTGGTGTAAAGGGTGCGTTTGGATCAATAGAAAGTGACATTTCCTATTTTCGTATTTTATATTAATTAGTTACTTTAAAAGCACTTTTTCCTTTGTCGTTGAGTATGCACAGGTGTTCTAGGTCCCGGAAGTACTCGTTGTAGTCGCAGTGGTAACCTACTATCCACACATTAGGGATTGAAAACCCTATGAACTCAGGAGTAATGAATTCGTTGACTTCGTTTCGTTTGTAAGTGAGCACTGTAATTTTGATCGACGTTGGGTTTTTAGGTCTAAGTTCTTCAATTAGCTTTACAAGCGAGGTCCCAGTGTCAACTAGGTCCTCTACAACTAAAACGTTCCTGTTTGTGATGTTTAAAAACTCAGTCCCGCCCATTTGTACTTGGCCTTGGCAGTCATCTTGATAGCTTTTGACTCTAACAAACTCCAAATCGTAATTAAGAGTGCCTATTCGGTCTAACTCGTCAGTAAGGTCCTTAGTGAACCTAAAAGCACCTTTCAGCACACACAACAAAGTTACTTTTTCCGAAGCATAAAACCCGCAAATTTCTTCAGCAAGTTTCCTAATTCTGTTTTGAATTAAGCCTTGAGAAAGAACTAAGGTGTCAATGTACTCTTTGTACTTGGAAGGAATGTGGAAGAACCTTGCAGGTAACTGGTGCTCTTCTTTAATGAAGGGGTAGTTCCCTGTTTCCATTTTTTATGAGCAAAATAGTAAAGCTAAAACCGTTTTTCCTAAAAGACGACGAGATCTTTATAGAGCCCCCTGATGCAAGTACGAGTCGCAGAAGCAGAAGCACCAAGCCAGAGTCCTCTAACTGGGTAGTGGTTTCTGACCTTGACTCAGTTAAAAAAATGCTTCGCGGAAGAAAACTCAGGAAAAAAACTACTTCAAAAACCAGAAAGCAAGAAGAACAAGAACAAGTAGAAAACCTAAATGAGTGGAAGTACAGAGACCCCAACTCTCCAGTGTCTCCTGCTTCACCCATTAAAAAAGTTTCCTTTAGAAGAGGACTGACTACAGTGGAAAACTCAAAGGGGCTTTCTTACCTTTCGAAACAACTCCAACTGATAACTAGCAAAACACAAGACTACTCCAAAGACATCAAAACTACCTTGCAAGCAGTACTTTCACAAGAAAGAGCCCAAAAAAAAGACGAAGACGAAATGCAAAAAAAGATAACAGCTGAAAACACTGAATACGAGGACTACTACAAAAAAAGAATGGACTACTTAAAAAACAAAATACTCCAACTCAAGTCCAGCCAAGGAGACATCATCCAAAAACTCGAAGCAACCAAAAACGAGATAAGCGAAATCGAAACAAAGTACGAAAAAGACATGGGAGAACTCAAACGCCAGGAAATCATGCAAACCTTATTTAAAAGCAAACTCAAAGAAAGCAACGATATCAAACTTGGAGACGAAAGCTTATTCTATATCAGAAGAGAACAAATCCGCAAAAAAGCCCAAGAAACTCATGACCAACACATCAAAGACAAAGAAGAAGCCCAAAATAAACTCCAAAAAACCAAAAAAGAAGTTGAAAGCTGCAAACGCGAAAGAAGGAAAGCCAAGAAACAACTAAAAGAAGTAAAAGAAACCTTAGTCAACCTATACTGCAACATCCTGAAAGAAGGACTTGACGCTAGAGAAGATGGGCTAAGGTGGGTCATTAAAACACTCTGGAACTTAGAAGAACCTGTTCCAGTGTCTTCGTTTCCAAGCTTTTTGGACGACGAGTCAGCTTACTTCTTGCTGTACATGGCTCAAAAAGACCTTGACTTGCACGACCTGCAAACTAAACTCAACAACCTCAGAAACCAAATCAAAAACCAAAGAAGAAACTCACTTTGTCTGAGAACGACCAAAGAAATATACGACAAGTTCAAAAAAAGAATGCAGGACTTAAACAACACAGTTGTAGTTACTCAGAAAGGTCTTGACGAAAGCTACAGCGACAAAAAAGGAACTCCTCCCAGAGAAAGAATCAGGATTTCTTCCCACAACGAACTCAACTGGGTCAAGGACACCCTAGACAAACTAAACCAAGAAATCAACCAAAAAAGCATAGAAGAAATAGAAAGGGTTTCGGTAGAATTTGAAAACCATCCCTCTGAGGATGTGGATTTACTGCATATCATAAAGTGCCTTTTAGGAGACAAGACAAAAGACTTTCACAGGTACTCTGAAAGAGCTACTAGCTCTATGAGAAGGAGGAATTCTAACTTCTAACCAAATTTACATATGGACATCATTTTTCTGTGTCAAACCTGAGTTTGCGAGGGATCATTCTCCTTTTGATCTTTCCAGGGTAGAGTTTTTTATTGGCAAACAACTTTCCTTCGATTCGTGAGATCTTTCCGAGGTAACTTTTTTCTGTTTGGGTGCTTTTCTGTCTGAGGTTTTCTTCTATAATTAAAGGCTCAACTGTGCATTTCTGTACAGCTGCAAAACTAGGTAACCCTTTGCTCAAAGGCAGTATGAAGTCTATGAACTCAGTGTAAGATACCACGCCGTCGCCCGAAGAGTCTAGTCTCCGAATGATGGCGTCTAAGTCTTCTTTGACTAAAAAGTTTTTGTTGTCTTCAACAAACCTGCAAACGTCCCAGTCAGTTATGTAGCCTTTCCTTTTGCGGTCAAGACACTCAAAGGCTTTTAGGAAAGAATAGTCTTTTGTAGAGCACAGCTGGTGCTTAATTTCCTCCAAACTACACATAAGCCGCAGTTCCTTTTCTAGGAGCTTAGCAAGAGTATAGGATACAGGGTACTCCATTTTGCCCCTGAGTTTTTGGGGCTTCTTCAAAACGTGCCTCCTCAACTTAGGCAGTGCTGCACTAAGAGTCAAATTATGGAAATCCATCAAAGAAAGTTTTCCTCTGCAAGAGGAGTCGTACTGCTTGATGAGGAGGTACAAGCCCAAGTCTGTTGCTGGGATGCTGTGGAGACTTAAGAAGTTTCTGATATTCGAAGGAAGCAAGTATCCAAGACTTAGTGAATCCAAGCTCATGAAAGCCGACATGGGCTCAAAAGACCTTTCTTCGCACAACACTTGTCTAAGGATCTCTACTGAGCGTTCTCCTTCTGCTAGTTTTACCAAGAGCTCACAGAGTCTAGGTTCAAAAGTGTAAGTTTTCATTAATATTAATTACTTAGAACCTTTTCAATGAATTTATTCACGGAGTCAAATTGCCTTCCCACAAGACTTCCTTCGCCGAACTGGACGTTCGTGCCTTGTTCTTGGATTTGGCTGAAGTCAAACCTTTCGCCCTCTTTGCCTACAATTTTCTTGACTTCGTCAGTAAGGTCTAAGTGCTTTGTTTGTCTGAGCCTTTCAATTTCTGTACTCAGGTCGCTTTCAATTATTAAAGTTTTCTTAGCAAACTGTTGGTCTTGCTTGTTGCAGAACACTAGTATGTTTGTGGGCTGGCCAGAACCTAAGATTTCGTAAAGAATCTCAGCTGCGCGTTTGAAAGAAGGTTTGTCAGTTGAGTCAACAAGCAAAACTACTCCTTTGCAGGACCCTAAGTGCTCGAGAATAGCTTCTTGGTAGTAAGTGTGTCCAGGAATGTCTAGAAGGGTGTAAGTTTTACCCTTGATAAGAATGTTTGACTTATTGACTTTTATGGAGGACACTGTGTCTGGTGCAGTGTTTTCAGAAAGCTAATTGAGTTTTACCAAGAAATAAAGCAAAGTTTTTCCACTTCCATTTGGCCCCACTAGCAGTACTTCTGGGTAGTTGGACTTTCCCCCTTTTTTAAAGTAGAAAAACCCAATCATGCAAAGAACCAGTGCTGCTACTAGCATATAGATCACCATTTTCCAATATCTGGCGGCAAAAATGAATTTTTCAGAAGTTGTGCAGCACTCAGGATTGGTGCAGTTCTCCCCTGACTCGCACTACTTAGCTGTGGTAAGAAGTAATGCTTTAACTGTTTACTTGTCAAGTGACTTGGAAACCAAAGCTTCCTGGTCACTGACTGATACTCCAACTCAGTTGGAGTGGAGTCCTGACTCTTGTATTTTGTTCACTACCCACGTTAAAAGGGCTGTTGTGCAGTTGTTTTCTTTGAAAGACCACGGCTGGACAGGGAAAATCACTTTGTCTCCAAGCGGACTTACAGGAGCCATGTGGAGTCCTGACAGCAAAAAGGTCTTGACTTTCACTGAGTTCCAACTTAGATGCACTATTTGGGACTTGACTGATATGTCTGTGAACCACATCAGAAACCCCAAGTTCTCAGACAAAGGAGTTAGTTTTACAAGTGACGGGAAGTTTATGGCTATTGCTGAGAAAACTGAATGCAAAGATTACGTTGGAATATACTTTACTGGGGACTGGAAAGTAGTCAACCACTTTTTAGTAGAGACCTTTGACTTAGAAAACATTATGTGGGCTCCCAATGATACTGCCATTATAGTTTGGGACACTTGCTTGACTTACGAACTTCTAGTGTACTCACCTTTAGGACATCTTTTGGCGCGTCACAAAGCTTATGAAAACGGACTTGGAATCAAAAGTGTAGGCATCAGTCCTTCGGGAGAGTTCTTAGCAGCAGGTTCGTATGACCAGTCTTTAAGAGTGTTTACGCACATTTCTTGGAAGTATCTTATTGAGTTCCAGCACAAACCCCAAGTGACAGAGGGTTCTGACTTACACATTTACAAAGAAGAAGAGTATAAAGAAGGTCCGGGTTACGAAGAAAGACTTACTTCCAGATACGCTATGCAAGACCTGCCTGTGAAGTTACCAGTGACTAAGGTTCCCAGAGACAAGCCCAACCCCAATATGGGAGTAGGTTTGTGTGAGTGGAGTTGTGATTCTTGCTACGTAGCTACTCGCAATGATAACATGCCTTCGGTTGTTTGGGTCTGGAACATGACTACTTTGTCACTGCACATTATAATGCAGCACTGTACAAACGTAAAAAGCTTAGTTTGGAATCCTAAGACTCTTCACTTAGCTTTGTGCACTGGAGCTCCAAGGTTGTTTTTATGGAGTCTTGAAGGAGCCTCTGTTTGTGATGTTCCTTTAGAAAACAAAGACTTCAAAGTCATGAAACTTAAGTGGAGTCCTAGTGGAGACTGTTTACTGCTTATGGATAAAAATAGACTCCTTGTTGCATACCCCCAGTTTGAGTTGTTGGAGAACCCTGATGATGAAGATTATGTTTAATGTAATTCGCTTAAAGATCAGAAGTTAGTTAATAGAAATTTGCGAAGTTGTAATCGATAGAGTGTGATTCGAACAGTTCCTTAAATCCATCGCCTTCACGCATAACATCTTCTCTTTGATTTTCATTGTAGTTCCCTCGAATTTGAATTGAAGGCTGCAAATTTTCTTTATTTTCCCGAATTGATAGCTCTAAATGGAAGTAAACCTCTTTAGTTATTCCAGATTCAAGCATTTCTCGGGCTTGTTGTATTTTATCGTCAAAGTTGAAGTCTAGCTTTTTAATGGATTCTTCTTTTGTTGTTCCTTCTTCTTTTGCTACACCTTGTTCTTCCACTGCTGCTGCTCCTGCTTCCTTTGAACTTATCTTGAGTTGAGTCAGTTCTTTAAGGCTTTCCTTTGCAGGGTTGCCTTTCCAAACTACTTTGCCTTCCTTGATTACCATGCAGTCGTCTATAGTTCCAGCTCCTCCACTCCAGTAGTCCTGAGTCATGTCCCACTCTTCGTTGGCATTTAAGGTTTTGAAGGCTTCTTGAGGGTCTTTGTCGAACGAAAGAGTGATCCCTTGGACTTTGTTTTGTTGGTCAGAGTTTTCATACAAAATCAGTTGTAGTTTCTGCATATTCCTCCTGCTTTCTCTGTTCTCAGTTGACCAAAAGTTCAGAAAGTAGGTTTTGTTCGGGTCAAGGGGAACTTTCTGGATGGACTTCGTTTGCAAGTCCATAACTGTTATGCACTCACAAGAGTCACCCACATTCAGTGAAGCACAGGGGGCTTCCCCAGTAGCTAGCACAGTGTTTATGTAGCCTTCGATGTTGATGCTATTAGGGTGGCCTCTTGACAGAACTTTTCCGTTCATAATGAAAACCGTATGTGGGAATCCCATAACACGCAACGAGTAGCCAATGCTTGAGTCTCCAACAGAGTACTGGTCTAAGTCACCTACGTCTCTAATGAAGTTTCTTGCTTGGTCGGGATCTCCTCCGGCTTGCTGGAGTCCAAAAACTTCAACTATTCCTTTCCACTGGGGGTTGTTATCAACAGCCTTTTGGACAGCCTGCAACCCTCCGATGCAGAAATGGCACCCTGTTATCCAGAAAGTAACGCAGTATATTCTTCCGTCGTCAAAAAAGAAAGACCTGGGCTGGCGCGTGTCTAAATCGTAGAGCTGGGTGTTTGACACATATTCTTCCGTACTTTCTTGTTCTTCTTGTTGTATTTTGACTCTTTCTGGTTCTTCACTTTGAAAAATCCTAAAATCAAACCGATTCTTCCGCATTTCATCCTGGAATTCCTGTTTTAGTTGTCTTTCCACGCCATTTGGATCGTCATTATTATCGATCACAATAAACTGAGCTCTATTATCCATTTGGCCTCCTTTGTACAGAGTCAAATCTGAACATACACACACATCAATCNCCTTACTGCCTATTCTGCGGCATCTTAGATAAACGTCTTCTAGCTTTTTTCTCTCCTCTTCCATAATATTATGGTTATGTCTGCTATGGTTAAATTCTGGCAGTTACTAGTCCTTGTTTAATTTAGCAAAGTAATTAAAGACTTCCTTGGAAGTGGGTCTTAGTTGTGGGTTGGCACTCAGCATCGAAGGCAGTATTTGCTCTAGCAAGGGGTTGCTTGTTGTTTGGAACAGACTTTGAAACGCACTTCTTTGGTAGTGCTGTTTGGTTTCAATGAAGTACAGCACTGCCCCTAGCGAGTACACGTCGCAGGAAGTTTGGGGACACACTTTGGCCCCAGCAGCTTCAGTCACCAGCACTTCAGGGGCAGTGTAGTTGTTTTCCTTGAAGCAAGAAGACCCAACGCACTCGAAGTCCCCCAGTCTGAGGCTCTGGACTGAGTCCACAAAAACACTCCAGGGCGAAATGTTCATGTGCACTAGTCCTTTGGAGTGCACTGAGTGAACTGCCTTCACCAAGTCCAGTGCTAGCTGCTTCTTGGAGTAAGTTTGGTTGCTCTCCAGGAAGGAGTGCAGAGTGCTTCCAAAGTCCTCAAACACCAAGTAAGTAGTGCCTTGGTGCAAACACCGACCCAGGCACTGCACTAAGTTGGGAAAAGGCATCCTGAGGTGCACGAGTGCTTCCCAGGGAGTCTGTGGCTGCTTCAAGAGAACTTTAAGTCCTTTGAACTCAGAAGCATACAGCCACCTGTAGGACTGCTTAGGCCTGAACTTGCGTTTGGCCGGGAACTGCACCGGAATGTCTGGAACTAGTTTGAGTTGGAGGTAGTGTCTGAACCTCAGCAAAAAGTCGTTGAGTTGGAAAAGGTAGTTGCTTGGAAAAGACTCCAAAGGACAAAAACTCTCTCCTTTTTCTAGGTCCAAGTAAAGGCCTTCTTGGCCCACTCTAAGAGACTCGTTAGGAACAACTCTGAAGAAATAACCCTTTTGCCCAGCTGTGCGGTAAAGGTTGGAAATTTTAGTAATTTCTGCCTTTAAACCCCAATTGAGCTTTTCTAGGTAACTAAACACCTGTATCTCCCAGAAGTCAAACTCTGTGGCATAGTTCATATTTAGTGTTTATCTA
>PR_CR_10_Liq_1_inCRDRAFT_1000906_pt1 | contig 17580 bp, 14 predicted proteins | sample PRCRCaboRojoPR_3_FD_10241 | JGI IMG/M metagenome (IMG submission 10241)
GCGATGATCGCGGATGGGCTGTTCCAGCGCTTCCCGATGCGGGCGATCTACGGGCTGCACAACATGCCCGGCATGCCGCTGGGGACCTTTGCCACGCAAGACGGGCCCTTTTGCGCCTTCGAGGACAATTTCGAGATCACGGTGACCGGGAAAGGCGGGCATGCCTCGATGCCGGACAAGGGCGTGGACCCGCTGGTGACGGCGGCTGCCATCGTGGGGCAGCTCCAGACCATCGTGTCGCGCAGCGTCACGCCGATGGAGCATGCGGTGGTGTCGGTGACCGAGTTCGTGACCGATGGGGCGCGAAATATCCTGCCAAGCCGGGCGGTGCTGCGCGGCGATTGCCGGGGGTTCGAGGCGGGCCTGTCGGACCTGATCGAGGCGCGGATGCGGACCATTGTCGAGGGGCAGTGCACGGCGCAGGGGGCGACCGGGACCGTCAGCTATGGCCAGAGCTTTCGGCCCCTGGTGAACGCAGGCGAGCCGACCGAGCGCGCCGTGGCGGCGGCCGGTCAGGTGGGCGCGGTCGATGCCGCCCATGGCCGTGTCGGGTTTTCCGAGGATTTCGCGGCCTTCCTCGACCACTGCCCGGGCAATTTCATCCTGATGGGCAACGGGACCGAGGGCGCGCAGGCCCAACCGCTGCACAATCCGGGCTACGATTTCAACGACGCGGCGATACCCCATGGGATCGCCTACTGGACGGCACTGGCCCACATGGGCTGAGAAGGAGGCAGCGCCATGATCGCACAAGACCCAATCGACGGCGTGATCGCAGAGGGGGCCCAGCTGACCCAACTGGTCACCGGCTTCACCTTTACCGAGGGGCCGATCTGGCACCCGACCGAGCATTGGCTGGTCTTTTCCGACATTGCCGAAAGCCGCCAGTTTCGTTGGAGCGAGGCGCGCGGGCTGAGCGTCTTTCGCAGGCCGACGAACCAGGCCAACGGGAATTGCTTTGATCGCGAAGGCCGGGTGATCAGCTGTGAACACGCCAGTTCGCACCTTGTCATCCATGACCATGGCGGCAAACGGGTGCGGGTGCTGGCCAGCCATTTCGAGGGCAAGGAGCTGAACAGCCCCAATGACGTGATCTGCGACAGCCGGGGGCGGATCTGGTTCACTGATCCTGCCTTTGGCCGCTTGCGCGAAGACCTCGGCATCCTGAGGGACCAGGAGCTGGACTTTCAGGGGGTCTACCGGCTGGATCCGGACGGCACGCTCGACTGCGTGGTGCGGGATTTCCAGCAGCCCAACGGGCTCTGCCTTTCGCTGGACGAGACGCGGCTTTTCGTCAATGACAGCTGGGGGCCCACGATCCGGGTCTTCGATGTGGGCACGGATGGCGGCCTGTCGGGCGGCGCGGTCTGGGCCACGATCGAGGGCGAAGGCGAAGGCGTGCCCGACGGGATGAAGGTGGACCTGGAGGGCCGCATCTTCTGCAACGGGCCGGGCGGGGTGCATGTGCTGTCGCCCGAGGCGCGGCAACTGGGCGTGATCCGGACGCCCGAGAAATCCACGAATTTCTGTTTCGGCGGGCCGGAGCGGCACCAGCTGTTCATCACCGCCTCGACCTCGGTCTACGTGATCGACACGCTGACGGCCGGCGCGCCGATGATCCCCTCACGGGCCTGAGAGGGGATGAGACAGTGCGCAGGGTTGATTTGCCGCGCGCTTTCCGATCCAATGCCCGAAAAGGTCGAAAACGACATGCTTTGTGACGCAAACAGACCATGACGCACCCGACCGGAAAACAGGGAGACGCGAATGACCAGACTGATCAAACCCGCAGGCGGGCTGACCCGCCGTAACTTTCTCAATACCTCGGCTGCCGGTGCTGCCGTGGCGCTGGGGGCAGGGATTCTGGGCGGCCCGGCCCGCGCGCAACCCAAGCGCGGGGGCACCTTCCGCTGTGCCAAGGGGCACGGGTCGACCACCGACACGCTGAACCCGGGGTCCTGGGAAAACGGGTTCATGCTGGCGCTGGCTTACGGCATTCACGGCTACCTGACGAGCGTGGGTGCGGACGGATCGCTCCAGCCGGAACTGGCCGAAAGCTGGGAGGCGACACCGGACGCCAAGATCTGGCGCTTCAAGCTGCGCCAGGGCGTGACCTTCCATTCGGGCAAGGCGCTGACGCCCGAGGACGTTGTCAACGCGATCCAGTTTCACCGGGGCGAAGAGTCGACCTCGGCCGCGAAGCCGCTTTTGGAAGCGATCACCGACATCTCGACCGAGGGCGGCGACACGGTCGTGTTCACCCTTTCGGCGGGCAGCGCGGACTTTCCCTTTACCTTCACCGACTATCACCTGGCCATCTGCCCCACCAAGGACGGCGCGATGGACTGGCAGTCGGGCGATGGCTGCGGCCCCTACACCCTGGTCGAATTCCAGCCGGGTGTGCAGGCGCGGTTCGCACGGAACGAAAACGACTGGAACCAGGAGCGCGGCTGGTTCAACGAGGCGGAGCTTTTGTCCATCGTCGATCTGAACGCGCGCACCACGGCGCTGATTTCCGGCGACGTGCATGCCATCGACAAGCTGGACCTGAAGACCATCGGCCTAATGGAGCGCAACCCGAACCTGAACATCCAGTCGGTTGCGGGCAACCAGCACTACACCTTTGCGATGTCCTGCAACAAGGATCCCTATACCGACGCCAATGTGCGCCTCGCGCTCAAGCATGCGATCAACCGGGAAGAGCTCGTGGAAAAGATCCTGTTCGGCTACGGCTCGGTCGGCAACGACCACCCGATCGGGCAAGGCCAGCGTTACTATAACGACGAGCTGGCGCAGACGCCCTATGACCCGGACAAGGCCAAGTTCTACCTCAAAGAGGCCGGCATGGACACGCTGACCGTGGAACTGGCGGCGGCCGATGCGGCCTTCCCCGGTGCGGTTGACGCGGCGGTTCTGTTCCAGAACTCGGCCAAGGCGGTGGGCATCGACGTGCAGGTCGCGCGCAAGCCCAACGATGGCTACTGGTCGGACGTGTGGATGAAGCACCCGTTCAGCGCCGTCTACTGGGGCGGCCGCCCGGTCGAGGATGCGATGTTCACCACCGCTTATGCGGCGGGCGCGGCCTGGAACGACAGCTTCTGGGAGAACGACCGCTTCAACGAGCTGCTGGTCACGGCGCGCGCGGAACTCGACGAGGCCAAGCGCCGCGAGATGTATTACGAGATGCAGGCCATCGTGAACCAGGATGGCGGCGTCATCATCCCGATGTTCGCCAACTACACCTTTGCCCTGAGCAATGACGTGGTGACAGGCGACAGCATGTCGTCCCATTGGGACCAGGACGGCGAGCGCTGGATGGAGCGCTGGTCCTTCGCGTGAACCTGACGCGGCCGGGGTGTGACAGCGTCCCGGCCGTATCGCTTTGCCCGCATGGTGCGGGCCACAAACGAAAGACGGACGCCCCGGCCGATCCCGGACCGAACGGGCGCCACGATAGGGACTGACATGGCAAAACTGCTCCGGCTGGTTGCCACCCGGCTTGGCCTTGGCCTTTTGACGCTACTCGTCGTCTCGGTGCTGATCTTCTTCGCGGTCGAGCTTCTGCCCGGCGATCTGGCCGAGGCGGTTCTGGGCCAGGCCGCGACCGAGGAAACGGTTGAGGCGATGCGTCGCCAGCTGGGATTGGACCGGCCCGCGCCGGTGCGGTATCTCGAATGGCTGGGCGGTGCGCTCAGGGGGGATTTCGGCACCTCGCTGATTTCCGGCGCGCCCGTGGGCGAGGCGATCGCCACCCGCTTTGCCAACACGCTCTTCCTGGCGGCCTACGCCGCCGTCATCGCCGTGCCCCTGGCGATCCTTCTGGGCGTGCTGGTGGCGCTTCTGCGCAACTCGATCTTCGACCGGGTGGCCAATGTGGCCACGCTGACCTCGATATCGAGCCCCGAGTTTTTCGTGGGCTACATCCTGATCCTGTTCCTGTCGATCCGCACGGGCTGGTTCCCGTCGAACGCGAGCCTGTCGGGCGACATGAGCCTGACCGACCAGCTTTACCGCGCGTTCCTGTCCGCGCTCACGCTGGTGCTGGTGGTGACGGCCCACATGATGCGCATGACCCGGGCGGCGATCATCAACCTTTTGGCGTCTCCTTACATCGAGATGGCCCGGCTCAAGGGCGTGCCGCCCTGGCGCCGGATCGTGCGCCACGCGCTGCCCAATGCATGGGCCCCGATCATCAACGTGGTCGCGCTGAACCTGGCCTATCTCATCACCGGCGTGGTGCTGGTTGAGGTTGTATTCGTCTATCCGGGCATCGGCCAGCTTTTGGTCGATGCGGTGGCCAAGCGCGACTTTCCCATCGTGCAGGCCTGCTGCCTGATCTTCGCGGCGACCTTTATCCTTTTGAACCTCGCGGCGGATGTGGGGGCGATCCTGACCAATCCGCGCCTCAGGCATCCGAAGTGAGGCGCGCGCGATGAGTATCCTGAGCTACGTCTTCATCGCCGTTCTGGCCCTGGGCCTGGGCTACAGCCTCGTCCGCCGAGACAGGGAGCTGACGATCACCGTGGTCGTCGTGGCCCTGCTGGCGGCGTTGTTCTATCTGCTCGGCGGGGTGGGTAGCCTCAACGTGCTGTCCATCGCGGCCGCTGTCCTGATGGGCGCTGCGATTGCGGCCTATGCGTTTCGCTTTCTGCTGATCGCTGTGCTGCCCCAAGGCGGGGCGCAGGTGATGCGTACGGCCCCGTTGACGGCGGCCTTTGGTATGTTGGTGATCCTGATCTACGCCATCGCGGGCCTTTTTGCGCCGCTGATCGCGCCCTATGGCGAGGCCGAGGTGGTGGGGTCTGCCTTTGCCATGGCCGACGACCAGATGATCCTGGGGGCCGACCAGCTGGGGCGCGACCTGTTCAGCCGCCTGATCTATGGCGCGCGCAACACCGTGGGGCTGGCGCTGATGGCAACGGTGCTTGCGTTCATCGCCGGGGCCATCGCGGGTCTTTTGGCGGCGGTCAAGGGCGGCTGGTTCGACCAGGTGATGGGCCGGTTGGCCGATGTGATCATGTCGATCCCGTCGCTGATCTTTGCCCTGCTCATCCTGTCGATCTTCGGCACCAATCTGGGCGTGATCGTCGTGACGGTTGCGGTGATCTATTCGCCGCGCGTGTTCCGCCTGACCCGCGCGGTGGCGGGCAATATCGTGGTCATGGATTACGTCGAGGCGGCCAAGCTGAGGGGTGAGGGCGACTGGTACCTGATCCGGCGCGAGATCCTGCCCAATTCCACAGCCCCCCTCGTGGCGGAGTTCGGGCTGGAGTTCTGCTTCGTCTTCCTGCTGATCGCAGGGCTTTCTTTCCTGGGCCTCGGCATCCAGCCGCCCACGGCCGATTGGGGGTCGATGGTGCGGGAAAACGCGACGCTGATCTCGTTCGGCGTGGTCACCCCTCTGATCCCCGCGGCGGCCATTGCGCTGTTGACCGTGGCGATCAATTTCGTGGTGGACTGGATGCTCTACCGGTCTTCGGGACTTAAGGAGGGCCAGGGATGAGCGATGCGCGCGAGGTGCTGCTGGAGATCCGCGACCTGCGGATAGACGGGTATACCGGCGAAGAGTGGCAGCCCATCATCAAGGGCGTGGACCTGACCCTGCACAAGGGCGAAGTGCTGGGGCTGATCGGAGAGTCCGGCGCGGGCAAATCCACCATCGGTGCGGCCTCCATGGGCTTTGCCCGAGACGGCACGCGGATCTCGGGCGGGTCGATTGTCTTCGACGGGCTCGACCTGACCACCGCCGGCCGCGAAGAAAAGCGCAAGCTCAGGGGCAAACGCATCGCCTATGTGGCGCAATCGGCGGCGGCGAGCTTCAATCCCGCGCACAAGATCATCGACCAGCACACCGAGGCGCCGGTGATGTATGGCCTGCAATCGCGGGCCGAGGCCGAGGCAGATGCCATGGCGCTTTACGAACAGCTGCGCCTGCCCAACCCGGACGAGATTGGGTTCCGCTATCCCCACCAGGTGTCGGGCGGGCAGTTGCAGCGGGCGATGACGGCGATGGCGATGGCGTGCAGGCCGGACCTCATCATCTTTGACGAGCCCACCACGGCGCTCGATGTGACCACCCAGATCGAGGTGCTGGCCGCGATCCGCGAGATCGTCGAACGCTTCGACACGGCGGCGATCTACATCACCCATGACCTGGCGGTGGTGGCGCAGATGGCCGACACGATCAAGGTGCTGCTCAAGGGCGAAGAGGTTGACGAGGCGCCCACGCGCGAGATGCTGACTGACCCCAAACAGGACTATACCAAGAGCCTTTGGGCCGTGCGCAGTTTCAAACGCCAGCAAAAGCCCTTGGCGGGCCCGGACGAGGTGCCGGTGGTGTCGGTGCGGGGCGTCTCGGCGGCCTATGGCAAGGTCAAGGTGCTGGAGGATGTGAGCTTTGACATCCATCGCGGCCGCACGGTGGCGGTGGTGGGTGAAAGCGGGTCGGGCAAATCCACGACCGCGCGCTGCATCACCGGGCTTTTGCCGCCCACACGGGGCGAGATCCTGTTCGAGGGCCAGGCCCTGCCGCCGCGCTATACGGATCGGACCAAGGACCAACTGCGCCACGCCCAGATGATCTACCAGATGGCGGACACGGCGCTGAACCCCAAGATCCGGATCAGCGAGATCATCGGGCGGCCCGCGCAGTTCTATTCGGGCCTGAGCGGGGCGGCGTTGCGCAAGCGGGTCGAAGAGCTGCTGGAGCTGATCGAGCTCGATCCGGCCGAGTTCTATGATCGGCTGCCTCCCGAACTGTCGGGCGGGCAGAAACAGCGCATCGGCATCGCCCGGGCACTGGCTGCCGAGCCCGCCTTCATCATCTGCGACGAAGTCACATCGGCGCTGGATCAGCTGGTGGCCGAGGGCATCCTGAAACTGCTGGACCGGCTGCAGAAAGAGCTGGACCTGTCCTACATGTTCATCACCCATGACCTGGCCACCGTCCGCGCCATCGCCGACGAGGTGGTGGTGATGCAGAACGGGCGCGTGGTCGAACACGGGCCAAAGGACGAGATGTTCCGCCCGCCGCACCACCCCTATACCGACCTTCTGCTCAGTTCCGTGCCCGAGATGGACCCCGACTGGCTGACGCATCTGCTGGACGCGCGCGGGGTGGATAACGTGGGCTCGGCCGAGACGGCGCTGTGAGACCCATGCCGCCGCTTGCGGGCCTGCGTATCGTCGAGGTGGAGGGGCTGGGGCCCGCGCCCTTTGCCGCGATGATGCTGGCCGAGATGGGGGCCGAGGTGATCGTCATCCACCGCAAGGGCGGCACCCCGCCGCCGGGGCTGGAGGCGGGCAATCCGCTGGACCGGGGGAAACGGTCCATCGCGCTCGATCTCAAGGACGCGGGCGATGCGGGCTTTGCCCGCCGGCTGATCGGCACGGCGGACGGGCTGATCGAGGGCTTCCGTCCCGGCGTGATGGAGCGGCTGGGGCTGGGGCCCGAGGTTCTGCGCGCGGACACTCCGCGGCTGGTCTATGGCCGCATGACCGGATGGGGGCAGGACGGCCCGCGCGCGGCCCGGGCGGGGCATGACCTGAATTACCTGTCGCTGTCGGGCGCGCTGCATTACGCGGGCCTGCCCGGGGACGCGCCGTTTCCGCCGCCGACACTTCTGGGCGATATCGGGGGCGGGGCGCTTTATCTCGTGGCGGGGATGCTCTCGGGACTTTTGCAGGCGCAGCGGACCGGAGAGGGTTGCGTTGTGGATGCGGCCATCGTGGACGGGGCGGCGCATATGATGGGGCTTCTGGCGTCGCTGCCGCTGTCGATGACGCGGGGGCAAAGCCTATTGGACGGACCCCATTGGAGCCGGGCCTATGCCAGTGCCGACGGTCGGTTTGTCACCGTGCAATGCCTGGAGCCCAAGTTCTATGCGCTGTTCCTGGAACGGATGGGGCTTGAAGGAGACGCCGAGTTTGCCGAGGGACAGTTCGACCGCGCGGCCTGGCCCGGGCTGAGCGCGCGGCTGGCGGAGATTTTTGCCGGCGCGCCGCAGGCCCATTGGGCCAAGCTCTTCGAGGGGTCGGACGCCTGCGTGGCGCCGGTGCTGAGCCCCGAGGAGGCCGCGCGCGACCCCCACATGGCCGCTCGAGGCAGCTGGCGGGTGCGGGACGGCCGCCCCGAGCCCGCCCCCGCGCCCCGCTTCGGCCCGGTGCCCGACGGGCTGCCGATCCCGGGGCGGGACGGCGACGGTGCGGCCCTGCGCGCGGAGATCGACGGGAGCGACCCGGACGGGGCGTTGCCAAATTGAGCGCTTCCGCGCGCTCTTTATTCAGATATTTGCGATGCGACGCGCCGACCGACGGATGCGCGGGGTGCGCGGTGGCTCTGAGGTTTTTTTGCCAAGAAGAAGCCAGGGGCGGAGTGCGCCGCCCCAGGTCTCAGTCCGGGCTCAGTCGCGGGTGCCCGAAAAACGCGCCTGCCAGTCTTCGCGTTCCTCGTCGGTGATCTTGCGGAAGGTCACATCCGGAACGGTGAACGCATGGCCCGGGGGCAGGGTGGCAAGGGCGGTCTCGACATCGTCGGGCCAGGACCAATCGGTGCTGCCCATGGCCGCCATGAGCTGGTCGCTCGCATCGGGGATGAAGGGCGACGACAGCACCGCGTAGAGGCGGATGAGGTTGAGCGCGAGGCGGATCTGCGCGGCAGCTTGTTCGGGGTCTTCCTTGAAGGTGGACCAGGGCGCGGCCTCTTGCAGGTATTCGTTGCCCGCGACCCAGATCGCGCGAAGCTCTTGTGCGGCCTTGCGGACTTCCATCGCCTCTTGATGGGCTTCGTAGGCGCGGATGCGGGTGGTAAGTTCCTGGATCAGCGCAGCCTCGCGGGGCCCGGGTTGGCCGCCCTCGGGCACCACCTCGCCGAACTTGGAGCGGCAGAACTTGGTCACGCGGGAGACGAAATTGCCCAATACGTCGGCCAGGTCCTTGTTCACCGAGGCCTGGAAGTTCTCCCAGGTGAATTCCGCATCCGAGCTTTCGGGCGCATGGCTGAGCAGCCACCAGCGCCAGTAATCCGCGGGCAGGATCGCCAGCGCCTGATCCATGAACACCCCGCGGCCCTGGGAGGTGGAGAACTGCCCGCCGTCATAGTTCAGATAATTGAAGGACTTGATGTAATCGACAAGCTTCCAATCCTCGCTCGAGCCGAGGATCGTGGCGGGGAAGCTGAGCGTGTGGAAGGGCACGTTGTCCTTGCCCATGAACTGGGTGTAGCGAACGTCGTCCGCGCCCTTGTCGGTGCGCCACCAGCGTTCCCAGGCAGCGTCATCGAGCCCGTTGGCCTCGGCCCATTCGGCGCCGCAGGCGATGTATTCGATGGGCGCGTCGAACCAGACATAGAAGACCTTGCCCTCCATCCCCGGCCAGTCCTGATCGCCCTTCTTGACCGGGATGCCCCAGTCGAGGTCGCGGGTGATGCCGCGGTCCTGGAGACCGTCGCCATCGTTCAGCCATTTCCGGGCTATCGAGGTGGTGAGCACAGGCCAGTCGGATTTGCTGTCGATCCAGGCGTTCAGCCGGTCGCGCATGGACGACTGGCGCAGGTAGAGGTGTTTGGTCTCGCGCACTTCGAGATCGGTGGAGCCCGAGATGGCCGACCGCGGGTCGATCAGATCGGTCGGGTCGAGCTGTTTCGTGCAGTTCTCGCACTGGTCGCCGCGGGCCTTGTCGTAGCCGCAATTGGGGCACGTGCCCTCGATATAGCGATCGGGCAGAAAGCGGCCGTCGGCGTTGGAATAGACCTGCTTTTCGGTCACTTCACGAATAAGCCCGGCCTCCACCAGGCGGCCAGCGAAATGCTGGGTCAACCGGTGGTTCTGGGGTGAGGAAGAGCGGCCGAAATGGTCGAAGCTGAGGCGGAAGCCGCGGGCGATCTCGGCCTGGATGCCATGCATTTCGGCGCAGTATTCGGCCACGGGTTTGCCCGCTTTGGCGGCGGCCAGTTCCGCGGGCGTGCCGTGTTCGTCGGTGGCGCAGAGGAACAGCACCTCGCGCCCCCGCGCGCGTTGGTAGCGAGCATAAAGATCGGCGGGCAGTTGGCTGCCCACGAGATTGCCCAGGTGCTTGATCCCGTTGATATAGGGAATGGCGGAGGTGATGAGATGACGGGTCATGTCGGTCCCTGTTCGCTTGTTGTGCCCCCTCTACTGGCAATCGGGGCCGAGGGCCAGAGGGTCAGGACCTGTCGTCATCGCGCCCGCCGCTGCGCAGCCGCCCGGTGATCCGCCCGATCAGGAAGGATGTGCGCGGGGCATAGGTGTAACGCGTGCGCTGTTCCGGGCTGGGGCGGACACGCATCCGGGCAAGGCCGTAGCCTGCCAGCACCACATGCCCCACGGCGATGAAGGCGAAGAGCGCGGGCGGGCCATACAGGTCGATGAGCCGCGAGGTGATCAGTGGCGCGGCGATGGCCCCGATGGCGAAGAGAAAGACAAGCGCGGCCGACAGCTCCACCCGCTCATCGTCGCTTGCGAAGTCATGGGCATGGGCGGTGGCCACGGAATAGACCGGGTAGGTGGTGAGCCCGAAAAGCGCGGCCGACAGCATCACCGCCGTGGTGCCCAGATGGGCGATGGCGACGGTGAGCGCAGAGCTGGCAATGGCGGCGAGCGAGAGCCAGATGAGCACCGTGCGGCGCGGGCGGCTGTCGGCCAGCCACCCCACGGGGTATTGCGCCAGCGCGCCCCCTGCCACGAAGGCCGCGAGGAAAAGGCCGATCTGCCCGGGACTCAGCCCCAGTTCCGCGCCGTAGATGGGCCCCACCATCCGGAAGGCTGCGCCGGTCAGCCCCGCCACGATCACCGCCAGCACCGCCAGCGGCGAGCGGCGCAGCGCCAGCATCGGGTCGAGCTTGGGCGCGGCGGGCAGAACCGGGGGCGAGGCCTGGGTCAGTGTGAGCGGCAGGAGCGAGGCGCAGGCTATCAGCGCCAGAAGGTTGTAGGCCATGTAGGTCTCGAGCCCCGCGAGAAGGCCGATCAGCCCTTGCGCGATGAGCTGCGCGCCCAGATCGGTGCTGCGATAGATGCCCATGGTGCGCCCGCGGTTGGCATTCGTCACCTTGGCCTGAAGCCAGGCATCGACGATGGTGTAGCAGCCCGCGATCGACAGGCCCGAGGCCACGCGCAGGACGGCCCAGGCGGTGGGGTCGAGCATGAGCGTGTGGCCGATGAGCCCGATGGCCCCCATCGCCGTGAAGGCCGCGAAGGCGCGGGAATGGCCCACGCGGCCCATCATCCGTGGCGCCCACCAGCAGCCGATGAAGAAACCGAGGAAATGGGCCGAGCCCAGGAGGCCCACCTGCGAGCGGCTGAAGCCCTGTTCGAGCCCCACGAGCGCATCGAGCGGGCCCACGCCGCCCGACGACAGCTGCATCATCATGATCGACAGAAAGAGCGCGGCAAAGGAGATGAGCGAGGTCATGGGTCCTGACCCTCGCAGGCTCTGCGGTGGTGTCTAGCGGGAAAACGGCGGTGCGGGTGTCGGGATTGGAGGAGAGGCCGTGGGGTGAGTTAGGGTTGGCGGCGCGGTTTTGTTTCGCGGTTTGTGCGATTGGTGTGGGGCGCGCGTTTAGGGCGTTTTCTGCAATTTGGATTGGCGTGGTGTGCGTGATCTCACGCCGCTCTGTCGATGGGGATGGTGATGAGGATGGTGCGTGCAAGCACGCACCCTACGTTTGATGGCCTGGGACCTCGTCGGCTGCACCAGAGGCCCTTCGGGGGTGGCGCGGGGTATCTCGTGGTCCGATCTCACACCTCGGCCAGCGCCCTCGCGGCCTCGGCCGGGGCGATGCGGCCCGAGGCGTCGCGTTCCAGTACCCAGGCGCGGGGTGGCTCTGTGCGGGCGCGCCTGCGGTCCAGTTGCCAGCGCTGCGCGCCCGGTGCGTGGGCCGGGGCCATGTGCCAGCGCGTCTCGATCCCCGGGGCGCCGCCATCGCCGGGGGTCAGGAGCAGCGCCAGCGGGGCCACGGCCCCCTCGGCCATGCCCATCTCGGCCGCGAGGTGCAGCCGCCGCACCGCCGTCAACCCCGGCAGCCCGGTCAGGTCCGCCACGGCGAGCGGCACGACGCCCGCGCGCAGCACCTCTTCGAGGCACCAGAGCACATCCGCGGCCCGCTTGGGGCTCAGAAAGGTGAACCGCCCCGGATCGGCCAAGGGCCAGAGCCCGTCTGGGTTCAGCGGATCGGTGCCGAAGGCGGGCGCGATCCAGAAGACCGGCCCCTGCATCCGCCCCGCGGCCCAGGCGGCAAAGCTGCGCCGGGCGGGCCCGCAGACCTCGTGGGCACGGGCCTGGGCCAGGGCGATGCCCCCGGGCAGGGCCAGCTGCGGGCGGTCGCGATGGGGGGCGCGGGACAAAAGAGCATGGGGCTGCGGCATGGGAATGAGTATAGATGTTCTTTAAATGTTCTCAAGCCGCCAGCCCCCGTCCCCTTGCGTTCGGTGATGGGGTCCCTAGGGTCGGTCCCGAACGCATATCTGAACAGGACCCCGACCGATGGACCGAAACCCGATGGGCCGCACCGGCCTGACCGTGCCCTGGCTGTGCCTGGGCACCATGACCTTCGGCAGCCAGACCGATGCCGCCACGGCCCATGCCCAGATCGACATGGCACTGGATCACGGGATCGATTTTCTCGATGCCGCCGAGATGTACCCGGTGAACCCCGTGCGGGCCGAGACCATCGGCAGGACCGAAGAGATCATCGGCGACTGGTTCGAAAGGACCGGGCGGCGGAACGAGGTGATCCTGGCCACGAAGCATTCGGGCGAAGGGATGAAGCATGTGCGCGATGGCGCGCCGATTTCGTCCAAGACCATCCCCGAGACGGTGGAAGGGTCGCTGAAACGGCTCAAGACCGATCATATCGACCTCTACCAGTTCCATTGGCCCAATCGCGGCTCTTACATGTTCCGCAAGAACTGGACATTCGACCCTTCGGGCCAGAACCGGGACGACACGATCGCGCATATGGAGGACGCGTTGGGCGCGCTCCAGCGCGAGGTCGAGCGGGGAACGATCGGCCATTTCGGCCTTTCGAACGAAAGCGCCTGGGGCACGGCGCAATGGCTGGCCACGGCCGAGCGCGTGGGCGGGCCGCGGGTGGCCACGATCCAGAACGAGTATTCGCTGTTGTGCCGGATGTTCGACACCGATCTTTCGGAACTGTGCGTGAACGAGGATGTGGGGCTTCTGGCCTATTCCCCCCTCGCCACGGGGTTCCTGACCGGCAAGTACCAGAACGACCGGGTGCCCGACGGCTCGCGGATGACGCTCAACGATACGATGGGCGGGCGGAACACGCCCCGTGTGCGCCCCGCAGTCACGGCCTACCTGGAGATCGCGGAAAAACACGGGCTCGACCCGGTACACATGGCCCTCGCCTGGTGCCGGACGCGTCCCTTCATGGCGTCGGTCATCTTCGGTGCGACGACCCTGCCGCAGCTCGAACATGCGCTGGGCGCGGCGGATCTGCTCCTGCCCGATGAGGTGCTGAGCGACATCGATGAGGCGCACCGGGCCCATCCCATGCCCTACTGAGGCTTTGCTGCCGGTTCGCCGCGCCCGGACGATCCGGTGGTCTGGGGTATTTGGACCAAGAAGAAGATCAGGACGCGGCGAGAGGACCGGCGTTGGGCCCAGCGTTAAGGTTGATCCTGAGTAACGTTAACGCATGGGCAAGACGGCTGGCAGGGCGCAGGGTACCGGCCCCAGGGGCATTCGCATCGACCCGCTTTGTCCGGCCGCCTAAACGCCGTGCGAACCCTGCCGAAGACGAAGACCGGGACAGCGCGTCTCGATCCGCAATCGGTGCCCGCGTTAACGTTAATCGCCGTTAAGGTTAACGCACGCCGGACGGGTCGAGGCGGCGTCCCTCTGCTTCATCTTTCCGAAAATACTCGAATGGCGCTCCGGACCGGCCGGGCGGCACGGAAAGGTCAGCCCATCTGCAGGCGCAACTGGCCCAGGAACGCCGGCAGGTCACGCGCGGTCACCTCGGCCTCGCGCACGAGGCTGTCGAAATGGCGTGTGACCGCTTGCACGCGTTCGCTGTCGCGGAACACGATGTAGTTGTGTCCCATGTAGAGCACAGCGAGAAGCGGGCCGAAGATCGTCACGGGCGCGGAAAAGACCCTTTGCGCATCGTAGAGATAGATGCGCAAACGGGGGTAGAGTTGCTCGGACAGGCTGTGAAACCGGTCGATCTGCTCTTCGCGCACGGCTCGGGGCAGGCGCGCGTAATAGCCCTCGGCACGGGCGAAGCTTGTCATCTCGTGCAGCGGCATCGCGATTTCGTAATCCGAGGTCGAGCCCCGCATCCAGTTCAGCCGGTCCTCTGACGCGCCGATGGCCTGGTGGGCGGTGCGGCCCAGATGGGGGGCGTATTCCCATTCCAGCATCGCGCGGGTCTTGAACATGTCGGGCAGGGCCGCAGGCACATGGCGGATCTTGTAGCCCGCGGCCTCCTGGTGCCAGGCAAAGATCTGTTCGTCGACCAGTGCGCGGGGGGCCTCGGTCAGTGACAGCGATGCCGCGAGCAACTCCGCCGCGCTTTCCGGGCGGTCCGACAGACCCAGGAGCCAATCGGCGGACACGCGCAGCGCCGCGGCGCATTCGGCTACGACCTGGGCATTGGGCAGGCGCGCGCCCGCGCCGGTCAGAAGCTGCGAAATGGTCGAGCGGTCCACGCCCACCGCGCGGGCCAGGGCACTTTGGCTCATGCCTGCTTTGGTCATGGCTTCGGTCAGGCGGCGTCGGAACAGGGCGGCGCGGCTGCGTTTGTCGGTTTTTTCAATCATTATGTCACAAATATCACATCTGCGGATTTTTGTTAATCATATCCGGAATTCGCAACGGCGCTGTTCCTGCCTAGGGTCGCGGTGTTCCAACAATCGGAGGTACGGCATGGAAACGCGGGCGCGGACGCTCGTCAAAGCGGTCTTGTGGGGTGCGATCGGCCTTGTCGTCATGGCGGCGGTCGGGCTGTTTCTGACCGGCTCCGCGGCCATTGGCGGCGCCATGGCCGTGATCAACACAGCCGTCGGGCTGGCGATGTATGTGGTCTACGAACGGATCTGGGCCCGCATTTCCTGGGGGCGGCATGACTGAGCCATCCCGTCACAGTGTCGAATGGCCGACGCTGGCGATCCTGGCGTTGGTCTACGGGGTCTGGGTCATGGCCACCACATGGGCGGCGGCGGTCTGGTTGCCACTCGGGGTTGTCCTGGCGGCCTGGGCGGCGGCGCAGCACGCCTCGCTCACCCATGAGGTGATCCATGGGCACCCGTTCCGTGACAAACGGCTGAACGCGGTTCTGGTTTTTCCCGCGCTTACCCTGGTCGTGCCGTATCTGCGGTTTCGCGACACGCATCTGGCCCATCACCAGGACGCGATCCTGACCGATCCCTATGACGATCCCGAAAGCAACTACCTCGACCCGGACCTCTGGGACAGGCTGCCACGCTGGCAACAGGCGGTGCTGGCCGTGAACAACACGCTGGCCGGGCGGCTGCTGATCGGGCCCATCGTGGGGCAGGTGGCCTTCATGGCCGCCGATTGGCGCGCGATCCGCGCAGGCGACAGGCGTGTTCTGGCAGGATGGCTTTGGCACATTCCGGCGCTGGCGCTGGTCATCTGGTGGCTGGCCGCCGTCGCGGCGATGCCGGTCTGGGCTTACTTGATCGCCGCCTACCTGGCACTGTCGGTCCTGAAGATCCGCACCTTTCTCGAACACCAGGCCCATGAGCGCGCGCGCGGCCGCACCGTCATCATCGAGGATCGCGGGCCCCTGGCGCTCTTGTTTCTCAACAACAACCTGCATGTGGTCCATCACATGCATCCCAAGGTGCCATGGTACCGCCTGCCCGCGCTCTATTGCGCCAATCGCGAGCGCTACCTGGGCCGGAATGGCGGCTACATGTACCGCTCGTACGCCGAGATCTTCCGCCGCTACCTGTTCCAGGCCAAGGATCCTGTGCCCCATCCGCTCTGGCGCGGGCGGGACTGAGGCGGCATAGGGGATCCCATGGAGCTTTGGATCCCCGTCACCCTGGCGGCCGCGGTTTTCCAGACCGGCCGCTTCATGCTGCAAAAGCACCTAAGCGGCGCAGCGCTATCCGCGGCGGGCGCGACCTTTGCCCGGTTCGTCTATTCCGCGCCGCTGGTGCTGTTCGGAGTGCTTGCGTGGTTCACGCTGACCGGCACCCCCCTGCCTGCGCTTGGGCTCGCCTTCTGGGCCTATGCCCTGACCGGGGGCGCGGCGCAGATCCTGGCGACGGTCTGTGTCGTCCTGTTGTTCAAGACGCGCAATTTCGCCGTGGGCATCACCTTCAAGAAGACCGAGGTGATCCAGACGGTACTGGTGGGCTGGGTCGTTCTGGGCGAGGGCGTGAGCGTGATCGGCTTCGCCGCGATCCTTCTGGGACTGGTGGGCGTGCTCCTGTTGTCCGACACGCCGGGCGCGGTGGGATCGTGGCTGATGCGCATCGGCAACCGTGCGGCGGGGCTTGGTCTCATGTCGGGGCTTCTCTTCGCCGTCTCGGGCGTGACCTATCGCGGTGCCTCGCTCGAGATCGCTTCTGACGCGCCGTTCCTGCGCGCGGCGGTGACCCTGGCAGCGGTGACCACGGCGCAAACCATTGCCATGGCGCTATGGCTGGCCTGGCGCGAACCCGGGCAGATGCGCCTGGTCTGGGCTGCGCGGCGCGTGGCGGTCTGGGTGGGACTGACCAGTCTTGCCGGATCGCTTTGCTGGTTCACGGCCTTCACCCTGCAGAACGCGGCCTATGTGAATGCGCTGGGACAGGTGGAGCTGATCTTTTCGCTGGCCGCCTCGGTGCTGTTCTTCCGCGAAAAGGTCACCGCGCGCGAGCTGTTGGGCATGGCCGTGCTGGGCCTGTCGATCCTGGGCCTGATCCTCTACCTCTGAGCCCGCTGGCTCAGTCCGCGGGCGCGCGTCCATAAAGCCGCAGGAACAGGCTTTCTTCGTCATCGTTGCGAAAGAACGGGACCGAGGCGGGCGGTGTCCGGTCCCGGGCCCGCGCCGCAACCTCCGCCAGCACCACCTCGGTGATGAAGGGCATGTCGAAGCGGCGGATCTCGTCCACACCGATCCATTGCAGATGCGACAGCTCGTCGGTCGCGGCCGAGAAATCATCGGGATCGCTGGCCAAATCCTCGGCATCCAGAAGGAAGAACCGCGCATCGAAGCGGCGCGGGCGGCCCGGAGGCGTGATCGCCCGGAACACGAATTGCAGCGTGTCGGCGCGGGGCAGGTGGCCGGTGGCCGCGAAACCGTGCCAATCCCCGGGCACATCACCCTGCCAGTCGCCGGGCAGGCCCAGGATCTGGCCGGTCTCCTCCCAAAGCTCGCGCACGGCGGCGGCAGCCAGTGCATGGGACAGATCCTGCGCGCAATCGTCGATCAGGCGGGTGCGGCACCTCTCGGGCAGGGGCGTGGCCAGCGGCACGTCGGCATCCGCAAGGTCCACCGCGCCGCCGGGAAAGACGAACTTGTTGGGCATGAACGCGGCCTTGGCCCCGCGCTGGCCCATCAGCACCTTGGGTGCCGTGTCGCGG
>PR_CR_10_Liq_1_inCRDRAFT_1000907_pt1 | contig 17570 bp, 16 predicted proteins | sample PRCRCaboRojoPR_3_FD_10241 | JGI IMG/M metagenome (IMG submission 10241)
TATCTACGAAAATCCCTCCTCAAAAAGGCGGAGGTGACGCCGGATGGGGACGTCCAGCCAAACTCATACTGGTCATACGGGTCACACTGGCCATAGTGGTCATACTGGTTCCCAAGCTCTGCCTGGGAACCGGTCCGGAAGCTCTGCTTCCCTAGGGGGACGCGAAGCAGAGCTTCTTGGCCGCATTCATACTGGTTCCCAAGCTCTGCCTGGGAACCGGTCCGGAAGCTCTGCTTCCTTAAGGGGGAGGCACGAAGCAGAGCTTTTTGGCCGCATTCCCAAGCCGCGCTTGGGAACGAGAGCACCCCCCCGGCCGCACCCGTGACACCGCGCCGCAGACCGGGCAAGTTACTGGGGCCGCGTCGGCACCAGCGCGACCCTGAGCCTCGCCGGCGCCACCGCCGTCGGCGCCGACCGATGCTTGGAGCGGCTCGATCACGGCCGGTTCGAGCTGGTCGGCCTCACCCACAGAGGCGTTGTAGACCACCACCGGAGAAAGGCATGCTCACGCGGCCCGACGGCCGCGCTCAGCCGCTCTGCGCGGCACGGACGTTGCGCAGCTCCTCCAACAGCCGGGCGGCCTTGTCGCGGTCGGCAAAGCCGGCGTGGGCGGTCTGCAGCAGCCGCGTCAGCTGGGCCATGGCCTCGTCGGTGCGCCCGAGGCCCTTCAGGGCCACGGCGATGTGATAGCTGATGCCTGGGTCGCCGGCGGCACGGGTCTGGGCGTCGCGCAGGTATTTGAGCCCTTCGGCGAACTCGCCCCGGCTCACCAGCACCCAGCCCAGGGTATCACCGGTCTCCGCGGCATTGGGCATCAGCTCATGGGCGCGGCGCGCGTAGGGCAGCGCCCGCGGGTCGCCGAGCTCGTTGTAGATCACGGCGAGGTTGTTCAGCAGCATCGGATTGTCCGGTGCCTGCGCCAGCGCCTGCTCGAACAGCGCCAGTGCGCGCTGATGATCCCCCAGCGCGTAGTAACCTTCCGCAAGCGTCTGCGTGACCACACCGTCGCCTGGGTTGGCGTCGTGCCAGGCCTGGAGAAACTCCACCCCGGCGGTCATGCCCTCGCCGTCGCGCTTGGCCTCATAGGCGCGCAGCGCCAGCAGCGGGGACGCAGTCCGATCCAACGCCCGCGAGAAGGCCTCGAAGGCGGCGATATGCTCCCCCCGGGCGCTCAAGACGAGTCCGGTGAGATGGTCGGCATAGGGCCGCTCGGGATAGTCCAGTCGCAGCACCCGCGCCAACTCCAGCGCCTCGTCGGTGCGCCCGTGCTCGATGAGCAGCTCGCCGAAGCGCAGCCGCGCGGGCAGGTAATCCGGCTCCCCCTCCGTGGCCTTCTGCAAGGACCACAGGGCGCCCTCGATGTCGCCCGCGTCACGCTGCAGCAGGGCGACCTTCAGCAGGCGGCGCGCATCGTACCCCGCCAGGCTGGAGCCCCGGCGCAGCACCACCTGCGCCGTCGCCCGGCGCCCGCTGGCGATGTAGGCGCGGCTCAGAGTTGCCAAGAGATCGGCATCGTCCGGGTTGTCGCTGCGCACCTCGACGCTCTCGGCCACGCGCACCGCCTTATCCGGCTCGCGCATGCGCAGCAGCAGCTCCGTCTGGTAGATGGCCACGCGCACCGCGGCCGGGTCGGCTGCAAGCGCGCGCTCCGCAAGCCGCAGCGCCTGCCCGAGATCGCCCTCGGCCTCGTGGGAGCGCGCCAGCAGCATCAGCGCATTGACCTCCTCGGGCTCGGTGTCGAGCACCCGCTGGAGGTGGCCGCGGGCCAGCTCGACATCGCCCGCACGCAGCAGCAGCTCAGCGAGGTTGGTGCGCGCCGGATGAAAGGCCGGGTCGATGGCCAGGGCCAGCTCGAAGGCCCAGCGCGCCGTGTCCATGTCCCCCTTGGCGAAGGCGGCGGCACCCAGCAGATTCACGTAGGACAGATTGTCCGGCACCCGCAGCAACAGTTTGCGCGCACCCGCCAGGGCGGCCTCGTTGTCGCGCTCCTGAAGCAGCATGACGATGAGGGTCGCGCCGGCGTTGCTCAGCTCCGGGCGGGTGTTGAAGACCTGCGAGAGCTCGTCGATGGCGTCGTCCCGGCGGCCGAGGCCGAACTCGTTCACCGCCTGCTGGGTGCGCAGCATGATGTCCCCTTTGCGCTGCTCCTGCGCGGTGCGCAGCAGTTGGGCCGCTTGCAGGTGCTGGCCCGTCTTCATGTACGCCTCGGCGAGCAACGACAGCGCCGGGACATTGCCGGGGGTACGCTCCACCGCCGACTCCAGCAGGCGAATGGCACGCTCCGGCTCGCCCCGCTGCTCCAGTGCGATGCGCGCCAGGAGCACCCGCGGGCCGGTGGCGCCGCCGTCCTCCGCGAGGTAAATGCTGAGATAGTCCTCGGCCTGCTCCCACTGCTTGAGCGTGAAGGCGATGATGCCCGCCAGCAGCAGCGTCGGCCGATGCCCTTCGATCAGCTCGCGCGGGAAGCGGGCGATGAGGTTGGAGCCGGCCTGCAGCGCCTCCTCCGCGGCCTGCTCGTTGCCGAGCTTGGTCTGCACGACCGCCTTCAGGTAGTGGCTGCGGGGGTCGTTGGGATAGATCTCCTGCACCTCGCTCGCCACAGCATCCGCCTCGCTCAGGCGGCCCAGGCGCAGCATCAGGTTCACCCGCCCCGTCTGGGCCGGCAGATACGCGGGCAGCAGCTCCGCCGCCTCGGTCAGGTCCGAGAGCGCGCCGCTGTAGTCACCCATGCTCTCGGCGAGCACCCCCTTGAGGTACCAGGCGCGGGGCGACGTGGGGGCCACCGCCACCGCCTCGCGGGCCAGGGCCATGGCCTTCTCCAGCTCGCCCTGGAGCAGCATGACGTGGACGCGGCCCAGGATGGCCGCCGCCGAGCGCGGATTCAGCTCCCAGGCCTGGGTGAAGGAGCGCTGGGCGTCGAAGTACTGCTCCAGCGCGAGGTGTGCTTCGCCGCGCAGGGCCAGCAGCTCGGCATCCTCTTCCGGTGCCGTACCGACGGGAAAGAGCTCGTCCAGCAACTGCTGGGGCCGGCCCTGCATGAGATAGGCTCGGGCCAGGGAGTTCTGGATGAGCGAGCGATGGGCGCCCAGACCGTCTGCGATGAGGAGCTGCTTCTCCGCCTGCTCGCCCTGCCCCATGTCCAGGTAGATGCGCCCGAGCAGCAGGTGCGCCGGCAGCAGCAGGGGGTCTTCCCTGAGTGAGTTCTTGAGGAAGATGTAAGCGGAGCGCACGTCGCCCTTGTTGTGCGCGATGAGGGCCTTCTCATAGAACTCCGCCGCGGCCTCCGCGCCCTCCGCCTCGCCCAGCAGCGGTTCCTGCTGCTGCGCGCCTGCGCTGCCCGCGAACAGGCTGAGCAGCAGCGTGAGCACAGCCACGCGCAGCCCCCAGCCGCTGCCCGCCGGATGCCGGCCGCGCGGACCGGCGCCGGCCACATTGCCCGCGGAGGCCCCGGGTATCGACGCCGCGCCGTAACCGGCAGCGCAGCAGGGTCGGCTGCGATGGGCGAGCTTGGGCTGCTCCCGGAGGGGCCGGATGGACTCGATCATGATTCCCCGTGAGCCGGATCGGCTCCAAGACGGCGGCCAGCATGTGCGCCGCGTGAACCTGCGACAAGCCGTACACGCGCAGCGCACGATGCGCGCACCGGCTACGGCGATGGATGGCCGGATTATAGGCGAGCCGCGGGCGTGAATGTTCCGACGCGCCGGCAACATGCGTGCTCAGACATCGATCCAGCCGCTGCCTTGATCCTGATCCGCAACGCCCGGCTCCAGATCGCTGCACACCGCACGCACCGCTGCCAAGGCCAGGTCGGGCCGATTGTTCTGTTGGCTCAGGTGCGAGAGCAGCACCCTGCGCAGACCAGGATGCAGAACCCGGTCCAAGAGGACCGCCGCCTGGGCATTGCTGAGATGGCCGAAAGCGCCGCCGACGCGCCGCTGGAGACTCGGCGGATAGGGGCCAAGCCGCAGCAGCTCCGGGTCGTGGTTGGCCTCCAGCATCAGGGCGTCGCATTCGCGCAGGGCATCGCACATGCGCGGCGTCACGGTGCCCGCGTCCGTCAGCACGCCGAAGCGGCGCCCATCGCCCTCGAAGACGAACTGACAGGGCTCGCGCGCATCATGCGGCACCGGAATCGGCCGCAGCGCCAGCGCCCCGATGCGCAGGCGCCGGGCATGGCTCGGAAAGAGCCGCAGACGCGGCAGCGTGTCCGCGCCCGCGCGCTTGGCCGCCCCCTTGCAGGCGGCCTTCCAGGTGCCGGGTGACGCCCAGACTTCCAGCCCATAGCGCGCCGCGAGTCGCGGCACACCGGCCACGTGGTCGCCGTGCTCGTGGGTGACGACGACCGCGCTCAGCTCGCTCGGGTGGACATCCACCGCAGCGAGCCTCTGCTCCAGCTCCCGCAGCGGAAAGCCGCAGTCCAGCAGCACCCTGGTGCCATCGCATTCGATGAGTGTCGCATTGCCCCGGCTGCCGCTGCCGAGCACCGCGAAGCGCATCTGCCCGCCCCAGTGTGCGCCTGCTGGATCGGGCTTGCGCCCGGGAATCTGCGGCCTAACTGCGCCTAGCGCAGCTCGTCCTGAAGCAGGCTCAGGATACGCTCGCCGGTGCCGCTGGTGGTGGGCCGACCGTCGGCGTCGAGCACCCGCACCCGGGTTTCATCCGCGCCGGCATCGAGACGGACCTGATACTGCTCCACGCCGCTGTCCTCGTTGCCGCGCCAGAAGGCCATACGATCGACGATGCCCCGCCTGCGGCCGGCATCCCGACCCGGGTCGTCGTAGCGGACGTAGAAGACACCCTCGCTGCGGTTGCGGTCCGCCACCGCGAAGCCGCTGCGGTCCAGCGCCAGACCCGTCCGGCGCCAGGCCTGACGGTACTCGCCGGGGATCACCAGCTCGGCGTTGTCACCGCTGCCCACCAGGCGCGCGCCGGCACCCGCCGCCGCGGCCGTACCCGCACCCGCGGGCACGGCGCTGCCGCCGCTTGCGAGCATGCGACCGGCGTCTCGATCCGACACACCCAGATAGAGCATCAGCCGGCGCAGCATGATGGCCTCTTTGTCAGGGTCGTTGCCGGCCGGCTCCCAGACCGTGGTCGCGCCCTCGCCGACAGTGTTGCGCACCAGCCGCTCTTCCATGCCGGTGTGGCTGAGGTAGACCTCGGTGGAGTCGCGGGTCGGCCCGGCGTCGATGCGCACGCGGTACTGGTCGCGGGTGGACGTGGAGTAGAGACCGTCCAGCACCTTGCGGACCTGTCGGGTGATGAAGTCCTGGCGGACCTCGGCGCGGTTCTCCAGCCAGTCCGTCCTCATGACGCCGGTAGCCGGGTTCTGCTCCACCAGCAGGATGCCCTGCTGGCGCCAGAAGTCCACCACCTCGGACCACACGGCGTCGGGCGGTGCGTCGATGTCGAGCCAGCGGCGGTCGCCGGAGCGGCGCAGCGACACGCCCTCCACCTCCGGCAGCACGTCACCGCTTTGGGCGATGCGGGTGCGCGCAGCGCGCTCGCCCGCGTAGCTGGAGTAGGTGGCGGTGCCGGTGACGCCGGGGATGTCCAGCGCGTCGTCGAAGGTGGCGCCGGCAAGGTCCGGGGGCAGCTCCAGATTCTCGGATGCCTCGCGCTGCTGCTTGTACTGCAGGGAGCGGTCCGGCAGCACCTGCTCCATGGTGCCGCCGCAGCCGCCGAGCAGCAGCACGGCAGCAACGGCCAGCGATGGAATGATGGGCTTGGTCATGGCTGCTGTAATACTGGGTTGACCCGCTCGGCTGCCGGGAAGCGGCGGCCCGGACGTGGCGGCTGAAGCGCGGCGGCGGAGCGCCCGTTGCTGTCCGGGGCTGCGGCTTTCCGAGGTGTCGCTGCCCGGGGCACGGCTGAGTGGCGTTCGGCTGACTGGGATACGGCTTGAAGGCGCCGGGTGACAGGGGGACGGCGCCCGACATGAGACATCGGCACCAGTTGGGGCAGCAGTTGGGGCAGCAGTTGGGGCAGCCATGGGCTCAGCGCTGGCGGAAGCCTGAGCGGCAGCCACAGATCCTCGCGCAGCCCGCATCATCAGACGGCGCCGACCTGCTGCATGGCGGCGCGCACCGCGGGCTGATGCTCGGCGCTGAGCCAGGTGAGCGGCAGGCGAATACCGCGCTGCGCCAGGCCCATCTCCGCCATCGCCCACTTCACCGGAATGGGATTCGACTCCGTGAACAGCGCCCGATGCAGCCCGTCCAGGCGGGCATTCAGGGCCAGCGCGGTGTCGCGCTCGCCGCTCAGGGACGCCTCGCACATCTGTTGCATCAACGCCGGTGCCACGTTGCTGGTGACGGAGATCACGCCGTCGCCGCCGCGCAGCATGAACTCGCAGCCCGTGCCGTCATCGCCGCTGTACAGGGCGAAGTCCGGGCCGCAGAGCTCCCGCAGACGCGGCACGCGCGTGAGGTCGCCGGTGGCGTCCTTGAGGCCGACGATGTTCTCCGCCCGGGCCAGCTCGGCGGTGGTCTCCGGCAGCAGGTCACAGGCGGTGCGGCCCGGCACGTTGTAGAGGATCTGCGGCATGGCGACGGCATCCGCCACGGCGCGGTGGTGGGCAATGAGCCCCGCCTGGGTCGGCTTGTTGTAATAGGGCGTCACCAGCAGGGCCGCGTCCGCGCCCGCCTGCTCGGCACACCGGGTGAGCCGGATGGCCTCGGCGGTTGCATTGGCGCCCGTGCCGGCGATCACCGGAATCCGGCCGCCGGCGAGCGCCACGCAGCGCGCAATGACGGCGCAGTGCTCATCCTCGTCCAGTGTCGCCGACTCGCCCGTGGTGCCCACCGCGACGATGCCCGCGGTGCCGGAGGCCACGTGAAACTCGATCAGACGCGCCAAAGCGGCGTCGTCTACGGCGCCTGCGGCGTCCATCGGCGTGATGAGCGCAACGATGCTCCCGCGCAGAAACATAGGTGCCCAGTGGGTCGGTCGATAATCCGCGGATACTAGCGCGCGCGCCGGCGGCGAGACAAGGCGTCGGCGCAGAGGCGGCCATGGTCACGCTGGCGTCACGGCGGCGGGCCCCCCCGCGACCCCGGCGCCTCCCTTGGCCACGCAAAACGCCATGCTATACACTGCCGCCGAGACGTTGATTGCCGTGCCGATGCGCGATGTGAATTCAGGAAACCATGAGTACCCATAAGACCTTCCTCGTGATCTCCGCCCTGGGCGAGGACCATCCGGGCCTGGTCAACGACCTGTCGCGGACCATCCTCGAGCATGGCTGCAACATTGAAGACAGCCGCATGACCGTGCTGGGCGGCGAGTTCGCGGCCATCCTGCTGGTGGAAGGCAAGTGGAACACCCTGGCCAAGGTCGAGAACGCCCTGCCCGAGCTGGAGCGCTCTCTGGGCATGACCATCACCTGCAAGCGCACCGGCGAGCGCGAGCGCAGCACCGACAAGGTGCCTTATGCCGTGGACGTCATCGCCATGGACCATCCGGGGATTGTCAACAACCTGGCGGGATTCTTCGCTGAGCGGCAGATCAACATCGAGGACATGGCCACCAACACCTATGCCGCCGCGCACACGGGCACGCCCATGTTCGCGGTGCACATGACCGTCGGCATCCCGGCCTCGACCCATATCGCAACCCTGCGCGAAGAGTTCATGGACTACTGCGACGGGCTCAATCTCGACGCGGTGCTGGAGCCGCTCAAGTCCTGACGCCGGGGAGCAGCCGTCGCGTCCACGCCCCGGGGATCGCACTCCGCCGGCCGCGGCGCCGGTTGCGCGCAGCAACCGGCTGGCAAGGCTTTTTCTTCCGCCGACGGGCCGCCCATGCGAGCATTCCGGCCCCAGGGCACCCACATTGGACGGCCCGACCCGAGCGATCCAAGCAAGAGGAACCCCAACCATGACAGTCGCAATCGGCGAGACCGTCCCGGACATCGAGCTCCCCGCCACGGGCGACAAGACGCTGAAGCTCAGCGACCTGCGCGGGCAGCGCGTGGTGCTCTACTTCTACCCCAAGGCCAGCACCCCCGGCTGCACGCAGGAGGGGCTCGACTTCACCGCGGCCCAGGACGAATTCAGCCGGCACAACGCCGTCATCGTCGGCGCGTCGCGCGACGGCATCAAGGCGCAGGAGAACTTCAAGGCGAAGCAGTCCTTCGGCTTCGATCTGCTCTCGGACAAGGAAGAGGCCCTGTGCAAGGCATTCGACGTCATCAAGCTGAAAAAGATGTACGGCAAGGAATCCCTCGGCGTCGAGCGCAGCACCTTCCTCATCGACGAGACCGGCGTGCTGCGCCAGGCGTGGCGCGGCGTCAAGGTCAAGGGCCACGTGGACGAAGTGCTCGACGCCGTCCGCGCCCTCGGCTGAGCGCGCGCACATCGAACCGGCAGCACACCCGGCCCCCTCTCCCACCCCGGGCCGACGCCGAGCAGGCGTCCGCCCCGTAACCCCGCCGCAGCCAAGGCGCGGCCGCCGCCGCCCATGATCAAGCGCGAGAACGACAAGCCCTGCCTCTTCGTCCTGGACACCAACGTGCTGATGCACGACCCCACGGCGATCTTCCGCTTCAAAGAGCACGACATCTTCCTGCCCATGGTCGTGCTGGAAGAGCTGGATGCGGCGAAGAAGGGCGTCTCGGAGGTCGCCCGCAACGTGCGCCAGGTGAGCCGCTTCCTGGATCAGCTTATGCAGGACGCGGACAAGGACGAGATCGATGCCGGGCTGCCCATCCAGCCATTCGGCGAATACGGCTCCGGCGTCACCGAGCCGCCGGCGGGCCGGCTGTTCTTCCAGACCGAGCCCCTGTCGCAGCACTTCGACACCGTGCTGCCCGGCACCACGGCGGACAACGAGATCCTGGCCACGGCACAGACCCTGCAGCAGCGCCGTGCCGAGCGCACCGTGGTCATCGTCTCCAAGGACATCAACCTGCGCATCAAGGCCGCGGTGCTGGGCCTGCCGGCGGAGGACTATTCCAACGACCGCGTGCTGGACGACGTCGACCTGCTCTACACGGGCATGGCGGCGCTCGCCGACGATTTCTGGGAGCACCACGCAAAGGAGGTGGACTCCTGGCAGGAAGAGGGCCGCACCTACTACCGCATCCAGGGCCCGGACGTGGCGGAGTGGTACCCGAGCCAATGTCTCTACATGGAGCAGGACGATGCCTTCGAGGCCATGGTGCGCAAGCGCCGCGGCGAGACCGAGGCCATCATCGAGCTGGTGGACGACTACCGGGTGCCGCGCCACAACGTCTGGGGCATCTCGGCGCGCAACCGCGAGCAGAACTTTGCGCTCAACATGCTCATGGATCCGGAGCTCGACTTCGTCACCCTGCTCGGCACCGCCGGCACCGGCAAGACGCTGCTGGCGCTCGCCGCGGGCCTGGCCCAAGTGCTGGACCGCAACATCTACCGCGAGATCATCATGACCCGGGTGACGGTGCCCGTGGGCGAGGACATCGGCTTCCTGCCCGGCACCGAGGAAGAGAAGATGACGCCCTGGATGGGCGCGCTGATGGACAACATGGAGGTGCTGACCCAGACGGAGGGCGGCGACTGGGGCCGCGCCGCCACCAACGACCTGCTGCGCTCGCGGGTGCGCATCCAGTCGCTCAACTTCATGCGGGGTCGCACCTTCCTGCACAAGTACATCATCCTGGACGAGGCGCAGAACCTCACGGCCAAGCAGATGAAGACGCTCATCACCCGCGCCGGGCCGGGAACGAAAATCGTCTGCCTCGGCAACATCGCGCAGATCGACACGCCCTACCTCACCGAGACCACCTCCGGCCTCACCTATGTGGTGGACCGGTTCAAGGACTGGCAGCACAGCGGCCACATCACGCTGATCCGCGGCGAGCGCTCGCGGCTCGCAGACTTCGCCTCGGACAGCCTCTGACGACGGGCGCCTGCGGCCTTGGCCGTCCCACCGCAGGGGCTCCCACCGGACCTGCGGAACCGCCAGCATCCGCCGGCGGCGGGCGGCCGTGAATCGCCGCACGCAGCATCATCGGCAAGGCATTGCTGCACGTCCGCCCGCGAGCCCCCATAATCCACCCCCAGGCTCGCGGCGCCCGCGCCGGCGACCGCATCCGACCATCGATCCGGATGCCATCATCCGACAATCAGAAGAGGAGTGCCCCCATGCGCATCATGCTGCCGAGCCTGCTGCTCGCCCTTGTCCTGGCGCCGGCCCTGGCCCTCGCCGGCGACAAGCCCAAGGTCGTCTACCACGTCTCCGACGAGAACAAGGTCAGCTTCGCGCTCAATAACATCGAGAACCACATCGCCGGCGTCGGCGGCGGCGAGAACATCGAGATCGTGCTCGTCTCCCACGGTCCGGCGGTCAAGCAGTTCAACGACATCGAGGCCGTGGACCGGGTGCGCAACGGCATCGCCGCGCTCCAGGAGCAGGGCGTCACCTTCGAGGCCTGCGCCAACACCCTGGAGGCGCTGGGCCTCGCCCCCGATGAGCTGCTGCCCGGCTTCGAGATCGCTGAGAAGGGCGGCGTCACCCGCATCACGGAGCTTCAGGGCCAGGGCTACGCATACATTCGCCCCTGATCGCAGCCACGTTATCCGTCCCGGCGGAAGGTCACCATGCACGCTGCGACCCAATACAGAATCGGCCCTGTCGTGCTCGCGGCCGGCGTCAGCCGCTGGAACGGGTACACCTTTCTGTTATCGGCCTTCCTGTCCATCGGCTTGATGACCTTCATCACCGCTGGTCAGACCTACATCCTGAACGCCCATCTCGGCGTCTCGGAGGCCGTCCAGGGCACCATCACCGGTGACCTGGTCCTGTTGACCGAGGTCATCACGCTGCTGCTGTTCATACCCGCCGGTGTGCTGATCGACCGCATCAGCCGCCGCGGCGTGTTCGCGTTCGGCTTTCTGATGCTCGGCGCCACCTACCTGGTCTATCCGCTGGCCCCCTCCGTGGAATGGCTGTTCGCCTTCCGGGTGATTTACGCCCTTGGCGTGGTTGCGGTGGCGGGGGCGCTGTCCACGGTGCTGGTGGACTACCCCATCGAGCGCTCCCGCGGCAAGCTGGTGGCCATGGTGGGCGTGCTGAGCGGGCTCGGCGTGGTGGTCATGAACCAGGGCTTCGGCTCGCTGCCGGACCTACTCACGCTGCGCGGTTTCGGCGCGGTGGAGGCCGGCATGCTGACCCATTTCGGCGTGGCCGGAATGTGTGTTGTGGGGGCGCTGGCGGTGCGCTTCGGGCTTCAGGCTGGGGTTCCCGTGCACCATGAGGCGCGCCCGACGGTGCGGACGCTGTTCCTCAGCGGCTTCGCGCAGGCGCGCAACCCCCGGGTCCTGCTCGCCTATGCCGCGGCCTTCGTTGCCCGCGGCGATCAATCCATCAACGCCGCCTTCCTGATCCTCTGGGGCACCCTGGCCGGGCGCGCCGCCGGCATGGACAATGCCGAGGCCGTGATGAACGGCACCCTCATCTTCGTCATCGCGCAGATCGCGGCGCTGCTCTGGGCGCCGGTGATGGGGCCGATCCTCGACCGCATGGATCGCGTCACCGGGCTTGCCATCTGCATGGTGCTGGCGGCCGTCGGCAACCTTGCCCTTATGCTGCTCGATGATCCCTACGGCGACTATCGCCTGGTGTTCTTCATCCTTCAGGGCATCGGCCAGATCAGCGTCTTCCTGGCCGCACAGTCGCTGATCGGCCAGGAAGCCCCGCAGAGCCAGCGCGGTTCCGTGCTCGGCGCCTTCAACATCTCGGGCGCCGTCGGCATCCTCATCATCACCGCGGTGGGCGGACGGCTGTTCGACGCGGTCGACCCGCGAGCACCCTTCGTGGTAGTGGGCAGCATCAATGTGCTGCTGTTCTTCGCAAGCCTCTATGTGCGGCTGCGGGCGGCGCCACGGCCACTCACTGCAACCGCCGTCGCCGGCGGCTGAACAGCATCCCTAGCGGTCGTCGCTGACAGCCGCCGCGGCATCGCCCTCTGTGAGGTCGAGGCCGTAGCGCGCGAGCTTGTTGCGCAAGCCCACACGGGAGAGCCCCAGCTCCGCCGCCGCCCGGCTCTTGTTCCAGCCGCAGCGGGTCAGGGTCTCGGACAGGATACCGGCCTCCAGCGCCTCCACCCGCTCCTTCAGCGAGCCGGCACCCGCCGGCGCGGCGTCCGGCAGCGCGGCGCGGCCCAGGACCTTGGCACTCAGCAGCTGCGGGCCGAGGGTGGGCCCGCCGTCACTCAGGACCACCATGCGCTGGAGCTCGCTGCGCAGCTCGCGGACGTTGCCGGGCCAGTGATAGCGCTCGAGCATCGCCAGCGCCTCCGGCGACAAGTGCTGCAGGGCCGTCCCGAACGCGCGGGCGGCATCGCGCAGCAGCCGCTCGCAGACGGGCCCCAGGTCGCCCGGGCGCCGGCGCAGCGGCGGCAGATGCAGGGTGATGCCCGCAATGCGGTAATAGAGGTCGCTGCGGAAGCTGCCGGAAAGCATGGCGTCCTCCAGATCCTTGTTGGTGGCGGCGACGACGCGCACGTCCACCCGCCGGCGCTGCTCACTGCCCAGGGGGCGGATCTCGCCCTCCTGCAGCACCCGCAGGAGCTTCACCTGGAAGGCCGGCGACACGTCGCCGATCTCATCCAGGAACACGGTCCCGCCGTCCGCCTGCTCGAACAGCCCCACGTGGTCGGCGATGGCGCCGGTGAAGGCGCCCTTGCGGTGGCCGAACAGCTCGCTTTCCAGCAGCTGGTCCGGCAGCGCACCGCAGTTCTCGGCCACGAAGGGCTGCATGGCGCGCAGGCTGCTCTCGTGCAGGGCGCGGGCGAAGAGCTCCTTGCCGGTGCCCGACTCGCCGGTGAGCAGCACCGGGATGTCGTAGGGGGCGATGCGCGCAAGCTGGTCGCAGATGGACTCCAACGGGCTGTCCGGCCCGCGCACGATGGCGTCCAGACACCAGTTGCGCTGGCGCCGGTCCCAGGGGTCCGGACTCAAGTCCGCCGTATGCACGGCGCCCGGATGGCGCTGCGCGAGCAGACGCTCGTGCTCGCGGCGCAGGCGCGAGAAGCGGCAGGCGTTGGTGACCGTCAGCAGCAGGTTGTCCGGATGGTAGGGCCGGGTCAGGTATTGAAACAGGCCGCCGCGGGCGATGCCGGCGGCGGCCGGCTCGCCGTTGCCCGTCACCAGGATGCGCAGCAGGTCCGGCCAGCGCTCCCGCACCGCCGCCAACAGGTCCAGACCACTGCCGTCGGGCAGACGCTGGTCCGCCACCACCACCTGCACGCCGCCGGCGGCGAGCGCCGCCTGCGCGGCGGCGGCGCTGCCGGCCCGGCGCAGCGGGAAATGACGCTCAAGCGGGCTCGCCAGGGAGGCCGCATGGGCGCCTTCCGGCTCCACCACCAGCACGGTGGACGGCGTTTGGGCGAGGGGTGTGGGCGTCGCGGCCATGCTCCGCAGACTCCGCCGCCTGCCCAATGGTTCCCCACAGGACCTTACTCGGGACGGGCTCGGGCAACCGTCAGCGCCCGCGAAAGCTGCCGCGCAGCAGGTCGCGGCGGCTCAGGCCGGCGCGCGGCGCCGGAGTAGGGAGCGCTGAAGTGGATACCGGCGGCGGGCGATCTTGCGTGGCTCGATCTTCCGCTGTCGCGCCCCCGGCGGCTTGCTCCGCCTCGGGCTCGAACAGGCCCGCCATCACCGCGGCGGCCGTGGCCTCCGCCGCCGGCTGATCCGCGAACAGCTGCATAGGCGAGAACAGGGAGCAGGCGGCGATGCTGCCTAAGCCATCGAGGACGGAGACGGTGAATTCGAAGGCGCCCGCCGGAAAGTCCAGCACCTCCACGGCCCCCTCCGGCGCCTGTGCGAGCCTCGACCCGAGCGCCGGCACCAGCACCAGATTCATGCACCAGGGCGTCACCAGCACCCCGAGCCAATGCCCCTGCCAGCAGCGGCCGTCCACCACGGCGACGCCGAGCGCCGGGTGCAGGATGGGCAGGCCCGCCATGCGCTCACGATGAATGGCCTGGAAAGCGGACGCGAGCCGGTCCGCGGTCTGCGACGCGTCTGCGCTGTCCGTGGCGCGCTCAGTGGCGGACAAGGAACATCTCCCGGGCTGCATCGCAGTTGGGGCAGCGCCAGTCGTCCGGGAGGTCGGCGAAGGGCGTGCCCGGCGGAACCTGTCCCAGCTCGTCGCCGTCCGCCGGATCGTAGACATGCCAGCAGATACGGCACTCCATCTGCGCCGTGACGCCGTGCGCTGCCTCGGCCGAGGTCGTTTCGTCGTGGTCTGCGCTCATGCCGCTGCCTCCGTCAGCGCCGCCAGAATCTCGGCAAGGCGCGCCGCGCTGTCCGCCAGGTCCTCCTGCGCGGCGAGCACCGCCGCGGGGACCGGGGTCACCTCCAGGGTGTTCAGGATCAGCGTGTCGTCGCTGTTGAAATACTGCACCCACCAGACCTCCCGCAGCGCAGTCGCCGTCACCCGGCAATTGCCGTAGCCGCGGGAGAGCATACTGACCGGGCCGCGGCCCAGCAGGTCGCCGAGCAGGGCGAGATCCTGCTCGCTCTGCGGCAGCAGCGTGAGGTTGACGACATGCGGCGATACAGCCGCGGCGTCGGCCTGCGTCTGCGCCCCACCGGGCGCCCGGTGGGCACCCTGATCCGCCCGGCCCCGCACCTGCTCCAGCAGCTCCGCCAGCACACCGGGGGCGTTCATGACACCCGCCGGCAGCGGCTCCGGGAGCACCAGGTCCTCGCCGGCGGCGACGAAGGCATGCGCGCGCACGAAGCCCGGCACATCGGCCACTTCCAGCACGTCCCGGCCGGGGCCGTCGCCAACGCCGGCGCGCACCCGCCAGACACCGGCGAGGCGGGTCTCCTGGGCCTCCACGTCCGCCATGGATTCGGCAGACAGGGAGCCGGTCGCAAGCACCGTCGCGTCCGCCGCCCGACAGCGGATGCTGACCTCGCCCTCGCCCAGGCTGTCCACCACCAGCCGGCGGTCCGCGGCGGGCAGGCTGCCGAGGTCGATCACCTGCGGCAGTGCACCCACGCGGTGATGAGACAGGTGCAGCTGCAGCGTGCGCAGCGCGGCGAGGCCGGCAGCGCACGCCGCCGCGTCCTCGGGCTCCGGCAACACCGGCTGCCGGTAGGTGTGCATGGCGCCCGGCATGGCGAGGTAAGTGAGCTCGGCGCCGTCGGGCCCGCTCGGCTGGCTGCCGGGGCCCACGGCCCCGGGTGGGATCGGCCGGGCCAAAGGATCGTTGCCGTCCTGCATCAGCGGCACCCTCCCGCTGCGTGCGCGGCATCCAGCGTTGCGTCGGCCACCGGGATGCCGATGCCGGGCGGGCGGCTCGGTGCGGCCTCCAGCAGGTACTGCAGCTCGCGCAGGTAGTCATCCCAGTCGCGCATGCGCTCGATGCTGCCGACATAGGCGTCACCGCGCAGCAGCACCAGCGCCGGCCAGCGCCGGCAGCCGAAGCGGGCATGCAGCTCGCGCTCCGCCTCGGGCGCCACAATGGCCGCGTGCAGGCGCCCGGGGAATGCCCGCAGCAGCTGCGGCAGCACGACGGCGACGTCCAGCGCCTCCGGATACTTCACCGGGTCACCGGCGAGGAAGAGCAGGTTGTGTCGCTTCGGGCGAAGGAAAAACGCCAGGTCTTCCATCTGCAGCAGCGGCAGGCGGTGGGTTTCGATGAGGGCGGCAATGGGTGGTGCGGTCATGGCGTCGGAAGAACCTCCGTGGTGGCTGCTGTTGTTGTCGTGCCGGTCGACTGCGCCGACGCACAGCGCCCGGTTGCCGTCGGCCGCGAGCACCTGCATGGGTGTGGCGATGCACATTCAGCCCCCCTCCCCGCCGGCGCCCTGTCGACTGGCGGCCGCATCACGCGTCACCAGCCGCGCCAGCACCCGGGCGTCGCCGTCACGGCAGGCGATCTCCGGCGGCGGGCGGCCGGCCTCGTAGGCGCCGAGATCCAGCGCCGGATGCGGCCGCTGCTCGGCGGCTTCGGCGGCGGACGCGCCCGGGCGGTCCTCGCCCGCGCCGGGCAACGGCTGGACACCGAGGCNGGCGAGATACTGAAGCGCCAGCGCGACGGCGGGCTCGATCTGTGCCTTCACGCAGGGCCGCAGGCTGCCGCCGAAGTCCTCCAGCGCCTCGGGCTGCACGCCGATGAGCAGCAGCTGCGCGGGGGCACCGCCCAGCAGATCCGCCAGCGCCAGCACCTCCTGAAAGCCCGTCTGGTGCAGACTCATTTTCTTGGCGCCGAGGAAGCTCGGCACGGCATCGCCCAGGACGCGCTTCAAGGTTCCCGGCGGCAGCCCGTAGTCCACGGCGTCGAAGACCACCAGCACGTCGGCGGCGCGCACCTGGTCCACCAGGTAAAGTCCCTGGGTGCCGCCGTCCAGCAGGGTGACGTTGTCGGCAAAGCGATGCCGCGCGGCCAGCGCCTCGACGCAACGCACCCCGAAGCCCTCATCGGCCCACAGGATATTGCCGATGCCGAGCACCAGCACCCGCGGCGCAGGAGCCGCTCCGGTCCGCACCGCCGCCGCGTCCTCGCCCCTCACCCCTCGCACCTCGCCGCTGCCGGTCACGGCCTGTCATCCTTGAACATCCGCCAACCGCTGATCATGGTGCTGATCAGGCTTTGGCGGGACATGACGTCCTCGCGGATGGCGGTGTACACGTGCAGCATCACGAAGACGACGATGACCCACATGCCCCAGTGGTGCCAGATGCGCACGTCCTGGCTCTGCCCCACCAGCGGGATGAGCCAGCCGAAGAGCTGGTCCTGCCAGCTGCCGAGCCCCGTCTGCTCGGCATAGAGCGCAAAGCCCGTCACCATCATGACGATGCCGCCGACGGTGATGATGACCACCATGAACAGGTGGGCCAACGGGTTGTGGCCGTAGTATTTGCGCGGCTCCGTTTCCTGGAAGGCATACCAGCGCACCTCGTGCCAGAGCTCTTCCCAAAAGCCCTTGCGCCAGAACGGCAGCGTAAACAGCTGCTTTGCGTAGCTGTTGCCGGCGAAGGCCCAATACAGCCGGAAGATGAAGGCCGCCGCGAACACATAGGCCGCCGCGAAATGGAAAAAGCGAATGTAGCCCATCACGAAATGGTCGCTCGCCTCCCCGGGCATGGTGGGCAGCGGATTGGCAATGAGCCAGCCGGTGATGGCCAGGATCGTGATGGACAGGGCGTTGACCCAGTGCCAGATCCTGAGCGGCGCCTGGTAGACGTAAACGGCGGTGCGCCGCCGTACCGGGATATCGCGGCGGCGCTTTTCGCGCAGCAGTTCTTCGGTGGTGGTGCTCATGGGTTATCGGCTTCAGTGTCTATTGGCGTTCGCGCGGCCGGAAATGCAGACCCGTTCGGGGTGCGGTCAGCGTCGTCGGTCGGGCTGAGCGACAGCGAAACCCGACATGCGCCCATCATGCGCCGGGCATCGGGCCTCCCGACCTCGGCCCGACCTACGCCGTTTCACAACGCAAACTTTGTCAGCGCACCTTCACCCGCGCCATCTCCCCCCCATCCGGCCCCATCACATGCGTCGAGCACGCGAGACAGGGGTCGAAGCTGTGCAGGGTGCGCAGAATCTCCAGCGGCTCGTCGGCCTTGGCCAC
>PR_CR_10_Liq_1_inCRDRAFT_1000908_pt1 | contig 17541 bp, 16 predicted proteins | sample PRCRCaboRojoPR_3_FD_10241 | JGI IMG/M metagenome (IMG submission 10241)
CCTGGGTACGGGTGAACGACGCGGCCAGTGGCGAGGTGCTCCTGCGCACTTCCCTCGAGCCCGGGGCCAGCGAAACCGTGGAGGTCGGCGGGGAGGCCCTCATCCTGTTCACCCAGGGGGAGAACCTCGAGGTGGAGCGTGGTGGGGAAATTCTCGCGCCCAGCCGCAGCGGCCCGGGCAAGATTCGCATCGAGTAGCAAGGCTATGGAACCGGACCCATCGAACCAGAAGGAGATCGAGGAGAACCTCGACGCCCGCGCCTCCGAGCAGGAGCTCTTCAAGAACAAGGTGGCGGTCATGGGCGAGCTGCACACCCGGCGGGCCCTCCTCGCCAATCGGCTGGGCCGGGTGAAGAGCGAGTCCATGATGGTCGCCGGGAAGGAGAGCCCCCATGAGGTGAGCGAGGATCTCCCCCGCCTGGAGGAAGAGCTTTCCGCGATCTCCCACGAGATCACCGAATTCTCGCCGGAGAGCCAGGCTTCCCTCGAGGAATTCCAGGCCCGGATCACCCGGCGCTTTGATGAAGCCGAAGAGCGGATCCAGCAAGCGGAAGCCTCCCTCGACGAGGGTCTCGCCTAGGGTCTCGCCGGGGGGTTTTTCCCTGCCCGAGGTCCTCCTCGCGGTCGTTCTCCTCGCGCTGGCCGCGGTCGCCGTGGGCCAGACGGTGCGCTCCGCCCTCGGGGTCCTCGAGCGCAGCCGGGACGTGGGGGGGCGGCCCCCGCTGCAGAGCCTGGCCACCCGGGCGCTCCTCCAGAGCGACTCCCGGGAGGAGGCCGAGGACGGAGGGAGGCTGGACCTTCCGGATCGGCTCCGCCTGGAGTGGTCCGCCGAGACGGAGACCACCGGGATTCCGGACCTGTTTGCGGTGACTCTGGATTGGGAGGCGGACCAGGAGGCGGGGGAACGGAACCTGTACCTCTACCGTCCGGAGTGGTCCGATCCCGTGGACCGCGACCCCCTCCAGGAAAGGGCCCGTCGGGCGATTGAGGATCATCTCGAGGACCAGCGTTGGGAGAGACAGCCCTGAAGGTGAATCTCTCCCATCCGGGGCGGAAGGGTCCCCACGGGCTCACCCTGCTCGAGGTACTGCTCGCCCTTGGGCTGTCCGCGATTGTCTTCGGGGCCGCCCTCCAGCTGCTCCTCGGGGTGCTGCAGGCCTGGGAGGGGGCCCGGACGGGCGACCTGCGGGCCGATGGGGAGTTCCGCCGCCTCCACTTCCTGCGGTATCACCTGCAGGGGGCGGATGCCGCGGAAGTCGAGCTGGAGGAGGTGCCCCGGCGCGGTGCGGGGGAGGCCGTTGTCTTCCCGGTGCGGGAAAGCCCGCTGGTGGCACCGCTTCGCGATCGTTACCGGACGGAGACCTACGGACTCGTCGGGGACAACGAGGGGCTTCGCCTGCTCCCGCTGGTCGGGGAGGAGGGGGAACGCTTCCGCGACGAGGACGCCATCGCTCTGGTGGAGGAGCCGGTGGAGCTGTTCTACTGGCGGCGAGAGGGGAACCGTTGGGAGGAGGAGAGGGAACTCGGGGAGTGGGCCCAGGGGAGGGACAGCCTGCCGGCGCTGGTCGGGGTGCGGTGGGAGGACCGGGACGAGGAAGCTTGGTTCTTCCTGCCCGCCTCCGCAACGGGGGATGAGGTGTTGTGGTGACGCTCCGGAATCCGCCGGCTCACCGCGGGAGTATCCTCCTGGTGGTCCTCGGGGTATTGGTGGCGGTCTCGCTGGTGGTGACCCGTTTCGCCGACTACGCCCTGCAGCGGGGAGCGCTTGCCGAGGTGCGCCGGGGGGAACAGGCCAGTGAGGTCTCGGACCAACTCTCCGGGGCCCTCGAGGCGGCGGTGGCCGTGCTGGCGAGTTTCCGCGAAGTGGAGCCCGACCTGCGCCATCCGGACCAGGGATGGGGAGAGCCGGCCGTCCTCCTCGAGGAATGGCCGGAAGCCCTGCGGGGGGTGGAGGTGATGGTCCACGACGAGAGTGCCCGGATCGGCTGGTCGCGGGTGGACCCCCGCCGAATGCGGGATCTCCTCGAGGCGGGCGGGCTGCGGGAGGGAGAGGTCGCGGCCATGGTCGACGTCTACCTCGATGCGACGGACAGCGATGACGACCAGCGCCTGCGGGGCCGGGAAAACCGGCGCAACCCGGGGCGGGAGGAGCCGTGGGTCCCCAACCGTCCCCTTCGCTCCTGGGCGGAGCTCTGGGAACTCCCGGAGTGGCGGGAAGCGGCCTGGACGGAGGAGGGCGAACTCGCCGCCTGGGCCCGGGTGCTCCCGGGTATCTTTTCCCTGCGCCACGGGGAACGGGGCAATGTCAACACGATGCCCTCCTCCTCCCTGGAATGGCTGCGGGAAGCCGGCATCCTCTCTTCGACGGCGTGGTGGGAGCGGGACCGGATCCGCCGGGGGGAATGGCTGGAATCCCTCCCGGCTTCCGCCGGGGAGACCGCTTCGGCGTGGTTGGGAACGAGTACCTCCCTGTGGCGGATCCGCGCTTCCCGACCTTTGGGGCAGCGGGTGTTCTGGAAGGAGGTGTGGGTCCGGATCCGGGAAGAGGAGGATGCCGGCTCCCGGGAGGAGGGAGCCGCGGCCCACGGTGGGGGAAGCGGGAGAGCCGAGGGCATGGATGAGCGGAGGACCTCTTGGGGCGAGTGGGAGATCGTCGAGTTCCGCGAGGGGATCGAGCCGGAGATGGAGGCTCCCGGGGAAGCGGGGACAGTGGGGGGAGGTCTTGTCTCCCCGGGCTTCTCCGATTAAGGGTACGCCGTGGCGAGAGGTGCGGGAAAACGAGAGAGCTCCGGTGGCATGGGTGGGGTGGTATACGTACCCTCCCACCATTTGATCTATCTCGCCGGAGCCCCGCGGGAGGGCCTGAGCCCGGAGGAGGCAGGGGAAGCTCTCCGCCTGGAGTTTGAGGAGAATGCGCCCCTGCCGGTCGACCAACTGGCGACGGGCCTTCTCGAGGACCGGGCCAGGGGGAGGCTGGCGGTGGTCGGCTGCGGGATCGGGGCCTTGCCGGAGACCGGGGAGGATGCCTTCGTCCTGCCGGGGTTCCTTCCCTTCCTCGACGGGACGCGGGAGGCCGGCCAGTGTGTTTGCGGCTGGGAGGAGGAGGGTTCCTCGCTCCTTTTCTATGGTGAGACGGGGTGGTTGCCCACAGAGGTGGTCGGGTTGCGCTCCCGGCCGGGCGACCCGGGATTTCCGGAGGAATGGGAGCAAGCCTGTTCGATGGTCGGTTGGGCCGGGCCCACGGAGGCCCAGCCGGAGCTCCTGGAGTGTCGTGAGGCGGGGGTCGACTCGCGGGACCGGGTCCGGTTCACGCTGGGAGCAGGGGAAGGGGCGGACGGAAACGGTTGGGAACTCGGCGGTGACGCCGTGTGGAAGGCCGATTTGCGCCCGGCCGCGGTCGTGGAGTCCGTGCGGCAGCAGCGTCGCACGGATGAACGGGTGTGGCACTGGATGCGGGGGGCCGCCGCCCTNCTGGTGCTCGCCCTCTTGGTCCAGGGCTGGCTCGGCTTTCTCGCCTTTTCCCTGCGCCAGAAGAGGGAGGAAGCGTCCGCCCAGGCGGATCGGGTGGCTGCCATTGANGAACGGGCCGGACTGGTGCAACGGCTGCGGGACCTCGGGGGCCAGCAGCCGTCCCTGTTCCGCTCCCTCGGCGAACTCAATCTTCTCCGGCCGGAGCAAATCCAGTTCCTCGAGGTGGAGTTCTCCCAGCCGGGAGAATTCCTCATCGAGGGGCGAACCTCGGCCATCCGCCCCTTGAACGATTTCGCCGAGCGGATCGGGGCCGCGCAGGAGTGGGAGCTGGTGGAACGCCCCCGCTCCCGATCCCGGGAGGGCCGGATCGAATTCGAGCTGCGGGTCCGGCTGACGCCTCCGCAAGGGGGGCCGGCATGAGCTCTCTGCGGGAAAGATTCTTCCGGCTGGGGCGGAGGGAACGCTTCCTGGCCACGGTGCTGCTCTCCGCGCTGTTGGTGTTCTATGGGTCCCACCTCTTCCGCCAACTGGTCACGCTGCGGGAGGATCTGGACCGGGTCCGGGCCGACCTCGGCTACCAGGAGGAAGTGCTCGAACGCGGGCCGCTCATCGAGGCGCGCATCAACCGGCTCCTTGCGGCCCGTGAGGCCCGCCAGTCCCTGACGGTCGCGGAGTTCACCGAGATCGTCGATCGGCTCTCCCGCGAAGCGGGCCTCCGACCGGACATGGACCCGGTGGAGACAAGGGAGGGGTCGCTGGTATCCGTGCACGGCCTCGTTCTCTCCTTCGACGACGTCGCCTTGGTCCCCCTGATTGACTTCGCCCGATCGGTGCGGGAATCTGGACGCCCGGTGTCGATTGAGGAAATGGTGCTCTCCGTGAATGAACGCCAGCCGACGAGGTTGGACGCGGATCTCCGCCTGACCGGGTTCGAGTTTCACGATTCGACGGGCTCCCTCGCCCGAGCGCCATGAGGACGCGACGCAAACGCAACCGCCCCGCCCGGAAGCTGGCCACCGGTCTCCTGCTCCTCGCTTCCGCCCTCTCCCTCCCGGGCCAGGAACCCCCTGCCGCTGCGGGCGGGGAGCGCTTCTTCCAGTTTGTCGACGCCGATGTCGACGCGGTTTTCGAGGAACTGGAACGGCTGACCGGACAATCCGTGCTGCGTCCCCAGGCCCTGCCGAACGCGCAGATCACCTTCCTGCCCCAGCGCCCGCTCAGCCGGGAGGATCGCATCATCGCCCTGGAAAGCCTCCTCAGCCTCAACGGGATCTCCCTCGTGCAGATGTCCGACCGTTTCCTCAAAGCGGTCCCCAGCTCGACCGTCCTTACCGAGTCGCCCGAGCTCATCGTCGGCTCGACCCTTGACCTCCGGCCCACCGAGGCGGTGTTTGCGAAGATTTTCCGACTCGACTTTCTCTCCGCCGACGAGGCCACTGCGGCGGTCCAGCCCCTCCTCGGGGGCACGGGGTTGATCACCCTGCAGCGGGCGAACTGGCTGCTCATTGCGGACTCCCTTACCAACCTGCAGCGGGTGGAGCGGGTTCTCGCGGAAATCGACAGGAAGCAGGAGCGCCGGGAGGAGATCCGCTTCTTCCAAATTCGCAACCTGCCGGTGCGCGAGGTCCTCGCGAACCTGAACAGCCTCTCCGAGGGTCCCCTGGGCCGCTATTTTTCGGGAAACACCGTTCTCTCCGCGGTGGAGCCCTCCAACCAATTGGTCGTGGTGGCCCACCCGGACAGCATGGAGGTGATTGCCGGCCTCGTGCGCGAGTTCGATATCGACGTGGAACCCCTGACCACCAGCAAGGTCTTCTACATCCGGCACGCGGTCGCCGAGGAGGTGGCGAACACCCTCCGCGAGCTGGTCCAGGCGCAGCAGCAGAGTGAGGAGGAGATTGCGGTGGAGGAAGGAGGGGTGGATTCCCCGCCGTCGGGCCCGGAGGAAGCCGGGGCCTCCTCCGGGGAGACGGGGGCGGCCGACCCGGCCGGCTCCGCCCGCCTCATGGAAAGGGCGGGGGAACTCGCCGCGGAGACGGCCGCGCGCATGCAGTTCTCCCGCTTCGCCAGCATCGTCTCCGACGAGCGGGCCAACGCGGTCATCGCCTACGGTACGGAGAGTGACATCCAGCAGATCGGCCGGCTCATCGAGCGGATCGACATCCTCCTTGCCCAGGTGCGGATCGAAGTCGTCATCGTGGAGGTGACCCTCAGCGAGAACCAGGTACGGGGGATCGACGCCTTCAGCGCCGACTACAACCGCGCCTCCGGTTCCGGGGGGGGCGCCGGGGGCGACCAACTGGTCCTCGGCGGCCAGGATAATGAGGCCCTCAACATCGGCGGGTTCGTCCTCAGCCCTCTCACCCTTCCCGATTTCTCCCTGGAATCCGTCTTCAACACGGCCCGCAGCAACAACGATGTGAGCGTGCTCTCCGCCCCCACCGTCATGACCACCCACAACCGCGAAGCCCGGGTGATCGTGGCGGAAAGCCGCCCCATCGTCACCGGTTCGACGAGTTCCACGGATGGGGGGACCACCACCTCCGTGGACTACCGCGACATCGGGATCGAGCTCACCGTGAAACCGCTGATCGCGGATACCGGGGTGATCCAGATGGAGATCAAGCAAACGGTGGACAACGTCGTCCGCGAGATCACGGACACCGAGAACCCCGAGCTCCAGGGCCAGCCCATCATCGGGACGCGGGAGGCGGAGTCCTTCGTGAGCGTCTCCGACAGCGAGATCATCGTCCTCGGCGGTCTCCAGGAGCGGACGAATCGGCGCACGGAGAGCAAGATCGCCCTGCTGGGCGACCTGCCCGTGCTCGGCGATTGGCTCTTCACCCGCCGGGGGGAGGATATCCAGACCCGCGAACTGCTCATCTTCATCAAGCCGAACGTGATGCTCTCGCCGGAGACGGCCAGCGCGGACGCGGAGGAACAGGTGGAAAATCTCGAGCAGCGGGACGCCTTGCGCCAGTACTTCGAGACGGGCCGCTTTGGGGGGGGAGAGCTCCCGCGGATTGATGCGGTCGACCCCGCTCCGGGGAACGGGGCGGAGGTCCCGGACAACCCTTCCCCGGCCGAGTGAGATGATCTCCCTCCGGACGATTCTGGTGGCCAGCCTCACCGCCTCCCTTCTCCCGGCGGCCCCGGTGGGCCCACTCGAGAGCCTCGTGCAGGACTCCCCCTTCCTCCCGCCGGGATACCGGAGCTCCCCGGCGGCCCCCACTCCCCAGCCGGAGCGGGCACCACCCGCCGCCTCCCGCTTCGCGCTCACCGGGGTGACCACCCACGACGGGGTCCTGCGGATCTCCCTCCGACCCCAGGGACAGAGGCGGGGACGCTGGCTGCGCACCGGTGAATCGTGGGAGGGGGAGAACCTGCGTTTCCTCCGCTTTGATGAAGACGCCATGGTAGCGGTCGTCGAAACCGTGAACGGGACGGAGGTCATTCCCCTGAAGAAGCCGAGGGTGATCCCGATTCCCCCGGCTTCCTCCCCCAATCCTCCCGGCACTTTTCCCGTCCCGCCCAACGCGGGGGGGGACCGCCCGGATCCCGGGCAGCCCGCCGAGCGGCCGAACGTGCCGGTGCGCCGGCGGGTGATCCAACCGGCCCAGGGATGAGGATGGAGCCACCACGGAGCGCAGTGCATCCGCCCCTCCGGGACGAGGAGATCCTCGGCCAGCTGGGAGTGAGTCCGGACGAGGAGTGGTACGGCGCGGATCGCCCCGGTCGCGTCCGCTGGCTGGCCCGCCACCTGAACCTTGCGGAGGCGGGGGTCAGTGCCCGGCTGGCCGCGGTGACCGGGTTGCCCGTCCTCGAGGAGGTCCGGCCGGACGAGGAACAGCTGGAGGGCTTTCCGTCCCGCCTGCTCCACAGCCTGCAGGTGCTTCCGGTCCTGCCGGAGGCTTCCGGTGGCCGGCTGCCGTTGGCGACGATCTGGCCCCTACAGCCGCTGGAAATCCGGTGGATCCATGCGATGACGGGTGCCTGGCCGGAGGTCTTCCTGGCATCCCCGGAAAAGGTGACCGACTGGATCACGGCGCGTTTCGGGGTCGGCTCCGCCAGCCTGGAGGGGCACGAAATGCTGGCCTCCGGTCTCGAGGAGGAAGCCGAGGACGAGGATGAGGACGCCGCCATCATCCGTTTCGTCAACGAGGTGATCCGCCAGGCCCTGGAGTCGCGGGCAACGGACATCCACTTCGAGCCGCAGAGGGAAAGCCTGGCCATCCGCTACCGGATCGACGGGGACCTCAGCGCCGTGGCGGTCCCGGAAAACCTGCGGACTTTCCAGGCCGCCATCATCTCCCGCATCAAGATCATGGCCCACCTCAACATCTCCGAGCGCCGCCGCCCGCAGGATGGCCGGATCTCCTTTCGCTGGGGCCGGGACGATGTGGACATCCGGATCTCGACCTTTCCCACCCTGTACGGGGAGAGCATCAGCCTGCGCCTTCTCAACCAGAAGAGCCAGGCCTTCACGGTCGATGACCTCGGCCTGCGGGACTTCGAAAAGCGGATCATCGGGGAGACCCTCCAGCGGCCGAACGGGATCATCCTGGTGACCGGCCCGACCGGTTCCGGGAAATCGACCTCCCTGAACGCCTTCCTCCGGCTGGTGCACGGCCCCAGCAAGCGGATCGTCACGGTGGAGGATCCGGTGGAGTACGAGGTGCCCGGGGTGAACCAGACCCAGATCCGGGAGGACCTTGGGCTCACCTTCGCCCGGTCCCTCCGCCATATCCTCCGCCAGGATCCGGACATCATCATGGTCGGGGAGATCCGGGACCGCGACACGGCCGAGATCTCCATCCGGGCCTCCCTCACGGGCCACCTGGTCCTCTCNACCCTCCACACCAACGACGCTCCCGGGGCGCTGACCCGGCTCATCGACATGGAGATCGAGCCCTTCCTGATCGCCTCTTCGGTCGAGCTGGTCATCGCGCAGCGCCTGATCCGCCGGCTCTGCGAACGGTGCGCGCGTCCCGGGGAGGCCTCCCGGGAGGAGGTCATGTCCCTCCGCCGGATGCTCGACCTGCCCGTGGAGGAGGGCACCGGGCCGTCCCCGCGATTCCACCACCCGGTTGGTTGCAGCCATTGCCGGGGCAGTGGTTTCCGGGGAAGAGTGGGGGTGTTCGAGCTCCTCCAGGTGCAGCGCACGGCCCACGACCTGATCCTCGAGCGGGCCTCGGCCCGGCGGATCCGGGAGGCGGCGCGGGCCGACGGCATGCGCACCCTCCAGGAAAGTGCATGGGAGCTGCTCGTCGCCGGGGTGTCCTCGCCGGAGGAGGTCCTCCGCCATATCCGGGTCGGGGAGGAGGAGGGCTTCGAATCCCTTGCCGCGGCGGAACGGGGCGGGGAGGTCTGAGGGGGTCCGGTGGCCTCCTACCACTACATGGCCCGCGACCGGTCCGGGCAATCGGTGTCCGGTCGCCTCGACCTTCCCAGCCGGGCCCAGGCGCTGCGGCGGCTGCGCTCCCAGGGGTTGACGCCCGTCTCCCTTGCGGAGGTCCCCCTCGGCCAGCCGTCCGAGGCCCGCCAACGGCCGCCGCGGGAAAGGGCGGCGAGGCCGGGCACGGCCCCGCCGGCGAGAAGGGCGGTGAAGGCGAGGGGAGTGCCGCGCGAGCGGGAGGTCGATGAGTTCCTGCGCATCCTCCTCGGACTCCTCAAGGGGGGCATGACCATCGGTGATGCCGTCCGCCAGTTGCGGGACCGGGCCGCTTCCGCCCCCGTGCGCGCGCTCGCGGAAAAGGTGTGGGCCCGCCTCAGCGACGGGGCCACCCTCGGCGGGGCGCTCCGGGAGGCGGCCCCCAGCGCGCGTCGCGAGACCATGAATGCGGTGATCGAAATCGGCGAGCAGACGGGCAACCTGCCCCCGATCCTCGCCGAGCTGGTCGAGCAACGGGCGGAGGCCCGCGCCGTGCGGAAGAAACTGGTGGGCAGTTTGCTCTACCCGGGCTTCCTCTTCCTCATGGCGGTGCTCGTCGCCGCGTTCCTCCTCTTTTTCCTCATGCCGCAGGTGCGCAGCACGGTCGAGGGTCTCGGCTCGGGCCTGTCTCCGATGGCCACTTTCCTCCTCGGCGCTTCCAACCTCCTCTTGCTGGCCGCCCCGCTGTTGGGGACCCTCCTGGTGCTGGCGGGGCTCGGGGCTGCCTGGATGAAACGCAGGGAGGGGGGCGCGGCGCGCCTGGATCGCTGGATCCTGCGTCTCCCCCTGGTCGGGGGAATGGTGAAGGACGCGGAGGTGTTTCGGGTCTGCAGCCTGCTCTCCCTCCTCCTCGGCAGCGGGATCCATGCCTCCGAGGCCTTTCTCCTCACCCGGCAGTCCCTCCGCAACCGGGAGTTGCAACGCCGTTTCGAGGAAGTCCGCCAGGAAATCAACGAGGGTGCCTATGTGGCGGTTTCCCTCCGCCAGCACGATGTGCTCCATCCAACGGCGGCGGACCTCCTCAAGGTGGGGGAGGAAACCGGGGAGTTGGCCGAGGGCTTTGCGAACCTGCGCAACGACTACCGCGACTCGCTGTCCGAGCGCCTCCGCCGACTGACTCTCGGAGTCTCCGGATGCGCGATCGGTGGGGCCTTCCTCTTCGTGGCGATGGTCGCCCTGGCAGTGGTTACCAGTATCTTCCAGGTCGGGAATTCGATCGGCCTCTGAGGGGGAGGCGGCCTGTCTGAGGGGCGAAGCTCAGTCGTCCCCCGACGATGATCCGGTGGCCGCTGAGGGGACCGGCGCGGGGGGTTCGACGGTGTCGACGAGGGAGCGCAGGGAACGCAGCCACTCCCCCTGGCGATCGATCTCCTCGAGGCGCTGCTCCGTTTCCGTGAGCGCGTCGGTCCGGCCCTCCGACCACTGCTGGATGGCGAGCAGGTAGAGGGCTTCCGCCCGGGTCGCCGGGTAGAGGCCCTCCTCGTCGGCCATGGCGGAGAGGAGGGTCTCCGCCTTCGCGGTTTCCCCGGCACGATACCGGGCCACGGCCAGGTCGAGGCGCGCCTTTTCCTGGACGGGATGATCCTCCAGCGCGTCGGCGGCGAGCGCGAGGAAGCGGACGGCCTCCTCCCAGTTGCCCTCGGCGTAGCGTTCCTGGCCGACCTCGAGGGCAGCCAGGCCGCCGATGGCGTGCCGGCGGTTTTCCTCGGCAAAGGTGGCGAGTTCCCCGCTGTTCAGCGCCGTCAAATAGGCGGCCTCCCGCCGGGTTTCCTGCTGGCCACGGTAGGCCTGGACGCCGAAGTACAGGCCGGTCCCGGCAAGAACGAGGACGGCCGCCGCGATGAGTGCGCCCCCGTAGCGCTGCCACCACTGGTAGAGGGGATCGTGCAGGGCCCCCTCGGGGTCATGGGTTCCGGTCGGGGGTGGGGTGGGCGAGGTGTCTCCGCTCGAGTCGTCCTTCATTGGAAAGGGCGAGACAAGTCGACTGTCTGCGCGCTGGCAATGAGGATCTGGCCGGGACGGCCCCGGGAATCCGGAGTCCGGGATTGCGGGGAATTGCGGGCTGTACCATGCTGTCGCGCTGTGAAGAAGGTGTGGAGGCAACGCTGGAGTGTGCTCGCGGGCCTTGTCCTCGGGGCCGCTCTCACCGGAGCCGTGGAAATGCCCGGCCCACAGGACCCGCACGGTTTCGTGGCCCGCCTTCTGATCAACGAGGTTCCCTTCCCGGGAGAGAAGGGTTACCGGAGCGAGGCGGACTCGAAGGCGGCCATGGAACAGGTCGCCTGGGTGCTCCTTTCCCGCCTCTCCCACGTGCCTCCCGGCTATTCGCAGCCGCAGGTCGCTGCGGTGAGGCCCCGGGACCTGCTCGATGTCATCACCGCCGGGGGAGTCCATGGGCAGGTCGATGGCTTCTACCGGGACAGGCAGGGTCGATTGCGCACGGTGCCACGGGTGGAGGAACGGCTGCGCTACCTGCAGTCCATTGCCGGCCAAGGCCAGCCGGGGCGGTTTGCCCGACTGCTCGAGCACGGTCGGGACCTGGCTCGATGGAGCCTCGGCGGGGNGCCTCCCTCCGAGGATCGTTTCCGGACCCTCCGCCGGATCCGGGAACGGCCCGTGACGGGCCGGGCTTTCTCCTGGATGACGGATGAGCACTACTACCATCCGGGCGGTGCCTTCGTGCGGATTCCGGATGGACGGCACGGTTCCCTCGGTGGCAATCGGTTCTTTACCCTCCTCCAGCCGTGAAGATGAGGCCGTGGTTCCGCTCGGCCCGGGCCCTTGTCCCCGGTTTGCTCTTCGGCCTTGCCACCGTAGGGACCGCCATGGACAGCCGATCGGGGGGACCGCCGGCCATGAAGCCACTCGACTGGCTGGCGGGCGAGCGGACTCTCTACGAGGTTTTCCAGTACCTCTACCGCTGGTACTGGGACGAGGAGGACGTCCGGCCGCTCCTCGCCAGGGAAGAGATGCGACTCTGGTGGCGGGAAGTTGCCTCGACCGCGGACAGGGGGGACCGTAGTCGCTTTCTCGAGCTCTACATCCCCGCGCTGCGCACCGAAGTCGTCCTCAAGAAGGCGGACTACGAGATCCCGGAACTGGGTTTGCGGATCCGCAATGAACACTTCCATGTCCTCGAGGTGCATCGCCGGGGACCGATCGAGGAAGGGGACTGGTCGGCCTACCGGCTCCACCTCGGTGCGCTCATGGACTATCTCCTCTGGAAGCGCTCCCACCGCGAGTATCCCGATGCCACCCTCTCCACCTACTTGGCCGAGGCGGTGGCGGAAGCCCTCGCCAATCCCGCCCGGGATCTCCGCTCGCGGGTCGATCCGGAGGATTTCCCGGTCGAGGTGCACGTGGCTCCGCTCTCACCGGTCGGGAATGATCTCTGGGTGTACTGGGAGGAGGCGGAGGTCGTCTTCAAGTTCGAATCCGACGCCGACCTGAGCGATCCGGTCGCTTGGGAAAGCCACCGGGTTCATTTCCAGACCTACGATCTCCGCCACCAGGTCGTCGTCTCGCTCGCCGAGGTGCCCGGTAGCAACGCCTTCCTCACCCGCGACCGGGCAGGCAGGATTCTCTACAATTGCGTGGTCCTCGGTCAGTGGCGAGAGCTGGACCCGCCCGGCGGGAGCGAATCCGCGCCCTGAGCGTGCGCGGTTGCACGGGCAGGTTTCCTGCTTCTTGCTCCGGGCATGGAGCTGGTTTTTCTGGGTACGGGCACTTCGCAGGGAGTTCCCATGATCGCACAACCGGACGGTCTCTGCGACTTGCGCGACGAACGCAACTGGCGGACGCGCTGCTCGGTCCACGTGACCGTGGGGAAGGCCCGTGTCCAGGTCGACGCGGCCCAGGAACTCCGGCTCCAATGCATCCGCAACGGAATCACCGCGGTGGACCTCTTCATCCTCACCCACGGCCATGCGGACCACATTCTCGGGATGGATGACCTCCGCCGGTTCTGTGACCAACGCGGCGGGGAAGCCCTGCCGGTCTACTCCACGGAGGAGGGTCGGGATCGGGTGCGGGCCGTTTTCCCCTACGCGCTCGGTGGCCGGCCAGCCTCCCGGGGGTATCCGGCCTTCGATGTACGACCGATGCCCGAGGTCCTCCCGGTCGAGGGCGGTACCATTCGCGCTACCCTCTTGCCCCACCGGCCGATCGAGGTGCTCGGGCTGGTCTTCGAGGAGGCCGGCCGGAAAATCGCCTACTACACCGATTGCTCGGGGGTTCCGCCGGAGGCGGCCCGTCTCGCCGAGGAGGCCGATGTGCTGGTCCTCGACGGGCTTCGCCGGAGGCCCCACCCTTCCCACATGACCATTGATGAGGCAGTGGAGACCGCCCGGCAACTGCGCGCCCGGCGGACCTTTCTCACCCACATGACCGCCTCTGTCGATCACGCCACCGTCGACGCGGAACTCCCCCCGGGAGTCCAGCTCGCCTACGACGGCCTCCGGCTCTCCGTTTGACGGGGGTCCGGTTGGACCGGTGCGACCTCCCGCCCTTCCCCTACGGCCATGGAACACGGTGTACTTCTCGGTCTGACGACTGTGGTCCTCCTCGGGACCCTGGCCCAGTGGCTCGGCTGGCGCCTGCAGATCCCTTCCATCCTCTTGCTCCTGACCTTCGGGCTCGTGGCGGGACCGGGGCTGGGATGGCTGGACCCGGACGCCCTCTTCGGGGATCTGGTCTTTCCGGCGGCTTCCATCGCGGTGGCGGTCATCCTCTTCGAAGGAGGGCTGACCCTGAAGTTGAAGGAGTTCCGGGAGAGCGGGGCCCTCATCCTGCGGCTCATCTCCATCGGCTCGCTCCTCAGCCTGGGACTGACTGCCTTCTTCGCCGCCTGGTTCCTCCGCTTCCCGCTCGAGGTGGCCCTTCTCCTCGGAGCCCTCCTCGTGATCACGGGACCCACGGTGATCGGCCCCATGCTCCGCCAGATCCGCCCACGGGGGAGAATCAGCCACATCGTCAAGTGGGAGGGAATCCTCAACGACCCGGTCGGCGCCATCCTCGCGGTCATTCTCCTCGAGGCGATCCTCCATGGGGGCTTGCCCAACCTGCCGGTCTTCCTCGCCACCGGCGCGGTCCTCACCCTGGTCGTTTCCCTCCTCGGGGCCGCGGTGGTGGGATTGCTGCTGGTGGGGGCGATGCGGGTACGCTGGTTGCCGGATTACCTGCACATCCCGGTGACCCTCACCGCGGTGATCGGACTCTACTCCGCCGCCAACCTGGTCCAGGAGGAAGCCGGGCTGGTGGCAGTGACCCTGCTGGGGATTTTTCTCGCCAACCAGCGGTCCTTTCCGGTCCGCCATATCGTTGAGTTCAAGGAGAACCTCCAGATCCTGCTGATCTCGGCCCTCTTCATCGTTCTCGGAGCCCGCGTTACCCCGGACACCCTCCAGCAGGTTGGCTGGCAGAGCTTCTTCTTTCTCGTTGCCATGATCGTCGTGGTCCGTCCGGCGAGCGTCCTTCTCTCCACACTGGGGTCGGGCCTCGACTGGAAGGAAAGAGTCTTCCTCATCCTCATGGCGCCACGGGGGATTGTGGTCACGGCCCTGGCCTCCGTCTTTGCCTTTCGCCTCACCGAAATGGGCAGCCCCTATGGGGAGCGGTTCTTTGCCGAGGTTCTCTTCGTGATTCTCGGCACGGTCCTCTTCTACGGCATCGCGGCCTCCCTCTTCGCCCGTCGCGTCCAGATCGGGATCGCCAATCCGGAGGGTGTGCTCCTCGTCGGGGCCCATCCCTGGGCCCGGACCATTGGGCTCGCCCTCTTGGGCCGCGGGGTCGCCGTCCAGCTGATCGACGGGAACCGCGACTTCGTCGAACAGGCCCGGCGAGAGGGCCTGGAAGCCCACCACGGGAACATCTACTCCTCCGAATTCATCGAGGACATCGATCTCAGTGAGATCGGACGGGCCCTTGCGGTNACTCCCAATACCGAGCTGAACGCCTACGCGGAGCTGGAGCTCGGCAACTACCTCGGCAAGACGCGGGTTTATCACCTCGCGGGGGAGGAAGACAGCAAGGAGCTCCGCGGCGGCTCCACCCAACGCCAGAAGAATGTCCTCTTTGACGCCCAAGCCACCTTTGACCGTCTGGAGGAGGAATTCTACACGGGGGCTACGGTCCGGGAGTTCGTCCTCGAGGGGGATCGGGAATGGTCGGTACGGGACCTGGAAGCCCTGATGCCCTCGGCGGCCTGCTTCCTGCCGCTGTTCGCCATCACTCCGGGCGGCGAGGTGCAGGTCTTCTCCTCCCGCTCCCGCACGGAATTGAGACGCGGCACCTGCGTGCTTGCCCTCGCCCGGGAAGAGGACGGACACGCCCTTCCTTCCGGGCGGCAGCAGCAGTGGGAGCGCCTTCTTGAACCGAACCGCCCGGAGAACGAACGCAGAGGGCGCAAGGAACGGAGGACCACGGTATGAGCGACCCATCCGAACGCATCGCCGAACTGCGTGAGACGATCGAACACCACGACCGGCTCTACTACCAGAAGGCCGAGCCGGAAATTTCCGATCGGGAGTACGATCGCCTGAAAGAGGAGTTGGAGGAGCTGGAGCGGGAGCATCCACAGGCGGCTGCGGCCCAGGGTGCCTCCCCGACGGAAAGGGTGGGGGATGACCGCACAGAGGGCTTCGCCACGGTGCGCCACCTCGCCCGCATGTACAGCCTCGACAACACCTACAACCAGGAGGAGCTGGAGGCTTTTGATGAGAGACTCCGGCGCCGGTTCGGGGAAAAGGACCTCCGCTATACAGTGGACCCCAAGATCGACGGGCTCGCCATCTCCCTGGTCTACGAGGACGGCCGACTGCTCCGGGCGGTCACCCGGGGCAATGGGGTGGAGGGGGATGACGTCACCGCCAACGTCCGCACCATTGACTCCCTCCCCGATGGGCTCGGCGCCGACCCGCCACCTGACGTGGTCGAACTGCGTGGCGAGATCTACCTGCGCAACGAAGAGTTCCACCGAATCAATGCCGAGCGCGAGAGACGGGGCGAAGCCCTCTACGCGAATCCCCGGAACCTCGCCGCCGGTACCCTCAAGCTTCTCGACCCCACCCTCGTCGCCGAGAGAAACCTCTCGCTGGTGGTGTACGGCCTCGGCCACCTGCAACCGGATACCATCGGTTCCCAGTCCGCTCTCCAGGAAGCCCTCCGGGAATGGGGTCTCCCGGTGGTCGAGCAGTACTGGGTCGCGGACGGCCTCGCGGAAGTCTGGCGGGCCATCGAGGAACTCGATCGCCGGCGCGGGGATTTTGCCTATCCCACGGACGGTGCCGTCGTGAAGCTGGACGACCGCTCCCTCCAGGAAGAAGCGGGAGCCACGGCCAAGGCACCTCGCTGGGCAATCGCCTACAAGTTCGAAACCGAAAAGGCGACGACCCGCCTCCAGTCCATTGAGGTCCAGGTGGGTCGGACGGGCGCGGTCACTCCGGTGGCTCACCTCGACCCGGTCAGTCTCGCCGGGACCACCGTTGCCCGGGCCACCCTCCACAACGAGGACGAAATCCGCCGCAAGGACATCCGCGAGGGGGATTGGGTGGTCGTCGAAAAGGCCGGGGAAATCATCCCCCAGGTCCTCGAGGTGGACCACGACAAAAGGCCGGAGGGCACCGAGCCCTTCGTGTTTCCCACCCACTGCCCCGCCTGCGGAACCGAACTGCGGCGCCTCCCCGATGAGGCCGTCTGGCGATGCCCGAATGCCGCCTGCCCACCCCAGGTCCGCCGCCGCATCGAGCACTTTGGCTCCCGCGCCTGCCTCGACATCGAGAATCTCGGGGAGGCCGTCGTCGACCAATTGGTCAGCCGCGACCTGGTGCGCACTTTTGCTGACCTCTACCGCCTCCGGAAAGAGGATCTTCTCGCACTCGACCGCTTCGCCGACAAATCGGCGGACAACCTTCTCCAGGCCATTGCCGACAGCAAAGAGCAAGACCTCTGGAGACTCATTCACGGCCTCGGNATCCCCAATGTCGGCGCCACTACCTCCCGCGACCTCGCCCGCCACTTCCACACCCTCGATGCCCTCGCCAAGGCGAGCCCCGAGGAACTCCGGGAAGTCGAGGGAATCGGCGACATTCTCGTCGCCAGCCTCCGGTCCTTCTTCGAGGAACCCCACAACCAACAACTCCTCGAGGAGCTCCGCGAACTCGGCCTGTCCTTCGGTTCCTCCACTCCGGAGGAGGCCGCGTCTCCACCCCAAACGCTCGCCGGGAAGACCTTCGTCCTCACCGGCTCCCTCCCCAACCTCTCCCGCGATGAGGCCAGCGAGTGGATCCGCCAGCGGGGCGGAAAAACCACCTCCTCCGTCAGTCGGAAAACCGACTACCTCGTCGCCGGCGACAACCCCGGCTCCAAGTACGACCAAGCCTCCGCCCTTTCCCTCCCCATCCTCTCCGAATCCGAACTCCTCGAACTCCCCAACAAACTCTCCTCCGATGAATAAAGGCCCTCGGCACGAATAGTGGTCTTAAAAGGGACGTAGCTTTGTATTGGCAATAAAACCGAGAGAGCGGTTGGTTCCGCTGAGCCANGGGANGGGCGGNCGATGGGGGCTCCGGGAGGGCGGGGGAGGGGCGAAACAGACGTGGGGAAGGGCNCTTTGTGGACGGCTAGCCTCCTCCGCGAAGGCCT
>PR_CR_10_Liq_1_inCRDRAFT_1000909_pt1 | contig 17530 bp, 8 predicted proteins | sample PRCRCaboRojoPR_3_FD_10241 | JGI IMG/M metagenome (IMG submission 10241)
CAAGCCCGTTAAGTATGTGGCAAGTGGGACAGGAAGGGACTCCTATATCTACTCCAATTCCAACAACTACGGTGGAAACTTCGCTAACACCTTCTTCAAAACTTTAAGAGACCACTCACCAACTTCTTTTTCAAGAACTCAAATCCACTGGCTTAGGTCGCGCAAGAACAAGGATTGCTTAGACCAAATCAATCTCAACAAGCGGCTCAGTGAACCTAAGCACAAACGCTCCAAAGTGGTTAAAGATTTATAGCAAATTAATAAAATTACTCTTGCACTTCAGACGCCTTGTTTTCAAGGGCCTTCTTGTATTTGTCTCGTTCTGCAGCTATTAGCATGTACTCTTGTTTCATTTTGGACATTTCTTTGGACTCGATGTTTTTAATGGGTTCGTTAGTGATGAGCTTAACGCGGCTAGCGTAGTAAAGACTCATCATGGTTTCTTCTCGGTTGTAAGAAGCAGGTGACACGTTCACAAACATCAGAGTCTTCGCACTGCCTCCTAAAGAGTCACTCATAAGCATAGTGAGTTTGTTGTTCCGGTAAGGAATGTGCGCTTCGTGTGAAGAAAGCGCTGAAATCACGTCCCCCAAAGCAGTCAGGCTTTTGTTAATTGCCTGGCCTTCTCTGAGTCGCTCAGCTGTGGCTTCCGACTTCCTGACCCTTTCAGAGCCGGCTAAGTCAACCAAGGATAACTTGCCCACTGTTCGCTGGCCAGTTTCATTGTTGGTGACTGTGATGAGTATAGTGAAAATCAAGTGGGACCGAGAACTTGAGTTGTTCATAAGAGTTTTTCCAGTGTGTCGGCTAGCAATGCCTTCGTGGAACCTGCCAATTAGTTCCTGGGAAGAGGAAACGGTGTGTTTAAGGGCTTCGGGGACGTAAACCATTCCTTTCATGTCTTTGCGGATAGAAAGGGTCTCTTTGTTGCCTTTAGGTCTAAACAAGTCTATTAAGTTGTACATGTAAAGTTCTACCATGAAGCAAGAAACCTCCCAGGTATAAGAATTCATACCTTCAAGTATGCTGAATATCTCTTGGATTGCTAAAGGAGTGATTCCTGGGTTGTCTCTTTCGCCCTGGATAGTGTAGGTCTTTCCAGAACCTGTTTGTCCGTAAGCAAAAATGCAGACATTGAATCCGTCCACTGCACTCTGAACTAGTCTTTTAGTGTCTTCAAAGACTTCAGACTGCGTAGCTGAAGGCCCGAAAACGGAGTCGTAGGAAAAAGGCTTGACGTCTCCAGGCTTAGTTTCGCAGTTAAGAGTGAAGTCGTCGCAGATGTTAAGTATGCTTCTGCAGCCCTTTTTGGTTTCGCTTTGGTTCATAGGACGGACTCTGCAGAAAACTCGGATCTTCCCTCTGAGGTCTTCGAGTTGGTTGTGTAGGAGTTTCCTTTGTCTCAGTGAGTCTTTTAGTTCCTGGTCTTTAACTGTGAAGTACTGTTTTAGTTCTTGTAACTCCTTAGTAGTTACTTGGAGTTTACTTTGGATTTCAGTTTTTTCTTTTTCAACTGAGTTTAGTTGTTTGTAGGTTTTGAGGGCTTGGTCTTTTTCTAGTTGCAGTTGTTCTTTTTGGTTAACTAGGTTTTTGTTTTCTTCTTCAAGGCGTCTTAAGTTGTCTTTGAGGAGTTTGACTTCGTTGGAGTGTTCTTCAAGGTCTTCGTTTAGTTTTTTCTGGAAGCTTCCGCTTTTCAGAGCTAAGAACTTTTCTTTGGTAGAAGTTAACTCAGATGTGCAGTAAGCTAGGTGTGCTTTAAGAGTGGCAATGTCGGTCTCTCCAGTGTCTGTGATTTTGGACATTAAGTAGTCATACTCGCTTTTGAGTTTGTCAACTAGCATTTCGTCAGCTTCTAGGTTTTTTTGCATTTCTTGGGCTTTGGCCTTCCACTCTTCTTTTTCTTTTTCTAAATTAGTTAAAATGTGTTTATTGGCTTCTTCAAGACTGCCCAAAATGTACTCTTTGAGTTTGCAAACTTCTTCTTTGTATGAGTCCCTTTCAGCTTTTACGTTTTGGAGTTCAGCTGTAGTGATGATTGAGTTAGCAACCATTGGAGATTTGATTAAGTTACGGCCTTTAAGCCCTTTAAGTCTGTCAGTATCTCTAGGCGTGGTTTCTGGTTCTTGTTTTGACATATAAGACTCTGCTGACACGTTAAGTGCTGGTGAAGGAGAGAAGCTACGTGCTCTTCTAGAAGACTTTTCGTCAACTGACACGTTTTGGCTCCGGATGCCTTGGAGTTTTTTTTGGAGGGTTTCGAGTTCTTTGTTAATGGCTACATACTGGGCGTAGAGTCCTTTGATTTGTTCTTTGTCGGAGTTCTGGCAAGGCCTTCCGTTCACTCTTTCGAACTCTTTAATCCAGTTAGCAATGCGTCTTTTAACTGAAGACCTTTTCTTTTTAAGCTCTTCAAATCTGTTTTTGACCTTGTTGTACTCAGTTTCGTCGCCTGAAACTTCTACAAGGACCTTTTCAAGCACTAGTTGGCAAACTTCCTTAGTAGCGTTTTCAGCAGTTCTGGAGTGGGTTTCTAGTTCCTTTTCATTGGAGCGGACTATTTCAAGTAGCTGAGTGTTGTAGGTTTCTAAAGAGTACTTTTCAGCCTGGAGTTCTTCGAGTTGGTTTGTTAAGTGGTGTTTGTCCTTCTGCATTCTGTCAATTTGTTTTTCGTAAGCAGACTGCAAAGACTGAACGGACTCTTCTCTGAGTCTTTCTTTCTCAGTCATATCGCTGTCGTACTTAACAAGTAGTTCTTTTTTTTCCTGCATAAGTTTAGCGTTTTTTTCTTGCAAGTTAGAAACGTTGTTCTCAGTGAAGTCCCTTAACTCGTTGATTTCCATAGTTAAACTCTCAATGACTTTTCTGTACTGGGCTATTTTTTTCTTGACTTGCTCTTTCCACTTATTGATGAACTCTATGTACCGCTGGTGAGTTTCTTTTTCTATAGAGGTGTAATTCTCGTCCATGTCTTTCAGCAACTGGCAGTGTCTTTTGTGCATTTTCTTCATTTCGTTCTCGACTTTCTTGATTTGGGACCTCGCGAGTTCTGTAGGAATGAACTGCGGCTGCCGTTTGTGTCCGTCTCTGTAACTCTGCATAGGGGAAAATTCAGAAGGGCGCGCCGAACCAATGTCGCTGGGGTGCATTGAGTTGTCTGAAGAAGAGTACTCGTAGTTCAGCGAAGAGTAAGGAGTCATGTCCATGTAGGGCGAAGGCTGGTAGGAAGTTACTAACTCACTGTCTTCCTCTTCTCTGTACTCTATTGAATCGTCCATTTTAGGAATTATTTGAAATTTTGAGATAAAACGGCGAAGTGAGGACGCTGAAGCGCCTTGAAGGGCTCTTAGGCAGAGTGGGGTAGGGTCGGACTGGGTGCCTGACTCCGTAGATGTTTCTGGGGAACTCTCCGTTCTTGAAGTCCGGCACAGGAGTTACTGGCTTTTGAACGTGCACTAAAAACTTGTCTTTCTTAATCTTGCCCAAAGAGGGTTTTCCTAGGTCATGTTTGTGGTCTTCGAGGTCAGCTTCTGTGAAAGGAGTCGCGAAAGATTCGTAGTCTTCTAGGATTCCTTCTGCTTTTTGAATGCTTATGTTGAGCTCTTTCGAGAGTCTTTGTGGAGTTATGGGTTTTTCTTCACTGGCCTTGGCTAGCATTTCTAAGATTAGGTGTCTTTGCTCGTTGCTGCCTTGAGGGTAGTTTTTGTTGAAAGCCGACATAAAAGACTCGTACTTTTCAAGAGTGTTTTGCATTTCCAGAATCTTGGCCTCGTCGTCTTCTCCAGCGTGCATCTCTAGCAAGGCTTTTCGGTACTGGTCAGCTTTTGTTTGTTGGTTTTGTTCTTCCCACTCTGGAAGCTTTTCTAGTATCTTCGGCATGAAAGTACGGTCTTTTTTCTCAAAAGTGGAACCTACGTGTTCTGGGCGCTCGTACAGGGTTGAGAACCCGTGGGGAGGCGGTCTCTTAGGTAGGAAACCTACGTTTCCAAAAAGCTTTATGACACCTTTAGTGGGTTCAGCCCCCACACCTAGCCAATACTTAAGTCGTGGAAAGTTAAGAACAACCTGTCTTTCAGCTTCTCTTCTGTTGTTGGGAAACCAGTATCCCATGACCTCTATAGGAAGACCTCTAGGGTTTGTTTTGTTTGACTGGATAATTATAGCCCAGTAAGGGTGGTTGCGGTTCCCTTTGCGCTGCAGTCTGACTCTAGCAGGCATTTTTATGCAGTCTGAGGAGAGAAACACCGAAGAAGAACTTAAACAGGTTCTGGGGTTCACTGAGTTTTCAAGCAGCAAAAACAAAGACCACAAAGCCTCTGCTGTAGAGTACTTCTACTCTCCTGCCAAAAGGAAGTTTAGGACTTACCAGAACTACAGACCTCCTAGGAATTTATAGTTAAGTAACTACCAAAGATATGTTTGAGTAGCCATTTCTAGTTCTTCTTTTCTTGAAGTGAATAATTAAAGCTATCATCAGAACTGTCAAAAGAACTCCGCCTGAAAATACCAACACCCACACCCACCATTTGTCCCAGTTGCCGTCGTCGTCACCGCTACCGTTGTTGTTGTTGTTATGCTCACCAAACTCCACTAAGAGTGGCTGGTAGGTATAGTTAGAGTTAGCATTGCTTCCCATGAGCTGCACTGAAAAGTTGCTGTTTTTGTTTTCTTCAAAGTAGTAAATGTAAGCATTAGTGTTTTTTCTGATTTGTATCAATTGAAGGGGTTTGCTTGAATTTTGCATGACAAGGTTAGTAGCTAGGTTTGTATGCAGTTCTTGGTTCTCGTAGAACAAAATGCTTCCGCTGAAAATAGAGCCTTTCACACTTCCAAGGAAAGCGTCAGTGTAAATAGCATTGCTGTCTTCTTGGCTGTAGTCAAGCACTCTCATAGACAAGGAGTTGTTAGTTGTTTTCACAGGAAAAGCAATGAAGTTGCTTTCTTCGTTGATTCCAAGTGCCAGTGAGTTTAAAACCCCTTCTTGGAGTCCTACAGGTGGGTAATGCCCCAGGACTCTGAACCCATCTTGGCAGGAAAGCTTGAAAACGTCTCCTTTGCTCATAAGCAATATTAGAGTCTCCTTGTCAGACAGGAGTTTCATAGCTAACAAGTTGGAAGTTTGGGTGTTGAGGAAGTACTCTTCAGGGGAGTAACTAGTGGCCACCTGGTTGTTAGAAGTGTTAACTAAAAGAATACCACTGAGGTAGTCCCCAACTACAATGTGAGTAAGGTTCAGTTTGCCCACTCCCATAGGCAAGAAAAAGTTCAGCCCAAGAGTTGTTTGCGAAATAGGGTCCTCGGTTTCGTACTTGAGGGTTTTTAAGTCTAGTTTTAGAGTCCAAAGGTTGGAAGTGTCGAAAATATACACCCAGTAAGTGCCTTCTTCAGAGTACACGTCCAAAAGTATAAGCTTTGAAAAGCTCAGGAAACTAGAAAACTCTTTAGTGTTCAGGTTGAGGAAGTAAGTACCGTGGTTCTGCAAGATTTCGTTTTTAAAAGTGCAGGTTAGAGCCAAGACTTCGTTTGTAAGAGCTTTTATTTGGTAACACGACAAACTGTTTTTGCCAAGGAAGTCAGAAACGTTGAACTTGCTTTGTAAGTTAGGAACGTCTTTTCCAAGTTGGTATGTTCCTACTAAGTCTTCTGTGAGTGCGTACAAGCTTGAGTTGTAACTGTCCATGTCAAGAATAGACCCTAGGTCTGTAAGTGAAGGTAAGTTACGAGTTTTGCTTTCTATGCAGAAAGGATAAATTTCTTTGTCACAAACTTCAGAGGGTCCAATTACCCTTTCGGCTTCTTGTGTAACTATTAGCGAGTACACAATGTCGTTGCCTACAAAAGCCTCTTGAGGAACTAACTCTTTGTAGGTTTGGTTAAACACTTCAAGATTCCCAGCTGCTGTAAGGTTGGAGTTCTGGGTGTTGTACTCAGAGTTCTTTTCTACGTAGTTGCCTACGTTTTCAAGTTGCAAGTAGATTGTTTCTGACTTAGTTTGCCACCCGTTCCACGCCGTAAGGTTGAGTTGAGCAGTGAATTCTTGGGGAACGTTTTCGCTGTCGTAGTCAAAGTCTATTCTTCCCCAAAGAGTTTTAACTATCCTATCATAAACAACAGGCATGTACTCCACTGGGAACTCTGGGTTCCAGGTGTTTGCTGTTTGGCTGAGTGAATACTGTTGGCATAGTTCCCCGTTGCAGTAGTAAAACACTTCAGAGTTCTTTCTGAAAGCAATAGCTCCAGGTTTGTCTACCTTGATTTCCCCAGTCAAACTTGCAAACAGTTCTTGAGAAGTGTCGAAAACTTGTATTTTGGAAGATCTTATTCCGCTGCAAAACACTCCTAAAAGGTTCCCAGATGCAGAAATTTGGTCGGCTAAGCAGTTTCTGACAGGGAATCTCTGGACTTTGTTGGAGTCTAGGGGTGCTTTTAAAAATTCTTCAGAAGAAGGCAACAGAATGTACAAAGTGTTTTCAGTAGCTACTATTCTAGAGTAGGAGTCTGGAGGCAGTTTTAAAGACTCAAAAACTTCAAGCGAGTAAGTAGTGTTTGAACCTTTAGCAGGAAGCAACACCACTCCTCTTCCGAAGTCACAGACATACAAAACTCCGTTCTCCAAGTCCATGTCAATTGGTGCAAAGTTCTGAGTGAAGTTAGCTAGGTTGCTTTGTGTTATAGTTGAGTAGGCCTCTAAAGAAGGTGTAGTTTGGAACTTGTAAACAAGTATTCCTTGTCCTTTCAAAGCAAAAACCCAGCCTGCGCTGTATACAATTTTTTGCGAAGGAATAGAGTTTGAGAACTTTTTAGTTAGCACAATGCTTGCGTCTCCTGAGTCAATGATTTTAAGGACTTCCCATTTTACTTCTCCTGTTTCAAGGTTAACTACTTCAATCAGCAAGTGCAAAAAGCTTTCTGAGTCCAAGTAAAGCAAAGAAGCATGGTTGTAGTAAGTGTTTTTTTCTTGGTTAACTTGGTGGTAGTAGACTGTTAAGTTCTTTTTGAGGACGTATATATCGTCTTTGCTAACACTTATTCCGTACTCAACTGACTCTGAAAAAACCACCCACTTAACATAAGGGTTGATGTAGCTTCCTTTAAGTTTCACAGACTGCATTTGGGTGTAGAACTCCGGTACAAGTGTTGAAGCATTGCTTGAAGACTCCACTACGCTTAGTGAGTAACTTACATTGTTGCCTATGAAGTAGTTAGTCAGAGGCAAGTAAACAGAGGTTTTGGAGTCAGCAACTTTAGTTACGTAGTTGGAAATGTTAGTAAGGCGAATAAACCCTTGCTGCGGGTAAGTGCCTCTGAAGTTAAAGATTTCAGTGGAGTTTTGTGAAACCACAGTAAAGTTCAAGGGCAACACTCGAGAGTCCTGGGGGTTAGACACATTAAGTTGTCCTTTGAAAGTTCCTGTTTTAGTTGAGTCTAAGTGGACTTTAGGGGCTTCATTTAGTAAGTACACCTCTAATGCACTTTCAGTGTTGAAAAAAAGAGCATGGTTGTCCTCGTCGTAGGCAAAAGCAGGAACAGCATCTGTATCTGTGCCATTGAACAATTTATGATTCCACTCGTCTACTATCATTGAGTCGTAGTTGTCCAGGTCAAAGGAGTAGATTCTAAAAGTAGTTACTAACTCAGAAGACACGTTAGCTAAGAAGTAGCCTCCGTACAAAGAGAACTTTCCTAAGTAAGAAACTCCAGTTGCTAGGACCATGTGGGGACTTTCGCCAGGCCTAAGGATGTTCATGATTTGGGAAGGATAGTTGAAACTAGGAATGTTGTACTTAACTATTCCTGTAGAAACTGAAACAATGAGTTCGTTGTTTTGGATGCTGCACCATAGTATACTTCCCAGTTTAAGAGGGTCTTTAAAGTGCAGGTAGTCCAAAGTGCTTTTTTGTTGAAGGATTTCTTCCAAGTCTAGAATGTATATTCCTGATTCCCTGTCGCAGAGGAAAACACTTGAGTTTTCAGGGTAAACTGCAAGACTAACAAACTCCGAGGAATTAACATTCAGGTTCTCGTAGGTCACGTTGGCAACAACTTGAGTTTTTTGACTAGACTCAAGCAAGTAGAAGCTTTCAGAGGACACAGCAAACAAGTAAGCTGTTTGGTTCTGGGCAAGAACTTGGAATGTCTGGATTCCAGTGTTTTCGTGGGTGTAAGTAAGTTCTAGGTCTTTTTGTTCTTGCAGAGTGTTGTTGGAGTCTACTAAGAACCCTCTAACTTTGTACTCGTAAGCTTTTACTTCTTCGACTAAGTAAATCAAGGTTTGGTTTTGGGTATTGGCTTCTAAAAGGGTCAGTAAGTTTGTTGAGTTGTCTACTTGGTACTCGCTTTTTTCAGGGTTTGTGAAGTTGCTTAAGTTCCAAACAACTATAGACTCCTTGGAAAGGGTGAACAAAAGCTTGTCTGAGTTAGGTTGGGCCAGAATCAGGTTCCCAAACTTAGAGAACTGGTTTGAGTTAGGCTTGGGAAAAGAGTTATTAAGCACAAAGTACTCTTCAATCTTAGCACTGACTCCAGGAGTGATCTTGTAAGTTGCATTTTGGCATCTAACAAACTCAGCAACTTCAAACTGGTAACTCTCCCCAAAAGGCAGTCTGAAGTTGTCTAAGGGAATTAACTCTTCAATCTGACTGCTGGAGTCTTTTTGAGAGCTTGCGGTCCACAGAATTTCTAGGCTTAAAAAAATCAACAACCTAGCCATTAAATTATAATAATTCACTTTTGCAAACGATGAGACAAATATTCCCTGAAAAAAACCCTACCTACCCTTGGTACCACACTACTATCTTCAAAGACCCCACTGTGTCCTTCAGACCCTCTAAAAAACAGTTCCACAAAAAACACGAAAGCAACATTAAGGATAACGTGTCCCAATTGCCCAATACTCCTCCTCCTAGAAGTTCTAGAGCTATGTCCCCCCGAACTGTTTTGGACAACTTCAACTCTTGGCGCACTGTAGACCCCCAGTTCAACTGCGGTAAGCAAAGAGCTTCTTCAGCAAGCAAAAAACTAAGTGACTCTAGTTCGTTAAAAAAGTCCAACTTGAAAGAACTCATAGAGCACACACCTACTGAGTCATTTCCTAAGAAATCACGCAAGTCAGTAGAAAGACAAGGTAAACTAATTGACAACAACACAGCCAGCCTTAGTAATTCATTGGCATCTCCAAGGATCACTCAGGCTTACAGCAGCAGAACTCCTGTAAAGGAAGCTCCTCAAGAAAGAAACTCGAGCAAAAAGTCAACTAAAAAGTCCCAAACTTACAGAAAAAGCCAAATTGCTGGACTTTCAGGCTCCACAAAAAAAGAACTTCCGCCCAAGAAACCTAGAATTAAAACTGAGCACTACTCACAAGTAGACTCATTACCTGGAAGTTACACCCTAACTCCTGAAAAGCCTAAAAGACCTAACCACCTAAAGCACTTAGCAAGGAACAGTTTAACTACTCCACAACAAGAACTTGTGAAAGGCAAAAAAGAAACAACACCCAGAAGAGTAAAAGCTCCTTCGCCCGGAAAAGAACAGTGGCGCTCCGGCGAGCAAAAAGAAACAACACCCAGAAGAGTAAAGGCCCCTTCGCCTGGAAAAGAACAGTGGCGTTCTAGCTACGACATCCTCAAACAAGCTATTTCTTCTATCACGTTTTAAGTGTAACTTTTCTAAAGTCTCTAAAACTAGTTATAAAATAATGGGGAACTGCTTTTCTTGTAACAAAAACAAAAACAAAGGCCAACCCAATGCTTGCAATATTGGCTCCAAAGCTAGTCTGCACAACGCACTGCTAGACAGACTCACAGTATCACAATTAAAACTTTTGCAAACGAAGTTCGAACAGTCAGCCAAGCAAGACGGACTAGACTTTAAAGGCTTTAAACAACTAATGCCGTTATTAACCCACCTACCTGACAACGTTGTAGACTCTGCGTTTAAGATTTTCGACATTGACCGTAAAGGAAGAATCTCATGGCACAATTTTTGTTTAGGTATATCTCAGTACATTTTAGGAAGACGAGAAGAAAAGTGTAAGTTTTTGTTTGCAGTTTACGCTATTCAGAACTCTTCTGAACTAACTCCTAAAGACCTGCAGACCTTACGCAGGGCCTGTGGAGACGCTATTAGAATCCAGCATCTAAGTGCTAATAACCTCATAGAACAGTGCATAGCTGAAAAGCGGAGTTTGGGTTTCGAAGAGTTCAAGGAGTGGGCTTTGGAGAACTTGGAGCTGCATAGGCTTCTGCAGCCGTTTGAAATCATTCCGTCGCCTTTGAGCGAAAAAGAAATGATCAAGAAGATCATGGACGAGTTCACTCAGAGAGGCTTGAGGGAAGAAGACGAAGTGTACGTAGTGTCTGCTAAGTGGCTGGAAACCTGGAAGCGCTACGTCAACTACGAAATGGAAGTCAGGAAAGAAGACCTAGAGTCAGACCGGCCAGAAATGCCTAGGTACCGCTCCACGTCGATAGTTATGGGTTCGCGTCCTATTGAAATCAACAACTCAGAACTCCAAAGCGAAGAGTGCCCAGCTATTTTGAAAAACGGGATTGTGCTTAACAGTGACTTTGAAATAATCCCTAAAAAGGCTTGGCAAGAATTCATAAGTTGGTACGGAGGAAGTCCTGAGTTCAAACGCTACGTGATCAAAGTAGGAAACAAACTGCAAGTTGACCTTTACCCACCTGTTTTAAAAATCCACATTAAAAACGAAACAAACGGCAGCTTCTATAAAACTCCGCTGTACATTCCTGTGTGCAGAAAGCACACTCCCCAGAACACTGTTAACTACTTAATATCCCTAGTGAAGAAAAAAGGCATTCCTAAATTGTACTTAATTAAAGGAGACCACTCTAAACAACTCGAGTTAAACTGGACTTACGAAAACTTAGGCTTGGACGGAGAAAACAAGGTCCTTTTTGAAGTTACTGAGCAAGACGATCTAGAAACTATTCCTGTTGATATTGAAGAAATCTTTGAAGAAGGCGACCCTGTGGAGTACCAAGAAAACGGCCACTGGCTTCCAGGAACCATCAAAAAGATTTCTTCTGAAAACTATGAAATTGAAGGAGGCTGGCTGCCTACAGAAGTAGTTATTCCTAAGCAGGAACTTCTTAGACTTAGGAAGCCTGCTAGGTTTCCTGTGAAAAGTCACGACCTCCCAGGAGCAACTGGCATAGTTAACATCGGAAACACCTGCTATATGAACACCATTCTGCAGTGCTTAAGCAACACTCCTATGTTGTGTAAGTACTTTGCCAAAGGGGGCTATGCTCGCTCTATAAACTCAAACAACCCTGACGGCACCAAAGGCCGCATGGCAGAAGAACTAGGGTTGCTCCTAAACGAAATCTGGCACAAACGCACGAGCAAAATTAAGCCGGTTTCTTTCTTGCAGACCTTTGCAAACAAGTATCCTGACTTTAAAGGCTTCAACCAACACGACAGCCATGAGTTCCTAAGGCTGCTTTTGGACACACTTCACGAAGACTTAAACCGGAAAACTGAAACTAAAGTTTCCAGCCAAAACGTGACTTTGGAAAACGCAGACCAAGAAGAAGAAATCAAAGCTTCCAAAGAGCAGTGGGAACGAATCCAAGGAGTCAACGGCTCAGTGATCTCAGACCTCTTTGGAGGCCAAACCAGAAACGTGATGGAGTGCGAGTCTTGCGGCCACAAAAAAGTAGTTTTTGAAATGTTCATGGACTTAAGTTTGCCAATGCCTGTTAAAGAAAACGAAGTTGCTGTTAGTGTAGTAGTTGTGCCTCGGCTGAGTTCAAGCGTTAAGAAATACACCAATCGAGTGTCTCAGGACGACTGCTTCGAGTCTTTGCTTTCTAAACTCCAAAGCTCAACTGGAATCTCTCCACAGAACTTAGTGTTTGCAAAGGTTTCTAAAAACTGCATTGAAAAGGTTTTCCAGCCTTTAAGTATTGAAGAAGTTGCTTCTGAAACTGAACTGTACGCTTACGAAGTGATCTCGAGTATTGAAGAAGCCGAAAAAGAAGGCAGAAAGTGCGAACCAGAAACTCCTAGTGAAGACTGGCGCCAAGAACTAGACTCTGGTTCTAAGGTGGACTACTTGTGCAAAGACGACTATAAAGCAGCAGTCATTACAACTCGCTTCGGAAACCAAATTGACTTGTCACTTGGAAAAAGAGTTAAAAAAACAAGCATCCATGACTCCAAACTGCAGCCTTATAGACAAATGACTTATGGAGACGAAAAGATAATACAACTGCCTTTGATGAATTGCAAAGCTAACGGCCGAAAAGGAGTAACTAACTTTGGAATTCCTCAACTAGTAACTATAGGCAGTTGGTACGAAGTCAACGACTTGCTAGAACTAGTGTTTAAAACTCTAGAAAAATACACTAACTCCAAAAAACTCGACAGCAACTCACTATTTGTCTTTGTGATAGGCAAACAGTCTCTTAGGTGCGCTTTGTGCGAAAACAAAAAATGCCCAGGGTGTTCCTTGAAGCCCAACAACGACCCTTTGGCTTGGTTTGCTGAGAACCAAGAAAGCATATGTTTGTATGTGTACTGGAGTAACCCTTACCTCTACAGGTACACACCTATCCAAGACTACGAAAACCTAGAAGACTTTTCTATTTACGACTGCTTCGAAAACTTTGTGAAGCCCGAAACTATTGAGTTTAAGTGCGAAAAATGCGAGCACCAAAACTCAAAGTCCCAAACTGAAATCTGGCGAGTCCCTGATATACTTATTATTCAGATAAAGCGGTTTTCTTTCAGAGGCTTCATTCCTCAGAAAATCAACAACTTAGTTGAGTTCCCAACTAAATGTTTGGACATCAGTAATTGGATGCTTAGTTCGCAAAAAAAGGCCGGACTTACAATTAGCGACGCTCGGGAGAATTTTATGTACGACCTCTTCGGAGTAGTGAACCACTCAGGAAGTGCTATGGGAGGGCACTACACTTCTTACTGTCTCAACCAAGACAAAACTGACACTTGGCTTTATCACGACGACGACAGAGTGTTCCAGGTCACTGGAGACACTCAGCAAGAACTTGTCTCGCCCAAAGCTTACATTTTGTTTTACAAGAGACAAAGAGTTGCTTCTAGTAATTTAGTTAATTTATTTGTTAATCACTAAGAATGCTCCTTGAGTCTTTTAGCGACTGTGCGGAGTTGCGAGTACACCTTGCCAGGAGTTTTCCCTAGAATTAAGTTGCAGATAGCTGTTCTCGCAGACTTTGTGTTGGAGTAAGAACCCATGATGTGCACTTTGCTCTCTGCAAGCACTATTCTGGTTCTGGTGGAGTTCTCTATGGCGTTCTTGGTTTTGCCCTTTTCTCCTGCAAGTCTTCCAATCGCCCTTGACAAGTTCTCGCCTTGCAGGAGCTTAACGTCTTTGATTTCAAAGGTCTCCAAGTAGATGTCTTCGAGCCTCAGCATAGCTAGTGCATCTGCTACTTCAAAGCCACACATAAAGGCCCTTAGGAACTCAGCTGACTTCTGAATGGCTGACTTGTCAGTGGTTTGTGGAGAGGTCTAGGTAAAACTTACGCGTAGTTCGACTCGCTTAAGTCGTGTGTTCATGCGGATTTGGAGTTTCATATGTTCTATGATTGGGGCCACAATGTCTTCCCAGTTTTGTCTGAGAGGAGTCATTCTGTGAGGCGGGACTGGAATTTTTCTGAATTCTTTAGGAACTTGGGGTTCTACTTCTTCTAGCTTGGGAAACACAGGAGCTTCTAATTCCATTTTTAAGGGATTATACAAACTACCAACGAAGAAGTGTCTCCTTCTATAAAGGAGTCGTGGCCACCTCCTACATAGATCACTTTGTCGCCGGACTGAACTAGTTCCTTTTCCAAAGCTACTTTCATCGAGTGTTCTTTGAAAGACTCTGTGAGTTTGGCTTCTTCTAAGCAAGCAGGGTAGACTCCCCGAATTATCCGCATGTACTTAAGTGCTTTTGTGGAGTTGGTGATGGCTAGGATCATGCAGGGCGGCTTGAACCTTGATATGAGTTGGGCAGTTTTGCCGGTTTTTGTGATGCAGACGATGAGTTTGGCCTTGATGCTGAGGACTGACCTCACTGCGCAGTAGCATATGTTTTCAGGGATGCTTATGGGGGCTTGTATGTTTTTCAGAATGTTTTCACTAACTTCTTCGTAAGGAATGTGTTTTTCTGCTTCCATGCAAATAGAAGCACAGGCCCTTACTGCAAGTTCGGGGTGCTTGCCATAAGCTGTTTCGCCTGTAAGCAGAATAGAATCTATTCCGTCGTAGACCACGTTGAAGACACCAGTTACTTCAGCCCGACTAGGTTTAGTTTTGAACACCATGCTTTCAAGTACTTGTGTAGAAACCATGACTGGCTTTCCCTTTTCGTTGCAGACTTTAGTGACGTACTTTTGTATTTTGCACACATTTGGAAGACTGGTTTCGAGTCCAAGTACTCCTCTTCCTATTGAGCAGCCGTCTGAAACGTCAATGAACTCTTCACAAGAGTTAGCGCTTTCTTTAGTTTGGATTCCTACGAAGCGCTTCACGTTAGGCGGCGTTCTGAAGTTCCACAAAGTTTCAAGGTCTTCTCTGCCTCTTATTTGCTTGTACACAATAATGTCTATGTCTGCGGAGCCTGACCACTCCAAAAGTTTTATGTCTTCTAGGTCGTTTGAGTACTTTTCGGGGTCTAAAAAGTTAGCATTTGAAAAGTTCATTGGTGTTTGATTGTCGAACTTACAGTCGTTTTCGACTCTCGCGTAAACTAATTTGAAGCTTTTCAAGCCCTTAGGTTTAGTGCGTCTGAACCTTACAACGTTATTTTGCGAGTTGTGTGAAACTAGTCGTTCGCGTTTGACGCTTTCACTTGCAGAAGGCACTGGCAGGCTGGACAAGCTAGTTAAGTCCCCTTGGGAACTGCTTAGCGGAGTAGAGATTCCAGACTTGTGTTCCTCTACCTTGACTACAGTAAGTAGTACTTTGCCATACTCAAGCAAAAGTTCGTCTCCTTCTTTCACTAGGTTGGGAAACTCTCTATTGTTGCACAGAATAGTTTTGGGTTCTGGAGTTTTGGGAGGGTCAGACACTATTTTAACTACATCGCCTTCGCAAAGGACCATAGGAGTTCCTGCGTTGGCACTGCCTAGTCGGATGTCACTTTCTCTTAAACTTAAAATAACGCAAATTTGTTTGCCTACTTCTTGTTCGGCTTGACGGAGGTTGGAAAGTACTGAGTCTCTTTGTTCCATTTCGAGGAACCTACTGCTTATGCGCACTGCGTCTACTCCTTCTTGTATGAGTTTTTTAAGTTGTTCTTTGGAAGAAGAAGCCTTTCCTAAAGTAGCCACTATTTTGGTTTTTCTGAACTTTTCCATTTTGCTAATTAGTTTAAATGCCTGTATTCATTATTTATAGTGGTCATGGTGAATTTTTCTGATCTGATTAAGTTTCCAGTTAAAAAAAACACCAACAAAAAAGTTATAGAGTCTCTGCAGGAAGAGCTTTTTAGAGAACCAACTGGAAATCCTGGCAATCCTGGCAACCCTAGCAGTAGTTTCCCGTCTCGAAAAAGTTATTGTGAGCATATGAAGGAACTCCTAAACTTAGAGTGGAACTACCAACGGAACACTCACAGAAAAAATAAGTTCTGTGAGGGCAAAGTAACTGTGATTTCATATACTTATGAGATTTATAAGTTAAATTTGCAAAACTTAAGTTTGAGACTGAAAGTTTCAGATAGACTAAATGTAATTTGCGGACCTGTAGTGGCAACTGGAGTGATTCTAGATGTATTGGACGAGTTTGAAATCGTCATACAAATCAGAGGAGAAACAGCTGTTAGTAAAGAGCTTTCTCGTCCAGCTAAGGAATACTCCCAACTAGTTGATGGGAATTCCTACCCAATTGAATTCATATTTAACCAAGTTCCTTTTCAAAGAATTCACGACGGACTTTCTGTTTTTGAAAATGGAAATGTGGATAGCTTTGTCAGTGACAAAGTCTTGGGTAAAACCACTGCAAACCCTGACTTCATTCTGTGTCAGGAAAAAATTAGTAGCATTAATGAGTTTGTAAATAGACTCAGTGCAAATAAATCCCAAAAAGAAGTTATTAAAAACGCACTTAAGAAAAAGTTCACTTTGATCCAAGGACCTCCTGGCACAGGCAAAAGCACCACTATTGCTATGATTGTTTCAGTGATCAAGAACTGTTGTTTGTCAGAAGGCGAAAAAATACTGGTTGCTGCTCCTTCGAACACGGCTTCCAACCACCTTACTTGGAAGATCGAAGAAACAGGGAGTCTTAGAAAAGGCGAGTTAGTAAGACTCATTTCTTATGCGAAAGAAAACATAGAGTCTGAAGTGTCCCACCTTTACACTAAGAATATATGCAAGAGTTTGGACAGAACCTTGAAAGATAGTGACTTTGAGTATTTAGAGCCTTACTTACCTGAATGCGGAGATTCAGAGTACTCAGAACATCTAAGTGATCATTACCAGGAAGAAAGTTCATATGACGAGTACCCATATGACTATGAAGATTCAGAGTACTCAGAAAACCCAAATGATCATTACTCAGAAGAAAGTGAGTATGACGAGTACCCATATGACTATGAAGATTCAGAGTACTCAGAAAACCCAAATGATCATTACTCAGAAGAAAGTGAGTATGAATCTAGTGAAGAGAATAGTTGCTATGAAGAAGACTTGTTTGTTAGGAGCGAATTTGACCACTACGAACTCGTTGGGTCAAGCTTTCGCTCTCAAAACTTAAGCGAAAACTACCCCAGGAGCTCAGTGAAATTTGGCTATGACCACCCTAACGCAAGAAAGTACTACCGCAAATACAAAAACTACCTGCTCACAAGAGAAGCACGCAAAAAGTACTTGGATAAACGCCGCATGCTCGAAGAAAAAATTCTAAGCCGTGCTAAGGTAGTGTGCTGCAGCTTTTCAGGGTCTTTTGATTACAGGCTTGAAGACACTAAATTCAAATATGTAATACTTGACGAAGCCTCCCAAGCTACTGATGCCCAAACTTTAGTGCCTATGCTGAAAGGAGCTGAACACGTGATACTGGTTGGAGATCAAATGCAACTTGGTCCTACTATTAAGTGCAACGAAGCTAGTGACAGAGGTTTAGGGGAGTCTTTGTTCCACAGACTTTCTAGTTGCAACGTGGTTTCTGTGCTTCTGACTCAGTACAGAATGCACCCAGCAATATGCAGTTTCCCAAGTTGTGAGTTCTACTCTGAAGAAAAGCTGGTGAACGGAGTGTCAGAAACTGAGAGAGAAATGGATATACCTGACTTTTGGGTTAAACCTGAGAAACCCGTTATGTTTATCAGGGCTTTAGGCAAAACAAAGAACTTCGGAGCTTCTTTCACTAACTACAGTGAAATCTACATACTGGCTGATACCCTGAATTATCTCTTAGAATACTTAGAACCTAACCAAATCGGGGTGATTACTCCTTACTCAGGTCAGAACCTGATGCTAACTAAATACCTGGAAAAACACTTAACAAACAACGAAGCGCTTGAACACTTAGA
>PR_CR_10_Liq_1_inCRDRAFT_1000910_pt1 | contig 17518 bp, 18 predicted proteins | sample PRCRCaboRojoPR_3_FD_10241 | JGI IMG/M metagenome (IMG submission 10241)
CCTGCCCCTGCCGGTGTTGCCTGGGGCGCACCAGATCCAGAACGCCGGTGCCGCCCTGGCCGCGCTGCGGCTGCTCGAGGCGGGCGAAGCCGCCTATGACGGCGCGATGACCGATGCGGTCTGGCCCGCGCGGATGCAGCGCATGACCGACGGCCCCGTGGCCCGTATGGCGCCGTCCTGCGAGCTGTGGCTGGATGGCGGGCATAACCCGGCAGCGGGCGTGGCCCTGGCCGAGCATTTGAAACGCCTGCCCATGCGGCCGATCCATGTGATCTGCGGGATGCTCAACACCAAGGACGTGCGCGGCTACCTCGCCCCTCTGGCGCAGACCGCGCACAGCCTCACTGCGATTTCGATCCCCGGAGAGGCCAATACGCTGGATGCCGGGGACACGGCTCAGGCCGCGAGAGATGCCGGGTTCGGCCAGGTGGAGACCGCCGAGGGCGTGGCCCAAGCGCTGTCGCGTCTCGAGGCCGACCAGCCCGGATCGCGCGTGCTGATCTGCGGGTCGCTTTACCTGGCGGGCCATGTGCTGCGTCTGAACGAAACGCCCTAGCGCCATAAGCCTTTGATCCGAATCGCCTTTTCGAATCACCGGATTAAATGCGGCTACCCGAATCACTTTATATTGACTGATTCGGTGTTTTTTCCCTATATTTGGGGCCTTCATACGAATGCGGGTCGCCTGCCAGCACATTTTCTTGGGCCCGTATTCATTGGGGGATGTCACATGTTGCACCGTATCAGTGCCGCGGTCGTCGAGGCTGCCAGTATCCTTGTGTCCGCCGCCTGGGCCGATGAGGTCCGCCTCACACCGGAAGATGCGACCCGAAGCGTGACCATCGCCGGAGAAACGCTCACCATCGCGCGGAACCAGGATCCGAACCATGTGATCGACCCGGAATTCGCGCGCACCTCGCGGCCCTGTCCGCCTTTCTGCATCCAGCCGATCAGCGTCAGCGCCGGCGTGGAAACCCTGGGCGAGCTCGAACTGATCTCGTTCCTCGAAGATTATGTCGCCCCGGGGCGCGGGCTTCTCATCGACAGCCGGGTGCCCGCCTGGTTTGCCAAGGGCACCATTCCCGGCGCGGTCAACGTCCCGTTCAATACGCTTGACCCGGAGAACCCCTATCGCGACGAAATCCTCAAGGCGCTGGGCGCGCGCGGCAGCGGATCGGGCTGGGATTTCTCGGATGCGCTTCATCTTCTGATGTTCTGCAATGGTCCGTGGTGTGAGCAGTCGCCCACAGCCATCCGCAATCTGGTGGCGGTCGGATATCCGCCCGAAAAGCTGCACTACTATCGGGGCGGCATGCAGAATTGGCTTTTGCTGGGCCTCACGGTCAAGAACCCGAACCCGGCCTGATGCGCGCCGGACCGATGCAGGGGACAACCGCCATGATCCGCACCTTCATTGTCGCCGCCGGCTTCCTGAGCATTGCTCTGGTGCTCTATCTGCAACAGCCCGGAGCCGAGGATGCCGCCCCCGCGGTCACCCGCTCCGGTGCCGGTCTCGACCGAACGGTGCTACCCGACGCGACCGAACCGGCGGCGGATACGTCGGTTGATCTGGCCGGGCTCGACGCCGCGGTGTCGTCGGCGACCGAAGCCTTGAGCAGCGCGCCGAGGCCCGCCGCCGCCGAGGATCCCCTGCGCGACATGACCGCCAGCGTGCTGGCCGACCTCGGTATCACCAACACCCCCGGATCGGGCGGGTCCGACCCCGACCAGATGGCCGATCTGACACAGGGCATCCTGGCCGGGATCAACGCGGCCCGTGCGCCGTCGGCCTCGCAAGCGCCCCAGCCGGGCCTCGCCGACCTGGTCAGCCAGGCCCTGCGCCAGGGACAGTCGGATGCCTATATCGACGCGCTGCTGAACGGGGCCGCGCGCTCGGGTCGGATCGCTGTTCCCGGCGCGCTGGTCACCGCCGAGGGCCGCGTGGACACGCGCATCCTGCTTCAGCAGCTGGTGTCCCAGGCCGCGTCCGCGACCGAGGCGCCGACCGTCCTGACCGCGGCGGCCGTGGCCCCAAGCCCCGTGACACGCCCGGCATCCAGGACCGACTCGCCCGAGTTCTATACCGTCGCCGCAGGCGACAGCCTTGGATCCATCGCGATCCGCTTCTACGGAAATTTCGATCTCTACCAGACCATCTTCGAGGCCAATCGCGGCGTCCTGAGCAGCCCTGACCAGATCAGAGCCGGTCAGCGCCTGGTCATTCCCGCGATCTGACCTCGGGGCCATACAGGCAACGAGCAGCAACAAGTCTGGGGGCCGGCAAACGGCCCCCCCTTTTTTGCAGGGCTTAGCGCCCCCAATCCTCGGCCTGCATCTCGCGCAGTCGGCTGGCGGTGCGCTCGAACTCGAAACTGCCTTCGCCTTCCAGGTACAGCATTTCCGGGCGGGCAGCGGCGCTCGCGATCAGGCGCACCCGCGCTTCGTAGAGCGCGTCGATCAGGGTGACAAAGCGCTTGGCCTCGTTGAAGTTCGACCGGGACAGGCTGGGGATGTCTTCGAGGATCAGCACGCGCACGGCCTGCGACAGGGCAAGGTAATCCGCAGGCCCCAGCGGCCGACCGCAGAGATCGTAGAACGACGCGCGCGCCACACCGTTGCGAAAGGCGGGCAGTTCGACCTCGCGGCCCTGAACATGCAGGATCAGCGGGTCCGACACGCCGCCCGTCAGGTCGTGCCAAATTTCGGCAATGGCCTGGCGTGCAGACGCATCGTTGGGTGTGAAGTAGACTGGGCTGCCCTCCAGCCGGTCCTGACGGTAGTCGCGCGGGCCGGCCAGTTCGTGAATGACCAGCCGCTCCTTCAGAAGGTCAATGAACGGCAGGAAAAGCTGGCGGTTCAGCCCGTCCTTGTACAAGTCATCGGGCACGCGGTTCGAGGTGGTGACCACGACGACCCCTGCCTTGAAGAGCTGCTCGAACAGGCGGCCCACGATCATCGCATCGGTGATATCGGTGATCTGCATCTCGTCGAGCGCCAGAAGCCGCAGATCGCGCGCCACCTCCTTGGCCACGGGCAGGATCGCATCATCGACGCCTTGCTGGCGGGCGGCGTGCAGCCCTGCATGGATTTCCTGCATGAAAGCGTGGAAATGGACCCGCCGCACCGGCGCGTCTAGGTGGTGCACGAACAGATCCATCAGCATCGACTTGCCGCGCCCGACACCACCCCAAAGGTAAAGCCCCTTGGGCGGTTCCGGGGCCTTGCGAAACAGGCCCTTTTTCACAGGCTGGGATAGCGCGTCGGCGATGCGGTCGAACTCGGGCAGGGCTGCCTCTTGCGCGGGGTCCGGGGTGATTTCCCCGCTCGCGATCTTGGTCGCATAGATGTCGGACAGGCGCGCCATGGCCCCGCATAGCGCGGGCGCGCGGGCTTGTGTAGGGGCCTCGGGGGCGATTGACGCGCGCGGCGGTGAGCGTACTGTGCCCGCGCGCGACAGGAGAGCCCGATGGACAGCCGTACCCCCCTTTTCACGCCGGTGCTGGTCGTCGGTTGCCTGATCATCCTTGTCAGCTTTGCCATCCGCGCCAGTTTTGGCGTCTTCCAGATCCCTATCGCGGACGAGTTCGGCTGGCTGCGGGCCGAGTTCTCACTGGCCATCGCGATCCAGAACCTGGCCTGGGGGATCGGGCAGCCGATCTTTGGCGCGATCGCGGAAAAGATCGGTGACCGCAAGGCGATCGTTCTGGGCGCGCTGACCTATGCCGCGGGGCTGGTCCTGTCGTCCTATGCGGTCACGCCCGAGGCGCATCAGATGTACGAAATCCTCGTGGGTTTCGGCATCGCGGGCACCGGGTTCGGCGTGATCCTGGCCGTGGTGGGCCGCGCGAGCTCGGATGAGAACCGGTCGATGAGCCTCGCCATCGCCACGGCGGCAGGCAGCGCGGGGCAGGTGTTCGGTGCACCCCTGGCCGAATGGCTACTGGGGCTGATGAGCTGGCAGAACGTGTTCCTGGTCTTCGCCGCGATGATCCTGGCGATGCTGTTCACCCTGCCGCTGATGCGTGCGCCGACACCGCCCGCCTCACGGGCCGAGCTCGAGGAGAGCATGGGCACGATCCTGATGCGCGCCTTCCGCGACCCCTCCTACACGCTGATCTTCCTCGGCTTTTTCAGCTGCGGTTATCAGCTGGCCTTTGTCACCGCGCATTTCCCCGCCTTCGTGACCGAGATGTGCGGGCCCATCCTGCCCGGGGGCGTGCTGCACAATATCGGCATCACCACCACAAGCGCGCTGGGGGCGGTCGCGATCTCGCTCATCGGGCTGGCGAATATCGCGGGCACGCTGGCGGCCGGTTGGGCGGGCAAGCGGTGGTCCAAGAAATACCTGCTGGCGGGCATCTACACCGCGCGCACCTTCGTGGCTGCGGCCTTTATCATGGTGCCGATGACGCCCGGTACAGTGATCCTGTTCTCGGTGTCGATGGGCGGCTTGTGGTTGGCAACGGTGCCGCTGACCTCGGGGCTCATCGCGCATATCTACGGCTTGCGCTACATGGGTACGCTGTATGGCATCGTGTTTTTCAGCCACCAGCTCGGCAGCTTCCTGGGCGTGTGGCTGGGCGGGCGGATGTACGACATCCACGGCGACTACACCGCCGTATGGTGGATCGGCGTTGCCGTGGGCGCCTTTAGTGCCATCGTGCATCTGCCGGTCAAGGAACGCCCTGCGGGACCCAAGGTGCTTGCCGCCTGAGAAGAGGTGCAGGCGCCGGACCGGAGGCCCCGGTTCAAGCCCGGGGCAGGCTCCCAAGTCAAGCCCGTGGCGCGGTCCGCAGGGAGCGTTAGGGCTTACCCAATCAGTCCCGCCCGGCGGAACAGCGCGGTCAGATCCGCCTCGGGACGCGGGCCCATATGCTGGATCACCTCGCGGGCGGCCACGGCGCCCATGCGCCCGCAGGTCTCCACGTCCCGGCCCGTGGCCAGACCAAAGAGGAACCCGGCGGCAAACTGATCACCGGCGCCGGTCGCATCGACGGGCACGATCTTTTCCACCGCGATATCCGTGCGCTTCCCGTGCTCCATCACGCTTATACCGTCACCCGACCGGGTGCACACCACCAGCGGGCAGATCGCGGCCACCGCGGCCAGATCCGCCTCCAGATCGTCGTTCTGGTAGAGCGAGCGGATTTCGGCCTCGTTCCCGATCACGAAGTCCAGCTGATGATCGATCAGCTTCAGGAAATCCGCGCGGTGCCGCTCAACACAGAACGGGTCGGAAATGGCGATGCCCGCCTTGCCCCCGGCCTCGCGGCACAGGCGCGCGGCGCGGGTGAACGCCTCTTTCCCCTTGTCCTTGTCGAACAGGTAGCCCTCGAGAAACAGGATCTCGGCCTGGCCTGCCACGTCGTCTGACACGTCCTCAGGACCCAGTTCGGCCGACACGCCCAGATAGGTGTTCATCGACCGCTCGCCATCGGGCGAGACAAAGATCATCGAGCGTGACGTTGGCAGATCGCCGCCCGCCACCGGAGGGTTTACGAAATCGGTGCCGTCATCCTCCATCGCCTTGACGTAGAAGCGGCCCAGCGCGTCATCATGCACCTTGCCGATAAAGGCCGTGCGCAGGCCCAAGCTGCCGATCCCGGCGATGGTGTTGGCGACGGACCCGCCAGGCGCCTGGGTCCGTTCGCTCATGGCGGCATAAAGCGTCTCGGCCCGATCGCGCTCGATCAGCTGCATGATGCCTTTCTGGATGCCCATGTGATCGAGGAAACTGTCGTCGCTGCGGGTCAGCACATCGACAACGGCGTTGCCGATGCCGACCACCTGGTAGGTCTTGGTCATTCGGTTTTGTCCTCATAGGGGCAGAGATCGTGGATGATGCAGGTCGGGCACATGGGCTTGCGTGCCTTGCAGTGGTAGCGGCCGTGCAGGATCATCCAGTGATGGGCGTGAAGCTGGTAGTCGACTGGTACGTTGTCCTCGATCGCGCGTTCCACGGCGACCACGTCTTTGCCCGGCGCGATGCGGGTCCGGTTGCCAACGCGAAAGATATGGGTATCGACCGCCTGTGCGGGGAACCGCCACCACATGTTCAGCACCACATTCGCGGTCTTGCGCCCCACACCGGGCAGGCTTTCCAGCGCGGCGCGCGAATTGGGGACGATGCCGCCATACTCCTCGACCAGGATGCGGCTGAGCTTCATCACGTTCTTGGCCTTGTTACGGTAAAGCCCGATGGTCTTGATATGTTCGATCAGGCGCTCTTCGCCCAGATCCAGCATCTTTTCGGGTGCATCAGCGATCTGGAACAGCGCGCGCGTGGCCTTGTTCACACCCACATCGGTGGCTTGGGCCGACAGGGCGACCGCAACCAGAAGCGTATAGGCATTCACATGCTCCAGCTCGCCCTTTGGTTCCGGGTCGGCGGCGTGAAAGCGGTCAAAGATCGCACGGATCGTGTGGTAATCAAGCGGCTTGGCCATGGGGGGCTTATGGCGCGGGGGGGCGGTTTGCGCAACATTCGGGTCGCGAACCTGGACGCAGCCGCGGTAGAAATACCGCAACGCTTGCAGGAGAGCCCCATGAAAACCATGGCCACCGACGACACCGGCTACCATTACCACGTCATGCGTCGCGCGATCGACATGATCGACACCGCTGGCGAACCGTTGAGCCTGGACGAGTTGGCCGGGCGGATGGACATGAGCCCGGCGCATTTTCAGCGCCTTTTCACCCGTTGGGTCGGCGTCAGCCCCAAGCGGTATCAGCAATACCTGACGCTGGGCCATGCCAAGGCGCTGTTGGCCGAGCGGTTCACCACGCTCGAGGCGGCCCATGCGGCCGGGCTGTCGGGGGGCGGGCGCCTGCATGACCTGTTCCTGCGGTGGGAGGCGATGAGCCCCGGCGATTTCGCCCGTGGTGCCGACGGTCTGACGATCTATTGGGGCTGGTTCGAAAGCCCCTTTGGGCCCGCGCTTGTGACCGGAACCGACAAGGGGATCTGCGGCATGGCCTTTGCCGGCGAGGTGGGCGAGGCGGCTGCCTTTGATGATCTAACAGGCCGTTGGCCGCAGGCCATCTTTGTCGAGGATCCGGCCCGCCTTGGTGCCTGGGTCGAGGCTGCGTTCGGGCTTGATCCGAAGGGGCCGGTGCCGCTTTACCTCATCGGGGCGCCGTTCCAGATCAAGGTCTGGGAGGCGCTGATGAGCATCCCCTCGGGCCACGTCACCACCTATTCCGAGATCGCGCAGGCCATCGGCAATCCGCGTGCCGTGCGGGCCGTGGGCACCGCGGTGGGTCGCAACCCGGTCAGCTGGCTCATCCCCTGCCATCGGGCGTTACGCAAATCGGGCGGCTTGGGTGGATACCATTGGGGGCTGCCGGTCAAACGGGCGATGCTGGCCTACGAATCCGCCCGCGCAGACGCCGGGTGATCACGCGACCGTGCGCGGGCTTTCGCCGAAATTCCCCGTGACGCCGCCTTGCGCCTTTGGAATGCTTGGCCCATCAACAAGATAAAGCAGCGGCATCCTGCCGTGCGTGGACCAAGAGAGGCCGAGCCATGACCACACGTTTCATCCTGCTGGGCGGTGTTGCCGCCGTGATGGCGCTGAGCGCCTGTACCGATCCGGCGACCGTGAGCGCCGACGACCCCAACCGCAACGCCAAGCAAGGTGCGCTGCTGGGCGCAGGCGTTGGGGCCGTGATCGGTGCCATCACCGGGGACGACCCTACCGAACGCCGTCAGAATGCCGTGAAGGGCGCCGTGATCGGCGCCGGCGGCGGTGCGCTGATCGGCAACCGACTGGACCGGCAAGAGGCCGATCTGCGCCGCGACCTGGGCAATGACAATATCGGCATCGTAAACACGGGTGAGCGGCTGATCGTGACCATGCCGCAGGATATCCTGTTCGCCACCGACAGCGCGGCCGTCCGCTCGGACCTGCAGCGCGATCTGAACGTCGTGGCGGGCAACCTGCAGGCCTATCCGAATTCGACGGTCCAGGTGATCGGGCACACCGACAATACCGGCGACGCGGGCTACAATCAGGGCTTGTCCCAGCGCCGGGCCAATTCGGTGGCATCGGTTCTGATCAACGCGGGTGTGACGCCCGGCCGGATTCAGGCCTTTGGCCGGGGTGAAGATCAACCCGTCGCGTCGAACCTGACGCCCGAGGGTCGGGCGCAAAACCGCCGGGTCGAGATCGTGATCCTGCCCACCGCTGCGGGCTGACGCGCCACTGCGACAGGCAGCGCAGAAACAAGACGCGGCATCGCAGGCTTGCGGTGCCGCGTTTTCCGTTTAGGTCATGGAAAAATCGCAACTCGAGGGATGAACCGCCATGACAGACCTGACCCTTCTGGGCATCTCCGGCTCGCTTCGGGCCAAGGCCACAAATCGCCTGATGATCCGAGAAGCCGCCCGTGCCTTTGGCGAGGATGCGGCCTTTGTCGAGGCCGACCTGAACCTGCCGCTATACGATGGTGATCTCGAGGATGCCGAGGGCATTCCTGCGTCGGTCCAGACCCTGCGGGATCAGATCGCAGCGGCCGATGCGGTGGTCATCTCGACGCCCGAGTACAACAAGGGTCTGTCGGGGGTTCTGAAAAACGCGCTTGACTGGGTCAGCCGGACCGACGGCAACCCCTGGCTGGACAAACCCGTTGCCATCACCTCGGCCACCGGCGGGCGCGAGGGCGGCGCGCGGGCGCAGACGATGCTGCGCAGCTGCATGGTCCCGTTCCGGCCCCGGCTGCTTCAGGGTCCCGAGGTTCTGGTTGCGCGCAACACAGGCGAATTCGACGCCGACGGTCGCCTAGATAACGACTTGTACCTGAAGGCTCTCAAGGACCTGATGGGCCAGTTGCGCGCCGAGGCAGAGCGGGCCCGGTCCGCTTAATTCATCAGCCCCGCAAAGCGCAGCGCATCGTTGACCTTGGCCCGTGTCTCATCGGTCAGACCGACCAGCGGCGAGCGGACCTCTTCGCTGCACAGGCCAAGCTGGCTCATGGCGTATTTCGCGCCGACCAGCCCCGGTTCGGTAAAGATCGCCTTGTGCAGCGGCATCAGCCGGTCCTGGATGTCCAGCGCTGTGCCGTAGTCGCCCATCAGCGTCGCCTCTTGCATCTGCGAGCAGAGCTTAGGCGCCACGTTGGCGGTGACAGAAATGCACCCCTTGCCGCCCTGGGCGTTGAACCCGTGGGCCGTTGCATCCTCGCCCGAGATCTGGATGAAATCCTTGCCGCAGGTCATGCGCTGACGGCAGACGCGGTCCAGATCGCCCGTGGCGTCCTTGACCCCGATGATGCGCGGCAGCTTGGCAAGTTCNCCCATGGTNTCNGGNGACATGTCCACGGCCGAGCGACCGGGAATGTTGTAGATGACGATGGGCAGCTCGCAGCAATCGTGCAGCGCAGTGAAATGGGCAATCAGCCCGCGCTGCGTGGGCTTGTTGTAATAGGGCGTCACGACCAGCGCCGCATCTGCGCCCACAGCATGGGCATGCTGCATGAAGCGGATCGCTTCGAGCGTGTTGTTCGACCCGGCCCCGGCGATGACCGGCACACGGCCCGCCACCGCGCGCACGACGGTCTCGACGACCTCTTCGTGCTCTTCATGAGTGAGCGTCGGGCTTTCCCCCGTCGTGCCCACGGGCACCAGCCCGTGCGAGCCCTCGCCGATATGCCATTCTACCAGCGACTTGAGCGTGTCGTAATCCACCTCGCCGTTCTTGAACGGCGTGACCAGGGCAGGCATCGACCCTTTCAGCATGACACGAACTCCTCAGGTGTGGACTGCCGGGAATGTGAATTGTCCCCGGTGCCGGCATTGCTAAAGTGCGCCCGTCTATCCTTCTTCACATCGGGAAATGCAAGAGATGACGCGTATGCTGATCCTCGTGCTGATGCTGCTGGCCGGACCGCTGGCCGCACAGGACACCGCCCCCCGGCCCCTCGCCAATGCCATGGATGCGATGCGCGATGGCGACTGGACCATGGCCGCGGAGCTGGCGGCGCGCGACAGTCCGGCGGCGGCGGATCTTGTCGAATGGCACAGGCTGCGCGCGGGGCGTGGCACCGCGGACGAGGTGCTAGCGTTTCTGGACCGCAATGCCGACTGGCCGGGCCTGCCGTTTCTGCGACGCAAGAGCGAAGGCGCGTTCGAGACCGCGACCGATGCGCAAGTTCTGGCCTTTTTCAAAGATGTGCGCCCGCAGACCGCCGGTGGTGCGCTGCGACTGGCGCAGGCGCAGATGCGGGCGGGCGAGACGGGCGCGGCGCAGGCCGGTGCCGTCTTGGCATGGCGGACCCTGCGCATGACCGAGGCCGAACAGGCGGCCTATCTCGCGGAATACGGCACCATCCTATCGGATCATCATACGTCACGGCTGGATCAGGCCCTGTGGCGTGGATGGCAGGCCGACGCGGATCGGATGCTGCCCCTTGTGCCCGATGGCTGGCGGGCCCTGGCCCGGGCGCGGCTTGCGCTGCGCTATGATCGTCCGGGCGTCGACGTCCTGATCGAGGCGGTGCCGGACGCATTGCGTTCCGACCCGGGCCTGGCATTCGAGCGATTCGCATGGAGGGCCCGGCGTGGGCGCAGCGACGACGCCATCGACGTCCTGCTTGACCGCTCCACCAGTGTCGGCGCGCTGGGCCGTCCGGATGCCTGGGCCGACCGCCGCCGCAGCCTGTCGCGTTCCGTGATGCGCGCAGGCGACCCGGCTCTGGCCTACCGCATCGCGTCGACCCACTTCCTGACGGAGGGATCGCAGTTTGCCGATCTGGAGTGGCTGTCGGGCTTTCTGGCCCTGCGCAAGCTGGACGACCCCGAAACCGCGCTGCGCCATTTCGACTGTTTCGCCGGCGCGGTGGAAACGCCGATCTCTTTGGGGCGGGCCGGCTATTGGCGCGGGCGCGCGCACGAAGCGCTTGGCCAGACAGAGGCGGCGCAAGCGGCCTATGCCGAGGGCGCAGAGCACCAGACGAGCTTTTACGGGTTGCTGGCCGCCGAGCGGGCCGGGCTTGCCTCGGACCCGGCGCTTGCAGGCGATGAAGCCTTTTCCGATTGGCGCAACGCCCCGTTCCGGGACCGCTCCGTGTTCCAGGCCGCGATCCTTGCCCTTGCCTCTGGCGAATTCAACCTCGGCGAACGCTTCCTGACCCATATGGTTGAAACCCTGCCGCGTGATCAGATCGGTCAGGTTGGGGCCATGCTGGCCGAGTGGGACGAGGCCCATATTGCCGTGATGGTGGGCAAGCGAGCGGCGGACCGGGCGATCACCCTGCCCGGACCGTACTACGCGCTTCATCCCCTCGCGTCGCAGGACCTGCCGGTGCCGCCCGAATGGTCCCTGTCCATCGCCCGGCGCGAAAGCGAGTTCGATCCCCGCGTCGTATCCGGGGCCGGGGCGCGGGGCCTGATGCAGGTGATGCCCGCCACCGCCCGTGGCGTGGCGCGGCGGCTCGAGATCGGGTTCGATGCCGACGCCTTGTTGAACGACCCTGTCTACAATGCCCGGATCGGTGCCCGGTATCTTGCGGAAATGGCGGCGCGTTTCGATGGCAACCCCGTGATGATCGCAGCCGCCTACAATGCCGGTCCCAGCCGTCCCGAACGCTGGATGGAACTTTTTGGCGATCCGCGCACCGGCTCTGTCGACATGATCGACTGGATCGAAACGATCCCGTTCCGCGAAACCCGCAACTACGTCATGCGCGTGACCGAAAGCCTGCCGGTCTACCGCGCGCGGCTGGGGCAGGACCCGCACCCTGTGCCCTTCAGCGAGGAACTGACCGGCGACAGCCTGCGCGCTTTTGCGGTGGGGGCCGATTAGCGCGGCGGTGTCAGTTCTGCTTCGAACGTGACGGACAACTCGCGTGCATCGCTGTAGTCCGGGTCAAGCCCGGGCCGGTCGGTCGCGCCAAGCGTGCCCGTCGCGGTGCCTGCGATCGACAGCGTGCCGTCCCCCTTGTCGAAAGTGGTCACCTCGAAAAGCGGCGGGTTCGGGTCGCCCGTGGCATAGCCTTTGAACAGGCCTTCGGTGATGTACCGCGCCTCGGCGCTTTCGACCTTGGCGGTATCGCCGGACACGGATAGGGTCATCGACAGCATCAGGGCGTTTTCGGTAGTGACCGGGCCAGCGCCCTCGGGCTGGCCAAGGATGTTCAGGTCCACAAGCATGCCGAAATCGCTGAAGTCGGACTGTGCGCCTTCGGGAAAGCTGTAGACCATCCATTCCCGATCTTCGCCGTCCAATTGGCCTGTGATGTGGCCTACCACCTCTTGTGCCGTTGCGGGCAGGGCGGTGGCCACAGTGAGTGTCGCGGCGATGGCCAAGCGCGGGATCGAAATCATCTGCACCTCCTGTTCTGCGTTATCGGGCTTGTCGTTCCCGCCACAGGGTGAATAGTCCGGCGCCCACGATCAAGGCCGCGCCGATGGCGACGGCCGGGCGGATCGTTTCGGCGAACACCACGATGCCCAGGGCCGAGGCAAAGACCAGCTGGAAATAGGCGAATGGCTGCACCGCGCTGGCCTCGGCCAGGTCATAGGCCTTGATCAGCGTCCAGTGTCCCGCGGCGCCTGTGATGCAGAGCGTGATCATCCATGCCCAGTCGGGCCCGGTCATCGGCTCCCACGCCCAGATGCCGGTCAGTGTCGTGGCCGCCGCACCCACGGTGCCGGTCCAGAAGAAACTGGTGGCCGCGCTGTCCTGCCGCGCGGCATAGCGGGTCAGCAGACCATATAGCGCAAAGAGCAGCGCGGCGATCAGCGGGATCACGGCATAGGGCGAAAAGACGCCCATCCCTGGCTGCAGGATGATGAGCACACCCACGAAACCCACCCCGATGGCCGCCCAACGCCGCCAGCCCACATTTTCACCGAGGATCGGGCCAGACAGCGCCGCGATCAGAAGCGGGTAGCAGGTGAAGACCGCGTGGCTTTCGACAAGGCCCAGATAGACAAAGCCCAGCACCATCACGTTGATCTCGATCGCCAGCAACAGCCCGCGCCCGATCTGGACCAGCGGCTGTTTCGTGGCCGCGGCCCGGCCGAGGCCACCCGCCTTGCGCGCGGCGACGGTCATGACGAAGGCCGCAAAGAACCAGTAGCGGATCATCACCACCATCTGGACGTTGTATTCCCCGGCCAGGTGGCGCGAGATGCCGTCCTGCGCGGCGAAGATCACCGTGGTGACGATCATGTAAAGGATGCCCGCGCGGATGCTCTGCTGGGTCATGGCAGGCGGGCCTGGGTCATGTGGCGCTTGCGACCAAAGCCTGATCGGCGCGTCACCTCGAAGCCTGCGTCGGCCAGCGCGCGGCGCACGGCGCCCGCCGCGGTATAGGTCGCGGCGGTGCCACCCGGTGCGGTATGGGCCGCGACCTGGGCCAAAAGTGCCGGATCCCAAAGCTCGGGGTTCTTGGCCGGCGCGAAACCGTCAAGGAACCACGCGTCTGCCCGCCCGTCCCATCGGGGAAGGGTGTCGCGCGCATCACCAAGGATAACCTCTGCCTCCAGACCCGGCAGGGTGATCCGCGTCTCGCCGGCGCCCCATGCATGTATCAGCGGGCGGGCCAGGTCGGCCAGTGCGGGAAATGCCGCCAGCGCCGCCTCCATATCCGCAGCGGTCATGGGATAGGCCTCGAACCCGGTGTAGTGCAGCATGCCTGTCTGCCCGCTGTCCTGCCAGAGCTGCCAGAGCGCCAAAAGGTTCAGCCCCGTGCCGAACCCAAGCTCGGCCACGTGGAACCCGTCGCGAAACCGCGCGGGCAGCCCGTTGCCGTCGAGAAAGACATAGGCCGTCTCGGACAGCCCGTCGTCGAGCGAGAAATACGGGTCGTCGAACCGGGTCGAGACGGGCACCGCCCCGTCGCGCCATTCCAGCTCTGCCGTCTGGCCCTGCATCGCCCGTTCCTCTAAGTCCCGTAACGCAGCGACACTGGGACAAGGGTGCGGCAATGGCAATGGCGGACGTGACGGTCTACGGCGCGGGCATCTTCGGCCTTTCGGTCGCGTGGGCCTGCCAGTCCCGTGGCGCGCGGGTGCAGGTGATCGACCCCGGTGGTATCGGCGCTGGATCCTCGGGCGGGATCGTCGGGGCGTTGGCCCCGCACACGCCGGAAAACTGGAACGACAAGAAGGCGTTTCAGTTGGACAGCCTCTTGATGGCCGAACCGTTCTGGGCCGAGGTGGCACAGGTGTCGGGCCTTCCCACGGGCTACCTGCGCTCGGGCCGCGTGCAACCGGTGGCCGATGATTATGCGCTGGCGCTTGCGCAGGCGCGGGCCGAGACGGCCAGAACGCTCTGGCAGGGCCGCGCGGTCTGGGAGGTGATCCGCGCCGAAACGGTGGGCGACTGGGCCCCGATCAGCCCCAGCGGCTGGCTCATCCGCGATACGCTCACCGCCCGCCTGCATCCGCGAGATGCAGGTCGCGCCCTTGCAGCTGCAATCACCGCAAAAGGCGGCTCTGTCGTGACAGAGGGCGACCCGGAAGGCGCGGAGGTCTGGGCCACGGGGGCCGCTGGGCTGGCCACCTTGAGCGATGAGATCGGCTATCCCATCGGGGCGGGCGTCAAGGGACAGTCGGCATTGCTGCGGCTGGACCGGGCGGACCTGCCCCAGCTTTTCGCCGATGCGCTGCATATCGTGCCGCATCATGATGGAACGGTCGCCATAGGCTCGACCAGCGAGCGGGATTATGACGCGCCGGATAGCACCGATGCACAGCTCGACGCGGTGCTTGATCGCGCCAGGGCGGCCTGCCCCGATCTGGCCGACGCGCCGGTGATCGAACGCTGGGCCGGGGTGCGTCCGCGCGCCCGTTCTCGCGCGCCGATGCTGGGGCGGCATCCGACGCGCCCCGCCGCCTTTATCGCAAATGGCGGCTTCAAGATCGGGTTCGGCATGGCGCCCAAGGTGGGGCAGGTGATGGCCGATCTGATCCTGAACGGTGATGACGGTGGCATCCCCGAGGGCTTCCGCCCCGAAGCATCCATGCGAAAGGGCTGACACGCCAGTTGAACGGCTGTTATCCTTCGAACGATCGCTCAGGTTTCAAGGGGCAGTGACATGGCGGGACAAGCTGTCCGACAGCGAAAGGCACCGGTCCAGGACCGGGCCAAGGCGACCTGCGCACGGATTTGCACCACGACCCTGAAACTGCTCGTGACCGAGGGCGAGGCTGCGCTGAACACCAACCGCATCGCGCGCGAGGCTGGGATCAGCATTGGTACGCTCTACCAGTATTTCCCGTCTAAAGAGGCGATCCTGACCCGGCTCGTCCACGACTATCGCCGCGCGATGCTGGAGGCCCTGCGCGCCTCCGACGCAACGCTCCCCGACACTCTGCCCGAGGCGATGCTCGCCCTTCTGAGCGGTTTCGGCACCGCATATCTGGCCGGCCCGGAGACCGCGCAGCACCTCGATGCAGTCGAGCGGCACTTGCCGCCCGATGAGGCGATCGCGGCGATGCAGCGCGAAATCGCTGCGATCCCGGTCGCCTGCCTGTCTGAACACATGGTCCGTGACCCCGAACGCGTGGCGGCTGATCTGATGGAGATTGCGCGCGCCCTGGCCATCGTGGCGGGGCAATCCGGCGACTGTGATACGGGTACCCTGAGCACCCGTCTCGATCCGGTGTTGCGGGCTTATCTGGACGCGCTGACCGGCTAGGTCCTAGCCAAACTTGCCTTGGATGAACGCCTGCGCCTTGGGGTCGCGCGCGGCGGTGAACATCTGCTCGGTCGGCCCCACCTCGCGCAGCTCGCCCAGGTGGAAATAGGCCACCCGGTCGGCCACGCGCCGGGCCTGCATCATCGAATGGGTGACGATGACGATGGAGTGATCCTCTTTCAGGCACAATACCAGCTCTTCCACCTTGGCCGTGGCAATTGGGTCGATGGAGCCGGTGGGCTCGTCCATCAGCAGCACTTCGGGCTGGGTCGACAGCGCCCGCGCGATGCACAGGCGCTGCTGCTGGCCGCCGGACAGGTCCGTGCCTTCCATCGTGTGCAGGTGATCCTTGACCTCGTCCCACAGATGGGCGCGGCGCAGGCAATCCTCGATATGGTTTTCCAGGTCGGCCTTGGTCTTCATCAGGCCGTGGATCTTGGCACCATAGGCGACATTGTCCCAGATCGTGGCGGGAAAGGGATTGGGTTTCTGTGCGACCCAGCCGAATTTGCGGCGATGCACGGGCGGGTCCACGTCCGGGGCGCTGATGTCGCCGCCATGCATTGTGATCCGGCCGTCGATCCGCACGCCGCGGGTGTTGTCATGCATCCGGTTCAGGCATTTCAGGGCCGTCGACTTGCCGCAGCCCGATGGGCCGATAAAGGCCAGCGCCTCGGACGGGTAAAGGTCGAACGACACGTCCTTGAGCGCATGGGTGTCGTCGCCGTACCAGAGATTGAGATCGCTGATCTCCATGATCGGCGGGGCGTTGCGGCCCCCCGAGGCAGAGCCGAAATGGGAATCGGAATCGAGCATGCCGTCCTCCTGTGCGCGGTGTCCGGCATAGACTGGGACAGCCCCGTGAAAGCGGATTTGATCTGCGTCTATTTCGGAAAGGTTTCACAAAACCTTCACATTTGGGCGGCTGCCCCGGTCACTCGCCCAGCTTGGCGTGCACCTCGTCCAGGTCGATCTCGCCGATGGGCATCTTGTTTCCCGGGTTCTCGAAATCGTATTTGAACAGCTCGAAATCGCGTTTGTAGATCTCGTAGACAAGGTGCATCGACAGGTCGTCGAAATAGTCTTCGACCGGGTGTGCGCGCTTGGGTCCATGCCCCTCGGATTCGTTGAAGCGCGGGATTTCGTCGAGATTGACAGCATGCGCCGTCTCGATCGCGTCGAGCACCTGCTGCATCCCGTCGTTGAACTGCTCGGTCCAGAAGATCTTGTCGTAGCGGCCGCCGTTCACGATGAAGGTCGAGACATGGCCGGACATGGCCGACCAGTGAATGTCGGGCTCCATCGGGCGGCGCCAGCGGATGGTGTCTCGGGCGAACAGCAGAAAGCGGCGGAAGCTCTTGATCTGGTCGAATTCCTGCTTGCCGTCATCGCCGCCAACCTCGATCCCGTATTTCTGGATCAACAGCGGCACGAGGTTGCCGCGGTAGCGTTTGCCGTTGCGCTGGATGCCGCAGATCTTGTCGAAAAAGGATGACAGGATGCGCGTGTAGGGATTGCGCACGCAGGTGAAGGCAAAGGTCTTTTGCTCTTTCACCCGGGTCGAGATGATCTCCTGGCTGTCATCCATGGCCCACTTGTGCAGGCCGGCCGTGGCATCATGGATGTCGCCGTCGAAAAACGTGCCATGATCGGAATAGAACATGATCTGGCCGATGGTCGAGCAGGCGCATTTGGGTACGACGCGATAGACCACGCTTTCGCTTTCGGTCATCCATGTTCCCGGGAAGCCCATCTGCTCTGTCTCCGTTTATCTTGGCGCTGTTGTCGCAGCTTTGGGTATAGATCATGTTGATCTGAGGGAAAAAGCCGGTTTATCAGGGCAATCGCACTTCAGAAGCCTTCGATGAGTGTT
>PR_CR_10_Liq_1_inCRDRAFT_1000911_pt1 | contig 17496 bp, 13 predicted proteins | sample PRCRCaboRojoPR_3_FD_10241 | JGI IMG/M metagenome (IMG submission 10241)
GGGCTGTGCGGCACCATGGTCGGCGACCGGTCCGCGCGCGGGAACAGCTTGCCCACCCGCCACATCGCCATCAGCAAAGGCGTGCGCGGTGCAACGGTAAAGACGACGCGGCCGGCGGTGCGCCCGCCCAGCGTCGCGAGGGCGCGGGCGATATCCGCATCGGCGTAGTAGATCAGGCTGTCCATCGCCATCACGTGATCGAAGCGCCCGAGCCGCGCGTCCAGCATGTCCCCGGACCGGAAGCTCACCCGCCCCCGCAGGTCGATGGGCAGGCGGGCCTCGGCGATCCCGACCAGCGACGGCGAGATGTCGACGGCCACGACGTCGGCGCCCCGGGCCGCAAGCTCGGCCGTCATCTGGCCGGCGCCGCAGCCGGCGTCGAGAACCCGCGCGCCCTGCAGGTCGTCGGGCAGCCGCGCGAGCATCTGCGCACGCATCCGGTCGCGCCCCGCCCGCACCGTCTCGCGGATGCGGCTGACCGGCGCGTCGCTGGTCAGCCTCTCCCATGTGCGGGTGGCGGTGCGGTCGAAATAGGTCTCGACCCGGCTGAGCGTGCGGTCATAGGACATCAGTCGAACCCCAGCAGTTCGAAGATGTCGCGGTCTTCCATCGGTGCCGGCGCCATCGGGTCGGTGCCGCGATAGAGCGTCTCGGCGAGCCGCACATACTCGGCCCGGCAGGCGACGATATCCTCGTCGTCGTCCATCTCGAACAGCGTCTTCTTCTTGAGCCGCGAGCGGCGGATCGCGTCCACGTCGGGCATGTGTGCGATGCGACGGAAACCGACTTCCTTGCAGTAGCGGTCGACCTCGTCGGTGTCCCTGGAGCGGTTGGCGACGCAGCCGGCAAGGCGGACCTTGTAGTTGTTCGACTTGGCCTGCACCGCGGCGATGATCCGGTTCATCGCGTAGATGGAGTCGAAATCGTTGGCCGTGACGATCAGCGCCCGGTCGGCATGCTGGAGCGGCGCGGCGAAGCCGCCGCAGACCACGTCGCCGAGAACGTCGAAGATGACCACGTCGGTGTCTTCCAGCATGTGATGCTGCTTCAGCAGTTTCACCGTCTGGCCCACGACGTAGCCGCCGCAGCCGGTGCCGGCGGGCGGCCCGCCGGCCTCGACGCACTGGACGCCGCCATAGCCTTCGGTGACGAAATCCTCTGGGCGCAGTTCCTCGGGGTGGAAATCGACCTCCTTGAGGATGTCGATCACCGTGGGCTGCAGCCGCCCGGTCAGGGTGAAGGTGCTGTCATGCTTCGGATCGCAACCGATCTGCAGCACCCGCTTGCCCAGCTTGGTGAAGGCCGCCGACAGATTGGAGCTGGTGGTCGACTTGCCGATTCCGCCCTTGCCGTAGACGGAAAAGACCTTGGCGCCCTCGATCTTCATCGACGGGTCCTGGTGGACCTGGACGGATCCTTCGCCGTCCTGTCCCCGAAGGGCCGGGATATCGTCGCGCGGGCTCATGTCGCCTCCTTTTCGGAGCGGCGTACCGCCGCTTCCTGTTGCGTCGGTTGGGTTGGGTCCGCCGGGCGTTGCCGCGCCCGCGGCCGGTCGTCGATATGCGTCGCTGCGATCATTCGGCGGCCACCCCTTCGAGCCTGTCCTCGATGGCGTCCGCCGCGTCGCGCAGCGCGGCCAGCGTCGCCTCGTCCGGCTGCCAGTAGGCGCGGTCATGGGCTTCGAGCAGGCGGTTGGCCATGCGCGACGAGGCGGCCGGGTTGAGATCGGTCAGCCGGGCGCGCATCTCGTCGTCCAGGACGAAGGTCTCGGAAATCCGCTGGTAGATCCAGGGCGCGACCTGGCCGGTGGTGGCCGACCAGCCCATGGTGTTGGTCAGCGAGCTTTCGATCTGGCGGACGCCTTCGGCGCCGTGCTTGAGCAGCGCCTCGTGGAATTTCGGGTTGAGCGAGCGCGACCGCGTCTCGAGCGCGACCTGGTCGGCCAGGGTGCGGACCTTGCCCGCGCCCCGCGTCGTGTCGGAGATGTAGACGGCGGCTTCCTGCCCGCCGCGAGCCCGCCGCACCGCGCGCGAGATGCCCCCGAGCGTGTCGAAATAGTGATCGACCGAGGTGACGCCGAGTTCCACGGATTCGAGGTTCTGATAGGCCAGGTCCACGTCGCTGAGCGCCTGCTGCAACAGGGCCGTGTGNTGCTGGGCCTTGCCGTTGACGCCGTAGGCGAAGCTCTTGCGCGTCTCGTAGGCATCGGCGAGCTCGTCTTCCTCGCCGAAGGCCGAGCTGTCGACCAGTTGGTTGACGTTCGAGCCATAGGCGCCCTCGGCGTTGGAAAAGACCCGCAGGGCCGCCGTTTCCATGTCGCAGCCGATCTTCTCGGCATAGGCGATCGCGTGGGCGCGGATGAAGTTCTGTTCCAGCGGCTCGTCGGCCATCGCGGCCTTCAGCGCGGCCTCGGCCAGGAGCCTGGTCTGCAGCGGCAGCAGATCGCGGAAGATCCCCGAAAGCGTCATGATGACGTCGATCCGGGGGCGCCCGAGCTCTTCCAGCGGGATCAGGTCCGCGCCGCTCAGACGGCCGAAGCTGTCGAAGCGCGGCGTTGCGCCGATCAGCGCCAGCGCCTGGGCCAGCGGCGCGCCGTCCGACTTGATGTTGTCCGAGCCCCAAAGCACCAGCGCCACGGTGCGCGGCAGGCTCTTGTGGGTCTCGAGCAGCAGTTCGGCCTGTTTCGCGCCCTCGCGGCAGGCAAAGGCGGTCGGCATCCGGAATGGGTCGAAGGCATGGATGTTGCGCCCCGTCGGCAGGATCTCGGGCGTGCGGATCAGGTCGCCGCCGGGCACCGGCGGGGTGAAACGCCCGTCCAGCGCGTTGAGGATGGCCGGGATCTCGCCGTTTTCCCGGAGCAGCCCATCGACACGGCGCCGGGTCTCGTCGTCGGCATCGGCCATCAGCGCGACATGTTCGGCGCGGGCCTCGGCGCTCATCGGGCGGCCGAGCACGTGGAGCCCCTCGGGCACCAGCGCCTCCTCTGTCTCCAGCAGGGTCAGCCAGAGCGCGTCGGGATCGGCTCCGTCCATGTCCACCGCCTCGGCCTGCTCGGCGATCAGCTCTGCAAGCTCGGTCCGCTCGGGGGCTCCCGGCGCCATCTCGCGCCAGCGGGTCAGGCTGTCCTTCAGCTCGGCCAGCGCCTTGTAGAGCCCGGCGCTGGCCAGCGGCGGGGTCAGGTGGGTGACCGTGATCGCGCCCGAACGACGCTTGGCCAGCGTCGCCTCGGAGGGGTTGTTGGCGGCATAGAGATAGACGTTAGGCATGTCGCCGATCAGCCGGTCGGGCCAGTCCCGCGCGCTCAGCCCGGCCTGCTTGCCCGGCATGAATTCGAGCGCGCCATGCATACCGAAATGCAAGAGCACGTCTGCGCGGAAACCGTTCTTGAGCCAGAGGTAGAAGGTCGAGAAGGCATGCGTCGGCGCGAAGCCCCGCTCGAAGAGCAGCCGCATCGGGTCGCCCTCGTAGCCGAAGGTCGGCTGAAGCCCCACGAAGACCTTGCCGAATTGCGCGCCGAGGATGTAGACGCCGCGCCCGTCCGACTGCACACGGCCGGGCGCCGGACCCCATTGCGACTCGATCTCGTCGAGCCAGGGCGTCGTCGCCACGATCTCGTCGGCGCTGACATGGGCCGCGACATTGGCTTCCTGGCCGTATTGCTGGGCGTTCCCCCCCAGCACGAGCGCGCGCAGGTCCTCGACCGTTTCCGGCGGCGTCAGGTCGTAGCCGCGGGCGGCCAGGGCCTGAAGCGTGTTGTGCAGCGACTGGAAAACGTCGAGATAGGCCGCGGTCCCGGCGGCCCCGGCATTGGGCGGGAAGCCGTAGATCACGATGCCGAGCCGGCGTTCCGCCGCCTGCGACCGGCGCAGCGCCACGAGCCGCGCGGCCCGCGCGGCGAGCGTCTCGATCCGCTCGGGGCAGGGCGCCATGGCGCGGCCGGAGATCGCACCGGGGCAGGCGCGGTCGCACCCGGCGCAGGCCGTGTCGCCGTGACGCCCGGCGAAGACCGTCGGGTTGGTCGCGCCGTCAAGCTCGGGCAGCGCGATCAGCATGGTCGTCTCGATCGGGCCGAGCCCCTGGCCGGAGGCGGCCCATTGCCCGAGCGTCTGGAATTCCAGCGGATGGGCCGCGAGATACGGGATGTCGAGCGATTTCAGGGTTCCGACGGCCGCGTCGGTGTCGTTGTAGGCAGGTCCGCCGACCAGCGAGAATCCCGTCAGCGAGAGCAGGGTGTCGATCGTCGGCCCGGCCGGGCCCTTGAAGAAGGCCTCGATCGCGGGGCGTCCGTCGAGACCGGCGGCGAAGGCCGGCAGGACGCGCAGCCCGCGGGCTTCCAGCGCGCGGATGGCGGCGTCGTAATGGGCGGTGTCGCCGGCCAGCACGTAACTGCGCATCAGGAGCAGCCCGATGGTGCCGTTCGCCCCCGCCGGGGCGGGCAGGCGCGCGGGATCCGTGGTGATGCGCTCGTCCAGGTCCGGATGGTAGAGGCCGGTTTCGGGATACTCGAGCGGCGCGGGCGCCTGGGCGCCGCGCCATGCGTCGTGCCGGCAATAGCGCGAGATCAGGAAGCGCACCATCGCCTCTATATTGTCGTCCGAGGCGCCCAGCCAGTACTGCATGACGAGGAACCAGGCCCGCAGGTCCTGCGCCTTGCCCGGGATGAGCCGCAGGATGCGCGGCAGCCGCCGCAGCATCCGCATCTTGCGCTCGCCGTCCTCGACCGAGGGGCCGTTGGATGCGCCGCGCATCTTGCGCATCAGCTTGCGCAGCTTCGAGTCGGGCGCCGACATGTCCAGCGTGCCCATCCGGGTCAGGCGCACGATCTGGCCGTCTGCGATCACCCCGGCCATCGCGTCGCAGTGATCGCGCCGCGCCCGCAGCGCGGGCAGGATCGCCTGCACGTGTTCCTCGAGGAAGAGGAGATTGGCGATCACGATGTCGGCGCCGGCGATGGCCGCCTCGGCCTCGGCCAGCAGGGCGGGGTTCTCGCCCCAGCCTGCGGCGGCATGCACGCTGAGCTCCAGGCCCGGGAAATCCCGCGCCATNCGCTCGGCCGCGCGGGCGCAGGGGCCGGCCGAATGGGCGTCGAGCGTGAGGATCACCACGCTGTAGCCGGGCCTCGGCCCGGTTATGCCGGTCTCATCGCGCATAGTGGGCCTTGGCCTCGTAAAGGGTGTCGATGCCGATTTCGCAGAGCCCGCGCTCGGCGGCGAAGGTCTCGGTGTTGCGGCGGGCCTTGCCCCGCACGAAGAAGGGAATCTTCCGCAGCTCGCGCTCGGCCTCGGCGCGCCAGGTGATGGCGTCGGGTGTGGCCGCGGCGGGGGCCTCTGGCCGGTCCGCCGTCGGGACGCGCGGGACGTGCTGGCCGCCGTGATGGCTGGCCCCGGCGTCGTCGTGGAACTCGAAATCGTCGCGGAACATGTGCAGCAGGTGTTCCTCCAGCCCCATGACCAGGGGATGCACCCAGGTGTCGAAGATCACGTTCGCGCCCTCGATGCCCATCTGCGGGCTGTAGCGGGCCGGGAAATCCTGGACGTGGACCGGGGCCGAGATCACCGCGCAGGGGATGCCCAGCCGCTTGCCGATATGGCGCTCCATCTGGGTGCCGAGGATCAGCTCGGGGGCGAGCGCCTCGACCTGGGCCTCGACGTCGAGATAGTCGTCCGAGATCAGCGCCTCGACCCCGTAATCCCGCGCCAGCGCGCGGATCGGGCGGGCCATCTCGCGATTGTAGCAACCGAGGCCGACGACCTCGAAGCCCATCTCGTCGCGGGCGATTCGCGCGGCGGCGGCGACATGGGTGCCGTCGCCGAAGATGAAGACCCGCTTGCCGGTGAGATAGGTCGAGTCGACGCTTTCCGAGTACCACGGCAGGCGCAGCCGTGCCGTGTCGAGCCGGGGCGTGACGCCCGCCAGTTCGGCGACCTCGGCGACGAAATCGCGGGTCGCGCCGACGCCGATCGGCACCGTCTTCGTGTAGGGCAGGTCGAGCGCGCGCTCCATCCAGCGGCAGGCGGACTCGGCGGTCTCGGGATACATCAGCACGTTGAAATGCGCCGCGCCGAGCCGCGCGAGATCGGCCGGGGCCGCGCCCATCGGGGCGGTGACGTTGACGCCGATGCCCATCTCTTCGAGCAGCGCGGTGACCTCCGTGATGTCGTCGCGATGCCTGAAGCCGAGCGCGGTCGGCCCGACCAGGTTCGCGGTGATCTGCGGCGTCTTCTCGACCGGACGCGCCAGCGCGCGGACGAGCTGGTGGAAGGTCTCGTCGGCGCCGAAGTTCTCCTTGCGCTGGTAGCTCGGCAGCTCGAGCGGGATCACGGGGACCGGCAGGCCCATGGTTTCGGCCATGCCGCCGGGATCGTCCTGGATCAGCTCGGCCGTGCAGGAGGCGCCGACGATCATCGCCTGCGGCTTGAAACGCTCATAGGCGCCCTGGCAGGCGGTCTTGAACAGGTTTGCGGTGTCGCTGCCCAGGTCCCGGGCCTGGAAGGTCGTGTAGGTGACCGGCGGGCGGTGGTTGCGCCGCTCGATCATCGTGAAGAGCAAATCCGCGTAGGTGTCGCCCTGCGGCGCGTGGAGGACGTAGTGCAGCCCCGTCATGCCGGTGGCGACCCGCATCGCGCCCACATGGGGCGGGCCTTCGTATGTCCAGACGCTGAGCTTCATTCCGCGGCCTCCAGCTTCAGCGCCGCGCGACGGCGCAGCGGCCGCGAGAAAAGCCCGGCAAGGTCGCCGGCCTGTTCGTAGAAATGCACCGGCGTGAAGACCAGCTCGATCGCCCACTTGGTCGTCAGCCCCTCGGCCTCGAGCGGGTTGGCGAGCCCGAGCCCGCAGACGGTAAGGTCCGGCCGGGCCGCCCGGCAGCGGTCGAGCTGGAGATCGACGTCCTGGCCTTCGGACAGGGCCGTGCCGTCGGCGAGGAGATCCAGCTCGGCCCCCACGACGCCCTTGTGCAGGTAGGGGGTGCCCACCTCGAGGGCCTCCATCCCGCATTCGCGGGTGAGGAAGCGCGCCAGCGGCACCTCGAGCTGGCTGTCGGGGAAGAAGAAGACCGACTTGCCGTTCAGCGTTTCGGTCGCCTTGGCCACGGCGTGGCGGGCACGTGCGCGGGGCGCGTCGGTGACGGCGTCGAAACGCGCCGGATCAACGCCGAATTCCCGCGCAACGGCGCGAAGCCACGCGGTGGTGCCTTCTTCGCCGAACGGGAAAGGCGCGGGAATGTGACGCGCCCCGCGTCTTTCCAGGGCGGCATGGGTTCCGCCGAGGAATGGTTGTGTCAGCGCGAAGACGGTGTTCGGCCCAACGGCCACGTCGCTGTCGGCATGACGTGCCGGCAGAACGGTCACATCCGTGATCCCCATCTGCGCCAACAGGTCGAGGGCCTGGTCCTCGACGACATCGGGCAGCGCGCCCACGAGCATCAACTGCCGCCGGTCGGTGGCGGGCAGGGCGGGCACCATCGCGGCGAGGCAGGCGTCCTCGCCTTCGGTGAAGGTGGTTTCGATCCCCGAGCCGGAATAGTTCAGCACGCGCACCCGCGGTGCGTGGCGGGCGCTCAGGCGTTCGGCGGCGCGGGCCAGGTCCAGCTTGATGACCTCCGACGGGCAGCTGCCCACCAGGAAGAGCTGGCGGATGTCGCCCCGCCGTTCCAGCAGGCGTTCGACCTGCGCCTCGAGCTCCTCCTGCGCGTCCGCGAGGCCGGCCAGGTCGGTCTCTTCGAGAATGGCCGTGCCGAATCGGGGCTCGGCGAAGATCATCACGCCGGCCGCGCTTTGCAGCAGATGCGCGCAGGTGCGCGAGCCGACGACGAGGAAGAAGGCGTCCTGCATCTTGCGGTGCAGCCAGATGATTCCCGTCAGCCCGCAGAAGACCTCGTGCTGGCCGCGCTGTTTCAGAACGGGGGCGTTGCGGCATCCGGCGGCCGGCGGTGGGGGCGTGTGCCGGGTCATGCGGGCTCCTGCATGTCGAGCCGCGCGGCGCGGAGTTTCAGCAGGAACTGCCCGGCATTGATGACGTAGGCGAAATAAGCCGCCAGCGCGAGCACCATCAGCCCGGCCGGATCGAGCGACCCGGCGAAGAGCGCCCAGACATATGCGGTGTGCAGCGCGATCACGGCAAAGCTGAACACGTCTTCCCAGAAGAAGGCCGGGGCGAAGAGATACTGGCCGAAGACGACCTTCTCCCAGATCGCGCCGGTCACCATGATCAGGTAGAGAAACCCGGTCTTCACGAGGATCGAAACGGTCGCCGCCTCGTAGCCCGCGCCGGTCAGGAGAAAGCGCAGAACCAGGCCGAGCGAGACGAGGAAGACCAGGAATTGCAGCGGGGCGAGGATGCCCTGCACCAAGGTCCAGACGCTTTCGTCGCGCCGTGCGCGCTGCGCTGCGGTGTAGAGCGCAGCCCGGTCGGGTTTCGGGCCATGCGTCGGTGCCATTCTTCCCCCCTGGCGGGCCAGTTTCTGGTCCTTGATGCTAGGGGCCTGGGTGGCAAAGTGTCAACTAAAACTTACACTCCGAACGGGCCTCTGGTGTCAGCGCAGCTGGACTCGCCGCGAGCGCCGCGCCCGAGTCGGGCATACATGCAAGAGTATGCTTATATTATTGGGTAATTGGCATGTGGGTATTTTCTTGTCATAACAGGCCGATGCGGTTGTTGCGGCTTGCGGCCTGTCAACTATATTTGACATTTTCGAAATTGACTCGCAAGGTTATGGTATCGGCTAGCTGATGTGACGCACCAGACGCACCGCGGCCAGCGCAAGGCCCAGGGGGGTGCAAAATGCCAAATGATTTTCGTAAAGAGCGGGCCGGTTTCTCGCACCAGCAGGGCAGGGGGATACGGTATCTCGCAGAATCGGCGCTGCGCAGCATCGCGTCGTCGCACAGCCCCGCCCACCCCGAGACACGGGCCGAATGGGTGGAGCGTTTCTGCGAGGCGCTGATGTCGCAGTCCGAGACCAGCCACCACGCCGTGATCACCGAGCTTGTCGCCAAGGGGGTGAGTTCGCAGGAGATCTACCAGGCCTACGTCCCCGAGGCCGCGCGCCAGCTCGGCCAGATGTGGCTGAAGGACGAGGCAAGCTTCGTCGACGTGACCGTCGGCGCGGCGCGGCTGCAAAAGCTGTTCCGCCACAGCGGCGACGAGGGCTGCGGCAAGTGGATGGATCGCAGCATCCCGCTCGGGCAGTCGATCCTGATGGCCGTGCCCGATTTCGAGGAGCATTCGCTGGGGGCCTTCGTGGCCGCGGACCAGTTCCGCCGACATGGCATCTGGGTGAACATGGCGATCGGCATGACCGCCGAAGAGATTGCGGAAGTCGTGCGCGAAGGCAGGTTCGCGATGGTCGGGGTCACGCTCGCCGTGCGGAAATCCATTGAACCGCTTGCGGACATGGTGAAAGATCTGCGCGCGAAAGTGGCCGAGTGCCCGCCGATCGTCGTCGGGGGCAAAGCGGTCGAGATCGCGGACGACATAGAAGACAAAACCGGCGTCGATCACGCCGTCAAAAGCGTCCGCGAGGCTGTCGAGCGGTGCGGGCTTGCGTCTGTCGCCGAAACATTGTCTGTTGGCGCGTCGCTTTGACCGGGGGCGACGAAAAACGGCATTGAGGTGAAGGTGTGATACGGCAACTGAGGACATCGGAACGGTTCCGCGCTGGTGTCCTGCCAGAAGCTACCGATATCGATCAGGCGATCGAACGGTCTTCAGATATTGCCGTCGTAGTGGACGAAGCCGGTGTCGTCAGCGGAATTTCCGTCAATACAGAATGCCCGACGCTTGGGTGCCTCGACCACTGGGTGGGGCGGCCCTTCGCCGATTTCCTGACCGACGAATGTGTCGACAAGTTCGAAACCCGGGCGCGCGCGCTGCGCGAGAGCCCGGATGCGCAGGTGCGTCCGATCGAGCTCAACCACATCGACAATGCGAAGTGGGAGTTTCCGATCCGCTACACGATGCACCGGATCCGTGGCGGGGAAACGGTGCTGTTGCTCGGGCGGGATCTGCAGCCCTTCGCCGAGGTGCAGCAGCGACTCGTGCGCGAGCAGATGGCGCGCGAGCGCGAACAGCAGCGCATGCGCGGGATCGAGACCTATTTCCGCGTGGTGCTGGAGGCCTCGGAGACGCCGCTGGTGCTGGTCGATCCCGAGGGTGGAAAGATCCGCGACCTGAACACGGCGGCGGCCCAGTTGCTGGGCAGCACCGTGGACGGATTGTCCGACAGCGGGATCGCGCAGGCCTTCGAGGGGCGACGGCGCACCGAGTTCCTCGAGGCGCTCAAGGGCGCGGCCTCGACGAGCGAGCTCAAGGGGATAGAGGCGGTGGCGCGGCGCAACGGGCGCGTGGTCACCCTCCTGCCCGAGTTCTTCCGGGCTGCGGGCGATCTTGTGCTGCTGTGCCGCGTGACCGCCATCGACGACCAGGATGTGCGCGGGCCGGAATTCACGCAGTCGCTTGCATCGCTCTTCGCCTCGACGACCGACGCGATCGTGCTGACGGACGCCAAGGGCGTGATCCGCGAAGCCAACGAGGCCTTCCTCGTGATGACCGACGCCGCGCAGCTGCGCGACGTCAAGGATCAGTCCCTCGGCGAGTTCCTGATGCGTGGGACCGTCGACCTGACCCTGATCCTCGAGAACGCGATCAAGACCGGCCGCATTCGCAGCTACATGGCCCAGATCAAGAGTGTCGTCGGAACCCGCCTGCCGGTCGATATCTCCGCGGCACATCTTCGCCAGAGGGGCGGGGATCTCGGGATCGGGCTGATTATCCGGGACGTGTCCCAAGAGGACACCATGGCGGCCGCCGAGCCCGGTTCGATGGTCAGCCAGGATGCCGTCAAGAACGTGATGGACCTGGTCGGCACCGCCTCGCTGAAGGAGCTGGTCTCGGCGACGTCGGACGTGGTCGAAAAGATGTGCATCGAGACGGCGATCCAGATGACCGGGAACAACCGCGTCGCCGCGGCCGAAATGCTCGGCCTGTCGCGCCAGAGCCTCTACGTGAAGCTTCGCAAGCACGGCCTGCTGCATTCGGGCGGTGGCGACTGACGGCCCGCATCTCGCCGGGCGTCGGAAACACCCTTCCAATGAATCGGATTGTATAGTTTAATTGACACCATGAGTGTCAGCGAAACCTTACAAACCGATCTCCGCTACCCCGCGCCGCGCGCCGTGCTGCGGCTGTTGAAGCCGATTACCTGGTTCCCGCCGATCTGGGCCTATCTCTGCGGCGTCGTCGCCTCGGGGGCGCCGGTCTCGTCGGCGCCGTTCCTCGTCCTGGTCGGTGTCGTGCTGGCCGGTCCCGTCGTCTGCGGGATGAGCCAGGCCGCCAATGACTGGTGCGATCGCCATGTGGACGCGATCAACGAGCCCGACCGCCCGATCCCGTCGGGCGCCGTGCCCGGGCGCTGGGGGCTCTGGATCGCGCTGGCGATGAGCGGGCTTGCGCTCGGTCTCGGGGCGTTGCTGGGGCCGTGGGGGTTCGGCGCCACCGTCGTGGGCGTGCTGGCGGCCTGGGCCTATTCGGCCGAGCCGGTCCGGCTCAAGCGTTCGGGGATCTGGGGGCCGGGACTGGTCGGGCTCTGCTACGAAGGGCTGCCCTGGTTTACCGGCGCGGCCGTACTTTCGGCCGGGGCGCCCTCCTGGCCGGTGGTCACGCTTGCCGCGCTCTATGCGCTGGGTGCGCACGGCATCATGACGCTCAATGATTTCAAGGCGCTGGAGGGTGATCGCCAGACCGGCGTGAACTCGCTGCCCGTGACGCTTGGCCCGGCGCGCGCCGCGCGGGTCGCCTGCTGGGTCATGGCGCTGCCACAGGTCGCGGTCGTGGCCCTTCTGCTGGGTTGGGACAGGCCTTGGCACGCCGCCGCCGTGGCCGCGCTGTTGCTGGCGCAGCTCTGGGCGATGCGGGTTCTCCTGTCGGACCCGAAGGGCCGGGCGCCCTGGTATAATGCCACCGGCGTGACCTTCTACGTGACGGGAATGATGATCTCGGCGACCGCCTTGCGGGCGATGGGGGCGGGCTGATGTCGCTGGGCTGGATTTCCATCTTTCGGCTCGGGCTGGTCCAGATGGCGCTGGGCGCCATCGTGGTGCTGACGACATCCACGCTCAACCGGCTGATGGTGGTGGAACTGGCCTTGCCGGCGGTCTTGCCGGGGCTTCTCGTAGCGCTTCACTACGGGGTGCAGATCACGCGCCCGAACTGGGGTTTCCTGTCCGACGCGGGCGGGCATCGAACGCGCTGGATCATCGGGGGCATGGTCGCGCTGGCGCTGGGGGCGCTGGGGGCCGCCGCCGGCGTCGTGCTTTTCGAGACCAGTTTCACCGCGGCCCTGGTGCTGTCGGTGCTGGCCTATGCGCTGATCGGGCTCGGGGTGGGAGCCTCCGGCACGTCGCTGCTGGCGCTGCTCGCGACCGCGACCCTGCCGAGCCGCCGTCCCGCGGCGGCGACCATCACCTGGCTGATGATGATCGCCGGGATCGCCCTGACCGCCGGGACCGTGGGGGCGTTTCTCGATCCCTATTCGCCGGCGCTCCTGCTCCGGATCGTGGCCGTCGTCACGGGGGGCGCGGTCCTGCTGACGATCCTTTCCGTATGGGGAATCGAGTCGCGCGTACAAGCCGTGCGCGCGCGGCCGGACGCCACGCGGTTCCTCGACTGCCTGCACGAGGTCTGGGCCGAGCCCGCGGCGCGCAATTTCACGATCTTCGTCTTCCTGTCCATGACGGCCTATTTCATGCAGGAACTGATTCTCGAGCCCTATGCAGGCCTGGTTTTCGCCATGACGCCGGGACAGTCGACGACGCTCAGCGGTGCGCAGAACGGCGGTGTCTTCTTCGGCATGCTGACCGTGGGGATCGCCGCCACCGGCCTGCGCCTCGGGAGCCTGCGCGGCTGGGTCGTGGCCGGATGCCTCGGCTCGGCCGCCAGCCTCGGGGCCATTGCGCTGCTGGGCAAGACCGCGCTGGCGTCGATGCTGATGCCGGCCGTGGTGGCGCTGGGGTTCTTCAACGGCATGTTCGCGGTGGCGGCCATCGGGTCGATGATGGCGCTGGCCGGGCAGGGGCGCGATGCCCGCGAAGGGATGCGGATGGGTCTCTGGGGGGCGGCGCAGGCCATCGCCGCCGGCTTTGGCGGGCTGCTCGGCGCGGCGGCCGTGGACGTCATGCGCCTGGCGCTGGCCAGCGATGCCGCCGCTTTCGGCACGGTCTTCCTCGCCGAGGCCGCGCTTTTCGTCGTCGCGGCGCTGATGGCGCTGCGGGTCATCGAGCTTGGCCGGGGCCGCCCCGCCGCCATGGTTCCGGGAGAATGAAAGATGTTTGACGTCGTCGTCGTGGGCGGAGGCCCGTCCGGTGCAACAGCCGCAGAAGACCTCGCCCGGTCGGGCCACAACGTGGCGNTNCTGGACCGCGCGGGCCGGATCAAGCCCTGCGGCGGCGCCATTCCGCCGCGCCTGATCGCGGATTTCGATATTCCGGACGCACAGCTCGTCGCCAGGATCACCACCGCCCGCATGATCTCGCCCACCGGGCGCCAGGTCGACATCCCGATCGAGAACGGCTTCGTGGGCATGGTGGACCGCGAGGATTTCGACGCCTTCCTTCGGGACCGCGCCCAAGGGGCCGGGGCGACGCGCCTGACCGGCACGTTCCAGAGGATCGCGCGCGACGGCGGCACGACGCGCGTGATCTACCGCGACAAGGAGAGCGGGGCCGAACGGGCCGTCGAGACGCGCCTTGTCATCGGGGCCGACGGCGCCCGGTCGCGGGTCGCGCGCGCCGAGGTGCCGGGCGGTGACAGCATTCCCTACGTCATCGCCTATCACGANATCATCGAGGCNCCNGGCAAGGTCGGCGCNTATGACCCGGCGCGCTGCGACGTTGTCTATGACGGCCGGATCTCGCCGGATTTCTACGGCTGGGTCTTCCCGCACGGGAAATCCGCCAGCGTCGGCATGGGGTCCATGGTGCCGGACGTCGATCTCAAGCGGGCGACGGCCGATCTGCGCGCGGCGAGCGGCCTGGCCGATTGCCCGACGATCCGCAAGGAAGGCGCCCCGATCCCGCTGAAGCCGCTCGACCGCTGGGACAACGGTCGCGACGTGGTCCTGGCGGGCGATGCCGCCGGTGTGGTCGCGCCAAGCTCCGGAGAAGGGATCTATTACGCCATGGTCGGCGGGCGCGTGGCGGCCACTGCGGCGGCGGCCTGTCTGGCTTCCGGCCGGGTGCGGGATCTGAAGCTGGCGCGCCAGCTTTTCATGCGCGAGCACAAGACCGTGTTCCGGGTGCTGGCCTCGATGCAGAATGCCTATTACAAGTCGGATGAACGGCGGGAGCGTTTCGTCTCGCTCTGCCATGATGTCGACGTGCAACGGCTGACCTTCGAGGCCTACATGAACAAGAAACTCGTGCGTGCACGCCCGCTGGCGCATCTGAAGATCGGCGTCAAGAACCTGGCGCATCTCGCACGCCTGGTGCCGGCGGCCTACGTATGACCGATCTCATTCCCGCCTGGGTCGAGGGCCGGCTGCAGCCGGTCGAAAAGCTGGAGGCGCATCGCCGCGGCCTGCGGCACAAGGCGGTGTCCGTCTTCGTGATGTGCGGCGACGCGGTGCTGATCCAGCGCCGCGCGCGCGGCAAGTATCACACGCCGGGGCTTTGGGCCAACACCTGCTGCACCCATCCCCGAATGGACGAGGCACCGGCGGCCTGCGCCGAACGCAGGCTGCGAGAAGAACTCGGGATCACCGGACTGGCTCTGTCGCCGCGCGAACAGGTGGAATACCGCGCCGATGTGGGCGGCGGCCTGATCGAGCACGAGGTCGTGGATATTTTCCTCGCGCGGGTGGCGCGGCGCATCCGCGTCAGCCCCAACCCCGACGAGGTGATGGACACCGCCTGGGTCGGGATGGCCGAGTTGTGCGCGCGGACGCGGCGCGACCCGTCGCGCTACACGCCCTGGCTTCGGATTTACCTCGAGGAGCACGCCGCGCAGATTTTCGCGTGACGGCAAGACCCTGTAAATTTCCGACGCATTGATCTGTGTCAATTAATGTTGACAGATGACGTGCCACCCTTGGGGCAAAGGGGGAGCCGTTATGAAAATCGTCCTGATCCATCCCAACTACCATTCCGGTGGCGCGGAGATCGCCGGGAACTGGCCGCCCGCCTGGGTGGCCTATCTGGCCGGTCCGCTGAAGGAGGCCGGCTATACCGATATCACCTTCATCGATGCGATGACCCACCACATCGGCGAGGACGACCTGCGCGCGCGGATCGCGGCGCTTGCCCCGGATATCGTCGGCTGCACCGCGATCACGCCCTCGATCTACAAGGCCGAGCGCGCGCTGGAGATCGCCAAGGAGGCCGCCCCCGACGCCGTCACGGTGCTGGGCGGGGTGCATGCCACCTTCATGTTCAAGCAGGTTCTCTCGGAAGCCCCGCAGGTCGACGTGATCGTCCGCGGCGAGGGCGAGGAGGTGTTTCTCGATTTCGTCCGTGCCGTCGAGGATGGCCGCTGGCCGGCGGAGCCCAAGCGCATCAAGGGCATCGCCTACAGCGCCGACGGCGAGATCGTGGCCACCGCCGCGGCGCCCACGGTCAAGAACCTCGAGGGCCTGACGCCGGACTGGTCGATCCTCGAATGGGAGAACTACGTCTACATCCCGCTCAACACGCGGCTCGCGATCCCGAGCATGGCCCGGGGCTGCCCGTTTACCTGCTCGTTCTGCTCGCAGTGGAAATTCTGGCGCGACTACCGGGTCCGCGACCCCAAGGCCGTCGTGGACGAGATCGAGGATCTCGTGGAAAACCACGGCGTCGGCTTCTTCATCCTCGCCGACGAGGAACCCACCATCAACAAGCGGAAATTCACCGCCTTCTGCGAAGAACTGATCGCGCGGGGGCTGCCCGAACGGGTCAAATGGGGCATCAACACCCGTGTCACCGACATCCAGCGCGACAAGGAGATGCTGCCGCTCTGGCGGCGCGCGGGCCTCGTCCATGTCAGCCTTGGCACGGAGGCGGCGGCGCAGATGAAGCTCGATCTCTTCAACAAGGAGACCCGCGTCGAGCAGAACAAGGAAGCCATCCGCCTGCTGCGCGAGGCCGACATCTTCACCGAGGCGCAGTTCATCGTCGGGCTCGACAACGAGACCGAGGAAACCCTCGAAGAGACCTACCGTTTCGCGCGCGACTGGAACCCGGATCTCGCCAATTGGACGATGTACACGCCCTGGCCCTTCACGCCGCTCTTCCAGGAGCTGGGCGACAAGGTTGAGGTGTTCGACTTCGAGAAATACAACTTCGTCACCCCGATCATGAAGCCCGATGCGATGGACCGGGCGACGCTGCTCGACCGGGTGATGCACAACTACCGGCGCTTCTACATGAACAAGGCGCTGTTCCATTACCCCTGGCGCGGCACGGGTTTCCGCAGGAAATACCTGCTGGGCTGCCTGAAGGCCTTCGCCAAGGCGGGCTTCGCCCGGACGTTCTACGACCTCGGCAAGGTCGGTTACTGGGGGCCGCAGTCGAAGGAGAAGGTGGACTTCCATTTCGACGACAGCCGCCAGATCGCCGAGGCGCAGATGGCCGACTGGGAAGCCACCGCCGATCGCAAGCGCAAGGCGGCAGAGCGCAAGGCCGCGGTGCGCGACCAGATCAAGGCCGAGAAGGCCCGCCTGGCCGAGATCCAGGCCGGCGCCCGTGCCTGCGGCGGCGAGGACCGCGTCAGCCAAACCCCGGCGGAGTGATCCCGCGATGCCCGGCGAGGGCGCGGGCGTCGCGCGTGTCGGTCCCAACGCGATCACCCAGACCGCCGCGTCGCTGCGCGCCGCGGGCGGCGAGACGCTGGCGCGGGCCATGTTCGGGGCCGCCGGCCTGGCCCCCTACCTCTCGGCGCCGCCCGACGAGATGGTGGCAGAGCAAGAGGCCGCCCGCCTTCATGCCGCCATCGCGGCCGGCCTGCCCCCGGCGCAGGCCGCGGCCGTGGCCCGCGATGCGGGGCAGCGGACGGGGGCCTATATCCTCGCCCACAGGATCCCGAAGCCGGTCCAGAAGCTGCTGCGCTGGTTGCCGCCACGGCTTGCCGCACCGGTGTTGCTCGCGGCGATCCGCCGCCATGCCTGGACCTTCGCCGGTTCGGGGGATGTCACGACCACCGCGGGGCGGAGTCCCGTTCTGACGATCGCCCGAAACCCGCTCGCGACGCCCGGCTGCCCCTGGCACTGCGCCGTACTGGAGACGCTGTTCCGGGCCCTCGTGGCTGCCGACACCCATGTCGAGGAAACGGCATGCTGCGCGACCGGGGCCAGCGCATGCCGTTTCGTTTTCCGGCGCGGCGCGCCGGAGCGGTAAGACCTGACCGGTCATGACGACGGGATCATAGGGGGGTGGCGGAGACGAAGGGATTCGAACCCTCGAGACGGTTTCCCGTCTACTCCCTTAGCAGGGGAGCGCCTTCGACCACTCGGCCACGTCTCCGCCGACC
>PR_CR_10_Liq_1_inCRDRAFT_1000912_pt1 | contig 17493 bp, 13 predicted proteins | sample PRCRCaboRojoPR_3_FD_10241 | JGI IMG/M metagenome (IMG submission 10241)
TGGCAGAGACAACAGCTTTATGAAGTACCTCATTTATAAATATTATAATTTACTAAAGTCCGCAGTTAAAACATCTACCTATGCTGTTCCTGAGGAATTCTTCGCACTCACTGCAGTAAGTGACTTGGCAACTAGGACACATGTAGCTTGCAGAGTCTTCACAGCCAATGCAAGTTCCTGAAGCTGGAGGGTAAAGGGGGAGAGGAGAAAGCGACAAAGCAGCCTTAGCTAAATGAGGCGTAGCTAGTAAAACAAACCCACAAATAGCACACTTGGAAGGAAGTGAACAAACTTTGCAGTAGCAAATAGGACAGATGTAGCCTGCACAAACTTTAAGGTGGCATCCACAAGGACTTTGGTCTGGACTGTACCTAGGAAAAGCCATTGAAACAAGAGAGTGGAACTGAACTGGTTTTCCGGACACAGACACTTGGGCCCATTCTTCTTCAAGTTCGCTTTCATCACTGACTACGAAGATCTTGCCCTGAGTGCGCCGAGTTGCTTCTTTCATGAGGAAAACTTCTGCACAGAGAGAAATCACCGAGACTTTAATGGACTTGGCAGCAGTATCTTCTATGGACTTCCAAACGTTTCCAGGGTCACAAGAAGACAGAGAGTTGTGGATCACAACTATTTCTGAACTCCACTCTAACTGAGCTTCTTCCAAAAGGGTTAAAGCTAACTCTAAGGAGTTCTGGAGTGAAAATTCCCCAATGGCACTCATGTGGAGTTCTGAAGTGTCTGAAATGCAGTAAGCTTTTCCGTTCCGAGCAACAATGAACTTTAAAGTAGACAAAGGGTTGTGTGCGTAGAAGTCTGCTTTGAAAGACTCAGCAAGTTGGCTGATTAACTTGTGTCTAGTTGGTTTGAAGTCTGTTTTAAGGGCAGCTTTGGAGTAGTCAAGGACCAAAACAAGGTTCCTTAGCAAAGGACGCAGCTGGGTTTGTCTTTCTTTTCTGGGTTTTTGTTGGTGCTTGATTTCTCCAGTTTCTAGGTGTTCCCAGGACCTTTTGAACTCCTTTATCCAAGAGTAGTCATCGCCCATTTTTAGACTTATTACTTTTTAGGGTACTCGTAAAAGCCCTTTCCGGTTTTTTTGCCAAGCCAACCAGCGTTCACGTAGTTAACAAGAAGAGGACAGGGTCTGTACTTGGAGTCTCCTAGTTCTTTGTGGAGGATCTGCATGATGTAGAGCACAGTGTCGAGTCCTATGAAATCAGCTAACTTTAAGGGCCCCATGGGAACATTAGTTCCTAACTCCATAGTTGTATCAATGTCTTCTTTAGTAGCAATGCCTTCACTTAGCACTTGGACAGCTTCGTTCAAGTAGGGAACTAAAAGTCGGTTTGCAATAAAGCCAGGCCTATCCTGACTTTCAGTGATGGTTTTGCCCATCTTTTTGGCAAGTTCTTTGGTTTTTTGGACTGTTTCTTCGCTAGTCTGGAGTCCAGTGATCATTTCAATGAGTTTCATAACAGGAACAGGGTTCATGAAGTGCATTCCAATGACGTTTTGGGGTCTTTGTGCACAAGCTGCAATTTTAGTAATGGAAATTGAAGATGTATTACTAGCTAGCACGGCATCAGGCTTGAGTAGGGGACTTAGCTTTTGGTATAGTTTTGCTTTGGACTCAACTATTTCGGAAATGGCTTCTATGACAAAGTCTGAGTCGGCTAGTTCTTCGAGTTGGCTGGTGAACTGGATTCTTTGGATGACTTCTTGGGGGTTTTCGAGTTTCCCCTTTTCCTTTTGTTTGTTTGCCCAGTTTTTCACGAATTCCCTGGAACTGTTTACTTGTTGTTCTGAAGAGTCCAAGATTTTAACTTGCAAGTTAGCTTTCGAAGAGCCTACAAGTGCTATTCCTGTGCCCATTTGACCAGCACCTACTATGCCTAGGGTTGAAATGAACCTTCTTTTAGCCATCCACATTTTATAAAGGACAACTTTTAGGTATGTATACTTAGTTTGAAATTAAAAGTTCTTGTAATTAATATGAGAAGTCAAACAGCTCCTTCACCGGGCCAAAGTGACTTAAAACCTCACTTGCAGAAGATAAGAAACATCAGAACTAACCTGGAAATGGAACCCGACGATCCCACTTCAGATGTGACTTCATGGCGAAATTCAGTTGGACAACTCCACAGAGAACTTGAAAACCAAATGAGAACTATTAATTTACTTAAGTTGGAAAAAGCAAACCACACAGAAAACAAAGAAGCTGAATTCGCAGAGCAGTGGTTCACCCACACGCAAGAGTTAGGAGCCCAAATCAAAGCCATCATCCAAATTGCGGAAAACTTCATGTTTATTCCCAGGAGTTGCGAGTACAACGACTGGGAAATGATTTTGCTGAGCCTCCAAAGCGAAATAGCTAAAGCAAGTATTGAAGTGAAGGACAGAGGTCCAGGAGCAATGGTGGACAAGATAGTTAAGATGTTTAAGTTGCGGGACAACCTGTTAGCCCAGGTTCTGCACGTACTCATTCATAAGAAAATAGTGCTTTGGATGGACTTAGGAATCAACCAAGAAGAGTACGTGAAGGGAGAAATCATCAAAACTTTGGAAAAAATCCAAAACTTCCAGTCCCAAAAGGGCTACGTGCCCACTAGAACTGAGTACTTCCACCCGAACTTAAACGAAGACAGCAAGAACTTTAACTTGTTGTCCATTTTAGGGTGTGTAACTGACCAGTTTGTGTCTATGTTGAGGCTCGTAGAAAACAACTTTAAACTCAACGCTACCAAAAACCGACAAAGTCCTTTGGTTGAAAGTTTGAGGGAAGAAGTAGAAGCTGCTAGACGCGAAGCAAACCGACTTGAAGCTGAAGTTCAGAGACTGCGTGTGGACGACAAAGTGCCTAAGAANCGAGAGTGGGTNCAACTGAACAGGGAACTTGAAGAAACGAGTTCTGAAGTGGAAATGCTCAGAATGAAAGCTGAAAGGTTCAGGATGGAAAAGTCCTACGCCGAAGCAAGCAACGCGGACTTGCAGTTTAAACTGGACGAGTGCCAGGGGAAACTAAGTCACCAAGAAAAAGAAATCATGCCTAAACTAGAAGACATTCAACGCCAACAAAGAGAAATGCTGGAAGAACTTAGGAGGATAAAACAAGACGCAGACTTGCTGCCTGAAATGTTCAGAAAAGAAGTCAAGATGAAAAAAAGAATACGTGACGAAAAACTCGAAGCAGAGAAAGAAAGAGAAGAAGCAGTTGAAGAACTGAACCAAATGAAAGCAAGGTGGCAACAACTCGAAAACGAAAACGAAAGGAAAACCAAAATATCTATGCAAGCCATAGCTGCCAGGAACTTACTTGACAAGTATTTCAAGGAGTCCCAAACTTCTGTGAAGGAGTTGCAAGAAAAACTCAGAGAACAACAGAAGGTAAATGAACAACTAAGCCAAGAAATTTCTGAAATGAACAACAACTACGAAGAGTTGCAAGCACACGTCTTCACGCTCAACAACCGAATAAACGAACTAGAAGACCAAAAAAAGGTACTGATTGACCAACTGAAGGAACTAGGAGCTCTTTCGAAAGCCCACTACACCCACAGGAAAACTGATAAGTCTTAAATTGTAAAATGTCAGTGACTTTAAAAGAACTAAACAATGTAAAAGTGTTCAACCTGTCAGCTGGAAAGAGCCTGAACCAGTTCATGCAAGACTCAGAAAAAACCAAGAAGTCCCTGCGTTACGACCAAGAATTCAAAAACCGAGTAGAACTGATCCAAGACCTTGAGTTCCCAACTGCTTCTGGAAGAGTCAGGGTTTCAAAGGACGGACAGTACATAGCAGCTAGTGGAGTGTACCCACCTCAACTCAGGATTTACGACACTTCAGAACTTTCACTAAAATGCCAAAGGAACCTTGAGGCTGAGATTGTCCAATTCCAGTTCTTGAGTGAAGATTACAAAAAGGTAGCTATGCTTTGTGACAACAGAAGTATTGAACTCCACGCTCAGTACGGAAGGCACTACTCAACTCGGATTCCAAGGTTTGGCAGGGACTTGACCTTCAACCCCTACAATTGCGAACTTTACATAGTTGGAGCGACCTACGAAACCTATAGACTAAACCTAGAACAAGGAAGGTTCATGTCTCCTTTGGAGTCTAACCTTTGTGAAGAAATGAACGTAGTGGAACTCTGCGAAAACCTCAAGTGGATCCTGGGGTGTGGAGGCGACGAGGGAATTCTGGAGTGCTGGGACTTGAGGACTCGTTCTCGAGCTGCTGTAATTGAAACAAACAGTTCCATCAATGCACTTAAGTTTGACAACACAGACAACTTAGTTGCTGTTGGAGGAGACGAAGGCTTGACTCAAGTTTATGACCTAAGGTACCCTAAGCCTGTTTACTCAGTCAAGCACTACAATCAGTTACCTATTAAGGGGTTGAGCTTCCACGAAGGGGGAAAGTACTTGCTGAGTGCTGATTCAAAGGCAGTTAAAGTTGTTGACAAGACGAACGGGAGCTTACTAACTACAATTGAGTCTCCAGAAGATATACACGACTTAGAGCTCTGTGGCAAATCAGGCATGTTTTTCACAGCAAACGAAGGTCAGAGAGTAGGTACTTTCTTTGTGCCGAGTTTAGGACCTGCACCTAGTTGGTGTGGTTTTGTGGAGAGTCTGACTGAAGAACTAGAGGAGCAAAAGCCTAGCAGTTTGCAAGAAAATAAACAGTTTGTGACTTCTGAAGAGCTTGAAGAAATTAACGGCAGTGAACTTATAGGCAGTGACTCAGTTCAGGCCTACATGCACGGGTACTTGATTGACTCCAAACTGTACTACAAACTAAAAGCCCTTTCACAGCCTTTTGACTTCGAAGAGTACAGGAAAGAAAGGATCCGCAAAAAGATTGAAGAAAAAACTGCAGAAAGGATTGTGGTTAGGAAGAAAGCACCTAAAGTCAACAAACAACTTGCAGAAGAAATACTTGTGGAAACTGAAACCAAGAAGAAGAAAGGCCCTAGTCTCATGGAAGACCAGCGGTTCTCAGCACTGTTCAACGACGAAAAGTTCCAAATTAACGAAGAAAGTCAAGAGTTCAGAAGACTGAATCCAGGAGGCAAAAAGAGAAAACCCATGCCTGCAGTCACTTACGAAAGCAGTGAAGAGGAAACCATTAACCCCAAGCCGCAGAAAAAGCCCAAAAAAGACAAGTTAGAAGTAGTTGAAGACAACCAAACTCAAGAAGCAAGTGTTCCTCTGAAGGATCTGGTGGACTCTTCACACTCCAAACCCAAAAAGCAGTTCCAAAGAGTCAGAAGACCCAAGCACTTGAAACACAAACCCAACACAGAAGGAAGGAGAACTATGATTCCAATGCACAAGTTGCTACACAAAAAATAATATTAAATGGAAGGACACATCCAAATATTCGAAACTCCTGACCACTACAAAACCATTGAAGAAATCAACGAAGAAATCGAACCTAAGACCTTTTCCCAAAACTTAGCCATAGAGTCAAAGCCCATAGGAATCTCAATATCCAAAATTCACGAAATGCTAAGCACAAAGTCCACTAGCAAACAAAACATTTCTTACAACCAACAACAACCACTCAAAAGAGTCCAGCCTGGAAGAATTGAGTCCCTTGAAGCTGAACTGAATCAACTTAAACAACTAATTCCAGAAGACGCTAAGGAAGCTGAGGAACTACTTAACCAGATTAAACTCAAACTAAACACCCAAAAAGTGGAAGCAAAGCCTTTTGAGGTCCCAGGACCAACTATTAAAAAACAGGAAAAGTTGGCAGAAGGCTTNAAGTTGGAACTTGCTGTAAGGGAAGAAAGAGGAGGTCTTTGGCGTCTCGACAACAAAGTTAAACTACTTGAGTATGCTTTAGGTGAGTGGAACCAGACCAAAACTGTAGCCCAGACTCTAGCAGAGTTAATTGGAAGAACAAGGTTTTTGAGTCCAGTTCTTTTGGAGAAGTTAGAAACCCAAGCAAAGCACCTCGGAACTGACTTAGAAATCATGCTTACTTCCAAAGCTGAAGTTCAGGTTGAACCTGACGTTCTTTCTTTGGTCCAGTCTTTGCACCATGATGTGTCTTCCCACCTCCAGTCGCTCCCAATGTTACCTTTGTTGCTGAAGCGAATTAAGCACGCAGTTCCTTTCCACAAAGCACACTTGGAACTAGATGTGGAGTTGTTTGACTTAGAAACTTCAGCTGATCAGCTAGTGTCTTCTCTGAACTACCTCCAACAAAACATTGACTCTGTGAAGCAAGGAATCAAAGAAAACAACCAAGCTCTCCAAGAGAACTTAGCGTCTCTAAATAAATGAATGATAACTTAATATGGTTAAAAACGCAATAATCAGTAAACACATAGTTCTAACCAGTTTGACGCAATACAAAGCTCAGCACCCTCAGTACGGAATAATACTGATTGAGGACGAATTAATATCAGACGTAGTAATAATCGATCAAAATGTTCCAGTCAAAGCCATAGCTGAAAAGTACAGTGACTGGAACCCAGTGGACTACTCTGACTACTACGTTTCTCCTGGACTAATAGACCTCAATGCCAGAAGGGAGTGGAGCAACTACTCTCAGTTCACAAAAGCAGCAATAAAGGGAGGAACCACTTTGATTCTTGAGGAAGAAAGCTTTTTTTGCGGGAATCAAAAAGAAGGAAAGTTGTACTGCGATGTAGCAGAGGCAGTCTCTCTGAACGAGCTAAACGCAGACAACTTAGAGTGCTTAGAGGCTTCGGGAGCTCTTGCACTGAAGAGCTACTGCTACCCTCCCTCCGGGAATGTCCAGGCACTTAACTCAAAACTTGCTTTTGCTATTAGGAACGCTAAACTTCCTTTGTTGATAAACCCAACTACACCAAACCCTAGAATGCTTTACATGGCTTCGCCACACCGTCTAGACCACTTCTCAAACCGCCTTGAAGAAAAAACACAACCTGGTTTGGATGTTTTTGCTGCTGCGTTTCCTGAAGACATCAACTCAGACGAAGAAGAAGAGTTTTGCTCTCCGATTTCGAGACTCAGAAGTGAATCGGTATCTTACTACAAAAACGCAAGTTCGCCAAAACTGGACTACTTAAGGTCTATTTCAGAGGAAGAAGTAACCTTCGAAGCCCTTCCGAAGACCAAAACAATTTTTGATGACTTGGACAAAAGAATCAAAGCTAACCAGCAAAGCATTCAAAGTTTAAGCTTGGCAGAACAAAAGACATACCAAACTTCTGGAAAGACTGTTTACAATGTTTCTAAGAAAAGTGACAGACGTCCCCAACCCATTAGCATTCCTAAGGTAGAAAGAGACAACGAAAAAACTTACATCTACCACTTAGCTAACAACCCTGACTACTGGGAAGTTTCAGGGGTTAAGCAAGTGTTGGAAATCACAGACAGAGAGTCTAAAGTGCACTTTTTTGGAATATCCTCAGCTGCAGCCATCAACTTAATTAGGCAGAGCAAAAAGGATAAACCCAACTTGAGTTGTGAAATTCCAGCAGCCCACCTTTACTTCACTTCAGACTCAGTTGGGGACGGAGACACAAGGTTTAAGTCAAACCCTCCCATCAGGAACAAAGGCAACTTTAACTTGGTGTGGGACTTACTCAAAATGAAAGGAATAGATGTAGTGAGCTCAAACCACTGCTTTATAGACAGTGAGTACAAGTGCAGGGACTTCCAAAAAGCCTTGGGCGGACTAAACACAATGGGATGTACTTTGCAAGCTATTTGGAGTGTACTCAACATCCCTTTCACTACTCAGAACCAACTTGAGCACTACATTGTGCGACTTGCGAAGTGGCTTTCCTTGCAACCTGCTAAGATTCTAGGTTTGTCAGACAGAGGTTCTATAGAAAAGTCCAAGTTGGCTGACCTTATTGTATGGTCGCCATACGAAAAGTTAGAGTTTGAGTGTTGCGACTCAAATATTTTTTCAGGACTTCAAATGTACGGAGAAATCAAAAAAGTATACCTTAGAGGACACACAGTTTACGAAAAAGGCAACTGCTTCTCGTTTGGAAAAAGAGTTCTTAAAAATTAATAAACTATGAAAAATCACAAGTTCGAACTCGGGGATAAAAAGCTCTGCAAAGTTTGTGGCAAAAGCTTGCAAAACTGCCAGAGTTGGGTGCAATGCTGGCTAATACAAGGTTTGACCCACTTTAGAAAGGCAGAAATAGGTGAAGAAAAACTTAGAATAGTGACTGACATAGGCCAAAGCAACATGTTTGAACCAGTCCAAGAACTAACTGTGAAAGTAAACTACGTAGAAAACACCAAACTTAGTAGTTACATTCTGACTCCAGAGGGACAGTTGCTGAGCAAGCAAATTGAAAGTCCGAATTTAAAGATTGTAAAGGAGTTATCACGGGTAGTGGTGGTAAGTGTAGCTTGTGGAGAAGGCCATGTGTTAGTTTTAGAGGCAGGAATGTATTTGTGGTCTTGGGGGTCTAATTCCCACGGCCAGTTGGGAAAACAAAGCACTGAGCCAGGCCCTGTTTCAGAAGTAAACCAAGTAGTTAGAATTGCAGCGGGGCCTCAGTTTTCAGTAGCAGTGGGAATTGAAGGAGAAGTTTACTTGTGGGGAGACAATTCAAGGAACCAACTAGGAACTCTCGAAACTAGTTCTAAACTGCAGTCCCCCAGTTGTGCTTCAGTGCAGCCCTGGAAGAAGTCCCAAAGTACTTCAAGGAATTACTTCAGAAGCAACATTGAACGCCAGGTCCAAATCGGAGGGATGTCTACAGACCAGATCAAAAGAAGACGCCTCGAAAACGAAGACCTTTTGGGAAGAATTGCAGACTCCAGGAAAAAGGAAGTGGCTTTGAGGGAAGAAGTATCTGGAAGTGGGTTTAGGAAGTTCCGTGAAGTTTGGCAAGAAGACAGTTTGATTAAGGAATTAGAGGAGCTAATTAGCACGGTGGAAGGACTCAACAAAAAGGTGAGTGACGAAGTGGAGTCTAAAAAGGCTGAGAAAGCACAAACAAAAGAGAAAATAGACTTGTTAAGAGAAGAAATTTCAAATTTGAAAACTGAAGTCTTTGAAACTCTGGAGGAAGTGAAGCACCACAACTCGTCAAGTGACTTTGTAGAAAAACAAAAAGAACTCCACTCAAAAGCTACTTACAAGGAGAGATTAATAGAAACCAAGAAAAAGGAAGTTTCGGAGGCTACTGAGAGTTTAAAAAGCATCAAAGGAAGTATTTGTTCACTCAAGGAGCAGCGCGACAATAAGATTGAAACTTACAAGCAAATGAAGTCAGTCAGGAAGAAGTATTTGGCTGAAGAGTTGCTTCAAAAACAAAAAAGCACCCTTGTTGGGGAGTTGGAGAAACTCCAAAAAGCAAATGAAGCAATTGCACAAACTAGTCCATGGAACTTGGGGAAGTTAGTGCGGGCAGAGTCCAATGAAGTTTTTGAACTGTCTGAGTTGCTTCTTAAAAAGATCGAAGAAGAAGTAAAGGGGTACTTGAGTTTAATCAACCGCCAAGGAATCGAGTGTGTGTACGGTTTGTGGTTGATAGTCCAAGAAAACGTTGAACTCCACTTAAAAAGAAGTTACCTGTCAAAAGTGCTTTGCGAAAAGACCAACAAAAAACTCAAAAGCAAACAAGAAGAGTCCTTAGAAGCAACACTTAATTCAGTACTGCAAAAAGGAGGGTTTAGTTCCAGGGTTGTTTTGAAGAGAAATTCTAAAAAGAAAACTCCTGAAAAACCAACTGCAAACAGAACCCAGGAGTCCGGAACAAAGCGGAGAGGGTGTTTTGGGTAGAGTTAATAATAAATGATGGAAGAAGCAAAGTCAGAAGGCGCAATCGACCCTAGAAGGTGGACAGTAGTTTGCAAGCACTGGCTGAAAGGACTGTGTCAAAAGGATGAAAGGTGCGAGTACTTACACCAGTACGATCTTTCGAGGATGCCGATCTGTTCCTCAATCACTAAAGGAAGACCCTGCACTGATGAAAATTGTGTGTTCAAACACAACGACCCCAACCAAAAACCATGCGTTAAGTATGCATTTGGCTTTTGCAGCAAAGGCCCGGCGTGCAAAGAAAGGCACGAACGTACCTTCCAACCTCCCGACTACCTGCCCGACAAGTATTTTGCAGAGATAATTAATCCTTTTTTTCACACGAGGGTTCCAATGAAAACAGACCACTTGTTTGTAAAGAGCGACTCACCCTTCTCCGGAAACACACGTTACTTCCTGGGAAGAGGAACCACTGAAGAGGTCGAAAACGCAGTGTCAAACGAAGCCTGGGCTACCCCTAAACAAAACCATAAAGTCCTGAAAGAAGCTTTGAGGCAGTGCGAAAACGTAGCTCTTGTTCTTATTGACTCAGTGAACTGTTACGGCTTCGCAAAGATCTTGGGCGGGCCCGACAGCTCTTACAAACCTGGATTGTTTCCACCAGAAAGAGGAGCTTGCTTCAGAGTCAGGATGATCAAACGCACCAAAACCGACTTGCACTTGCTCAAGCAATTTAGGAATCCTTACGACGGCAACACCCGAGTCATAACAGCCAAGGACTCCCAGGAAATTGACCCTTCAGTGGGAGAAAAGTTCTGTATTCAACTGATGCAGTACCCTGACTTGGATACTTCAGAGTACTCCCGCAAGAAGAGACAAAGAACCACGAACGACAAAACTTTTAAAAGGATAAAGTAAGACATATTGTTGAACTAATAGGCTCCATGCAGGTGGTGAAAAAATAAATGAAAGTTTTAGTTGGACTACTAGTTGTAGGCATGTGCTTTGGCGGCGCCAACTTGCGTGTGAAGGGAACCCCTAGCGTAGAAGGAATTCTCGAACTCATTGGGGGAGTACTTGAAGGAATGGGAGCTGACATCAACGCCCAAGACATCAAACCCTGCATCTCTGATATTGGAACTGTTGGAACTGACGTCGAAGATGCAATTAACGACATCATGAAAGAATCCTTCGATGGAATTAAGGATGGACTCCACCAAATTGCTGAAGCCTTCCAAGATGTCCCTACTGCCATCAAGGAGTGCAANGCTGCCGAAGGAGAAACTGCTGATGCTTTCGAAAAGGCCATCAACAGCTTCAAAAACCCTTGGAGTTTGGTTTACCACCTTGGAAAATCCATCATCGTTGACGGTCATCAAATCTTTGACGACCTTAGCGAAGCCATGCAAGCCTGGGAAAACTCCAACTGGGAACAGTGCGGACTAAAGATTGGAGAAGCTATGTTTGCTGTCCTTGGAAACGATGGAAACTCCGACGTCATCCCTGTTGCTGAAGACGTTATTGAAATCTTCGGTGGAGTTCTTGTTGGAGCTGCTGCTGACTTCGGAATTGGATCAATTGCTTCATGCATCAGTGACGCCGAAAACTCAGTAAGTGACTTTGTCAACGCTGTGAAGAACTTGGAAAGGAAAGACTTCGACGGTATTGTTAACGGAATCAAAGACTTGGCTGAAGGAGTCAAATCCCTCCCTGGTGACATTAGGGAATGCAAAAACGCAGTAGAAGGTGCCGAAGAAGCTGCAAAGAGAATCGAAGAAGCCATTGCAACCTTCACCGACCCCATCAGTCTTGTGTGGCACGTCGGAAAATCCTTGATCTGGAACGGAAGAGAAATCTACAGCGAAATCAATACAGCCATCTATGACTGGAAGAACCAAGACTGGTACAACTTCGGTTACTACACTGGTCTGGCCATGTTCAAGGTTCTCTAATTTAAGTAATTACTTCCCAATAATATGAAAAGATGGGAGCAAGAACGCAAAAAGAAACTTCACGACCAAAAGGTCAGGAACGCTAAACCCACCATCAAGCACCCCTCGGCAGCAGTGGTGGAGACCCAAATCCCCAACTTCCAGGGCGAGTCTCTTATGAACTCCAACCTCTACAGAGTTCTTAAGTCTTTTTCCCTCCAGCAGTACGCCAAAAAGCTTGAAGAAATGGGTTACGCAGAAAACCCAGCAGCACTTGCTTACATGGACGACAAAAAGCTTGAGGAAGTTTACAGCATCATCAAGGTTCTGCCGGGTCACAAAAGTCGTTTTGGAAGCATGCTGGAACTTCTGAGACAAATCCATGCAAAACCTCTTTCTTCGAGTTCTTCGCGGAGAAGTTCTTCACGTTCAAAAAGAACCCACAGAACCCAAGAAAAGCACCCTTCAACTCACCAACTCAAAGAAACTGTCCAGAACATACATTTTGAAGAAGATGTTTTGGACTTAGTTGACGAAGACGAAGAGGCCGAAAAACTCAGAAAAGAACTAGAAGAAGCACAAGCCAAGATTTCTGAACTCCAAGAAAAACTCCAGCCACCTGACTCTCCAGAGGTCCCCAAACCTAAACTAGACCCCTTTGTGGAGTTTCCAGAACGCTTCAAACAGAACGAAGTAGGCGTTAGTTATGACTCCTCGAAGTTAAGGTCGACCCTCCACCATATTGACATTGAAGAAATGAGTAGGTGTTTAAGTCGAGTGCTTAAGAAACTAATTGAACACAGTTTGCAAGTTGAAGAAAACAGAAACACAGAACCCGAACTTAGAGAAAGTCTGAGTTCGATGCCGGACTTTTTGGGAGAACCACTTAAAGACACCTTGAGGTCGAGAATGTCTTCTTTGTCAGGGTTTAGTTCAGCAACTTCACTTGAGTACTCCCAGGACTCTTTGCCAGCACCCACAGAACTCAACCCAATATCGGAACGCAGTGTGGAGTGTTCTCCTGCCAAAGAAGCAGGGGACTTGAAAGTTCCCCATACAATAAAGAACTTGTTTGACCTGGAGTTTAACGACCCCAACTGCAAGGAAGGAAACGCTCCGTCTGAAGAAGAGATTTACAACATTGCCAAGAACGTGCTGGTGCGCAGCAAGATGGAAAAAGAGTGCATAATAATTTCACTGATATACTTAGAAAGACTGATAGAGAAAACTGGACTCTACTTGAACTCGCAGAACTGGAAAAGACTGCTGTTTACTAGTTTGGTTATTGCAAGCAAAGTATGGGACGACGAGAGTTACGAAAACGCGAACTTTGCACAAGTGTTCACTAACTTGACTTTGAAAGAAATCAACTCAATGGAAAGTGCTTTCCTTAGTTTGATAGACTTTGAAGTAGGCATTAAAAACAGTGAGTACGCAAAGTACTACTTCGTGATGAGAGAACACTCCCAAACAAACAACAGGAGCTTTCCACTTAAACCTTTAGACGTCGAAACTGTCAGACAACTCCAAAAGAACGCCAACAACGCCCAAACCCAACTAAAAGAAATCCACTCCGAAGCACTGCATAAGACCCTTTAAATGTATTGTAGTTAAGTTACATCCTTGGTCTTTTCTGCTTGAGTCGGGGGTGTATGTAGTATTTGTAGGGAGTTTTCCGCAAGACCCTTTGCAACTTCAAGTAAGACTTGGGCAAGTGCTCCGAACACTTAAACGAAACTTCGAGTTTGCGAACTGTAGTTGTGGGAAGTTCTTCAACGAAAAACTTCATCCCTTTGCGCCATGCACACATCAAGTGGCACAGTCCTTCGCAAGAAACGCACTTAGTCAAAAGTCCTGAAGACTCCTTGCACACCAAGCAGCGCCCTATGCGGGTTTCTCCTGTGACTTTCAAGCCCTCTAGTTGCTGTTTGTCTTCGAACTCAACGCGTTTAGGGTCCCAAAGTGCACAAGAAATGTGGAACCACTTTTTGCCTGCTAGTTTCATAGGCCCTTTGGAACGGGTGCAGAGAAAGCACCGAGGGTTGGCACCTGTTCTGCACAGTTGGCACAAAAACTCTTCAGGAATAACTTGAATTCCATGGCAAGCTTTATGGATGAACAACCTGCAGCCTGAGCAGTAGACTTTAGGGTTGATGCAAGTGTCTTCTTCGCTGCAGTTGAAGCAAACGCTGCAGTCAAACTCTGTGAGTTCATACTCTTCGTTGGCAGCCACTCGGTCAATGTAGCACTGTTCGTTTTTGTCCTGGACTCCTAACTGGATGTTTCGGAAAATCAAGTTCGACTGCATAACTACTTGGCACTCCTTTGAAACCTGGTAAACGTAGTCCAGGTCTATTTTTCTGCGTTTTTTTTCTAAGTTCCTGCTTGTCATTTGTTTGTGAGTGTTGACCCAAGGCCTTATTTTACGGGAGTAGAAATTCAAACAGTAAAGTATTTCTTTGGAAACCTCGTCTTCAGCCTCCTCGGTTTTGGAGAGACACCTCCCAGTTAGTTCCAGTTCGTCTCCTTCTTTCAAAATACTTGCTTTGTCTAGTTGGAGTTCGTAGTTTAAGTTTTCTGCTCTTTCTCCGTGGCTAGGTTGGATTATAAAAGTTTGGTTTTTGGGAGCTTGGGGTTTGGTTCTAGGTTTGAGTCTGAACTGCATCCAAGCTGAGGTTTTTCCGTGGATTATCACTCTGCAAATAGGCAAGTTTTCGGAAAGTTTGGTTTTAGCAGGCACCGTGTTGTAGTTAAAAGGCAGTTCGGAGTTTTTGAGAACTTTCTCGTCAGGCGTTTTGAAGTAATCCTCAATCTTTTGGCAGTACTCTGAAGAAGAGGTCTTAATGGTCCTTTCAGTGTTTACGTTGTCTGCTGTGTAGTGGAATTGCACCTTTTTAAGCATGGTTTTGGGAGGCGGTTTGTTGATGCGCACCATGTAAGCAGGAACACTAGGTGCTTCTTTTGGCTTTGCAGCTGAGTGTTGAGGGCAGTATATTTGGTGATCGCAAGTCCTGAACTGTTTGGAAAGTGCACATTGCACGTGGAAAGTCTTTTCACACGCTTGATTGGCACAATTAACACAAACTCCCCTAATGCGACTGCATACTTCACACTTAAGAGTGTAAGCTAAAGGGTCAATGTCTTGGAACCCAACAACAGGATACGCAGCTGAAGGGTCAAGGTGAGTTTCCGGAATGAAATATACACCTGTCTAGAACTTACAAGTTACGTGGGCCCACTTGTCTTGGTTGATTCTTCGCAAAGGACTTTCAGTAGATGGCGGATTGGGAGGACATAGAGCGCAATCCGGATTTACACCAAACTTGCAAGTGTCGCATTCCCAGGAATCCAAGGAACTACTTACTCCGTAACACTCTGGATGAACTGCAGTGTGACAACTGCGATGCTACTTACTGCTTACACTCCATTGTGCCCTCTTGATGGCAAACCACACAAGCTTTCATTTCGTATATAAAGACTTATTATGTGTTATTCGTGGTTGACTCTTATTAGAAGCAGTTGCTTTAGCTTGTCATAAAGGACCAAAACCAAGGCTCCTCCGGAACTCCTGAGAATATTTGTGAAACCTCCTTTGTACAGTGCTCGCACTCCTTCGTTCTTTAGAATTTTACTTGTGCAGTCAACAACTCCTGAGTAAAGAACGTCCTTGCGCAAACTCTGCATCATCATTCTCCTCCTCACAGTGTCCATGGGGTAGCAAAGCACACTTCCTACTGTGCTGGCTCCCTGGGCAATCATAAACTTGTAAATCAGTGACTCACTAGGCATCACTACTTTGAAACTGTCATACAACCCGAAGTACAAGGCTCGGTAAAGAGCAAACCCCGGCAAAGCCACACTCATTCCGCGGAAAAACCCCTTAACTCCATCGACTTTCCAAACTTTCACAGCGCAGTTCGAAAGACTTTTAAACTCCCTTTCGTGCATAGCCTTCCCAACATCAGCTCCCATTCGGGTTCTTATGAAATCAAGGGGGTATCCAACGAAGGTAGTCATTCCCCCTGCTATTGCTCCTGCTGCTAAGTTACTCAGCATTTGTTTTTGGAAGTCTGTTTCGTAGTGAGGCAAGTGCTTTTTGCTCAAGTCCCTAATGGCAAAGCTAAGGGCTTGGGTAGGGAAGTAACGAATTACATTGGCTAGGTTGCCTCTCCAAAACGAAAGGAACCCCTGTTCTAGGTGGACTCGCTTGAGACAGTCAACTATGCCTTTGTAGTGTTTGTCTTTGGGAAGTTGGGAACTTGCATCTTGCAGTTGGAGAAGCAACTTCACTCTTTCGAGAGGAGCTATTGCACTTTTGCCAAAAGCTGCACTTACACTTGCCAGTCCAAAGTCGACTATAAAAGTACTGTCTTTTCCCATCTAACAATATGGAAACCACAACTGAAAAGGCTGTGATGCTCTTGATAACTGGAATAACAAACTTTGCTTGCTTCCCTGCCCTCTACGTGTTGTACCACAAAAAGATGACTCTGCAGTTCCACATTGGAGTGTTTACTTTCGTCACGTCTTTTCTCTACCACTCTTTGGAGTCTTTGGGTTGGAAGCAACTTTACTTGAGAGTGGGTAGGTGGCATATGCTAGACAACATTGGGTCAATCATGTGTTTCATAATTTTGCTTGTGTACTTCATGGACAACCTCCACAAAAAAGACAACTGCTACGCATCCAAGAATGTGTGCAACACAGATATCAACTTGATTATGATAGGAGGAGGAGTTACTTTAGTTATGCAAACCAAACACCCCTGGGACCTAGAAAACACTGTTTGTCCTATTTTGTTGTTTGTGGGAATGTTAGTTGTTAAGTTAGTGTTTTGGAGGAAGCCTAGAGTTAACTCTGAGTACTTAAAGAAAGGAGGTTTGTTGATGCTTTGTGCTGTAATTTGCTTTGTGAGGGGACTTAACGACGAAACTGACTACTTGAGGTTTTGGCACGGATGCTGGCACTGCTTTGTGGGTCTTAGCAGTTTCTTTTTGTGGCAAAGTGTAGAAAAAGACAGTCCTCTTCCTGGAGTTAACGTAACTAAGTTCCAGAAACAACCGAAGTTCGAGTTTTGGCCAGTGCTAGCTAAGGTTTTGACGTTCAGGTTTTTCCAAAAAACCCAAAAGAAACCCACTTACTACAAAGCATAAGTAAATAGTCCTTTTTAAATGCCTTTGGACAGAGTTAAGGGGGTCACCTGCAGAAAATAAATTACCTGTAAAATTGAAATGGAGGATACTAAATTAAATTTAAAATCCCGATACACAACACTGAGGAGGCCACAGTCACTCACTGCACTAAACCCCTGCAACTCACGCAAACATTCCCGTTCAGAAACTATCTCGCTGCTTCCAAATTAACCAATCACACTTAAGATTGCTTCAAAAAATGGGTATTTAGCAACTAATTTGAAATTGTCCTATAATAAATATGACAAGGAAATCAACGACAACTCGCAAACAAACTGCCACAAGAGCCTCGCATACAACTAAAACTGCTCCTAAAGTCGGTAAAACTGCTCCTAAAAAAGCACTGAAGGCTACACCTGTTAAAAAGAGGACAGAAGAAATCCCTGCACCCGAACCCCCTGTCACAAGAAGTGCTACCAAAACCAAGAAACCAACTGCTACAACTAAAAAGACCTTAGCCAAAGCAAATTCCAAACAAACCCTAAAGGCTGCTCCTGCTAAAAAGGCAACAGCTAAGGCCCCTGCTCCTAAAACTCCAACAAAAGCAGCTGCTCCCAAGGCTGCTCCCAAAGCTGCTCCCAAAGCTGCTCCCAAAGCTGCTCCCAAGGCTGCTCTCAAGGCTGCTCCCAAGGCTGCTC
>PR_CR_10_Liq_1_inCRDRAFT_1000913_pt1 | contig 17492 bp, 17 predicted proteins | sample PRCRCaboRojoPR_3_FD_10241 | JGI IMG/M metagenome (IMG submission 10241)
CGCCGACAAGGCCCAGCCAAGCCAGATTGATAAAGGCCGAGCCGAGAAGCGTGATGAACAAACGATCACCCCGCGTGGTTTCGATCCGCAAAACGCCCATGCGCGGGGTTTCGGGGAATTTGATCGCCAGCACCGTGAAGGTGATGAGCAGCAGGGCGATGACGCCAAAGAATGCGGCAGTCGGTAGGGTCCATGCCATCCAGTCCATAGTCTGTTTCCTCCCTTACACGCGGCCCAGGGCAAAGCCCTTGGCGATGTAGTTACGCACGAAGTAGATCACCAAAGCNCCCGGCACGATGGTCAGCACCCCGGCCGCTGCCAGCACGCCCCAGTCCAGCCCCGATGCCGAAACCGTCCGGGTCATGGTGGCGGCGATGGGCTTGGCGTCGACACTGGTCAGGGTGCGGCTCAGCAGCAGTTCCACCCATGAGAACATGAAGCAGAAGAAGGCCGCCACACCGATGCCCGAGGCAATCAGCGGCATAAAGATTTTCACGAAGAAACGGCCAAAGCTGTAACCGTCGATATAGGCGGTCTCGTCGATTTCCTTGGGCACACCGCGCATGAAGCCCTCCAAAATCCACACCGCCAGCGGCACGTTGAACAAGCAATGTGCCAGTGCCACCGCGATATGCGTGTCAAACAGGCCGACCGAGCTATAAAGCTGAAAGAACGGAAGGGCGAACACGGCGGGCGGGGCCATCCGGTTGGTCAGCAGCCAGAAGAACAGGTGCTTGTCGCCCATGAAGTGATAACGGCTAAAGGCATAGGCCGCCGGAAGCGCCACCGCGACCGAGATCACGGTATTCATCACCACGTAGATCAGCGAATTGACGTAGCCCATATACCAGCTTGGGTCGGTCAGGATCGTGACATAGTTCTGCAACGTCAGGTCACGCGGCCAGAGCGAGAAAGACCCCAAGATCTCGGCATTGGTTTTCAGGCTCATGTTCACCAGCCAATAGATCGGCAGCATCAGGAACACGAGATAAAGCGTCATCACCACCGCGCGACTGTTGATACGCGGCAGGGCCATGCCACGGCGGGCGCTTTGGTTCACGGTCATATCGGCCATTTACTTGCCCTCCGCTTTGTCGAGGTTGGTCATGACGGTGTAGAACACCCATGAGATCAGCAGGATCACGAGGAAATACATGATCGAGAAGGCCGCCGCCGGTCCAAGGTCGAACTGCCCCAGCGCCATCTTCACAAGGTCGATCGACAGGAAGGTGGTCGCATTGCCCGGGCCGCCGCCGGTGACGACGAAAGGCTCGGTATAGATCATGAAGCTGTCCATGAAGCGCAGCAAAATCGCGATCATCAGAACCCCGGCCATCTTCGGCAGTTCGATATAGCGAAACACCTTCCAACGGCTGGCTTGGTCGATCTTGGCGGCTTGGTAGTAGGCATCGGGAATGGATTGCAGCCCGGCATAGGCCAAGAGCGCCACAAGCGAGGTCCAGTGCCAGACATCCATCACGATGACCGTGGCCCAAGCGGCAAAGAAATCCTGCGTGTAGTTGTAGGAAATACCCAGCTTATCGAGCGTGTAGCCCAGCAGGCCGATATCGACCCGGCCAAAGATTTGCCAGATGGTGCCAACCACGTTCCAAGGGATCAAAAGCGGCAGCGACATGACCACCAAGCAAAAGCTGGCCCAAAAGCCGCTTTTGGGCATATTGAGCGCCACGAAAATGCCAAGCGGCACCTCGATGGCCAGAATGATCGCCGAAAAGGCCAACTGACGGCCCAGCGCATCCCACATCCGTTCCGAATGCAGCAATTCATCGAACCACTCCAACCCGGCCCAGAAGAATTGGTTGCCGCCGAAGGTGTCTTGCACCGAGTAGTTGACCACCGTCATCAGCGGGATGATCGCCGAAAAGGCCACTAGCACCAGAACCGGCAAGACAAGGAACCATGCCTTTTGGTTGACTGTTTTCTCCTGCATTACGCGGCCTCCCCCACAGGTCCTTTACGCGCGCCTTCTGGCGCGACCCGCCAGTCATTGGCGTAAACGTTGACATGCGCAGGGTCGAAGGTGACGCGCGTCTTGTCCGCGCCAATCTCTTCGCCCTCACCTGCGATGATGTTGATATCGTTGCCGAAAAACTCGGCGCGCACGATCTTGTGGCGGCCTACGTCCTCGACCCGGCGCACTTTGACGGGCAAGCCGTCGCTGTCGGAAAGGCGGGCAAATTCAGGCCGCACACCGATTTCCACCTTGCCTTCAAGCGCGCCATAGGCGGCACCCAGATCAAGGGCCGAGCCGTTGATATAGGCCTGTTTGCCTTCCACCTTTGCAGGGATCACGTTCATCCCCGGTGAGCCGATGAAATAGCCCACGAAGGTATGCTCGGGACGCTCAAACAGCTCTTCCGGCGTGCCGATCTGCACGACGCGGCCATCGTACATCACCACCACCTTATCGGCGAAGGTCAGGGCCTCGGTCTGGTCGTGGGTGACGTAGATCATCGTGTGACCGAAATCGTGGTGCAGCTTTCTTCAACTGCGTGCGCAATTCCCATTTCATATGCGGGTCGATCACCGTCAGCGGCTCATCGAACAACAGGGCATTCACGTCCTTGCGCACCATGCCCCGGCCAAGGCTGATCTTTTGCTTGGCATCGGCGGTGAGGCCCCGCGCCTTGCGCGACAGTTCCTCTTCCATGCCGATCATGCGGGCCACTTCCTGCACCCGTTCGGCGACATAGGCCTCGTCCCGGCCCCGGTTGCGCAGCGGAAAGGCAAGGTTATCGCGCACGGTCATGGTGTCGTAGACAACCGGAAACTGGAACACCTGCGCGATGTTGCGCGCGGCGGTGGGCGCGTTGGTCACGTCTTGCCCATCAAACAGAATACGGCCCTGCGAGGGGTGCAAAAGCCCCGAAATAATATTGAGAAGCGTGGACTTACCACAGCCCGACGACCCCAGAAGGGCATAGGCCGCGCCATCGTCCCAATCGTGGTTGAGTTCTTTCAGCGCGAAGTCATCTTCACTGGCCGGGTTGGGCAGGTAGGAATGGGCGAGGTTATCCAAGGTGATCTTTGCCATTCTGCGCCCCCCTCAAGCCGCAATCGCATAGGCGGCGGGCGCGACAAGCGCGCCATCTTCGCCAAAGACGTAAACGTGGCTGGGGTCCAGATAGACATCCAGATCAGCCCCCAGTTCCAGATCATGCACCCCGTGGATCAGGCCGACCCAACGCTCCCCATGATGATCAAGGTGCACAAAGGTTTCCGAGCCGGTCAGTTCCGTCACGCTCAGTTGCGTGGTGAACTGCATCGCATCGGCGGTGTGCTTGCCGATCTCAAGGTGGTTGGGGCGGAACCCGGCGGTGTAGCGGCCATCAGCCAACTCACCCAGTTTGCCCGTGGCGGGGGCGGTCTGCCCATCGCCGAACATCAGCTTGCTGCCGGTTTTCGACACCTGAAGGAAGTTCATCGGCGGGTCGCTAAAGACCCTCGCGGTGGTGGCATCGACGGGGCGGCGGTAAACATCGGGCGTGCGGCCAAACTGCGTCACACGGCCTTCCCANAGNGTCGCGGTATTGCCGCCCAGCAAAAGCGCCTCTTCCGGCTCGGTCGTGGCGTAAACGAAGATCGCGCCGGATTCCTCGAAAATCTTNGGGATCTCGATCCGCAATTCTTCGCGCAGCTTGTAGTCAAGGTTCGCCAGCGGCTCATCCAAGAGAACCAGCCCCGCGCCCTTCACAAGCGCCCGCGCCAAGGCACAGCGTTGCTGCTGCCCGCCCGATAGTTCCAGCGGCTTGCGGTCCAACATCGGGGTCAGCTTCATCAGATCGGCGGTTTTCTTCACCGCTGCGTCGATTTCGGCCGGTTTCTTGCCCATCAGGCGCAGGGGCGAGGCGATGTTGTCATAAACGCTCATCGACGGGTAGTTGATGAACTGCTGATAGACCATCGCCACCTGACGATCCTGCACCCGCATGCCGGTGACATCCGAACCATTCCACATGATGCGCCCTTCNTTCGGCACGTCCAGCCCNGCCATCAACCGCATGAGCGAGGTCTTCCCCGACAATGTCGGCCCCAAAAGCACATTCATCGTGCCCTTTTCCAACGTCAGGTCGGTGGGGTGGATATGCACCTGCCCGTTCACCACCTTGGTCACACTATCCAGTGTCAGCGTCATCCGCGTCGTTCCTCCTTCACGGCCCGGCCAGCCTTATTCGGCGGCCATGGCCTCCCCTGACGTTATCCATTTATCCAGCGCCTTGATCTGCGCCTCGCTCATCCGCAGGCCCAGACGGGTGCGCCGCCAGACGATATCCTCGGCCCGCTGGGCGTATTCGTGGCGCATCATCCATGCCACCTCGCGCCCGGTCAGCGTCGCGCCGAAATGCGGGCCAAGGTCCTCCATGCCCGTGGCATCGCCCAGAACATCCACCGCCTCCGTGCCATAGGCACGCACCAAACGCCCAGCCCAATAGTCATCCAAAAACGGGTAGACGGACTTTAGATCATCAACCAGACGCTGCACGCCGTCTACCGCGAAATCACCCCCCGGCAGGGCAACGCCCGCCGTCCATTCACCCTTGGCGTGANCGAAGAACGGCATGATCTTGGCCAGTGCGGCCTCGGCCAGCTTGCGGTAGGTGGTGATCTTGCCACCAAAGACATTCAGCACCGGCGCGCCGCCTTCGGCCTCCAGCTTAAGCACGTAATCGCGCGTCGCCGCCGTGGCCGATTTGGCCCCGTCGTCATAAAGCGGGCGCACACCGGAATAGGTCCAGACGATATCGTCGCGCGTCACCGGCTGTTCGAAATACTCTGAAGCGAAATCGCACAAATACTGCGCCTCATCCTCGGTGCATTCGGGCTTGGCCGACGGGTCTTCATGCTCCACATCCGTTGTCCCGATCAGGGTGAAATCCCCCTCGTAGGGAATGGCGAAAATGATCCGCCCGTCGGTGCCTTGGAAGAAATAGCATTTGTCGTGATCAAAGAGGCGGCGGGTAACGATATGGCTGCCGCGCACAAGGCGCACACCGGCGCTGGCGTTCTGGCGCAGCGTGCCGGTGATCACATCTTTCACCCAAGGGCCACCGGCATTGACAAGGGCGCGTGCATGAATGGTTTCGCGCCGCCCGGTCTCGGTGTTTTCCACCTCCACCACCCACAGATCGCCCTCGCGTGTGGCCGTCATCACCTTGGTCCGCGTCATGATCCGCGCACCGCGCGCTTCGGCGTCGCGAGCATTGAGTACCACAAGGCGGCTATCCTCGATCCAGCAGTCGGAATATTCAAAGGCCCGCTGGAATTTATCCTTGAGCGGCGCACCCTCGGGCGCTTGGCCAAGGTCCAGCGTTTTGGTCGCCGGCAGAATCTTGCGCCCGCCCAGATGGTCATACATGAACAGGCCAAGCCGGATCAGCCAGGCAGGCCGCCGCCCCTTCATCCAAGGCATCAAAAAGTTCAGCAGCTTCGAAGTGGGCGTTTCCCCCTCGAACCGCATATCCTTGTGATAGGGCAGGACAAAGCGCATCGGCCAACTGATGTGCGGCATCGCGCGCAGCAGGGTTTCGCGTTCGATCAAGGCCTCGCGCACCAAACGCACCTCGAAATATTCCAGATAGCGCAACCCGCCATGAAACAGCTTGGTCGAAGCCGAAGATGTGGCCGAGGCCAGATCGTTCATTTCCGCCAAGGCAACGGAAAGGCCCCGCCCCGCGGCATCCCGCGCGATACCACAGCCGTTGATGCCGCCGCCGATAACGAACAGATCAACCGTATCACTGGATGTGCCCTTGCCGCCCACGCGCGCTCTCCTCCCACACTTAGGGTCTGCGACAAAACGAACCACAAACGCGCGGCAATCGTCAATCATAAATGTTCGTTTGTGTTCGCTTTTAGGGTTTTGCTTTGTTTTTGTTGGGAATTTCTTTCGTGAACCATCTTTTTCGTCACGTCAGTTTTACAAACCCGCAATGCGCCGCCAAGAGAATCAGTCCTCTGGCATCAAATTTCATCGCGTTTCTTGATTTGCCGGAAAAAACGAACATAATCGAAAAAACACGGTGATGAGGGGCCCATGTCGCAGACATTCCGCCAACCCGACATTCTGGAAATCGCCCGGACCGAGGGCAAGGTCATGGTCGAAGACCTGGCCGAACGTTTCAACGTCACGGTCCAGACCATCCGCCGCGACCTCACCGAACTGGCCAATGCCGGTAAGCTGGAACGCGTGCATGGCGGTGCGATCCTGCCCTCGGGCGTCACCAACATCGTCTACGAGGAACGCCGCCGCCTGCATGAGGACGCCAAGCAATCCATCGCCCGCGCCTGCGCCGCCGAAATTCCTGACAGTGCCTCGGTGTTCCTCGATATCGGTACCACGACCGAAGCCGTGGCCCATGCCCTTTTGGATCACAGCAACCTGATGGTCGTGACCAACAACATGAACGTGGCCAATATCCTGCTGGCCAACCCCGATTGCGAAATCGTCGTGGCGGGCGGCACCCTGCGCCGGGCCGATAACGGGCTGGTCGGCAATATCACCGCCCGCACCATCGAAAATTTCAAGTTCGACTACGCGATCCTGGGCTGTTCGGCCATGGACGAAGACGGCGACCTTCTGGATTTCGACATTCAGGAGGTTTTGGTGGGTCAAGCCCTTCTTAAACGCTCACGTGAGGTCTTTCTGGTGGCCGACCACTCGAAATTCCAGCGCAATGCGCCTGTGCGCATCGGCTCACTTCAGGATATCGACCGCTTTTTTACCGATCGGCCGCTGCCGACCGCCCTCGTGGACCGTTGCGCAGGATGGGGCACCGAAGTGACGATCACCGCTTAGGCCGGCTCCAATCCCCGCTGCAAGCGCACGGGAATTTCCCGCGCCAGCCGGATCAGATGCGCCATGTAAGGTTTATCGGCGTCATCCTCTCGAATGGCCGCATATAGCCGCTTGGTCAGGCCCGTTTCCGTGATCGGTCGGGTGACGTAATCGCGGCTTCCTCGTTGCGCCCGCACCACCCAATCGGGCAACACCGCAACGCCGCGGTTCGAGGCCACCAAAAGCAGGATCACTGCCGTCAGCTCCACCTGCCGGATGGCGCGCGGCTCCACCTTGGCAGGGGTCAAAAGCTCCGAAAACACATCCAGACGCGAGCGATCCACCGGGTAAGTGATCAAGGTCTCGCCGCGAAAATCCGCCGCCTCCACATAGGGTTTCTGCGCTAGGGGATGCTGACTTGAAGCCACAAAGACCGGCTCATAATCGAACAAGGGCTTGAAGGTGATCCCCGGCAAATCCTCCGGGTCCGAGGACACCACCAGATCCACCTCTTCCTTTTGCAAGGCGGGCAGCGCATCGAAGGCCAGACCCGGGCGGATATCCACATCCACTTCGCCCCAGTTTTTGCGAAACCGCTCCAACACCGGGAACAGCCATTCGAAACAGGCATGACATTCGATGGCGATATGCATCCGCCCCGCGCTGCCCTCGCGCAGCCCGCCAAACTCCGCCTCAAGCGCTTCAATCTCCGGCAGCACCTTCTCGGCCACCCGCAACAATCGCTGCCCCGCCGCCGAGAGGCGCAAAGGCTTGGACCGGCGCACGAAAAGNTCCACCCCGGCCTGATCCTCCAACCCCTTGATCTGATGGCTCAACGCCGATTGCGTGATGTGCAAAAGATCGGCCGCACGCGCCAATCCGCCCGCCTGATGGATGGCGCGGATCGTGCGCAGATGGCGAAATTCGATGTGCATTTTGTGAATGAACCTCATTCAAACCATGAATTTTATGAAGTTGTCTCACAATGCTGCACCTGCAACAAGAGGGGTAACATGAGATTCTTGCAGGATTGACCCAGATGACCACGCCCCGCATTTCCTTCGAATTCTTCCCGCCCAAATCCCTTGAGGCCTCCTTTCGCCTCTGGGACACGGTGCAAACACTGGCCCCGCTTGACCCGCGCTTTGTCTCGGTGACCTATGGCGCGGGCGGCACCACGCGCGAATTGACGCGCGAAGCGGTGGGCACCTTGCACAACACCTCGGGCCTGAACGTGGCGGCGCACCTCACCTGTGTCGAGGCCACCCGCACCGAGACATTGCAGATCGCCGACAGCTTCGCCGCCGCTGGCGTCAGCGAAATCGTCGCCCTGCGCGGTGACCCGCCCAAGGGCGCGGGCCGCTTTGCCCCGCATCCCGACGGGTTCGCCAATTCCTGCGAATTGATCGAGGCGCTGGCCGAGACCGGAAAATTCACCATCCGCGTTGGCGCCTACCCCGAAAAACACCCCGAGGCCGCCGATCAAAAGGCCGATGTCGACTGGCTCAAGCGCAAGATCGACGCCGGGGCAAGTGAGGCGATCACGCAGTTCTTCTTTGAGCCGGAAACCTTCTTCCGCTTCCGCGATGCCTGCGAAAAGGCGAGCATCGACGCGCCGATCATTCCCGGCATCCTGCCGATCGAAAACTGGACCGGTGTTCGCAAATTCGCCGCCGCCTGCGGCACACAAATCCCCGCATGGCTGGACGATGCCTTTGCCAAGGCCAAACGCGACGGGCGCGAAGACCTGCTGGCCACGGCGCTTGCCACGGAACTGTGCAGTGACCTGATCGAGGGTGGCGTCGAAGACCTGCATTTCTATACGCTGAACCGGCCGGAACTGACCCGCGATGTCTGCCACGCGCTTGGCGTGGCCCCCAAGGTAGAGCTGCGCGACGTCGCCTGAGGCTTTTCCTTTTCACCAAGCTGCCATAGCTTGCCCCCGGATGACATCTCCGGGGGCCGCATATGAATATCGCCGAAACACTCGACCAATTGCCTGACCTGGATGACCTTCTGGCCCGTTCTGGCCTGGAATTCATGCAAGACATGGTGGCCGGTCGCCTGCCCGGCCCACCCATTGGCGCCACCATGGGCTTCTGGCCCATATCCGCCGAGGACGGCTGCGTGGTCTTTGAAGGTACACCCGACTTTCCCGTGACCAACCCCATGCGTGGCCTGCACGGCGGGTGGTACGGTGCCATTCTTGACAGTTGCATGGCCTGCGCGGTGATGACCAAACTACCGCGTGGATCGGCCTACACCACGCTTGAGTACAAGGTGAACATCACGCGCGCGATTCCCTTGGGAATGAAAGTGCGTGCCACTGGCACCGTCACCCACGCAGGCAGATCCACCGGCGTCGCCACTGGCGAAATACGGGGCGTCGAGGATCAGAAACTATATGCCAGCGGCTCCACCACCTGCCTCATCATGCAGGTCACGCGCAGGTAGCCAAGAGGGCGCGCCCTTCTTCTGTTCTAAAATATCCTGGGGGAGTCGCCGAAAGGCGACGGGGGCAAAGCCCCCCATTTCATCAGACCGTCTGCCCCTCGGCCACCTCGGGGCCCTCCTTGCCAGAAACAGTCTCGTGAAGCCGCTCTGACGGGTCTCGCCCCACCACGCGCGCGCCCCTCAGCAAGAAAATCTTTCCCCATCCCCGCCAAGTGCCAACCGACGGGGCCTCGGCATCGGTTCCAAAGCGCGCGCGCCATCCTACAGGAAGCGCAAGACCACAGTTTTCAGCGCATTGCAGCATCCAAACCAACGAAATATTGGCAAGCGGACGCGCAGGTTGAAAGCCGCCCAGTTGCCCACCCACGTCGCCATGCGTCCCACGAAACCAAACCTGTTCGACATGCCCCGCCCAATCGGCCGGGCAATCCCAAAGGACCGGTTCATAGGCATGCCGTGTTTCATCCAGTGCCAGCGCATGGAACCCATGCCGAATCGTTGCGCCCAGTTCATGGCTATGAAAGGCATGGGTTGCCTCGCTCCAACGCCAGAGGATCGGCAGCCGCAGGCCCAAGGCTTTTACCGTATCCCAGACACCGACCATCTCGATCGGCGTTTCCGCATGGCAATAGGCCTCGGCGAATACTTTGGCGGCATCGCTTCCGAATGTGGATTGGTAATGGCGATACGCGGTGACGATGTTGCGCTCCGTGGCATGTTCTGCCCGTAAAAGTCCCACGCAATCAATCACGCCAGCCAGTGATCTGGCGGCATAGGCCCCACGCGAATACCCCATCAAAAAGATGCGATCTCCTGCGCGGTAACGGCTCGCCAGATGGCCATAGGCGCGCCGGATTTGCCGGTTTATCCCTCGCCCCATCATGACGTCAGCAGTCGATCGCCAGTCCTGCCATTGCAGGCCGGCCTCGTAATAGACGGACAGCGCTGACCCGCTCACCTCGGACAAGAGTTTGTACGTCAGGCCTGCGTTGCTTTCACATCCCGGATCGAGCGACGACATGGTGCCGTCGAGGATAATAACATGAGTTACTTGCCCCCGACTGCGGACAAACTGGCTTTGCCCCCGGCGCAGGCCGGGCCTCAACAGGGCGTAGAGCCGTTTACTCCAATTGCGCCATGGCATCGTTCAACATCGTCCAAACTCGGTGCGGGGTGAATGGCATATCCGCATGCCGCACCCCATGATCCCACAAAGCATCGCTGACTGCATTGCCCATGGCCGCCATGGCCCCGACGGTGCCTGCCTCACCACAGCCCTTCATACCCATGGCATTGGCGGTTGACGGCACGGGCTCGGTTTCAAAGTGGAACATGGGAACATCATCGGCCCTTGGCATCGCATAGTCCATGAAACTTGCCGTGAGGAGCTGACCATCCTCATCGTAAACCACATGTTCGCAAAGCGCCTGCCCGATACCCTGCACCGCACCGCCATGCACCTGCCCCTCGACAAGCAAGGGATTGATCAGGTTGCCGAAATCATCAACGACCGTGTAGCGATCCAGCGTGACCTTCCCGGTTTCCGGGTCCACCTCTACCTCCGCGACATGCGCCCCGTTGGGATAAGAGCGCGCCGGAAGAGTCGCGGTTTCCTCGTGGGTCAACAGATCATCGCGTCCATCTTCCCGGGCCATCTCGGCAGCCTCCAGAAAGGTCGGCGTCATGTTCGAACCGGGCGCCCGGAAAGTTTCATCGTCGAAGCTGACGTCCCCTGAATTGACGCCCATCTTCTCAGCCAGATAGGCGCCGTAAGTCTCGACCATCCTGCCGACAGTCGCCAGCGTCGCGTTGTTTTGCGTGGTCACCGACCGCGAGCCGCCAGTTCCACCGCCACTGGCGATGCGGTCGCTATCACCTTGGACCACCGTGATCTTCTCGATGGGAATGCCCGTCTGGTCCGACAGGAACCGGGCATAGACGGTTTCATGCCCCTGACCGTTTGACTGCGTGCCCACATAGATCGACACACCTCCGTCCTCCTCGAAAACCACTTTGGCGGTCTCGGAAGGATTACCCAGAATACTTTCAATATAGTAACACAACCCCATTCCACGCAGTTTTCCACGGGCGGCGCTTTCGGCGATGCGGGCCGAAAACCCGGCCCGATCTGCCGCTTCCTCGGCGCGGGTGAGCACGCGGTGAAAGTCTCCGACATCATAAGTCTCGCCCGTGGCCGAGGTATAAGGAAAGGCCTCTGCAGGGATGAAGTTCCGCCGCCTGAGTTCCCAAGGGTCGAGCCCCAATTCACGCGCGGCTTGGTCCATGACCCGTTCCAGCGCGAATATCGCCTCGGGCCGCCCGGCCCCGCGATAGGCATCGACCTGCGTGGTATTGGTAAAATAGCCCTCAACATGCAAATAAGCATCCTGCACGTCATAAACGCCCATCAAGACCTTGGAGAACAGGTCGGTCTGAATACCCTGCCCCATCGTGCTGCAATAGGCCCCAAGGTCGACGCGGCTATCCACGCGGTAAGCGATGATCCTGTGATCGGCATCGAAGGCCAGCGTCAGGTCGTGGTCCAACCCGCGACCGGCATTATCGCTCAACATCCCTTCGCCGCGGTCAGCCATCCACCGGACCGGGCGGTTCAAGGCCCGCGCAGCATGGGCCACCAGATAGGTCTCGGGATAATCCATCGCCTTGGTCCCGAAACCGCCGCCGACATCTGGAGTGGTCACACGAATACCCTCCGCCGCCATGTTCAGTACCCGGGCCAAGTTGCGCTTGGTCCCCCAAACACCCTGTCCATTGACACTGACGTGCAGGCGCCCATCCAAAACCTCTGCGAAACAGCCGCGCGGTTCCATCGGATTGGCGATGATACGATTGTCGTGCAGGGGCAGTCGCACCACATGCGCGGCCGCCGCGATCGCCGCCTCTACAGCCGCTTCATCCCCCAAGCCCCAATCGAAGGCTCGGTTGTCGGGGGCCTCCTCGTGCAGGGATTCACCGCCTGGGCCAACCTCCATGTGCACTGGAAGGTCGTCGATATCCAGCATGATCGCCTCAGCCGCGTCGCGCGCAGCATCGAGACTGTCGGCCACGACCATGGCCACAGGCTCCCCCACAAAGCGCACGCGACCTTCGGCAAGGATCGGGCGGCGGGGGGCGGCGGCCTTGCTGCCGTCGCGGTTCTTCACCGTGTTGAAGGCCATGCCCTCGGTCACACCTGCCTGAGTCAGATCCTGCGCCGTCAGCACAAGGTGAACGCCCTCGACCTCGCGCGCATCTGAAACGTCCAAATCGGAAATCGTTCCGTGCGCCACCGGGCTGCGCAGGACATAGGCATATAACGCGCCCTCTGGCGCGATATCATCAACATACCGCCCCTGCCCTGTCAGGAAACGCTGATCTTCCAGTCGCGTCACCGGCTGACTTTTGCCGAACTTCTCCATGACATCCCCTTTCGCGCCCGTTTGAACCGGAGCCTAGCGCCGAGATGCCCGGACGCAAGGGGCTATGAAAGGCGCGCCACGGTTACAACGTCGCTAAGTCCGTATCCATTGAAGCGGGTGGTCAGGCTTCGGGTATAGGCGCCCATGCCAGCAAAAAGCACATAGTCACCTTCTGCCACATTGCCCGGAAGAGGAAGAGCGTCGGGCAACCGATCGATACTGTCACAGGTTGGGCCGAAAACCACACGGTTTGCCAATGCACCGCCGCGTGCGACGCCATCAGGCCCAAGAACGCTGATACGGTCAGGCGCACCAATATCGCGTACTTCGGTCAACCCGCCATAAACCCCGTCATTGAGAAAGAGCGCGCCGCCATCCCGCACGGCTTTCACTTTTGTGGCCAAGGTAAAGGCATCCGCCACCATGGCGCGCCCCGGCTCACAAACCAGATCGGGCGCGTCAGCCCCGAAACAGCGGTCCACCTGTGCCCGGATATGGACGAATATCGCCTCAAGGTCGGGTGCATCCCCGTTCCGATGGGCGGCGAATCCACCGCCGACGTTCAGCCGCGCCAGGCCAACACCGGCCATTTGGGCCACTTCCGCCGCCTCGGCGATATACGCCCCCCAAGCCGCCGGATCATCGCATTGCGTGCCAGGGTGGAACGTCAACGCAGGCGTGAAACCGCCCTCATATACCTTGCGCAAGAGTTCCGCCGCTGCCTTGGGGCCGACACCGAATTTCTCACCGAAATCATATGCCGCCCCCGCGACCGGAAGGGCCAGCCGCACCGAGACTTCGGTGCCGGCCGGGACCGCGGACAGTTTTTCCAATTCGCTTGCGCAGTCCACCGAATATGACGTCACCCCGAGCCGGATGGCGACGGCCACCTCCTCTGGGGACCGGACGGGATTGTTGTAATGCAGAACAGCATCAGGGCAGACGGCACGCACAGCATACATCTCCCGCGGGCTGGCCACGTCAAAGGCGCGCACTCCCGCCGCCACCAGATTGCCCAGCACTTCCTCCCCGGGGTTGGCCTTCACGGCATAGGTGATCAAACCATCAAACCCAGCCTGAAATCGCCGCGCCGTCGCCTGAAGAATAGCTGGACAAAAGTACAGCGTTGGCTCGTCAGGGGCATGGCGCATCAGGTGCGCTTTCGGATCGGGCCAATTCGGGATATCTCGCATGGTTTTCTGCTGCCTCACCTGATGTTTTCTTGAGTCTGCAGGCAATACACGTCGATTCCGCGCGTCTTATCGGCTAATATGTATGAAATCGTCGGCGAATTAACGGAAACATAATGCAAATCGACGAAACTGATCACGCGCTTTTGTCGCTTCTGGCCGACAATGCCCGCACGCCCGTTGCGACGCTGGCCCGAAAGCTGGGCCTGGCGCGGACCACCGTGCAGGCGCGGTTGGACCGTTTGGAGCATTCAGGCGTCATCGCTGGCTATACCCTGCGATTGTCCGAGTCGCTGCGCGCACCGCTCCGCGCGACAGCGCTTGTCAGCATAGAACCGCGCAGCGCCCCAGCGGTTCTTTCGCGCCTCAAGTCGCTTCCCAGCGTTCGCACCGTCCACACGACATCCGGGCGCTTCGATTTGATCGTGGGGCTGGAGGCGGACACGACCGAGGCACTTGATGACACCTTGGACCGCATCGGCGAGACGCGCGGCGTCAAAAGCTCCGAAAGCCTGATCCATCTCTCGACGAAACTGGACAGGCGAAACTGACCCTTGAGGGGCAGCGCATGGTCGTATGTTCGGGGATTTTTGGTGGAGCCTAGGGGGATCGAACCCCTGACCTCTTGCATGCCATGCAAGCGCTCTCCCAGCTGAGCTAAGGCCCCAAACCGTTGACCCTTCCGGGTCGATGTTCGCCGCTATCTAGGCAAAGCCGCGGGCGGGATCAAGTGGAAAATCCCGCCGCGCAGCAGAGAATCGAAATCAGCTTTCGTTATCCTCAGTCGACACGTCTGCGATGTCGTCCAGAGACACGTTATCATCGTCATCATCTTCCAGAACATCATCGCCCAGATCGACATCGACGTCATCATCATCCAGCACTTCCGTGTCGTTGCCGGCGTCCGACTCTTTCATCTTCTTGGTCTCGGCATCCTCGGCGTCAGCCGTGATGGACCGGCTCTTGCCGGTCTCCAGTTCAACGATCTCACCCGTATAAGGGCTGACGATCGGATCCTTGTTCAGGTCATAAAACCGTTTTCCGGTGGTCGGGCAAACGCGCTTTACGCCCCATTCTTCCTTGGGCATGGGTGATCCCTTTCAACTCTTTCGATCTTGTCGACGGTCTGCGCCACCTGCCATAACGGAACCCGTGTGTCAAAGGCTTTAGGGGGCCATATGGGGCAACATGTCATTCCGGGCGACCCGCCCATTGATCTGACCCTGCGTCGGTCGGGCCGCGCGCGGCGGATTTCCCTGCGTGTTTCGGGGCTTGACGGCAAGGTCACACTGACCTTGCCGAATGGCGTTCCCGAACGCGAGGCGCTGGATTTCGCCCGCGAAAAGCAAGGCTGGCTCAGGCAGCAATTGGACAAACGGCCCGAACAGCAAGCCATCGGCATGGGGGAGGATCTGCCCTTTCAGGGTATCTCACACCGAATCGCCCCCGGGCCGGGCCGTCGGATCATGGCCCAAGATGGTATGCTGCATGTCCCCGGCCCCGAATCCACCCTCGCGCCTCGGCTTCAGGCATGGCTCAAGGCGCAGGCGCGCGACAGGCTGGCCGCCGCCTCAAATCACTATGCCGCCAAGCTGGGCCGCCCTTATGCGCGGCTGACGCTGCGCGACACGCGCTCGCGCTGGGGGTCGTGTTCCTCGAATGGCGGGCTGATGTATTCTTGGCGGCTGATCATGGCCCCGGCCCCGGTGCTGGATTACGTCGCCGCCCATGAGGTCGCGCATCTGGCCGAGATGAACCACTCGCCCGCTTTCTGGGCTACGGTGGACCGGCTTTGCCCGGGATATGAGCCGCACCGCCGCTGGCTGCGCGAACATGGGGCCAGCCTGCACAGCTATCGCTTTGGCAATTGACCAACGCGAATTTTGTGATCACAATTAATCCATGCTGCTCAATCCCCGCCCCGATCCGGCCCCATCGGCCCATGACCGCGTCTATCGCGGGCTGCGCAGCCGCATCATGCACGGCCAAATCGCCCCCGGTCAGGCCCTGACCCTGCGTGGCATCGGCGCGGAATTCGAGGTGTCGATGACCCCGGCGCGCGAGGCGGTGCGCCGCCTTTCCGCCGAAGGCGCGCTGACCGTCTCAAGCTCGGGCCGCGTGACCACACCAGAACTCAGCAATGACCGGATTGAAGAGCTAGCCGCCCTGCGTGCGCTGATCGAGGTAGAACTGGCCAGCCGCGCCCTGCCGCGCGCGCACATCGCCCTCATTGACCGGCTGCAAACCATCAATACCCGCATCGCCGAGGATATCGCGCGGCAAGACGCCGTGGCCTACATCAAGCGCAATCTGGAATTTCACCGTACGCTTTACCTGCGTGCGCAGGCCCCTGCGATGCTGGCCATGGCCGAAACCGTCTGGTTGCAACTCGGGCCCACCATGCGCGCCCTCTATGGCCGCCTGCGCCGCAAAGAACCGCCGCAATATCACCGCCTGATCATCGCCGCGTTGAAGGCGGGGGATGAACCGGGGCTGCGCCTTGCCGTGCGTTCGGACGTGACCCAAGGCCTGCGTATGCTGGCGGGGTAAGGGATGGACCTTCCCGTTCTTCTCATCGCGCTTGGTGCACTTTTCCTGACTGGGCTTCTGGCCGACGAACTGGGCCGACGCACGCGCCTGCCGCGGGTCACGATCCTGCTGGCCTGTGGCATTGCCGTGGGGCCATCGGGCCTTGACGTAATCCCGCACGAGGCACAGGCGTTATATGATTTCCTGTCGGTCACCGCGCTGACCATGGTGGCCTTTCTTCTGGGCAGCTCCCTGACACTGGAAGAACTCAACATCCATGGCCGGGCCATCCTGACCATCTCAGCACTGATCGTTGTGGTCACCATGGCGCTGGTAATGGGCGGTTTGTGGCTTCTGGGCCTGCCCTTGCCCTTGGCGATCCTGCTGGGGGCCATTGCCACGGCGACCGATCCGGCGGCGACGCATGACGCGATCCGTCAGTCTGGCAAATCCGGCCCCTTCCCCGATATCCTCAAGGGCATCGTGGCGATTGACGATGCTTGGGGCCTGATTGCCTTTTCCATGGCCGTGGTTCTGGCGGTGTCCATGGGCGGAGAATTGCAGCTTGGACACTTCGGCACCGCCGCGTGGGAGGTGGGCGGCGCGCTTGCGCTTGGGGCGCTGATTGGTCTGCCCGCCGCGGTCCTCACCGGTCGCTTGCGCGACGGGGAACCGATGCAGACCGAGGCGCTTGGGGTAGTGTTCCTGACGGCGGGTCTTGCCATCTGGGCCGAGGTCTCCTTTCTGTTGGCGGGCATGACGGCGGGGGCGCTTGTGGCCAACCTTGCCCGGCATCACGAGGTCGCCTTTCACGAGATCGAACATATCCAATGGCCCTTCATGATCCTGTTCTTCTTGCTGGCCGGGGCCTCACTTGACCTTTCGCACCCCAATGGCGTCGGCCTGGCCCTTGGCGGCTATGTCGTCCTGCGCATCCTTGGTCGCGCCATTGGCGGATGGATCGGCGGGGCCTCTGCCGGCACACCCGCCAAATATCGCCCTTGGTACGGTATGGCCCTCTTGCCGCAGGCGGGTGTCGCCGTGGGCATGGCGCTTGTTGCAGCGCAAGAATTTCCCGAATACGCCGACCTTCTGCTTGGCCTG